>Ga0187781_10002132_pt1 | contig 15108 bp, 14 predicted proteins | sample 0715_SJ02_MP02_2_FD_132447 | JGI IMG/M metagenome (GOLD analysis project Ga0187781, IMG submission 132447) | Tropical peat soil microbial communities from peatlands in Department of Meta, Colombia - 0715_SJ02_MP02_20_MG | ecosystem: Environmental > Terrestrial > Soil > Wetlands > Peat | place...
CGACTTATTAGCTTCGGTCTTAGCGAGAAAGAGGCACAACTCTACTTCCACTTGCTTAAGTATGGGCCAAAGCCCCCTTCATTGCTCGCGAAATCGCTCAAGACATATCGTGAGGATATCTACCGAACACTGAATGGCCTTATTGATAAGGGCATGGTCAACCCATCGCTCGATTCACCGACGGTCTACGCAGCAGTGGATATTGACGTTGCTCTCGACGCCGCGCTCAAAAAGCACGAGACTCAGCTCCGTGAGATGGAACGGAGAAAGCAAGAGCTTCAGGAGATGTCCAAGGAACAGCGTTTTAGACCTTCTGACGAATTTTCCACATTTAAGATTCTCAAAAACATGAGAGATGTGGTGACTACGACGTTATCTAATGTGGCCTCAACTGAAAAGGAATGGATTGCAGTTGTCCCCACGATATTAACGGTTTTCTCATCGTTATATTTTCTTGAGGACGATAAAAAGTTTATAGACCGTGGAGGTAAGCTACGATTCATAACCGATATCACATATCCATATGTTGACTTAATCCAACAACATTTAGATATTGAAATAGAAGTCCAACATCTTGACAAGTACACGGGAATATTGTTCTGCGTTTTCGATAGAAAAATTAGTATGAGTGCGATTAACGCCGACATAAAACACGTCTCGCTTAATGAACCGGTAAGCGTGCTCTGGACTGATGATCCTACTTATGCTGAGTATCTTTTGTCCACCTTTGAGTTGTTGTGGCAGGAGGCGACCCCAGCAGCACAAAGAATAGAGGAGATACGAGAGCAACCTCCACCACATATCTAAAAACGTCATATCGTGTATACTACCGTACTCCACAATATTGCATCACTTTTTTCGAAATCTGGGCACAATTTCTTTCTAAAGACAGGAATAAATCCACGTGTTCCAAAATCTATTAAATTATAAGAGATAACCCGGCCAAGGCCAAAAACGTTAAGGGACGTATCTTTTCCTTTAGAAATTTTCATCCGTAAAGAACGAAATCGAGTATCTCGTCACCCACTTCTTTGAGAGCCAGATAGAAAATATTAACGTGAATACACTAATGCAAACTCACTTATCGTTTTTCAATACGTGAATATTATAGCACGCAATCCGCCTTTTTATACTTATTTCTATAAGTAATGCTACTATAGTATTTTTCACTACGTCAAACGGGAGAAGTTTATTGACAATTCTCGCAAAAACAGGATGTGAAAAGTAATGACGTACGTACTTGCTTTTGCCCATGCACGGAAGAACGCATTGTGTAATATCTTTTGATTCTACTATTGAATAGATTTCTCGCATGTAGCCCTCGACGACTTCAACGCACTCGAATTTATCAACTGAAAAACATTTTTCAATCAGTTGTGCCATAACGTCTTCAGATTGACTTAATAGGCTTGCACAATCTCTTCGATATGCGTCTATAACGATAAAAAGACCTCCCTGTTTTAACTTTTTCTTTACTTCATGAAGGACTAGTTTTTTATTAGTCGAACAACACAGTGCTTCTATTATAAAGATGACCTCATATGAATCATCTTTAAACGCGCTTAAATCGTGATAATCTCCAAATTGATAGTGTAGGTTTGGAATCTTAGTAAACCGTTTTAACGGCTTTAGCGACAGATCTACTGCATCAAATGTTACTTCAGGGTTTCGACGCGCGAGAAATGCGCTATTAGTGCCCATCCCATATGCAAGTTCCAACACATTCTTGGCACTTCTATCGCGAATGTACGCCTCAACAATCCTCGCTTGCTCTTTAAAATCATCCTTTTTGTGTCTCTCGTCATAGCTAATCCCACAGTGCATAAACCCTTCCCAGTTGTGGAAGAGTCTGTAAATAAGAAAGGCATTGTTATGGTAGTAGTTGATTATTTGCGGATTCCTTTGGGGTTCATTTATTATACGCTGTATATCAAATAACCTAGCAACTTGTATGAGGTATTGTTCAAGATTGTCAGTATATTCAGTTATTTGATCTCCCATAGTTGAATCAGTTATCCAATTAGATGTTATTCCATTAATAAGTTCTGTAACCGCAATTTTACAAAACTTGAAGAGACTAATAACGGTTTACATTTTTAACTGCTTATATGTATCTAAAGAAAAAGTATATCACACACATTCAAAAAAAGTATATCACACACATTCAATGTTGTAGATACAATAACTCACGGAGTAATTGTTAAAATAGTTAAAAATATTTTAGCCATTGTTTCAAATAGTATATCTACAGAATCTACAGAGAGCGAAAGGTTGGCTTGTCCTTGAGAGGTTGGTTTATGCCTCTTAACTCGATTTAACACTAAATTGAACTGCGTAACGACGGAGAGGACGCACAAGAAGCACATCTAATATCTCGTTAATATATATTGATATAATTGACGAAAAAGTGTCGTTTGTTATATTCCACCTTTTCATTAATAACTTAAAACACTATATTCATTATTAAAGCGACGGGATAAACGACAGCAGCGGTAGTGAACATCTTCAGCTGCTTTTTAACATTTTGCGCGGTGGGTTTCTTAAGTAGTCCCACAGCCGAATAGACAACAGCACCCCCCCACACAACAACGGGAAACAAGTAGACCACACCCACCGCCCCCAGAAGATATGGGAGAGGTGATGCAAAGACAGACAAAAGAAGAAATACTGCGCCAACTATTGCCGCGAAGCTTATACCACGAGTTATGGCAAGTGTGTAATATCCTACCTTCACATCCCCATCTAAGGTTAGCACATCCTTCAGCACATTAAAACCAATTGACCCCGCTGCAATCATCCCTGCAAATGAGAGGGAAGAAATACTAATTGTTTGAACTACTACCGCTTCTGCAAAAAGAGCTATTGATGCCCCTAAATATCCCATAACAAGATTGCTCAAAAAACCTGAGAGTCTCTTTATAAAATGCGGATATAGCGTGAAGAGGATTATATTTAGCCAAACAATTCCAAGGACAACGGGATTGATCACGATAGATATTCCTAATGCTGCAAGAAACGTCAATGCGGAAAATTGCAAAGCGGTAGCAGGAGAAATTTGGTGTGACGGGATAGGCCTATCCGGGTGTGTTATTGCATCTGAGTCACGGTTGAAGTAATCGTTAATGGCGGCACCTCCGGCACCTACAAAAGCCATCGTAAGAACGGCTAAGCCCATTAAAACTGGTTTATAGAAACCTCGTTGGAATGTTATCATAAATAGAACACATAAGATTCCCTCCATAAGCCAATATGGGAGTCTTATTAGCCTTATGAATGCTTTCAAACTTCTTACATCCATATGCGTAGCGTTAGTATGGGCTTAGTATAATAGCGTTCCTTATTTAGTATTAGTTGCATCACTACAATTAATATCAAGAGATACCATTGGGAGTTTTGATAAGAAAATTTGCTAGTGCAATTAACGTTGATATCAAACACAAATGACTTGACGTCTCTTTCAACACTTTGACCCTATAACTCCGTTTACAGCGAGGGTCCTATGCCCATCTTTGAGTTGTTGCGGCAACAGTCTATCCCGTCAGCACAGCGGATAGAGAGCTGTTAAAGAAGAAGCCTCCGCAGGTTTCAAGGGATGCGCTGTAAGTGTTTATGGCACTAAAAAACAAACTAAACAAGAATTTATTATTTTCTGACTGCACAAGCGGAAATTTGTTCAAAAAATTATTAATTTAGAGTTCTTTAGATTAGAACAACTAACGTGCTCTATGTTTTAGCGTTAATAACCTGAATAGATTGCTTTTTCTTTTTATTTTGCCTTTGTTAGAAGAAGCTTACTTAATAAGGCTACAATACCAACTATCGCTGGCTTGCATGATTCTGCTGTTATTGCATAGGGATTCATGCTCATTCCCGCTAATACTGTTTTTAAGAGCGTTGATAATATGATTAGGATCCGTCATGCAAAAAAATAGAGTCGATGGTCATATTAACGACTGCTCAAGCAAAATGATTTTTTCTCACCCCTCTTTTAATTTACACGCATTAAGATAGGAAGCTGCTATACCGTTTTTCTTATAATCTAAAATGATCACGATGTTATTTTAATTTAATCAATTCTCTTCTGCTAGATGTTTTTTTTTCAATGGAGATGTTTCCGCTAATGGAATTAAATGTGGTTTTTAATCAAATAATGTAACAACATCAAAGAAGGATTGTCACATAAAAGTGTAATCACGTAGCTTTATAAGCCCTATTGGCTAGTTATTAGCAATGGCTAACGGAACAATTATAACAAGCATTACGGACGCCCTTGCGGTCTGTTCGAATATTATAGAATCCGCGAATAATGAGGTTGTCTACCTCTCGCCTCCTTCCCTATTAGTCCTTGGCTCACAATTTGGCCTGCGCGAGAACATCAAAAAGCTTATACGGAAAGAAGTAAGTGTGCGAGGGATTGCTGATTTCTCGTATCAATATATCGAAGAGATGCGAGAACTTCTTGATATCGGTATAGACACCCGCCACGTCTCTCAGTATCAAGGCATATTTATGTTAGTGGCGGACAGACGAGAGAGTATCAGCTCAATGAGTATCGACATCGAGAGTCTTTCGATTGATACACCCCTTGTAGCACTCTGGAGTGACGACTCTACCTACGCCGAGTACCTCTTGTCTACCTTCAAGTTAGCGTGGGAACAAGCAATTCCCGCAGTACAGCGGATAGAGGAGCTACTAAAAGAAGGGCCGCCGAACGTTTAAGATTTAAACATAAATTTTAATGAACAAATCAGACATCGTTACAGTACTTCGTAGACGTCATAAACGGATTTGCGTGATGGATGTCCATAATGAGACCACTCAACACCCTCTACTCTTAGTGTTTAGAGGTACGGTCGATTAATGTTCCCATTGGATAATGTCTCCATACCGTTCAGCGAATTCGAGAAGGTCTCCAATACAAAATGGTTTGAAATAAGTGAAAAAGAAATTTTTCGCCGTTTTAAGCCATCATAAAAGTTATAGTGTTTTAAAATTGCTTCATCTTTTTTACATCACCTTTTTTAGTAGCAGTTTCAATATAGCCCTTTTTTCAACATAAAATAATGCAGAAAAAACGCCAATCCATTCATTTTATAGAAGGGATGTGCCAGATTTTTACTTATCGAATACTCTCACTAGCAGAAAAAAGTTGAGATCGCTTTGTAAGCTGCCATATTCCCACAACCTTCAATGACTCCGGAAAGATAATGTAAGTATACATCCAAACCTGTTATTTGTTTTAAGTGTTTGGCGAAAGCATCTCAATTGTTTGAACGTAATAACCGATACCGTATTCATCAGGAACGTTCCAGCCTATTATTGTGGTATTTACGAAGGCTTTGTCACTAGGGATCCAGCCTACCATGGTACTTTTATCTTGAATGGTATTCATATCTCGGCTGTCGAACGTATAACCCAATTGTAACGCTTGATTTACTAATAGTTGGTACGTCTGTTGAGCGTCTATCTTATCCGCGCACAATTCAAAAATGTTGGTTTCATCACCGTGGCTGTAAGGCCCCCTAGTGACCCCCGCAAAGGCAACGTGATCTCTCTCATTTACTGACTTTGTGAACGGCGTCACTAAAGTATCATTAAGATGGAAACGCACCCACATATCACTAAATTCACTTGCGGTAGGTATAGATGCAGCAGACGTGGAGGTGAGGGTACGCGTTACTTTGGATGTTGTAGCATTTGATGTTACAGCAGAGGTGCTAGTTACGTTTTTAGTACCTCCTGTGCATCCCGCGACAAAAACCGTCGCTAACAAAACAGTAATCATCATCATAATTAAAAACTGTTTTTTCATAATCCTCACTTCTTTTTTAGGGAATTTTTCAAGTAGTTAAAAATTCTCACCGAAATAAAGCTTTGTGCGTTTTGATACGTATTTACAAGATTGTGGTCGTTTATTATTGTTAATCACAAATCTAAACTGCACATTCAATAGTAACGACATGGTCTGTTTTATTTTATAATACCTACTGATATGGATTTTAAAAGCTAACAATAGATAGTCGCTTAGAAACAACGACGGCCGTCATGATAGTAGTGAATTTCCATGAGAGACGCATGTTATCACTATTTTAACGCCTCTTATTCTTATTTCGACAGGTCGAGCCGTCAGTGTGATTGGTCTAGTGTCGCACGTGACCTCTATAGCGATATAACCTCGACGGTCAAAAAGGGAAAGTTGCCCGAAAGTCGGATACAAATGCTCGGGCATTTACCATTATACGGACTTTCTTAGGCAAGCACGATCAAACGAGAAAATAGAACGTGCTTTAACTCACCGTGCGATACACAGGTCGCTGGTTATGAACCCAGCAGACACCGCCGCCCCCAGTCGCTTACTAGACGCGATGAATGTATACAGTAAAAAGCAAGGTTGAAGACACGGCTTTTTGCACTACTTTCTGTCTAACTAAGATAAAATCGATCCACCATACTAATAAAGGTTGAAACATATCTATGTGAAAAAGACGTGATCTGTTTATCGATAATAGCAATATTTAGTTTCTCCGTGTGAATGTCGCTGCTGCATCCCCGAACAACAGTTAGCCAATGTCGTAACAACTATCCAATGAATGTACTAGTCAAGGAGCGTCCAATTGCATTCTCATGCTTAGCAATAACACGACAGGAGTCGATACGTCGGCTACTTCTTTGTCGCTATCGCTTGTTTAGACGTTTGCCCCTGCTAACTTAGACACTTCTAGTTATTCACTTAGTTTGTAATGGCATAGACTTTCGACAGTGCAACCGCTCTTGAACAATAGCAATCTTACTACTATCCAAGTATATCTACAATTCAAAGATTCGGATTTATTTGAACGTATGCAAGGATAGAGTTATAGCAAATCGTCTAAAGAAAAGTTATCTAAGAGTGATTTGCATTGCATAGTTCATCTCATAATTGTTCGTTGCATCTGTGACATTGCTCTTTGCTGTATTTCTTCTAACGGTACCGCACGGTAAGCCGGTGTATAAGACTTGGTCCCTATCGCTGTGATGTGTGATGCTTTTTCAACTCGAATGAGACCGATATGTGCCATGTAACGTAGTCGCTTCATAATAGATTTTTGTTTGTACTTGTCTTTGAACTGCTCATCATTTGCAAGTTCTTTTATTGTCATTCCTCGTTTAGAAAATAAGAGCATATTAAGTATTTTTAGTGAGATAGGATCTAACAATTCATTATGATCTACTATCTTCTCAAAACGTGTGAGAGTATGAAATGTTGATGTTGGACGTGTCGTCGTCATGCAATTATACCTCTTTTATTTTATTTCGGAAACTCACCTTTATAACCTCTTTCATTTCGTTTCGTGAGCAGTGTTGGTTATCATCGAAAGGTCTCACAATATCCCTTGAAGGATGCTTGAACATAACAACACTGACATAATTGAGGCCGGACTTGAGTTTCTCTTTCCACTAAATGGCAGAAATGTGAAGATTTATATTGACCGTATCGAGCGCCGAAAGAAGGTGAATATATCGTAATTGATTTTAAGACAGTTTCTTTTGGTTTGAGCAAAAATTCCATCAAGGACGTATCCAGATGAATACGTACCGTCTTGCTTGCTACATAAATTCGGTGAATTTCCGAAAGTTCCTCAACCACTGGTACTGGGGAAGAGTTCAAGCTGGTCCACACTCCATAATAGCAAGCTATCTCTACGCCGAAAAGGCATATAGCCGAGCAGAGCTCCTTGTCTTTATGCTCGCCAAAGATGGCAAGGTTGAAGCGGATGTTTCTTCGAAGGCAAAACTGTTTTTTGGAAGATGAATTTACTAATTCAAAGAGTAACAAACTGGTCGCGAACCGGATGATTTACGATTACAAAGAAGATGATCAGAATCGCTACCGAGTCGTATTTCAACGCAGCCAGACTATTCTTGATTTCAGATTTGCTGACATGGTAACAGTTTCAAGCATATCCTTGCCAAGGCGGCGAACGTGGATTGTGCCTACCTCCGGTTCAGCGGTACAGTCTCAGTTGAGCGATATCTCGGTGACGAAAAAGTTGAACACCGAGTGACCCGGGTATCTGGGAGCTAATATATTTCGGACACGTCGAATGACAATGCACTTTAACAGCTCTCAGAAAACAATGTATATGATTTGAGCATATCGAAACTACAGTAAAAGCCAATGTAGCGTCACGGCCGAAAAGATTCGAGTATTAGCGATTCGATCTAACAGAAAGCCTTTTTTCCACACTACTAAAAATTCAGCCAAGTACAATGGACGCCTTCACGGCCCTTCGAAAAGCACTATTGACCTATCGCACCAAGCCAAGTTGGGCTACTTGCTCCCATTGGAGTGAGGATCGGATCATTCCACGAGGCAGGCGTGGCCGAGTACGTTACCGCCGGGGCAAGGCGACGCAGCTGTCCTAATGGAGTTTCACGGATGATTACGTCTGGATCGAGAAGGCGTTGTTTGAGGCCCTGTTGGAGCGCAAAGAGTTCATTCGGCGTCAGACTTCCGAGATGACGAAACGGATTCTCGGCAAACGAGCGTTCCTTAGGGGGAATCAAGCCGAGCGATTGATACCACATAGCGTTGCGCGTGAGACTCACGGTGATATGGTAACTACCGCCTTCCTTTGCGCGACGAATCAAGGCAGCCGTGGCTCCTGCGGCTCCCAGATAACCCGTCACATAGTCGTTGATGAGCGCCGTCGGAGGCATGGAGGGCTTTCCGTTCACTCCTTCGAGCATAGCGAGTCCTGAGGCAGCCGTTCCCAACATATCAAAACCTCCCCGTTCTGCCCATGGACCCCCCCACCCATAACACCGAATGCTAACTACTATGATACCAGGGCGCAGCTGCGCCAGTTGCTCGGGCGAGAAGCCGAAACGTGCGAGCTTGCGTCCCCGGTAGTTCTCCACAAAGACATCGGCTTGCTTCACCAAAGTGTGGCCCTTGGCATTGCTCTCGGGGCGGCGGAGATCCAGAAATGCAGAGCGAAAACCGACATTCACATCGTCATATACCCAGGGATGTTCGAATTCATCGGGGCGGTTAATCTGCAATACCTGCGCCCCCTGCTCCGCCAATGTGCGACCGACAACTGGTCCCGCAACTGCGTGCGTGGCCGAGAGGACACGGATATCACTGAGTGGCCGGGTGGCATTGCCAAATGGCTCCAGTTCACTCTCGGCGATTTTCCGCACTGCAATCACCGGCTCCTGTGCTAAATATTGCCCTTGCGGATGGCTTGCCCACTCCTCGGCTGTTCGTGCAATACACAGGGTATGCCCCGCTTCATTGGCGGCCCCCTCCAGTTCATCGGCGTTCCACTTGGCGATTGCTGCGGCGATGCTGCGATGGTCTGCCCCACAGTTGAAGAAACTCGTATAAGCGAACTGCTGGGCGGGATACACCGCCGAGGGGTAGACCCAGCGCCCATCCTTCGTTTGAAAGGGAAAGACGGAGAACGGATGAAAGTTGCCAATCGGATTAGGGTACGGCCAGCCATTGATTGTCGGGCCGAACGTTAACTCCGGGTCGATGCCATGAGCCGCCTTGCGCAGGTCAATGAATAGATTCTGGCCCTTCCCGGTACGCATCCGCCAGATAGCAGCGGCCCCTACGGCTGCGGCCATCGCCGCGAGCGCAAAGGCAGAAGCCAGACGCACTGCGCTGGGAAAGAGTGGATCGCTACCTGCAAACGTTATTGTTCCGCCAGTATCGGCAGGGCTAACTCCCGTCCCCGCGAGCAGATGGGCAAGGTGTGAGGGAAGATCGTCGCCGAAGGACGTTTGCGCTGGGTTATGAAGGGAAGACATTTTATATACTTCTTTGAATTAGTCTAGTTCCAATATAAAATCTACCCTTCCCGCACGGTGCTGTAATCCAAGTTTGTCGCGAATATGCTAACGCCTTGATGGTGCCGGGTGCCGTTTCGTTTCTTCTCTCAGGGTTTAGTACAAGCTTTTATCGGCGTACGAAAATGCTAGTTGACTGGAACCCACTGTAGCAAAATATCGTTCTATTCTAGATAAGAAATGGGAATCTAAATGATTAAGTTGCTTAATGGTGTTCGACAGCACATACAATCTATCTGTATACACAAGATAAGCATCCAGAGTTCAAAGCCATCGCACGGGTATCTGATTATACGGCTGCCACGTGAATATCAGGATCTGGCTGGGCATAAGGCCAAAATTTTTCAAACGTTACATCAAAGGAAGCTGGTGAAAAGAAAGCCGTTTGCACGTAGTACTAAAGTATTCTTCGACTTTGTTAAAGCTTTAAATGACCATAATATTTAAGCCCAAGCAAATAGATAAATACCAGTTTTAAAAAATCAACATTTAAAATCAAAAGCTCACGAAAAGAAGTAAAAGAATGTGGTAAACCTGGTAATAGATTCTATACTTACAACAATAACTGTTATTCTTTTGCAATTAGCTGATGCGATCATTCAAAACATACCTTATCCCATCCTAGCAGCAATACCGCCAATAAAGCTCCCCTTCCTTTAGCATAAATTAAGTTCAGATATCCATAGCGAATACAATAATGCGGTTATGCTAACTGAATGTAACTGCATAACCTAGCTCTTTGAGAGAGATCGTCGCGCACGTTTAATCATCCCTAGCCAAACATTGCTGATATCGACTGTTCCTTTTTCACTGCATGGAAAATGTTTTCAAAGAGGAGACGCGACTCAAATAAGAAACTGACCGGTTTATACTTTTTCTACTTACCTGCTTTTAAGTCCGTATTGCTTGTCGCCTGTAGATATATACCACCACTTCTTTCCTAATTTCCCTATGCAACTGCAATCAACAATCCAATCAGGAAGTACATCTCGTATAACAACCCTGCGATCAAGTGTCAACTGTCAGATAATCTCTCAAAAGCTTCACTTTATTAGCCTTGAGCTAAAATTTGATTCATAAACATTCTATAAATTGTTCTGTTGTTTAATGTGTTTGTATCTAAGGTTTTTTCGGTATTATATCCGTATTTTACCTTTTCTGGTGCTTCTTCTACGAAACCGTAATGGCACCAGCTTTTATCAGATATTCACGTAGTCCAGTTGCCATCTGTATGATCATGCTACTCACTGAATTGGATAATACCCATGGTGCATGACCGCTTGACAGATAAACTTGTTCTAACTGAGTTTTAAGATCCCAGAGCGCAATGTAGAGCAGTTCTACTGATGATAAGTCCATTAGTTTACACCTCCAAATTATCAGCCCTATTTCTATGTGACACTCCTCAGCCGATCGCTATGTAGATAAACATTGGTTGCAGAGTGCTCTTGAGAATTACCAACTATACAGATCAACACTTTCCGAATATAATAATATGCCGAAACAAAATGACCATTGCAGACTTCATAGATTGCAAAAGATTTTATAACTATTTATTTGTCTTTCCTCTTATTCATTTTCCGAAACAATTGTAGAACTGTATAAAAGTCTGAGAGAGGGCAACGTTTATATTTTGATTATTACCACTATTTAAGTGCTAAAAATTTAAGTTGACCGGGCGATTTCTATTCTGACAATAAATAAACCCCCCTTTCAACGATGAGGTGTTATAGAATATGAATATAAAAATAAGAATTATTGGTGTGCCGATCATTGCGATATTAGTGCTCAGCGTGCTCAATGTTGCTGCAGCATCGATCAGCACACCAACGATCGCAGCTCGTGATACATATATACCAAACGCAACAGCCCCACAACAAACAACAATCGATATCAATGCCCCTACACAGGTAAAGACTAACGATTCAATATACGTCAATGGAACACTCTCTACAGGCGCTAAAGGCATAGCCAGCGCGGCGGTGCACCTTCAATGGATTGACCTTACAACCGGGAACTGGACAACCTTTTCAGACGGCAAGACCGGTGAGAGTGGCCAATTTTCTGTACCAGTTTTTATATACTTTCCATCCACTTATACATTTAGGGTCACTTACGATGGCGATAGCCAATATGCACCATCTGTAAGTAATGAAGTAATGGTTACTGTCACTAAGTAATTCTGCGACAGTAGCAATTTGTGTAAACTACGATACGGTGCAGGATGATCCGAAGGTGGACAGACCTGTCTATTTTTATCTCTCTCGTAACTTGTCCGCACAGAGAGACTAATAAAAGTGTGCTTTAACTGAACAGCACCCGGAGTTATTATTACTGCACTCTCCTTTCTTCTTTTCCCATTATGTCGTTTGACTTGCTAGGCGTTTTTATAGCTCGTCGGTAGGCTTACAATATATGCCCATTGCTATCACAATGAGGATATCAAGTCACAGTCATCATGCCGACTGCTTACTAAATTGCGAGCCTTTGATGGGACATGTAGAGAGTGGTCCGCTTCTATCGTTCGAGCATAATCCCTGTCCCCCGTCCTTGCTGTTAAATCCGCATTCGATAGGCACCGGAATAAATCTTAATGCTACAAATCTTTTCGACTCGTTCCAAAAAACAAACGTGCTCCAGAGTTACTGCTAGTCATCTTTGTTGCAATTTTAGTGTATCATCGAAGACGCTGAGTGCCATTTACAACTCTTGAACTTCTTGTCTCCCTTCCATAAGTTTACTACAAAAAATATTTGACAAGCATTTAAGCATAAAATTTCGCCATACAATTAGTTTGTGGTCAATAATCTAATTATATAGTGATTCGGGTTTACTGCTATTAGTTCGATCTATTGTTATGCTATAAATCGCTAATAAATGCTTTTGCAAATGCGTTATATGTATAGAATAGTCAAATTCCTACAAGTTATTACAAAGGTACAAAATATTTGATTTTTCCTAAAGTCTCATTCAAACGTAAAATGTTTTCCATTAGATTTACAGATTTGTTGTATTACATTTCTGCCACCTATCGCGGCGGTTGTAAGGCCGATATCGCCAGCCCATTGTCCGATCATATAGAAATTTTTAAGCCCAGGCAGCGTCCTACACCACCCTTTTCCTTGTAAAATGTCCAAAAATACTCTAAATTTAGGCCCCGGAATCGATGCCTGAAATCCCTGCCACGTTCCCGTATAGCGCTCAAACGTCATAGGCGTTACGACATCTATTACTTCAATCTGCTTCTTAAAGCCTGAAAACCGTATCTCTAGCTGGTCAGCAAGGACTCCCGCTATACGTTCCTTTTCAGCTTGGTAAATCTCATAGGTTAGATAAAGTTTTTTCCAATACGTGTAACTTGAATTTAGCACCACTTTGATTACGCCCTTACCTGCGGGTGCCATAGTAGGATCGTGACTTGTAAGTTCCACATCAAGTCGGTCAACTTCTTTATCCATTATGGTGATTGGCTTTTGCAAGAAAAGAACCAGAGCATGCGGTTCATCCGATATGTCTCTGTTTACCCCAAACGACACGTGAACAGTCATATTTTGCCGTTCGACAGGCTTTGCGTAAAATGTTCGGATACGATCGTTGGTGTACTTCCCCTCAAGCATGTCAAAAATAGTGGTACGTCCGTCGGCGTTGGAAATCACGATATCTGCCTGATGCTTTGTGCCATCAGCCAAGACAACTCCCACCGCTCTATCATCTTCCACGAGAATTTTAGTGACGCGTGATTTGTAATGAAGGGTTCCTCCAAGTTCCTGGTATCGCGCTGCAATCGCAGCTGAGAACTCTAGAGAACCCCCTATAGGCCAGCCAAAATCGCGATTATGTATAGCTGCTAGAGAATTTAAAAAAAATAGCATTGGAACATTCTCATTATCATATACTACGAAAGGAAAGACCTTTCGCAGGAAAGGGCCTGTGAAGCGCGTGGCATAATCTCGCAAACTTACTCTCGTCCACTTCAGTAAAGAAGGGACGAACTTGAGAACTCGGATGGTCTCCCCTTTGTCAGCAAGCGGCAGCGAAAAGAGTTCAAAACCAGTAAAGCGTCGTGCAGCATTGATAAGCTCTTCAATAACATCGGCATCACGAGGAGAAAGCGCTTTCATATGGCCTTCAAGCAGGTCGATATTCGCGCTAACTGTAAAGACATTTGCCCCGTCTTCCATTTGTACGAACTCGTCGTAAGCAATCATTGATCTTGTGGGAACTGCACCGAGCTCACGCCAAATACGATGAAGCTTAGTTGCTTCGCTTGATCCTGCGAGATTGTGAATGCAACAGTCAAACGTATACCCCTTACGCTTCCACGAGGTACATACTCCACCAGGCGTGGTGTGTTGTTCGAAGATCTGCGTAAAATATCCATTCATCTGAGCATAACATCCAGCGGATAAACCAGATATCCCGGCTCCGATTATTATGAGAGATTTCAACATAAGGTCTCACCAAACATCAGCTGTCCGCCCTATTCTCGCATTATGGTGCTTCCGCTTATAAAGCACGATGGTCCGCCCAATGTCTCCATTGCTGGTGGGAGAAGAGACAGAACTCGCATCCGAACGTCTTCACCACGGCACCTTAGAACCTCCAAACTGAATAATCTATGAAACTATCATCTGCAGGAGCTGTTGCGGCTCATCCAACTCGTTGGCTATGTCCTTATCCTGTGCATCTTGTGACGCAAGAACTGTTTACAGTAAGTGACGAATATCGAGAAGGAGTTTTGGATTCGCTTTAATTAAGTGCTTTAAGAACCCGGCTGAAGTCATCTCTTCAATTTTGGCGCCTTGAATTGAACGTGCAAGCTTGTTGAAGTCATCGTTAGGTAGGTTTACGAAGAACTCTTTGACTTTATAGTTACGCTTCAACCTTTTGCCAAATGAGGCACGCCACGTGGCTTCGTATTCTGATAGAACTTTTGTTGATGTGTCGTTTTCACGCACGGCCTTCCTCGCTACGTCGCCGGCAATCTTTCCGCCTTCCATCGCGTTTATAACTCCCCCACCCGTAAGAGGGTCGCAGTGGTGTGCAGCGTCACCTACCAGCATCAACCCGTTTGCTATAGTGGATGTGAGCTCATCACTGGACGGAACAGCACCCATCACCAGTTCCACTGGTTGGCCTTCGGGAAAGTTCTTCGATACAAACTCGTCGAGGTAGTCTATGGATCGTTTTCCGTTTAATTTGCTTGCAACAATGCCAAGGCCGATATTCGCCGTCTTATTGCCTTTCGGGAAGACCCATGCATAGCCC
>Ga0187781_10002133_pt1 | contig 15108 bp, 10 predicted proteins | sample 0715_SJ02_MP02_2_FD_132447 | JGI IMG/M metagenome (GOLD analysis project Ga0187781, IMG submission 132447) | Tropical peat soil microbial communities from peatlands in Department of Meta, Colombia - 0715_SJ02_MP02_20_MG | ecosystem: Environmental > Terrestrial > Soil > Wetlands > Peat | place...
CTCCCCCACCTCACCCGGTTTGCACAACTCCCCGTGCTCATTGAGGACGAGAATTTCTGCGTCTGGAATTGCCTTTCCTATGGATGTTGGCCGACGATCTAACTCTTGCGGAGGCAGATACGTAGAACGGAAGGCCTCGGTTAGTCCGTACATCAAGAAAATGTTGGTCTCGGGAAGCGCCTTGCGCAACGCCGCTAAGACGTTCTGCGGCATAGCACCGCCGGTGTTGGTGATGTAGCGCAGAGCCGGGAAGCTATTTTTTTGAAGAGTCGAGTTCGGTTGGGTCAGCAAACTCCATACCGTAGGCACTCCCGCGAGGCCGGTGATTTTTTCTCTGACCAAAGTATCGACGATCTGTTTGGCAAAAACAAAATTTATTAGAACAATTGTGCCGCCCTGCTGGAAGGCAGTCGTCAACTGGTTCAGCCCAGCGTCAAAGCTGAAGGGAAGTACTGCCAGAATACGGTCGCTGGAATTAATTTCAAGATAGGTCGAGACATCACTCGCCCCGGCTATGAGATTGGAGTGACTGAGCATTACACCCTTTGGTTTTCCCGTCGAACCCGAGGTGTAAAGGATGGCCGCCAGATCTTTACTTATTCCCCAATCTTTCCACGCGCCGGCCGAAGGGGTGCAGGCGCAGACGGCGCCGAGATCATGAATCGGCAGAGAAGTGTGCGGTTTTTCTGCGGGCGATGTCAGGAACACACAGCGCAAAGACGGGATGCTGGGAAGGATGGGTGACAGGGACTCAAGTTTGCTGCTCGAAGTGATCAGCGCCGCGATACCGCAGTCTCGCCCGATATGTGCCACCTGCTCCGGAAAAAGAACTGCATTGGTGGGCACAAAGACGCCGCCCGCTTTCGAAACAGCGAAAATTGAGATAACCTGGGCAACACTGGCATCGAGGTAGATTCCTATCCGATCGCCCCGCTTCAGACCGATGCTACGTAAGCCAGCAGCAAGACCCTGGACTTTTGCTTCCACTTCTCCATACGTGAGCCGCTCATCACCGTGAACGAGGGCTTCCTTATCCGGATATCGCCTTGCGGTCGTTCGCAATAGATGATGAAGCAAGAAATCCACAGCCCGCCCCCCTCCATGATTCAAATACGTCAGAGTGGCTTACGATTCACTGGTCAGACGCATCTCGCTGGTCGAGACACGACCAACGGAAGACCTCAGCCGAGATCCAAAAATATAGGCCAGGCGACCGATTGGGCCTCTAAAGATGTAGTGGTGATTAACGGCCAGCGTCTGACTGGCCCATTTCATTTTCCAAGGCTGGTTCTGGCCCGTAATATCATAGCCAGCGATTCCGCGTGCCGAACAATCCTTCAGGATTTCTCCTACGATCAGGTGGCCTGGCGCGAACTGCTTGAAATTCTCGTTATAAGCAACGATGGGGGAATAGCACCGGTTCCGATAAACCAACGAATAATGAGCCGCGATAAGCTCGCCGTTGAACTCCAACATGTAAAGACAAAAATAACCAAATCGGGCAGCGGACACAGCCAACTCGTCGAAAAAAGGTCGTGTTCCATTGTGTACGATGGCGCTCCGCTGCCGGCCCTTCCAGCCGCTCGCCTCTAGCCGATAGAACTTTTCTAAGGCATCGCGGTCGGCGGTCGTGACACGGTAAAACGTCAGCAGCCCTTGTGCCGCCAGACGGCGCCGTATCTGCCGCAATTGACTTCTTAACTTCATATTGTGCGGCATCCGGTTCAAGAGTTCGGCGTTGGAGGGGACAGCCACATATGGATTTGGGTTGTCAGATAGTTTGACGGTCAGGTATCCATCGGCGCGGGCCGCCTCCGCGAGCAAATCCACTGTGCTCGCTTCCGGCACAGTACGAAATTGCAAAAGGTCCCAGCCGCGAAGGTCTTTAAGGTATTGCCACGTCGCGCGGACCGCCTCATCACCATCCGACCCCTTAGCACGCACACCATCAAAACGGCCGCAATTGCAATTCACTGGAGCCCGTAGTCTGCGTACTGGGACCCTGCTAAAAGATCCCAATTCCTCCACCAACGGCAACACTAACCGTAGCCTCCCCCTGTGCCTGACCGTTATGATCACAACAGTCGAACCAGGTATGACGCATCGAATGTGAGCCCGGATAAACTCCGGGCGAAAAAACGGCTGGTCGTCTGCAGATTGCCCACATAGCTCGCGCCACTCGTCTGAAAGTTGGTCCACGGTTTCCAAATCACCCCGCTGTGCACGTACCTCGAGGGGGAAACAGACACCTTCGGCAAAAGCAGATTCAGAAGTCTTAATTGCAGCCTCAGCCCCTTGCATTGCTTCACCTTTTACTGCATCAGTTCAACCTGACTGAAAGCCCAGCGCAGGCCGGTGTTCAGGTGCTCAAAGGTTCGTCCGTTCGATTTTTCGTACGCTACGACCCTTGCACATCTCTCTCTTGGACGAAACCCCGCGCTCCGAAAGATCCGGCTTAATTCACTTCCCTCAGCCAGATAGGCATAAACACCAAGAGAATTGTTCCGCCTGCCGATTTCGATAACGGCTTCCAGCAACGATCGCCCCACCTCTGCGAGCTGAAGACCAAAAAGGTCTGCAATGGCGATGAAATCGTCGTCCTGCGAGGTAAACACTGCGAACGCCAGAAGCTCTCCCTGTCTGCGGGCTACCAGTACCTCGGCAGGACCCGTGGTGTTCTCGGTCAAGCCTCTGGGATGACCCGGAAATTCTCTGAAGCGCCAATTTAGAAAGTCGGCCGACCGCTGCGCCCGAATGACACCAGCACTGGACACTAGCCTGTCCAGATAAGAGAACTCATCTCCAAAAGCGCCGTCTAACCTAGAAATTTCTATCCCTGGTTCCCCGTGATACGACCGTCGCACCCCGAGAAGCAGATTGGCAGTGGACACCAGAGGTTTCGTCCATATACCCCTCCCAAACCTCTTTCGAACATATTCATCGCTCCGCAGCGGCAGCACGTACCGGATCATTTCGCAGTTTGGTCGCATGCCTAAGCGCACGAAAGTCGACATACCCTGATCGTGGGGCGGACAATCGTAGCAGAAGGCAAGTTCACCACGGTCAACCGGTTCAAATGTGGCACGCTGCAACATCACCGCAGGACCAAGGCTTCGATTTTTCGCGTCCACTGCAAAAAACATCACCTGTCCAGCGGCCAGGGGATTTCCGTTAACATACATCGGTTTGGAAAACAGCGAGGTCGTTCCGAGCACAGCCTTGCTGCTCTGATCGTAGACCAACCATGTCCAGCATTGCCCCGCTGGATTCGAAAAGAGATAATTGAAGCGCCGCTCGTACCTATCACCAAAGTTTCGCTCGAACAGACCCAGTATTTCCTGACGATCTTCGGTTGGCCAAGCTCGACGGATTGCGAGTCCCATCGGAGAGAGACCTCAGCAGGTAACCTCAAAATTTGTGAATGTCCATTGCAGATCCGAGTCTAAGAGCTTGGGATTCCGACTCGCATTCTCGTAAGGCACCACGCGATAAGCCCTCTCGCGCCTTCGAAATCCGGCGCGCTCCAAAAGCAGCCTCAAGTCAGAATCCATGGAGCAAAGCGCGTCTAACCTCTGAATCTTCTCTGCACGGCAAACATCGACTACAGCTTCCAGAAGGGCACCCCCGAAATCCGCCAGGCTCCGACCGAAAAGATCCGCAAGCCAGGCTGTTTCTTCCTGAACCGACAAAATGGCGAAGGCCACCAGTTCTCCAGCCTGGCGGGCCACCACTACTCGATACCTTCCGAACCAGGTTTTGAAGCAGCCGTTCGCCGACCAAGGATCATCCAAGTATCTCCAGTTGAGATCCTCGGCAGCCCGCCCTGCCCGGACCGAACCCGAACTCGATGTGCAGAGATCAAGATGGGAAAATTCTTCGTCGAACGCTTTCTCGTGTGCGCAAATCTCTAAACCATGTACCGATCGGCGTGGTCGATTGAGGCGTAGGGCCAGATTTGCCGCAGCCACGAGTGGCTGTTTCCATGCACCCGAGCCCAATCGGTTATCCAAAAACTCATCGCTGCGCAGGAGAAGGGCATAGCGCAGCACCTCAGCAGTGGGTTGCATCCCAAGCCGTAGAAACGTCGCCATTCCTCGCTCGTGGGGCGGACAATCATAGCCAAACGCGACCTCGCCGGAGTTCACAGGCTCAAACGTTGCCCTTTGCAGCAGTACAGCAGGACCCAGACTCCGGTAGGGTGCTTCCACCGCAAACTCTATAACTTGCCCGCCGAGTACTTTCCTTCCGTCCACCCAAAACCAACGCGGTAAGACCGAAGCAGCCGCAATTGCCGTCTCGCTGCCCTGCGGGCGCGCAATCCAGGACCAGCCCGGACCCAAAGGATTCGCATGTCGCAACTTCTGAATCTTACGGTTTGGTCGTCCGGGAAGATTTCGGTCCAGAATCTCGATAAGTTGTTCTTCTTCATCGTCCCGAGAAGCCAGCCGGACTGAAATGCCCATTCCGCAAGAACTCCGATCCCAAGCCGCTCGTCTAATCCGAAGACCACAGCCTATTCAACAGAAAGCGTAAAATTATAAAAAACAGATGTGAACGCAGTGTGAATCCACTCACCAGGTACTCGGCCGAATTCGGCTGACTCGGTCAGGTCTGAGGCGAGCGAAGAAACCTGGATGGTAGAGCGGCCCTCATAGTGTTAGAAACGAAATACCGCAGATGCCTGAGAAACGTAACGATGGACGGCATGGGGTCCGACAACCTGAATGTGGCGTCTGACACCGAGGGGTTAAAATCCGCGAGCATTTCAGCTAGACTCTCCTTCAGCACTTTCCGAGCGCGTGGTGAGTAGCGGGCCTGCCCCAATAAGCTGTACAGACGCGTAAAGTATCCCATCGTAAAGCGCCACTTGGTGCCAACCGCATAGCTCTCGGGTATCTCGGGCCGCTGTCCGTGCAGAAGCTTCCACTGATATAAGGGAAAGTCCATTCCTGCGGCGACTGCCAGAGAGAGCGTGCCCCAATAGCGGCCATTAACCTCCATAAAGATCGCTCTGCCGTCGGGGTTTATCTTGTATTCCACCATAGCCGTACCTTCCCACCCCAAAGCCCGCAACAAAGCCAAAGACGATTCGAGCAACCTTTGGTTTACAGGTTCTGCAATCGCAGTGACGGAAATGCCTCCCGTGTAGGGAAATTCTTTGATGCGGCGATGCTGAAATGCTGCCAGGCACTCTCCATGATGCAGCAACACTTCAATTCCAACGCCGACCCCCGCACAATATTCCTGCAGCAACACTGGAGGAGCAAAGTCCCGAGCGCAGGGAAACCTGGCAGCGACTTCGTCGGGCGTGACCAGGATTATGCACTTGATCTCCTCCGCCCGCGTTTCTTTCCTTGAAGGCTTGAGGACCCAGGGAAGTGGGAGGATCGGGAGCAATTCGTGGAGTTGTGCCGAACTTGAAATCAGTCTAGTTTTCGGTATCGGAAGGCCACACTGCTGCGCTACCTCCAAGGTGGAACACTTACTCAGAACAAGGCCGGTGATTTCAGGTGGCGGACAGGCGATGTACGACCACTTCTGGAGTTCACGGTAGTGTTCTGTGACCGCCACCAGGCTCTGGTCATCAGCCGGTATGACCATGTCGTGTCCGCCTCGTCGAATGAAATCGCTCAGTTGCTCCACAAATCCTGCCGGATCGACCGCAGGAGGAGGAAGGCGTTTGAACTCGCGGACGGAGAGAGAAACAGGGCGTGGCTCTTGGGCAAAATCTGCAACGTCGACCGGAACGCCGTGTTGGTGCAGAGATCGCGCAATTGTCACGACAATTCGCGGAATCCAGCCAAGAACAAGAACAGGACGTTTCAGCGGGCTCCTTGCTTTGCCGCTAATTGGCTTTTCGTTCGAAGTGCCATTAGGGGATCTAGAAAAGTTGATCACAGGCTCGATCGTTTCCGAGCGGTCATCTGCCGCCAAGGCTACTTTCCCCCCTAGCGAATCTCGCTGAGACCTGGTCCTAGCTGTGCTTCCTTTCGGCGAAAGCGGCCATGCGGTTAATATCCGCAAAGTTTTCGGGAATAAGTTCATGATCCGAAACCGCGATGTTGAACGTCTGCTCGAGAAAAGCCACGACGTCCAATATTCCCAAAGAATCAATGATGCCCGAGTCTAGAAGCGGGGTGTCATCACCGATTGACCGTTTCCTCGCCGCTGGAAATTTTTGCAGGATGAACGACCGAATACTGCCCTGCACTGTGCTTCGCAGATTCATCTCCTCCTGGCCCCTTGGTGCTCGTTTTGGGTTTTTCGCTGCGTGCACCATAGCTCATGAACGCAACAATGTGTACAATCGCTTCGAGAAAACCCGTTCTTAATTGCCGAAAATAACAAGTTCTAGCTGAACACCAAGTTGAGAATATTGATGTTCGGTTAATTCGCACCAGGCTGGCAGAACCATCAGAAAGCCCTCACCCGAGTGTGTCCCTGCTCAGTATTGTCTTCATTATCTTCGCAGCGCAGGGATTTTGCCGAGATGACAGTTTGATTCAGCCCTGCAATCTTGCTCCGGGATAGCCGATAACTTTCGACGATATTGCCCACGCTTCGGCAAAATCGAAGTTTATATTGGAAGCGCTGCTTGCCGGCGAACGTGAAAATCCATCTCGCCAGGTTGGCCAGGAGCTGACGGAACAGCCAGCGCGGAACGCCGAAGTAGAAGACGCCCTCATTCGGAAGCCCGGCTGTCCTGGTCAACGAAACCCCGTTGTAGTAATACCAGAAAAGGAAGTACTTTTTTGTTGCTCTATTCGGGTCAACAGGGTGGTAGACGATTGCGGTCGGGCAGTACACGATTTTATCGCCCGCTTGGATCAGCCGCTGGCCAAACTCCGTGTCATCGCAAGTGACAGTATGCTTGCTTCCAGTTACGCCGAGGTCAAGCCGGAACAGACCATGCCGCCGGAAGATTTCTCTCCGGAAGGCGGAATTCGCCCCCAGCGGAGGTTCTTTAATTTCTTTGAATTCGTCGCCCAGTTCGAAATTTGTTATCGCAAACTGTCCTTCCATCTCGAGCCAGTCGGGTTTGGGATAATTCCACACGGGCACCACTCTGCCGGCAACCGCTGCGCAATCGAAGCGGTCAAACGTTTGCTTCAGAGTGAAAAGCCAATCCCGGTGCAGCAGCACGTCATCGTCGGTGAAAACGACAATCTCGCCCTCAGCCACCGCAATCCCTGCATTCAGCGCCGCCGATCTCCCTTGCCGTTTCTCAAAAACATAGCGGACAGGAAATCCCGCGCTTCCCCCAAATTCCTCCACCACCGAACGGGTGGAGTCCGTGGAATTGTTGTCCACTACTAAGAGCTCCCAGCTAAGGCCCCCCGGAACTACTAACCTCGAAAAACTTTCCAAGGTAATGCTGAGACTGGCCGCTCGGTTGTAGGAAGCCAGAACCACACTGATGTTCATAGGGTTTGGTTCTTCCTGCCTCCACTTTCTTTACCAAACACGATTCGAATTTTAGAAAGACGGCCAGCCGTCCCAGGAGTCGAGCAGCACTAATCCTGCAAAGGTTTCCACTGGGAAACAGTTCGCCACCTCCGCACTCATGATGTGGCTGATGGGACCTTCTCCGTTTGAGTCCAAGCTTCCATGGATCGTATAAAGCCGTTCCAGCGGTGGCGTGCCACGGAACGACATCGGGGCACTGGAGGCTCGGTCAGAACCAAACCAATCTGGATCCCAATCGCCTCCCCTCCAGAGGAAGAGCCTTTGGTTAGCGCAAATCAGCAGCCCTGACTCATATCACCTTCAGAGTCCTTCTGGTCCTTGGGACTTTCAGAAAACCGGGCCGTCCTGGCGCAACGCAATTGATGGACGCGGCATTCCAAAGCTAACAGGCCAGAGGGAAGCTTCGGCAAAGTCAGACAGCCCAGAATTATCGCAAAGTTCACCATGGCTTCGCCCAGGAGCCGGGGAGAATTCATCAACTTTTCATATTTCAGCCTGAGGGGCTACGCGGATGAAGCTGATATTATGCTCGTTGCTCGGGAACCCGTGCTCTAAGTGTTCACGGTGCCGGTGAGTCTTCGTTCTTCTCAAGGTAGTGTACAACCGGGAATTCGGGGAGGAATTCAGCGTTGCAGTCACGTCCATGGACAGAGTTGAGCGGAGTATACGGTGTAAGGCGCCTGGATGCGAAGGGTCCCACCACGGTCGCATGGAAAGGGGTGTCACAAGAGAAAAAAGAGGTCTTAACGGGAGCTTTTTTTTGGCTGACCGTGTTCTATTTCATTTATTGTGCGCGCCCTGGGGACCTGATCCCAGCTGTGGCCGTCATTCCATTGGCCAAAGTTTCAGGGGGGCTGGCAGCTCTAACTCTCTTGTTCAGCATCGGCAGATCGCCGCGCGACATAAGAGACCTTCCCAAAGAAGCTCTTTATTTACTGGTTCTCATCATTCTCCTGTTTGCTTCCGCCTTGCTTTCACCGGTGTGGAAAGGCGGGGCCTTTGAAACAGTTCTGGATTTTTCCAAGGTGTTTGTCGGCTGGACTCTCACGTTTCTTTTGGTTACGACCGTAAAGAGATTGCGCCGCATTGTTTTCGTTCAGTCTGCTTCTGTGGCCGTAGTTTCGTGTGTGGCCCTCGTGAAGGGGCACTCAGTCCCGCGCTTGGAAGGCGTCATCCCCGGAGGCCTTTACGCGAATCCGAATGACATGGCTTTCGCGATCGTTCTGTCGATACCGTTCTGTTTGGCGTTTCTCCTGACGGCTCGAGGCTTCCTAAAAAGGGGGGCGTGGACGATCGGCATCGTGGTCATGCTTGCCGCCCTAATGGTAACTGCTTCGCGAGCGGGCTTCATCGACCTGGTCATTGCGGGAACCGTCCTTCTTCGGGAGTTGGGAGTTAAAGGCAAGCGCCCTTACCTGATTGCCGGAGCCGCTTTTCTGTGCCTGGCTCTGTTGTTCGTGGTTGGCAAGGATCTTACGGTGCGCTTCCACGGTATCGTCAAGAGCGGAAATTCCGTGGCGCAGGACAGCGCCCACGCCTCCTACGAGGAACGCCGGGTCCTTATGGTGAAGTCCTTCAACGCCATAATCCACTACCCGATTTTAGGGGTGGGTCCCGGAGACTTCCAAGTGTACTCTGGGATTTGGAGGGATGTTCATGCATCGTACTTGCAAATAGCCGTAGAGGGGGGAATTCCGGTCCTGATTCTGTACCTGCTGTTCTTCTTCCGGGGCTTCGCCAACCTTAGAGTCCTTGCCGGGATGCAGAATCTGGATGATGAAACCGTTCTATTTTTCGGTGCCTTGAAGAGCTCCTTGATTGGTTTTGTGGTAGGAGCCTGTTTTGCTCCGGAAGCATACCAATTTTTCCCCTACTTCGCGGTGTGCTACACGTCCGTTCTCTTGGCTATCACCAAAGAGCGACAGCGCGCCCAAGTGCCCCCAACAAGACTGCTGACCTCACCTCTGATTTATCCCGCGAGGTCCTATTGAGCCATGGGAAATCCCGTTCAATCCACATTTGCCGGTGATTTCCCGGCTCCAATGCGTTGCTCCGTCTGTGGTTCGTTGCTGGAACGGCAGGGAAAGAAGCGCTGCTGTCACACTGGCAGGGTGGAAACTGCCTCTACGATTCATTTTGATTCAGGAGACACCTCCAATAATGTTCCCCAGAGTGCAGTAGATCAGGCTGTCGCGACGGCTGAGCCGCCGAGAGAATTACCATTCCGCAAGAAAGTGACGCGAAACATGCGTTGGCTCCCTGCCTACGCTTGGCAGAGAGTTGCGCGTCGTACTCCCAGCGGAAGTGTTCATCTGATGATCGTGTTGGCTGACCATTTTGAGCCGTCGACCGTTCCCGATGAAGGGTTTTGGATGGAGTGTCGACCTGATGTTGTCCGGGCACCTCAAGACGAGCAGGAGCGTCGCGTCGAATCTTGGTGCCGGGAATACCCACTGGCCTTTAGCACTTACCGCGACCATGAGGATCGCCCATTCGTACACACCTATTTTTATCCAGCCGAGCAATACGATAAGGTTTTGCTGCAGCACCTGGGGAGCTTATGCAAAGCCGGTTGGGGCGAACTTGAAACTCATTTGCACCATGGAACAAGTGATCCAGATACCGAGGAGAACACCCACCGTCAGCTGCTGGAATTTCGAAATACTCTGGCCTCCGAGCATGGAGGCCTCTGCTATTTAGACGGCACTGGACCTCCGCGCTATGCCTTCGTTCATGGAAACTATGCGTTGGCAAATTCGGCGGGCGGAATCAACTGTGGGGTTGATTCCGAAATGCAAGTCCTGGCGGAAACAGGTTGTTACGCTGATCTCACACTGCCTCCCGGGCCGTTCTACCAAACCCACGTGGCTAAGATTAATTCACTCTATGAATGCTCGGCGCCGCTCAGTCGTCGGGGGGCACATCGGAGCGGGCGCGACCTCGAGGTGGGGAGGCGTCCGGAGATCTTTCCGCTAATAATCGAGGGCCCGCTGATGTTAAATTTTGCCGGCCTCGGAAATCGTCTGATTAAGGTCGAGAATGGCACGCTCTCCACAAGGAATCCGCCCGGCCTACGTCGGCTGAAGCTGTGGAAGCAAGCAGCGATTGCGGTCAAGGGTCGGCCGGATTGGTTGTTTATCAAGCTGCAGTGTCACGGGATGGACCCACGGGATAGGGAGTTTATGTTGGGAGAGCCGATGCGGTTGTTTCTCCGCGAGCTCATCGAGAACGCGCAGCAAAGATCTGAAACCATTCATTTTGTTTCTGCACGGGAGATGGTCAACATAATCCTAGCCGCGTGCGATGGTCGGGAAGGAAATCCGGGCGACTACAGGGATTACCGTCTCAAGCGATTCCGTAACGATTCCGGGGACCCTAAGCAAGGAGATGCTGCCACAATCGTCATTAAGAACTGAGCCCAAGGCCTGCTCACAGAAGTAGAGAATCGCCGAAACGGGCTCTGCTATTGTCATTCGGACCTAACAGCCTACGCCTTAGGGAGCCTGTGCGAGCGAATAGGCAGCGCCGGATCTTGGCCCGTCTTGGAGTTTGGTGTTTCGTATCACCTACGAGGCAGAGCTGCCAAGTTAGCACTCAGACGCGATCCTAACTTCGAACTCGGCCCGGAATGCGTCCCTGTGGTTGTGTGCGTCCGAATCAGGATCTGCAATAGAGTTTTGCGATGTGTGGAATCGCTGGAATTGTCGCAGCAAGCGCGGATACCCGGTTTGACTACGAACTCCTTCACCGGATGTGTCAGACGCTCGTTCACCGGGGCCCCGACGAAGAAGGGCTCTTCATCAAGTCCGGTGCGGCTCTGGGTATGCGCCGGCTGAGAATTATTGATTTAGCCGGTGGACAACAACCCATATTTAATGAAGATCGAACCATATGGGTGGTGTTCAACGGGGAGATCTACAACTTCCTCGAGCTTCGAAAAGAACTTGAAGCTAAAGGCCACCGTTTCCGCACTCATTCCGATACCGAGGTCATAGTCCATCTCTACGAGGATTTCGGGGCCAATTGCGTTCGCAAACTGCGAGGTATGTTTGCCATTGCGCTGTTCGACGAACCACGTCGGCGTCTGCTGCTGGCCCGTGACCGGCTAGGCAAGAAACCCCTGCACTACGCTCTATCGGCCGGCCGGCTTTTCTTTAGTTCCGAGATCAAGGCAATCCTGGCTGCGGCTCCCGAACTTTCAATAACCAACCAACAGGCGCTGTTGCAATATTTCTATTTTGGCTATATCCCTGATCCCATCACAGCCTTCGCGCCAATTCAGAAGTTGGCTCCCGGGCACATCCTGGAGTTTGAAAACGGCGAAGTCCAAGTTCGGCAGTATTGGGACTTACCAGCTTACGGTACCTATGCGCCGAAGAGCGAGCAGGAGTGCCTCGAACAACTTGAGGCGAAACTTGCAGACGCTGTGCGCGTCCGGCTCGTCGCAGACGTACCGCTTGGCGCGCTACTGAGCGGCGGCACGGACTCCTCGACAATCGTGGCGCTGATGGCTCGTGCCGGTGCGGGACGAATCAAGACTTTCTCGATAGGTTTCCGCCAGGCCGATTTCAATGAGGCCCACCAGGCTCGCCAGGTTGCGCAGACGTTCGACACCGAACACCACGAGCTGGTTCTCGAGCCCGACGTACTCGAGACCGTCGAGACGATTTCTCGCAGCCTGGAGGAGCCGTTCGGCGACTCGTCCATGCTGCCCACCTATTACGTTGCGCGCATGGCTCGTAAATACGTCACGGTGGTCCTGTCCGGAGATGGTGGCGACGAGGCCTTTGGAGGTTACGATCGCTATCGTATCCACCTGAGAGAACGATCGAGATTCCCGATTCCGCTGTGGGCGGGACGCTGGTACCGCAAGCAGGTTTATCCGCGACTTCGTTATGGAACGCCAGGCCGTAATCTGGCCTATAGCGTTTCGCTGCCTTGGTCAGAACGCTACATCGAGGCAATTTCTATTGTGCCCGCGCAAAGAAACTTCGCGCTACTTTCTTCTGAATTCGTGGACTTGTTTCCAAGCTGCTCCGACCCATTGAACCTGTTTCGCCATTATCTCGCCAAGGCTGCGGCAAGCGATCCCTTGAGCCAAGTCCTGTATCTCGACACCAAGACCTATCTGCCCGGAGACATTCTGACCAAGGTCGATCGGATGAGCATGGCAGCGTCGTTGGAAGCACGGGTTCCCATGCTGGACCACATTTTCCTGGAGTGGGTCGCAACCTTGGCGGCACAGTGGAAAATGGGCAAAAGAGGCCAAAAATATATTCTCACCAAGCTTGCCGAACGCTTGGGCGTGCCTTATCCGGTGCTGCATCGGCCCAAGCAGGGGTTCGCTCTACCTCTTCTTCATTGGATGCGAAACGAACTCAAAGAATTGGTGCTCACTCTGTTGCTGGAGCCGCGTACTCTGCAGCGTGGGTATTTCAACGAACCAGGAGTTCGTCGATTACTCGATGCGTTCTTCCAAGGGCAGACGGACGACTGTCACGAGATCTGGCGGCTTATGATGTTCGAACTCTGGCAGCGCAACTTTCGGGAACCTTTCCAACTGAATGATCCAGACCGTGACTCAAACTGCGTTGTTAGCCTCCCCGAGAGGGTAGGGTGATGGCCGTACCCGCAAGTAACCAACTGCCGCGTCTTTTCTTGATGATCAACAATTTTGAGACCGGGGGCAGCGAACGTCAGTTTGCGGCACTGGCCCACGCATTTAGCGCGAGTTCATTTCGGCCAAGCATCGGCTGCATTGCACGGCGGGGCGGATTTCTTGACGGTTTCGAAGAGGTGCTGGAGTTTCCCGTCGGCGGAAATTTATATGGGGTGCAGTCGATGCAGGCCCGTCTCCGCTTGGCCCGCTATCTGAGGGACTCGCAGACGGTTGTGGCGCACGCCTTCGATTTCTACACCAATCTGCTATTGATTCCCGCGGCCAGACTGGCCCGAGTTCCCGTCGTGATCGGAAGCCAGCGGCAACTGGGTGACCTACTCAGCCCAGCCAAGTCTCGTGCGCAAGTAGCGGTGCTTCGCTATTGCGATCGAGTAGTCTGCAATTCCCGTGCGGCGGCCGACCGACTAGTTGAGCAGCGATTGCATGACAACCAGATCGTGGTTATCGGCAACGGCCTTGCCCCTTCTGCCTTCGCCCCGACGAAGGCTGCTATCGATCGCTGTTCCTCCGCCCTTCGTGTGGGAATGATCGCCAGAATGAACACGCTGTCGAAGAACCATCGAGAGCTTCTCCGCGCGGCTGTCAGCGTGATCCATAGACTTCCAGCAACCGAGTTCATCCTGGTTGGGGATGGCGCGTTTAGGTCGGAATTGGAACGCGAAACCAAGGATTTGGGTATTGGGGATCGGGTACATTTTCTCGGGGAGCGCCGGGATATCCCCGCGATTCTCGCCTCCCTGGATGTTTCTGTGCTGCCTTCGGCGTCTGAAAGCCTGTCGAATGCGATCCTGGAGTCCATGGCGGCTGGCATCCCGGTAGTGGCCGCAAGAGTCGGAGGCAATCCGGAACTGGTTACCAGCGATCGCGGAATTCTCGTGGCTCCGGGTGACCCAGAAGAATTAGCCAACGCGATCGTACGCCTCTTGCGGAACTCGGCCCTGCGGGCTGAATTTGGTCGAAACGGCAGGACATTTGCCGAGTCGAACTTTACCATCGATGCCATGCGAAAACGCCACGAAGAGCTCTACGCCGAGCTGATCGAGACAAAAACGCGCCGCAACCAAGGGCGCCGTTTTCTTGCCCCTAAGAAGGAATCGTCGCCTCACCGACTCCGAGTGGTTATCGTTGCCGCCTCTTCACGCTACGTGGGCGGACACTCTGTTCAGGCGGAACTGCTGCTTTCGAACTGGCGCAACGACCCTGACCTCCAGGCCTCTTTGATTCCAATCGATCCTCCCTTGCCGACGGGTTTGCGATGGGTTGAGGCCGTGCCATTGCTTCGGACCATCGTGCGCACACCTTTCTATCTGGCAGCCCTCTGGCAAGGACTGAATGGCGCGGATATTGCTCATGTTTTTTCCGCTTCCTATTGGTCTTTCTTGATTGCTCCAGTTCCCGCTTGCCTGCTGGCACGCGCAAGGGGAGCCAAGACGATGATCCACTACCACAGCGGCGCAGCCCGGGACCATTTGCGCCGATTCCGAACGGCACGACTCATGGAAAAAGTTGACAAGCTCATTGTCCCTTCAGGGTTTTTGCTGGACGTGTTTCGCGAATTCGGGCTGAGTGCCCAGGTGGTCCCGAACATCGTGGATCTATCACAGTTCCGTTTTCGCGAGCGAATTCCGTTGCGTCCTCATCTGATCTGCCCCCGGGGCTTTCATCCTTATTATTGTGTCGATATCGTGGTGCGTGCTTTTGCCGAGATAATCCGCGAATTTCCGCTAGCCCGGCTGGACTTGGTTGGACAAGGTCCCGTGGAGGGGCGGATTCGCAAGTTGGTGTCAGAGCTGCATCTCGACGGCGTGAACTTTGCGGGTTTGGCTTCACGGCAGCAGATCGGCCGTTTCTACGACGCGGCGGACATTTTCATTAACGCCTCGTACTTGGACAACATGCCGGTCTCGTTTCTTGAGGCCTTCGCTTCCGGGACCCCTGTCGTTAGCACCGCCCCTGAGGGC
>Ga0187781_10002134_pt1 | contig 15106 bp, 15 predicted proteins | sample 0715_SJ02_MP02_2_FD_132447 | JGI IMG/M metagenome (GOLD analysis project Ga0187781, IMG submission 132447) | Tropical peat soil microbial communities from peatlands in Department of Meta, Colombia - 0715_SJ02_MP02_20_MG | ecosystem: Environmental > Terrestrial > Soil > Wetlands > Peat | place...
GCGAGCCTCGCCTTCCTCTGGGTGTTTCCGTCGCTGATCGGCTATCTGTTCCTCAATCGCGGCGTCGAACTGATCGGCGCCAACCGCGCCGCGCCGTTCATTCATCTGGTGCCGGTGTTTGGCTCGGTGATCGCGGTCGCCTTTCTCGGCGAGCGCTTCGAACTCTACCACGCCATCGGCTATGCGCTCGTGTTCGCCGGCATCACGACGGCGGCGCGGAAGTAGAGTAAATCGCTTCAATATCGCTTCTGCGCGCAGTGAAACACGCCGAGGATCGTTACGCCTTCTTCAGCCGAACCGACCTCGTAAACGAGAACATAGGGATAGCGTCTTAACGACCCACTCGCGCGTGTTCGGCGAACGTCCGGAGCGACCTGAATAGGGGAAATACCGCAATACTTCGGCCGCCTCCCGTATGCTGGCGCCGACCCGTGCCGCTGCGAAAGGGCTGCGTTCGTCGATATATTCGTGAATCGCAAGCAGCTGCAATCGAGCGCGGGCGCTAAATCGCAGTGTTAACGGCCGAACCGCCGCCACATGTCGTCCATTTCTGCATCGCTTGCGATCTTGCCGTCGCGGACTTCGCGCTTTGCCAGTTCAACTTCAGCGACCTGGGCATCACTGAGCTGGTAGTGACGCGCTTCGGGGTTCGCAAAGGCCAAAAGAAATTCTGCCGCGAGCTCCTGTTCGCGGGGAGGGAGCCGCTCCAGTCCTGCAATGGCTTCTTCCAGCAATTTGATCATAGTAAAAATATAGCACGCGAACGCGACCGGACAAAGGGCGCAAGCCGCGATGTCTTGATCAAAACCGCAGCGGCTTGGCCTGCTGCACCTGCGGCAGCGCGCGCACCTTGGCCAGCACCTCGGCCGGCAGTTCGCCGTCGATCTCGATCAGCGCCACTGCGTTGCCGCCGGGCGCGTCGCGGCCGACATGAAAGGTGGCGATGTTGATGCCGGCGTCGCCGAGCGTCGAGGAGAATTTGCCGATGAAACCCGGCTTGTCGAGATTGGTGATGTAGATCATGGACGCGCCGAATTCGGCGTCCATGCGGATGCCCTTGATGTTGACGATGCGCGGGCGGCCGTCGGCATAGACGGTGCCGGACACGTGGCGCCTCTGCCGGTCCGTCGTCACGGTGACGGTGATCAGGCTTTCGTAATCGCCTTCGGCTTCGCGGCGGGTTTCCTCGACCACGATGCCGCGCTCCTTGGCGACGATCGGCGCCGAGACCACGTTGACGTCCTGCAGCATCGGACGCAGCAAACCGGCGATCGCCGCCGAAGACAGCGCCCGGGTGTTCATCTGCGCGACGATGCCTTCATAGGAGATATGCACGCGCTGGATGCCGCTCTCGGTGAGCTGGCCGGCGAACGAGCCGAGTTTTTCCGCAAGCGCAATGAACGGCTTGAGCTTAGGCGCCTCCTCGGCGCTGATGGACGGGAAATTCACCGCGTTGGTGATGGCGCCGCGGATGAGATAGTCCGCCATCTGTTCGGCGATCTGCAGCGCCACATTCTCCTGCGCCTCCGTGGTCGAGGCGCCGAGATGCGGCGTGCACACGACATTGGGGAGTGAAAAGAGCGGGCTTTCGGTGGCCGGCTCGGTGATGAACACGTCGAGCGCGGCACCCGCGATCCGCCCGGAAGACAGCGCGTCGTACAGGGCGGCCTCGTCGACCAGTCCGCCGCGCGCGCAGTTGATCAACCGCAGGCCCTTTTTGGTGAGCTTCAGCGTCTCGGCGTTGAGGATGTTGCGGGTTTTTTCGGTCAGCGGCGTGTGCAGCGTGATGAAGTCGGAGCGGTGCAGCAGCTCCTCGAGCTCGACTTTTTCCACGCCGAGATTGCGCGCCCGCTCCTCGGACAGGAAAGGATCGTAGGCGACCACCTTCATCTTCATGCCGAGCGCGCGGTCGGCGACGATCGAACCGATATTGCCGCAACCGATGACGCCGAGCGTCTTGCCGAAAATCTCGACGCCGAGAAATTTGTTCTTCTCCCATTTGCCGGCGCGGGTCGAGGCGTCGGCTTCGGGAATCTGCCGCGCCAGCGACAGCATCAGCGTGATGGCGTGCTCGGCGGTGGTGATCGAATTGCCGAACGGCGTATTCATCACGATGATGCCGCGCGCGGTCGCCGCCGGGATGTCCACATTGTCGACGCCGATGCCGGCGCGGCCGATCACTTTCAGATTGCGCGCGCGCTCCAATATCTTCGGGGTGACCTTGGTGGCGGAGCGGATCGCGAGCCCATCGAAGTTGTCGATCACCTCGGCGAGCTTGTCTTTGTCCTTGCCGAGACTGGGCTGAAAGTCGACCTCGACGCCGCGATCCTTGAAGATCGCAACGGCGGCGGGCGACAGCGCGTCGGAGACGAGAACTTTGGCCATGAATGTCCTTTCCGATCATTCCAGCCGAGCGAAGCGAGAGCCGGAATCCATAGTCAATGACATCGCAGTTGCCGCCCCGTCGGGGGGGATGGGTCCCGGCTCGCGCTCGCTTCGCTCGCTTCGCCGGGACGACGCATGAGCTAGGCCGCCTTCGCCAGCGCTTCCTTGGCCTTGGCGTAGGCCCAGTCGAGCCAGAGCGTCAGTGCTTCCACATCGGCACGCTCGACGGTCGAGCCGCACCAGATGCGCAAGCCCGGCGGCGCGTCGCGATAGGCGTCGATGTCGAAAGCGACGCCTTCCTTGTCGAGTGCGGCCGCGATGCCTTTGACGAAAGCCGCTTGTGCATCCGGTGCGAGCCTGGTGATCGCGGGATCGATCACTTTCAGGCACACCGACGTGTTGGAGCGGATCGCCGGGTCGCCGGCAAGAAAGTCGATCCACTTGGCGCGACCCACCCATTCGGTGATGACGCGGGTATTGCCGTCGGCACGCGCGCGCAAAGCGGAGAGCCCGCCGACCGACTTCGCCCATTCGAGCGCGTCGAGATAATCTTCCACGCACAGCATCGAGGGCGTGTTGATGGTTTCGCCCTGGAAGATGCCTTCGATCAGCTTGCCGCCTTTGGTCATGCGGAAGATTTTCGGCAGCGGCCAAGGCGGCGTGTAGCTTTCAAGCCGCGCCACCGCGCGCGGCGAGAGGATAAGCATGCCGTGCGCGGCTTCGCCGCCGAGCGCCTTCTGCCAGGAGAAGGTCACGACATCGAGCTTGTCCCAGGCGAGCGGCTGCGCGAATGCGGCCGAGGTCGCGTCGCAAATGGCGAGGCCTGCGCGGTCGGCGGCAATCCAATCGGCGTTGGGCGCACGCACGCCGGAGGTGGTGCCGTTCCAGGTGAACACCACGTCGCTTGCCGGATCGACCTTGCTCAGATCGGGCAGGGCGCCGTAGCCGGCTTTGAGCGTGGTGACGTCCTTGAGCTTGAGTTCTTTGACGACGTCGTTAACCCAGCCCTCGCCGAACGATTCCCAGGCGAGCAGCGTGACTGGGCGCGGCCCGAGCAGCGACCAGAGCGCCATTTCGACTGCGCCGGTATCGGACGCCGGTACGATGCCGATGCGGTAATCGGCCGGGACTTCCAGCACTTCGCGGGTGAGCTCGATGGCGCGCTTGAGCTTGGCCTTGCCGGGCTTCGAGCGGTGCGAGCGGCCGAGAACCGCGGCGGTGAGGTTTTGGGGGCTCCAGCCGGGGCGCTTGGCGCAGGGGCCGGAAGAAAAATGCGGCACGGACGGCCGCACGGCGGGCATTGCAATGGTCATGGTCTATCCTTCCAGATAGGCGCCCCTCGTTGGGGAGGGGTGTCCCGCGGGTGGAACTAAGGAAGGAGAGGCGCGCAGTCAAGCGGCGCTGACGGCGGAGAGGACGGATTTTCGCGATTCGGATTGAGGGGGCTGGACTTAGAACTTGAGGCCGGCGCCGAGGCGCCCGCTGATCAGCGACAGCGATATGTTGGAAACCGGTGCGAACTGGTCGAAATCGAATTCGCCGCGCAGGAAGAAGTTCGGTGTCAGCGCCCAGTCGAGTCCGGCGCCGACGGAATAGCCCCAAAAAATCGCATTGCTCTGCGCCGAGTTGGGCGAGAGGGGATATCCGATGCATTCCCCTGGACTTGGCAAGGCGCAAGTCACGTCCACGCGCGTCGAAATGCTATAACTACCCATCCCGACCACCATGCCGACGAATCCATACGGCAAGAAATTGCCGAGAACATAGCCTGCCCGAGCACGGGCTTCACCGTAATCGGTAAGGCTCAGGCGCCCGGCAGCGTTGGTGAGCGTCACGCTGCTGACATTCCCCGCTGGTGGGATGAATGCACGGGCGATCTGGAAGGTGGACGGGGTCGCCGCGGCAGCGTTGACGGATGTATGCGTATAGTTCGCCTCGACGCCGACGACCAGATCTTGCCACTGCGTGTTGTAGCCGAGGAAAGCGCCGCCGCCGAACGCATTGCCGGCGCCATTGCCGAGCAGCTGCAATTGGGATGGCGCGAACGTTTGCTGCACCACCGTGTTTTGCAGGGCGAATTCCACAAGGGGTGCCGTCGCCGTGGAGAAATTGGCAGTCCCATTGTTGAAGCTGAAGTCGCCGCCGAAGTAGAATCCGCTCCAGCGCGTGAACGTCGCCGGTCCCACGGTGACCACGGGCGCTGGCGGCTGGTTACTGCCGCGCAGGATCGGAAGATCATAGTCGGCGGCAACGGCGGGCGAGAGCAAGGCGCTCAATAGACCAAGAATGATGACGAGAGCACATCCCGATTCAACCAAATCGGGATGTGCTCCAGATCCTTGTTCTGTAGATTTTTGCTCTGTCGCATGTCCTTTTCGGAAAACCGGCTTCCACTTTTCCGGGACATGCCCTAGGCGCGCTCGATGGCGTTTCACGCTGCTCGGGCCGGTGCCAGGACACCAGAAGAGAACCAAAAAAAATAGGCTTACTATCAATGGATTATGGGGGCTATCGGCGGCGAGCGCGGGCGATGCCATCCCCAAGATCAGCAGAATGCTATTTGCCCAATGCATCAGCCGCTCTTTCATCCGGGGTTACGAAAGTGGGTGTGCGGCCGCGGACGGCCGCACCCGAGTTAGCCGCGGCTCGTCAGCGGCGGTTGCGGCATGTATTGGGGCGCCGGGGCCGGCACGTATTGCGGCGGCGGCGCAGGCACATATTGCGGGGCCGGGGCCGGGACATATTGAGCGGCCGCCGGAGCGAATGCGGGCTGAGCGAAACCTCCGAAGCCGAAGCCGCCCGCCGGGAACAGCCAGCGCAGGCCGACGCGGAAGTCCTGCGAAGTGAAGTCGCGCAACGTGTAGAACGCGCCGGGACACGCCGCCGTGTTCTGGCAGTGCACCACCGCCGTCTCCGGCGAGCCGAGATTCAAGAATCGCCAGCTCAGGTCGACCTTGAGATTGTCGTTGACGTTGTAGGTGAGGCCGGCGGTGACGTCCCAGGCCAGGTTCCACTGGGCGCTGTCATTGAAGGTGTAGCCGAAGCCGACCGTGCCGTTGGCGATAATGCCCTGATCCTGCACGCCGGAGATCATGTTGCGGGCGCCACCGACGCCGGCGCCGATGAACGGCGTGATGCACCACCAGGTGCCGAGATCGACGTAAGCGTTGGCGAGGAAAACTGCCGACGACACGTTGCCGGTATTGACGTCGAAGCAGGTGCCGCCGGGGCAGAAATCGGTATAGCTGCCGGTCGCCTTGAATCCGGCCTTGGTGCGATATTCGCCGGTGACATCGAACCGCAGCCAGCTATTCCAGGCGTAGCCGATGCCCATGCCGAAGATCGCAGTGTCCTGAATGTCCTTCTGGACGATCGTCCAGCTCGGCGGCCAGACGAACGCCGAATTCGTCTGCGAGTGATCGAATGAGCCGAAGGTCTGCACGCCGACGCCGACGTCGCCGCGCAGATACCACCGGCCGGTGTCGCAGCAGGCCGGTTGTTGATAGACAATTTGCGGAGCTGGCAGCGGCATGTCGGCCGCGTGCGCTGTCGTGCTCACGATGACGGCCGCCGCAGCGGCGATGAGGAGTTTTACGCTGACCATCTGCTTCGTCCTTTTTCCGCGGGCCACGCGTGCGGCCAGGCGTCGCTGAACGAAGCAAAAGGTGTCAGGAAATTCTTAAATGCCTCTTAACCTTAACTCTTAACCGTGTTTGTTAGTTCTTTTTCATCTTTTGCGGGTTCCAAACCGGTGCATCCGGGAAAGCCGGCTTCCCGAAAAGATCAAGCTCAACCAAAAACTTAGGACGACAATCGACCCGGTCGGCGTCGATCGTGCGTGCAGCCGCGCATTAAGTTTTTGTTAAGTGCAACGGCGCCGGCGAGGCCGCCGTGGCTTTATTTTTTCAGTCGTGATCGTCGTCGCCGAGCTTGCCGATGTGATGCTGCGCGTAGAGCTCGACGCCGAGCTTGGCGACGAGATCGAGCTGGGTCTCGAGGAAATCGATGTGATGTTCCTCGTCGCTCATCAGCTTCTCGAACAGGTCGCGCGAGACGTAATCCTTTACCGCATGGCAATGGGTGGCGGCTTCCTCGTAGAGCGCGCGCGCATGCATCTCGGCGCGCAGGTCGCATTCGAGGACTTCCTTCACGGTCTGGCCGATATGCAGCGGGTCGAGCACCTGCATGTTCGGAAAGCCGTCGAGAAAGATGATGCGCTCGACGAGCTTGTCGGCGTGCTCCATCTCCTCGATCGATTCCTTGCGCCATTGCTTGGCGAGATCCTTGTAGCCCCAATTGTCCAGCAGGCGGTAATGCAGCCAATACTGGTTGACCGCGGTCAGCTCATGCCGGAGTGCTTTGTTGAGATAGTCGACGACACCCGGCTCGCCACGCATGATTCCCGCTCTCCTGTAAAATGACGCACGTTATCGCGCGCCTATCCTTGGATTATAGTGATTATAACTTACGCGACGAATGCGCAAAGCCGCCGTGGTCGGCGCGTTCGGATCAGATCCCAAGCTGTGGAAAAAGCTAAGAGCCGCCGTTCGCCCGGCAGCACGCCCCGTCGGCCGTCGCCAGCGCCTCGTCCATGATCCGCCTGATGGTGCGGGCGCACCGTCCGCACTGCGCGCTGCAGCCGAGACAGCCATAGACTTCGCCGCAGGTTCGGGCGGCGGCCTCGCCGGAAAGCGTCGAACGGACGTCGTGGTCGGACAGCACGTTGCAGGAACAGACGATCATCGCAGCAAGGGTCCCGGCGGGATTGGTCGCATGCGTAACTATGCTATCTAGGACCCGTGAAAAATGATTTCAATCAAAAAAGCCTTCTTTTGAGATTTTCTAAGTTGTTGACTATCCCTCGTTAATTAGATCGCGCGGCGGTTTTGAAATTGTCTGCCAAAAAGGAGGCGCCAGCGCATCGGCTTGGCCGGCCCATCGTGGTCAGGTTGAGCGGGCTTCCGGGGTCGCGCGGCGCCTTGCGGCGTCTTTAAGCACTTGCCGGCGTTTGCGGCTCAATCCTGGGGGGCGTTGCCAGCGGCACCTCCAATGCCGCCATCGGAGGAGGCACGCCGCAGCCAAGCCGCCACTGTCTCAGCGCGCGTAGTAGAACTTCAATTTCCAGATTTCGTATTCGGTGCGCTTGAACAAAAAGACAGCCGTGTCCTTGGACGCCTGCATGACGCGACCGCCCAATGAGTACGTGTCGACCGTCCACAGCATCCCGACGAATACGCTGAGAAACAACAACACCCGCATAGGCGGTATTCTGCCGCATGGACTTTGAGAAGACGTTAAGCCGACCTTGCGCCGCCCGGTCGTGACGGTAGCGCGGCGCTAAGCATAAACAGGGCCTGTCCGGCAAAGGACAGCGCTGCACTGGCTCGTGGCTCGTTCGAGCCGCGCCGACACGTTGCGTCTCAGGCGGGCGCCGCTTCTTCCTCATAATCCTCGTCGCGCCGCCGCCGTCGCCGCGGGCGCAACCGGCAGAGCCGCGCCGGGATAGCACACACGTCTTCGATCAGGCCGAGCATGCGCTGGCCGCGGCCGAGCGCCCGATCGAGCGCGGCCATGGTTCGCGCATGGCCCGGATCGTCGTCGTTCACCCAGGTGCGCAACACCGAAGCAAACAGCATCGCCAGACCTTGCGCGCGAACCATGCCGCGCGGACCCGATGCGCCGATGCCGGCGGCGGTCAGCATCCATTGCTGCGAGCGCACGGCGAGCCTGTTGAGCGCAAGCGCAAACGCCGGGTCGCGCCGCGCCGAGCGGATGAGCGAGTGCACGGCGTCGCGCTGCGGCGCCAGGATTTCGAGACGGCGCATCAACACGTCGAATAAACGCTCCCGCTCGGGCTCATCGGCCATGTCGCTATAGTCCGCCGCCAGCACCGCGCGGTCAGTCGCCTTCATATGCGCGGCGAGGATGGCGAGCGTGGAGGGGAATTCGTCGCGCAATTGCGCGAGCGACACGCCGGCTTGTCCGGCGACGTCGGCAAGCCCGATCGATTCGAAACGCTCGTCAGCCAAAAGCGCGAGAAACGCCGCGATGATTTTCTCGCGATCGGTGGTCGGGGTCGGTGGCTCGGCGCTCGCGCCGGCCGAAGCCGGGCGAGGCGGCCGACGGGAGGCTTTGCGGGCGGGTCTACGGGCCATGACCGAACTCCTGCACGACCGACGCAATGTCTGATCGACGATGTGCGCGTTGCTACGCGTCAGCAAATTGAAGCGTCAGCACGATGGAAATGTACGCCGCTCTCCATGCAGTTCCAAGGTCTTCCAAGGCCGTTCGAGGTTCCTGCGTCGTCACCCCGCAAGCTTGCGCGAGCGTTCGGTCGCAGCCGCGACGGCCTTTCGCAAGAGCGCGGGAAGGCCATTCTCGCTCATCAGCACGTCGAGCGCGGCAGCCGTGGTACCGCCCGGCGATGTGACATTTTCCCGCAAGGTCGCGGGCGGGAGCGCCGAGCGGTGCAGCAATTCGCCGGCGCCGGCGACGGTCTCGCGCGCAAGCTGTTCGGCCAGCGGTTGCGGCAAGCCTGAGGCGACGCCGGCCTGCGCCAATGCTTCGGCGAGCAGGAACACATAAGCGGGCCCGGAGCCCGACACTGCCGTCACCGCGTCCATCAGCGCTTCGTCGGCGGCCCACTCGACCGTTCCGGTGGCGACGAGGAGACGATGAGCGAGATCGCGCTGCGCCCCGCTGATATTGAGCGGCACAGCCACCGTAATTCCGCGGCCGATCGCCGCCGGCGTGTTCGGCATGGCGCGCACAAGCGCGCCGTCATGCCGGAGCGCGCCGGCGAGGAAGCGCAGGGTTCGTCCCGCCATGATCGAGACGACGACCGTCGCGGGGCCGATCATCGGCGCGAGCGGCGGCAAGGCTTCGGCGGCGGTCTGCGGCTTCACCGCGATGACGATGGCGGCGACATTCTTCAGGCCAGCAATGTCCGGATTGAGCCGCACGCCGCGCCCGGCAAGCGCTGCGATGTGCGGCGCCGGAACAGGCTCGATCACGGCGATCTTGCCGGGCGCGAGCCCGGCCTGCAGCCAGCCCTCGAGCAAGGCGCCGCCCATCTTGCCGGCGCCGCACAGAACGATCGGGCCGGAGACATCGTGCAAATCCGGGTTCAAATCGGCGGGAGAAACATGTGCGGGGTTCATCGCCGAAATTCCTGCATCATCCGATCAAAGTGGCTGCGGCGCGTCATGGCCGGGCTTGTCCAGGCTTGTCCCGGCTATCCCGATTAGAGAAGCACGGCGTGCCCGCCTAAGCGAGATGCCCGGCGCTAGGCCGGGGCTCCGCGACGCCGTCCTTAAGGGACGGCTATGGCCGGGCATGACGACGACTAAAATGTGAGGCAGGCGCCTTACGCCTCGCCGGCGGTCTCGAAAAGGGTGGCATCCATGGCCTCGCGGGCCGATTTGCCGGCCCAGACCACGTACTGGAAGGCGGGGAAATAGCGCTCGCAGGCGTCGAGCGCGCTGCTCATCACCGCCTCGCATTGCCGGTCCGAGGCGCAGACACCGCCGGCCAGCACCAGCGCATGGCGAAACATCACCACGCCGTTTTGCTGCCAGATGTCGAAATGGCCGATCCATAATTGCTCGTTGATCAAAGCGACGAGTTGCTTCACCTCGGTGAGCCGCAGCTCCGGCACGCGCATGTCGAAGGCGCAAGCCAGATGCAGCGCCTCGATGTCGCTCATCCAGGTGAAGGAGATCTGATAGTTGCTCCAGCGTCCGGTGACGACGATGGAGATTTCATCCTCGCCGGCGCGTTCGAACGGCCAGCTATTGCCGGCCGCCATGTGTTCGACAACGTCGAGCGGATTATCGTTGGCCTCGCGGGCGATGCCGATCATCGACATACCGTCTCCACGGATGGTTTGAGGTGGAAATGCGCAACACCACTCACACCGCTGAGACGAGGCTGCGATTTGCCGCAGGAGCAACTTGCCCCCGCGGATTGACATCAAGCCCCCGAATCAGCCCGCACGCACACTATAAGACGGCGGGATTCTTTCACCAAAATGTCGGCCGAAGCCGCCGCTTGATTCTTTTTGGGTCGCCGCCTACCGCCGTCCCGCCCGCACTCATGAAGTGATTTGGCCCCCGCGCACAATCCAGCGCGGATGACAGTCCACAATCGTCTCTGCGACAAGTTGACTCGGGGGGGAGGGAGGCTCCCCGCCGCTCGTGCCCGCGCAAGCGGGGACCCAGTTGCGCGCGGCTGCTGGATTCCCGCTTTCGCGGGAATGAGCGGGTGGCGGCAATCGGAAAATGGGCGTCAGTCGAAGAACAGGCTTGAGACCGATTCCTCGGCAGCGGTGCGGCTGATCGCTTCGCCGATCAGGTGCGCAATCGAGAGCACGCGGATATTGGGCGAGGCTTTCACTTCCGCGGTCGGCTGAATCGAATCTGTGATCACCAGTTCCTTGAGGTTCGATTTGTTGATGCGCGCGACCGCGCCGCCCGAGAGCACGCCGTGGGTAATGTAGCCGTAGACGGCGCTGGCGCCCTTTTCCAAGAGCGCATCGGCGGCGTTCAAGAGCGTGCCGCCGGAATCCATGATGTCGTCGACCAGAAGGCAGATGCGGTCGTCGACGTCGCCGATGACATTGGCCACTTCCGACTCGCCCGGCCGCTCGCGCCTTTTGTCGACGATGGCGAGCGGCGCATTGATGCGCTTGGCGAGCCCGCGAGCGCGCACCACGCCGCCGACGTCGGGGGATACCACCATCACCCGGGCGAGGTCGAAACGCTGCTTGATGTCGCGCACCATGACCGGCGAGGCGAACAGATTGTCGGTCGGGATGTCGAAAAAGCCCTGGATCTGCCCGGCATGCAGATCGAGCGTCAGCACCCGGTCGACGCCGGCGCGGGTGATCAGATTGGCGACGAGCTTGGCGGAAATCGGCGTGCGCGGCCCGGGTTTGCGATCCTGCCGGGCGTAGCCGTAATAGGGGATGACCGCCGTGATCCGGCGCGCCGACGCGCGCCGCAGCGCGTCGATGATGATCAGCAACTCCATCAGGTGGTCGTTGGCCGGATAAGAGGTCGACTGGATCACGAAAACGTCGGCGCCGCGGACGTTTTCCTGGATTTCGACGAAAATCTCCATGTCGGCGAAGCGGCGGACCACCGCTTTGGTGAGCGGCAAGCCGATATAGGCGCCGATGCCTTCAGCCAGCGCCGGATTGGAATTGCCGGCGACGAGCTTGATGGCTCCGTTGTTGCTCGCCATTCCGCTCTCCTGGATTCCGCTCTATCAGGCGCCCGCATGATCCCCGGCAGGTACAGTTAGGATTTTTCGGATGGGATCATGTGCGAAAAACACCGTCCTGATACAAGCCGGTTCGGAGGCTGGCAATATGAATCAGGGCCTTGTCCCCGCAGGATTTTTTGCCTTCGGGGCGCCAGTTTCGGCCTTAGTAAATAGCCGGTTCTTGTCAATGGGCCGCCGCAATCCGCAGCTACCGCCACAGCGCGCCCGTCAGAGAGCCGGCTCCTCACGCCACTGCACTGGTACATTGCCCGACGGCATCCTGATCCCGCGCAACCACGCGGTTCAGGCTCCGACGAATAAGGCGCCTCCATGCTGTTAGCGCTTACCGGCTCGACTGGCTTTATCGGACAGCATCTGGTGCGAGAGTTGCCGAAGCGCGGCTACCGGCTGCGCGTGCTGCTGCGCCGGCCGACTTCGCTGCCGACGAATACCGCGAGCGCGGTCATTGGCGATATCGCCCGGCCGCAAAACATGTCTGCGGCTCTGCAGGGCGTCGATGCGGTCATCCACTCGGCGGGCCTCGCGCAAGCGATGTCCGGCGTTCCTGAGGATGACTACCGCGTGATCAACACGGAAGCGACGATCAGCCTCGCGCGCGCTGCGCGGCGAGCCGGCGCCAAGCGTTTCATCTTCCTCTCCTCGATCCGCGCGCAGTGCGGACCGGCCGCCGACACGGTGCTGACAGAGGCCATCGAACCGAGCCCGACCGATGCCTACGGGAGATCGAAGCTCGCCGCTGAACGCGGCCTCGCCGCGCTCGACATTGACTGGGTGTCATTGCGGGCGGTGCTGGTCTACGGGCCCGGCGTCAAAGGCAACATGGCGCAGCTGATGAGACTGGCGCGTTTGCCGCTTCCGTTACCGCTTGCCGGTCTGCGGGCGCGGCGCTCGCTGCTGGCGGTGGAAAATTTGTTGGCGGCGATCGAGACGGTGCTTGCGACACCGGAGACGCTGCGGCGGCCTTTCATTGTCGCTGATCCGCAGGCATTGACGGTCGCGGAAATGATCGCGGCCATGCGCCATGGACTTGGGCGTTGGCCGAATATTTTCTGGCTTCCCGCGCCGCTCCTTAAGCTTGCATTTCACGCCGCCGGACGAGACAACGCCTACGAGCGGCTTTCCGGTTCGCTCGTCGTTGATCCCGCTGCCTTGATGCGTTTGGGATGGACGCCGCCGCTGACCACTGAGGTTGGACTGGCAAGGCTGATGCAGACGCCGACGGGCGTCATCGGCTGAGCCGAACGCCTATTCGCCCGCCAAGGCGATGGCGTTGATATGCCGCCCGTAATCCGGCTCGGCGCGATGGGTGGTGCGGCGGAAACTGAAAAACCGCTGCGGCTCGGCATAGGTGCAAAGCCTGAGATCCTCGATCTCCTGCACACCGGCCCGGTCGAGCCGCGCGGCGATATATCCGGCAAGGTCGAAGAGCGCGTGACCCTCGCGCGCCGCCGCACGGAAGAAATCGGTGCTTGCTTTATCCTCCGCGGCAAAGCGCTCGATGAAATCTGGCCCGACCTCGTAATTGTGCTGCCGGATCATCGGTCCGATCGCCGCCCGAATGCGGCCGCGCGTGGCGCCAAGCCGCTCCATGGCGGCGACGGTTCTTTCGATCACGCCGGACAATGCGCCGCGCCAGCCGGCATGCGCGGCGCCGATGACGCGCGCGTCGGCATCGGCGAACAGCACCGGCCCGCAATCGGCGGTGCTCACGCCGATCGCGAGCCCGACAGCGCGGGTGACAATGGCGTCGGCGCGCGGGCGCGCTTCGCTGGGCCAGGGCTCCTCGGCGACGACGACGTCGGGCGAGTGAATCTGGTAGGCGGTAATGAAGCGATGCGGTTCGACCGCGAGCGCCGCCGCCATGCGCGCGCGATTTTCAGCGACATGGCCGGCATGATCGTGCGAGCCCACTCCGCCATTGAGGCTGTGATAGACGCCGCCGGAAACACCGCCCTCGCGGGTGAAAAAGGCGTGGCGGAGGCCGGAAAGCTTCAGCGTCTCGGCTTGGATGATCATGGCGTGCTTTGCCTATTCTTCGAAGCCCGGCAGGTCGCCGAATTTCGGATCGGCAATCGCCAGCACCTTGAACAATTCGCCCATGCCTTTCGCGCCGGTTGCCGTCAGCCGCTTGAGGCCGCGTTCGATGCCGGCGGCTTGGTCGGGCGCCTGCGCTTTCAGCATGGCCGCGCGTCTGTCGATGCCGAGGCGCACGAGAAAATCGCGCTGCGAGACCGGTCCATGGATGCGCCCGCCCATGATTTCGGCATGCTGTGCCAAGCTTGCGAAATCGACATGGGCGGTGAGGTCGACTTCGCCCGGCCGCCGCAGCGGGTCGATGTAGGAGTGTCCGGCGACCGCTTGCAAGGTTTCGCCGAGACCCTGGCGCACGTGGCCGTAATCGACGATCAGCGCCGCGCTTTCGCTGCGCGCACGCCGTCCGAGCTCGAGCGCGAGCTGATCGGAACGCCATTCGTAGATCGAGCCTTCCGGCGATTGCCGTAATTCGCGCGGCAGCGTCGCTTCGAAATGCGGCAGCGGATCGCGCGCGACACCGATGGCAAGCATGCCGTCAGGGCCGATCTCGACCATGCGTTCGTGCCAGCCGCCGGCTTGTTTGATCGCCTGATGCACCGGCAGCGCGTCGACGAATTCGTTGGCGATGATGATGGCGGGGCCCGGGGGCACCTCGGTCAATGTCGGATGCCACAAGACCGGCTCGCCGAGAGTCTCGAGCTTCTGCTGCTGTACCGCCTGCAGCTTCGGGCTGATCTCGACGAGATGCAGCACGATGGCGGTATAGAAGCTGCGAACGGTCTTGGCGGCGCGCAGCGCGTCGACCATGAGCGTGCCGCGCCCGGGACCGAGCTCGACCACGCGCACGTTTTCCGGCGCGCCCATTTGCTGCCAGGCCGCCGCCATCCACAGCCCGATCAATTCGCCGAACATCTGGCTGATCTCCGGCGCGGTGATGAAGTCGCCGCGCGCGCCGATCGGGTCTTGCGTCGTGTAATAGCCGAGGCGCGGATGCGTCAGGCAGATCCGCATGTAGTCGGCGATCGGCATCGGCCCGGCGACCTCGATCAGCCGGCGGATTTCGGCTTCGAGCGGGGTCGGTACGTCAACCATGGCGTGGCAGCGGCTGGCGTGAGAGCGAAAACGCGATCAGGCCAAGGCCGGCGATCATCAGCGGAATGCACAGCAGCATGCCCATGGTCACCCCGCCGGTGCTGCGGGTGAAAGCTTCGAGTTGCGTGTCGGGCTCGCGGAAGAACTCGCAGACGGTGCGCGCGATGCCGTAGAGGAAAAAGAATGCGCCGGTGACGAGGCCCGGCCGCTTGAGTGCGCCCAAGCGCACCATGACGCCGAGCACGATCAACAACACGAGCCCTTCCAGCGTCGCCTCGTAAAGCTGGCTCGGATGCCGCGGAATGGGCCC
>Ga0187781_10002135_pt1 | contig 15102 bp, 15 predicted proteins | sample 0715_SJ02_MP02_2_FD_132447 | JGI IMG/M metagenome (GOLD analysis project Ga0187781, IMG submission 132447) | Tropical peat soil microbial communities from peatlands in Department of Meta, Colombia - 0715_SJ02_MP02_20_MG | ecosystem: Environmental > Terrestrial > Soil > Wetlands > Peat | place...
GCCTGACTGAGCGGGGCCGGGCATCCACTCCCTACTCCCCACTCCCGTACTTCCGCTGGCTTAGGCTTTCCAGCTAGGCAGCTTGTCAGCCTTGATGCCGTACTTGGCGATCGCTTCAGCCACCTTGGCAGCGTCGATCTTGCCTTCGCGGGCCAGGGCGGACAGGGCAGCCACGGCAACGTAGTGACGATCCACTTCGAAGAACTCGCGCAGCTTGGCGCGGCTGTCGGAGCGGCCGAAACCGTCGGTGCCCAGTACTACGTAGCGACCCGGTACGTATTCGCGGATCTGGTCGGCGTAGTTGCGGATGTAGTCGGTAGCAGCAATCACCGGACCGCTGCGGCCTTCCAGCTGCTGCTCAACGAAGGACTTGCGGGCCGCTTCGGTCGGGTGCAGCAGGTTGAAACGGGAGGCTTCCATGCCGTCACGACGCAGCTCGTTGAAGGAGGTCACGCTCCAGATGTCGGACGCGATGCCGAAGTCGTTGCGCAGCAGGTCGGCCGCAGCCATCACTTCGCGCAGGATGGTGCCGGAGCCCATCAACTGTACCTTCACCTGGGCGTCGCCGCCATCCTTCAGCAGGTACATGCCCTTGATGATGCCCTGCTCGGCGCCTTGCGGCATGGCCGGGTGGGAGTAGTTCTCGTTCATCAGGGTGATGTAATAGAACACGTCTTCCTGCTCGCCATACATGCGGCGCAGACCGTCCTGCAGGATGACTGCCAGCTCGTAAGCGAAGGTCGGGTCATAGGACACGCAGTTCGGGATCAGGCCAGCCTGGATGTGGCTGTGGCCGTCTTCGTGCTGCAGGCCTTCACCGTTCAGGGTGGTACGACCGGCAGTGCCGCCCAGCATGAAGCCACGGGCGCGCATGTCGCCGGCAGCCCAGGCCAGGTCGCCGATACGCTGGAAACCGAACATCGAGTAGTAGATGTAGAACGGAATCATCGGGATGCCGTGGTTGGCGTAGCTGGTGGCTGCGGCAATCCACGATGACATCGCGCCCGGCTCGTTGATGCCTTCCTGCAGCATCTGGCCGTCCTTGGATTCCTTGTAGAACATCAGCTGATCGGCGTCCTGCGGTACGTAGTTCTGACCCTGAGTGGACCAGATGCCGTACTGACGGAACATGCCTTCCATGCCGAAGGTGCGGGATTCGTCCGGCACGATCGGTACGATCTGCTTGGTGATGTTCTTGTCTTTCAGCAGGGTGCCCAGCATGCGCACAAAGGCCATGGTGGTGGAGAACTCGCGTTCGCCCGAATCACCCAGCTGGCTGTCGAACACATGCAGACCCGGGATGGCCAGCGGTGCTTTCACCGGCTTGCGGGCCGGCAGATAGCCACCCAGCGCGGCGCGGCGCTCGCGCATGTACTTCATTTCCGGGCTGTCTTCAGCTGGCTTGTAGTACGGCACGCTCGGCAGGTCGGCATCGGAAACCGGGATGCCGAAGCGGTCGCGGAATTTGCGCAGGCTTTCGATATCCATCTTCTTGGCCTGGTGGGCAATGTTCTGCGCTTCACCGGACGAGCCCATGCCATAACCCTTGATGGTCTTGGCCAGGATCACGGTCGGACGGCCGTTGGCATTGTGGGTGGCTTCGTAGTAAGCCGCGTAGACCTTGTGCGGGTCGTGGCCGCCACGGTTCAGTGCCCAGATTTCGTCGTCGGACATATTGGCCACCATTTCGCGCAGCTCCGGGTACTTGCCGAAGAAGTGTTCGCGAACGTAGGCACCGTTCTTGGACTTGAAGGTCTGGTAGTCGCCGTCCACGCATTCGTCCATGCGCTTTTTCAGCAGGCCCTTGGTGTCCATGGCCAGCAGCGGATCCCAGCGGCTGCCCCAGATGACTTTCAGTACGTTCCAGCCGGAACCGCGGAAGTCGCCTTCCAGTTCCTGGATGATCTTGCCGTTACCGCGTACCGGGCCGTCCAGGCGCTGCAGGTTGCAGTTGATGACGAAGATCAGGTTGTCCAGACCTTCGCGTGCGGCCAGGGCGATGGCACCCAGGGATTCCGGTTCGTCCATCTCACCGTCGCCGCAGAAGCACCATACCTTGCGACCCGGGGTGCGGGCGAGGCCACGGCTTTCCAGGTATTTCAGGAAGCGAGCCTGATAGATGGCCATCAGCGGGCCAAGACCCATGGAAACGGTGGGGAACTGCCAGAAGTCGTCCATCAGCCACGGGTGCGGATAGGAGGACAGACCGTTGCCATCCACTTCCTGACGGAAGCTGTCCAGCTGCTCTTCGGACAGGCGACCTTCCAGGAAGGCGCGGGAATACACGCCCGGTGCGATATGGCCCTGGAAGTAGATCAGGTCGCCATCTTGTTCGTCATTCGGCGCACGCCAGAAGTGGTTGAAGCCCACGTCGTACAGGGTGGCGGAGGACTGGAAGGAGGCAATGTGGCCACCCAGTTCCAGGTCTTTCTTGCCGGCGCGCAGAACCAGCGCTGCGGCGTTCCAGCGGTTGATGGAGCGGATGCGGTGCTCCATCTCGTGATTGCCGGGGGATTTCTGTTCTTTGCCCACCGGGATGGTGTTCTGGTACGCGGTTGTCGCGTCGAAGGGCAGGTAAGCGCCACGGCGGCGGGTACGCTCGACCATGGTTTCCAGCAGGAAGTGCGCGCGCTCGGAACCTTCGGTATCCAGAACCGACTCCAGCGCTTCAGTCCACTCCTGGGTTTCCAGGGGATCGATATCGTCAGGGAAGGTTGCAGCCATATCTCATCCTCACATCGGGGGTGACCGGGGCACGGAACAGGTCCGCACCCCCATTTATTGTGTTATTGGTTCGAAAACGAAAAAACGAACCTGACCAAGTTACGACTGATTATAAACTATCACTTTCGCAATAAAAATGTTCATTTATGAAAAGCGCCGTCAGTGTCACGGAGTGTATAATTTCAGCTGCGTACAACGAAATAGACAATTGGGGTTATTACTCACTATTTGCCCCAAATATCAGGATATTGCGCTGCATCATGTTGTATTTTTGCTATTGAACCCGGTTACTGCATGATGCCGGAATCCCTGCCCCCATCCCTCTTTTCATCTTTCAGGCGTTTTTCAACTTCGCGCATGCGGGCCTCGATCGAGGAGCGCAGGTAGAAATCGTCCCCCTTGGCCTTGGCCGCAAACTGAAACTGCTCCAGTGCAGCCTCATAACGTTTCTCAAAGTAAAGCGCATTGCCCAACGCCGCATGGTAGTGTTGCGCATCCTTGTCGGCATACAGCCGGGCTTCGCTGCGATACAGTGGTGACGCGCCCGGGTAGCGACTCTGCAACTGCCGCAGCAAGGCAAATGCTTCGCTGCGCTTGCCGCTATCAATAAGGACATCCAGTTCGGCCAATTGCAAGGGCTGGCTGTCTTTGAACAGTTGCCCGCCTCGGCGCAAGGCGGCAAGCGCAGCATTCCAGTCGCCCGCTTCACGTGCAATGGCGGCCTCCTGCCCAAACAGCATGGGGTTGGCGGGCAATTTGGCCACGGCCTTGGCCAGTGCGGCTCTTGCGGCTGGCAATTGATGACTGGCCAGTTGCGCCCGCGACAGCCCGTACCATGCAGCCCCCTCATTGAGATACTGTCCTTTTTCCAGCATGGACTGGTAGTAGTGAACTGCCTCATCCGGGGCCATATTGATGACCCGCAGCTTCTCCCGCACCAGCAGGTAGCTTTCGCTGTCGGCATGCATCTTTACCGGATACTCCAGCGCCCGGTTCTGCGCTTCGCTGATACGTTCTGAAGTCACCGGGTGGGTACGCAGGAAGGCATAGGCATTGTTATCGCTATAGCGGGTAGCCGCTTCCAGCCGCTGGAAAAAGACTGCCATGCTGCGTACATCGAAATCACCCTGCGCCAGGTATTGCATGCCGATGCGGTCGGCCTCGCGTTCGAAATCGCGCGAAAAGGACAGCTGGGTTGAAATCTGCAAACCCAGCCCGGCCGACAAGGTACCAATCGTCGCCTGACCACCGCCGGCACGCGATGCAACCACCGCAGCCAGTACCGTGCCCAGCAGCAGCAAAGGGCTGGTGGCCGACGTGGCCGCCTTCATGCGGGCAATATGCCGCTGGGTGACGTGAGCGGTTTCATGCCCGACGACCGATGCCAGCTCGCCTTCACTTTGCGTCACGACAAACAGGCCGCTATTGATGCCGATATACCCCCCCGGCATGGCAAAGGCGTTGATCTGCTTGTCATCGACGATGAAATAGCTGAGTTGCAAACCGGGCATGCGCACCCCTGCGGACAACTTCTGCCCCAGGGTATTGATATAGTCTGTCGCCTCGGCATCCTCCAGTACGTCGCCATCATCGCGCAGGGCCCGCATGAAATCGCGGCCAATACGCGCCTCATCCGCCATGGACATGGACGCATCGGAAACTTCACCCAGATCGGGCAAGAGCGGCAGCTCGGCATAGGCGAGCAGGGGTTGAGCCAGCACCATGGTCAGCAGGCTGGCCAGCAGGGTCTTTTTCATTATTAATCTGAGCTGATGATGGTCATTAAGTTGCACACTGACCCGCGCAGCGTGGCCAGCACTGGAAAACAGGCACAGGATAGACGCCCTCGGCCCGGTGGGCCAGTAGGCTACAGAAAATGCATGTCAGATCGTGTAGTCGGGCATGCTTTGCAGGCATTGCCAGGCAGCCTGCGGGGAAAGATGAATTCGCCCGGCAAACCCGGCCTGCAGTCCGGCACGTTGCAGGACATCGGCAACCGGCCCCTTGATTTCTGCCAGATGCAGGCGGATTCCATGCTGTGCCAGGGTCTGGTCCAGCCCCTCCAGCATGGAGAGTGCCGTGGTATCCACCCGGTTGACTGCGCTCATCACCAGAACCACGGATTGCAAGGCGCTTGCGGTGGCCACTTTTTCCAGCAATGCCATCCTGACTTGCCGGGCATTGCCGAAATACAGGCTCTCATCTACCCGCAAGAACAGCACCCCAGGCAAGGTATCTACAAGATGGCGTTGCCGATTGCGAAAATGCTGGGTGGCCGGCAAGCGCCCCAGTTCGGCAATATGCGGCCGGCTGCTGCGCCACAGCAGTGTTGCCAGCGACAACAGCAGGCCCGCCACGACGCCACTGTCCACGCCAAGCAGCAGCACCAGGATAAAGGTCAGCAGCCAGGCGACAGCATCGGCCCGTTCGGCACGCCAGGCACGTTGCAAGCTGCGCAGGCTCAGCATCGACAGCAAAGAGGCGATGATGGTGGCCGCCAGTACCGCCAGTGGCAAGCCTGCCAGGGCATCGCTAGCCAGACACATCACCAGCATCATGCCCAGTGCCGTGATCAGCGACGCCAATTGGCTATTGGCCCCGGCATCAGCATTGACCATGGAACGGCTCAAGCCGCCGGTGACCGGAAAACCACCCACCATCCCCGCCGCCATATTGCACAAACCCAGTGCGACCAATTCATGATCAGGATCGGCCGATTCATTGCGTCGGGCCGCCAGTATCTGTGCCACGGACAGGCTTTGCACGTAGTTGATCAGGGCAATGAAAAAGGCCGGCATGGCCAGATCGGCCAATTGTTGCCAAGCGATGCGCGGCAACGCCAGGGCCGGCAAGCCGGCTGGCACCGGGCCGACGACAGGCACAGGTAAACGGCCCAGGCGTACCGCATACATGCCAAGCAGCATGGCCAGCAGCGGCGCGCTGCGCAGCAACCACTGCGCGGGGTGACCGGTCATGCCCAGACGCAACAACAGCGGCTCGCCCCAGCGCCTGGCCAACAGCAGGAAGACCAGTGCAGTCGCCCCCAACAACAGGCTGTCCCTCTGCGCATGCCAGCCATGCTGCCACAGCCCGGACAACCACTGCGGCAAGGTGGTGGTACTACCGTGCAGACCGGTCAATGGACCGAGCTGTGACAGGATGATGAGCAAGGCCGAGGCACTGGTAAAGCCGGCCAGTACCGGCTCGGAGAGCAGGTCTGCGACAAAGCCCAGCCTGGAGAGCCCCATCAGCAGAAGAATGGCACCGGACAACAAGGCCAGCCAGATCGCCAGCAGCAGATAATCAGCAGACGAGGCTGCCGCCATGCGAGACAGGGTGGCAGCCGTCAGCAGGGAGGTCAGCGCCATCGGCCCCACCGACTGTGCATAGCCCTTGCCACAGATGGCATAGACCAGCAGTGGGGCCACGCTGGCATACAGCCCGGTCTGCACCGGCAGCCCCGCCAGCAAGGCATAGGCCAGGCTCTGCGGCACCAGCAACAGGGTGACCACGACGCCGGCGCTCAGGTCGCCAGCCAGCCAGCGCCGCGGGTAGCCATGCAACCAGGATGGCAGCACGCTGCTTATGGAAGGCATCGTGACAGCGGGCGATATAACAGCATGCCCGCCAACATGGACGACAGAAAGATCAATCCCTTGGGCAAGGCCATTCCGGCCAGAAGAAGGGCCGGACCAGGGCAGATTCCAGCCAGCCCCCACCCCACGCCAAACAACAGGCTGCCCAAGCCCAGCCGGAAGGTCAGACGGCTTTTGTCTGGCAATTGCATGGGTTCACCCAGCAGGCTGTGCGTTTGCTGTTCGGCCCGGCGAAAGGCAAAGAACGCCACCGCGATGGCACCGGCCATCACCAGCGCCAGGCTTGGGTCCCAGCGGCCGGCCACATCGAGAAAGCCCAATACCTTGGCCGGATTGCTCATGGCAGACAGCAACAAGCCCAGTCCGAATAGCAATCCGGCAAAGAGTGCCGACAATAATCTGGCCATATTCAGTTCCACCCCAGCACATGATGGACAAGATAAACCGTCAAGCCGGCGCTCAGCATGAAGCACAGCGTGGCCAGCAGGGAACGGGGCGACAGGCGTGACAATCCGCAGACACCATGGCCGCTGGTGCAACCAGAGGCCAGCCGGGTGCCCATGCCCACCAACAGTCCGGCCAGCAGCAGACGGTTACCAGACGCCGGCAACAGTAGTGCAGGCAATGACCCGGTCAGCAATAACCAAACCGAGGGGGCCAGCAACAATCCCAGTACAAAAGCCAAGCGCACGGGCCAGTCGGCCGCTCGCTCCAGAACACCGCCCAGCATGCCGCTGATACCCGCAATGCGGCCATTGACCAGCACCAGCCAACTGGCGGCCACACCGATCACTACCCCGCCGGCCAGTGCCGAAAACGGCGTAAAGGCTTCCCAGGCTATGTTCACACCTTCTCCTTCAGACTTGGGGTGGCGGCACGACCACAGTCTCCCCACAGAATACGCCATGCAGGGCTGACAGCATGATCATGGCTTCGGCACTGGCTACACTGTAGTAAATCCACTTGCCTTCACGCCGGGTGCTGACCAGGCCTTCGTTACGCAATACACCCAATTGCTGCGACAAGGTTGGCTGGCGGATACCGGTCAGCTTCTCCAGCTCGGAGACGGTTTTTTCACCGCCGACCAGCTGACATAGCAGCATCAGCCGGTCCTCGTTGGCCAGGCTGCGCAACAAAGTTGCCGCCCGGCTGGCATTATCACGCAATAGGCTCAGATCCATTGTTGCCATTCCTGTGCTGTCCATGCGGGCAGATTCACCCGCGTAGCCGCCTTTTTTATATTATACATATTAGTATAATGTTTTGCATTATGCGAAAATGCCTACCAAAATAGGCAGACACCATTTTATCGTTCGCCGTGGAGCGCTCCATGATGCCCGCACAGCTTGCCTCATTCTACGATCCGGCCACGGCCACGATTTCGTATGTCATTCATGAACAGGACGGAGGCTGTGCCGCCATCATCGACCCGGTGCTGGACTATGACGCCCGATCCGGGCGCATACGCCACGACCATGCGCAGGGTATTGTCGATTTTATCCGGCAACGGCATTTGACCGTGAGCTGGATTCTGGAAACCCATGCCCACGCCGATCACCTGTCTGCTGCTGCCTGGTTGCAACAACAAATCGGGGGGCGCATTGCCATTGGCAAGGACATTACGCTTGTTCAGCAGCTATTCAAGCCGATATTCAATCTGGATAGCGACTTCCCCTGTGACGGCAGTCAATTCGATCAATTGTTCCAGGATGGCGACCTGTTTCAGATCGGCCAGTTGCAAGCCAGGGCAATTGCCGTACCCGGCCACACCCCGGCAGATATGGCCTATCAGATTGGCGACCGGGTCTTTATCGGCGATACCCTGTTCATGCCCGATGTCGGCAGCGCCCGCTGTGATTTCCCCGGGGGCGATGCGGCCAGACTGTATCAATCGGTACAGAAGCTGCTGGCACTGCCGGATGATACCCGGCTCCTGATGTGCCATGACTATCCTCCTGCAGGCAGGGAGCCCTCATGGCAAAGTACTGTAGCAGAACAGAAACAGCACAATATCCATCTGCATCAAGGAATGACACAAGCCGGATTTGTTGCGTTGCGTCAGGCACGTGATGCCACGCTGGAGATGCCACAACTGATCCTGCCCGCCATACAGCTGAATATCCGTGCCGGTCGTCGCCCTCGGGCCGAGGACAATGGGGTCAGCTATCTGAAAATTCCCCTGGATATGCTGTAGACTCTGTCCCATGGTTCAGCAATTATCCCTGGCATGAACTGCGCTAAGCTGCCTGATTTTCCGGTGCATCTGCCGCCAATCTGCTTCAAACCCGGTGCGTTGTGCTACCACGCTCACCGGCCCTGCGTGCCCTGGGCAAAATTTCTGAATCTTCTGACCCCCGGTAACCGCTATATTCAAGGAACAGGCCCTTGCACTGGCCAGCTGACCGCGCCGCCCTTCTGCCGATACCCAATGGGTTTGATGCCGGTCGGTGCTCCTGCCCCTCTTCATGTACCTTGGTAAACACATGACCATCATCATACGGCCTGCCAATTATCAGGATGTTCCGGCCCTGACCGCACTGACCGAAGAAATGGGCTATCGCTCAGACATTCAGGCACTGGCCGACAGGCTGACCATGTTGCTGGGCAGCCCGGACCTGCACCAGCTATGGGTAGCCGAAATCGGCGGCGAAGTCGCCGGGTGGCTGCATGCATTCTGGCGCCCCCTGCTGGATGCCCCGGCTGCGGTTGAAATTGGTGGCCTGGCAGTAGGCCTGCGCTGGCGTCGCCATGGTGCCGGGCGTGCCCTGGTACATGTTGCAGAACGCTGGGCGCTGACCAAGGGTGCGACGACAGTCACCCTGCGCTCGGCCATTCACCAGGAAGAAGCCCCTGACTTTTACCTGCGCCAGGGTTACCAGTTGAGCAACGGCCAAAAGACTTTCCGCAAGCAGCTACAAATGGAGCAAACCGCGCAATAAGCCCACCCTTGCCCACCCGCCGCACACAGACGAAAACCCTTTTACTGCCAGGGCCACTCCCGGTCTGACGTCAGGGAGAAAGTTGGATTTCCCGGCCCGAACTGGACTACTATAGCCACCGCTGCCGTGCCGGGTGCCATGGCGATTTACCCCTTTTCGCCTTCAACTAGTGATAGCATGGCGCCCCGATTAGAGCATTCAATCTAACCTCAGCCAGGAGATTACGCGCATGGGTGTGCTGAATACCATTCTCGAGCACAATCGGAGCTTTGTCGAAAATCGCGAATACGAACAGTTCAAGACCGACAAGTTTCCCGACAAGGGCCTTGCCATCCTCGCCTGCATGGATGCCCGTCTGGTAGAACTGCTCCCCAAAGCCATGGGTCTGAAAAACGGCGATGCCAAGCTGATCAAGAATGCCGGCGCGCTGATTACCCACCCCTGGGGCTCGGTGATGCGCTCGCTGATCGTGGCGGTATACGAATTGCGCGCAGAGGAAATCTGCGTGGTTGCACACCGGGATTGCGGCATGCGCGCCATCGATCCTAGCAGAGTGCTGGCCCATGCCACCGAACGCGGCATCAGTGAAGACACCATCAATACCCTGCGCAATGCCGGGATTGATCTGGATAACTGGCTGAAGGGCTTTGACAATGTGTCCGACAGCGTACGCCACAGTGTACAGACCGTCCGCAATCATCCGCTAATGCCCAAGGACATTCCGGTGCATGGCATGGTGATCCACCCGTCCACGGGCCGCCTGGAACTGATCATCGACGGCTACACTGGCAAGCCGCCCGTCAACGAATAATGCAGACGGGGGCGCTGGGCCTGTTTGGCGGGACATTCGATCCCATACACACCGCTCATCTGCGCATGGCGCAGGCCTTTCGCAGTGAATTGCAACTGGACGAAGTGCGGCTGATTCCGGCCGGCCAGCCCTATCACCGTCAGCATGGCACCCATGCCAGCCCGACTCAGCGGCTGGACATGGTGACGCTGGCCATCGCCGGCCTGCCCGGCCTGCAGGTAGACGCGCGTGAAGTGAAGCGTAACAAACCGGCCTATACCATCGACACCCTGCTGGAAATACGGGCCGAAGTGGGACCGGACCGCCCATTGTGGTGGTTGATCGGTGGCGATTCACTGGCCACCCTGCATACCTGGCGGCGTTGGGAGGACTTGTTCACGCTGGCCAATATTGCCGTCGCCCTGCGTCCCGGCTTTGACCAGACCCGCCTTCCCCCGGCGGTACGCACACAATGGCAACAACGCCAAGTCACTGATTTTTCAAATGCCTCGCCTTCCGGTACAATGCGCCCCCTGGCCCTGCCGCCGCTGGATATCTCCGCCACGGAAATACGCCGCCGCCTGCAAGCGGGTCATGGTGTAGACGGATGGCTAGACGATGCAGTGCTGGGCTATATCCGCCAGCACCAGCTATATCTCTGAAGAGACCCGGCAGCATCATGCCGGGTCGGGCCTGCCCTCCGTGGCTCTGCCCGCACACGTATTTGCAGCCAGGTGCTGCAGACGATCTTTACCCGATACCTCTGGCCGCCTGCATGCCGCCATGTATCACGACAGAAATCAAAGGACATCATGGAAGTTCAAGACATTGCCAAGCTGGCAGTAAGCGCCCTGGAAGACATCAAGGGCAAAGACATTGTGGAAATGGATACCTCGGCCCTGACCTCGCTGTTCCAGTGCATGATCGTGGCCACCGGTGACTCCAACCGTCAGGTCAAGGCCCTGGCCAATAATGTAGCCGTTACGCTGAAAGAAGCCGGTATCGAACTGGTCGGTACCGAAGGCCATGAAAGTGGCGAATGGGTACTGGTGGATGCCGGCGAAGTGGTGGTGCATGTCATGCTGCCGGCTGTGCGCGACTACTACGATCTGGAACAGCTGTGGGGCGGGCAAAAGCCCAGCTTTACCCCGGTTGGCGGCCGCCCGTGGCAAGCCAATAGCTGATCCGGCCAGACCGTATCAGACGGGGCAGCGGCCTGCTGCCCCTCCTCTCTCAGCCCGCCCCTTTCCCACTGCGGGCGCATACCTGCAATTGCCATGAAAATCACCATTCTTGCCGTCGGTACCAAGATGCCACGCTGGGTCGACGAAGCCTATAACGACTACGCCAAACGCTTTGGCCGTGACATCAGCCTGGAATTGAAAGAGATCAAACCGGAAAAACGCGGCGGTGGCATAACGGCGGAAAAAGGCATTGCGGCCGAGCACGAGCGGCTGATGGCCGCCATCCCGGCACGCTGCAAGCTGGTGGTGATGGATGAGCGTGGCAAGAACTGGACCTCGGTGCGACTGGCCGAGGAGCTGAAAGACTGGATGGGCGGTGGCGATGATGTCTGCTTCATCATCGGCGGTGCCGATGGCCTGTCAGCCGAACTCAAGCAACGGGCCGATGTGCTGCTGCAGCTATCGGCGATGACCCTGCCGCACGGCATGGTACGGGTGATGCTGGGGGAGCAGATCTACCGCGCCTATTCCATCCTCAATAATCACCCCTACCACAGGGAATAGAATAAGCCGGACCTCAACTCAAGGGCAGCACCACAAAATCGGCATCCAGTTGACCCACCTGTTGCTCTGCGCACTCCAGGCTGACCGACAAGGACAGCCTGGCCATGCGCCCTTTGAGCAAGGCCAGGGTCAGCTTGTGCCAGGCGGCCTCCGGAACGAGCACATTACGCGCCAGAAATGCACCGTGCATGGCTTTCTGGTAGTCCATCTGGCTGCGCCTTACCATGACCTGACCGCGCAGCCCAAGTTGCTGCAACTTGCAGTAAACCAACAGCCAGCCGGCCAGCGTAGCCACCGCGGCAGCACTGCCGCCGAATACCGTGGCGCAATGATTGATATTGGGCTCCAGCGGAGCCCATAGCGTGACTTGATCATCCTCGGCCTGCATCACCTTCACCCCCATGGCCTGGGCCAATGGAATAGCCTGATGCAGATAGTCTTCGATTGCCTGCTTATCCTGCACGTCGGATTTTCCCTGATGATTGGGCCTGTCAGCATGCCATAGTCAGCGCATTCCGACAGCGAAAAATGCAGCATCCCCCGGCTCGGCAGCCGAGGCAGGGGGCGTAAGATCGTGCGGTCTTCGCGCCGGCCTTGCGATCTGGCGAACGATGGCTCAGACAAGGCGAAAGAGCGTACAAAAGCCCAATGGCGTCCATCAGCATATGGAACGCCATTGCAAGGCAGGATCACCCGAGTATCGCAGATCGCAAACAGCTTCTTAGCTGCGAATCAGGTAATCAAACGCCGACAAGCTGGCCTTGGCCCCTTCGCCCATGGCGATGATGATCTGCTTGTACGGTGCCGTGGTGGCATCGCCAGCAGCAAACACCCCCTCGGCCGAGGTCTGGCCCTTGGCATCGACGGCGATCTCGCCACGGGAGGACAAGGCAATGCTGTCTTTCAGCCAGTCGGTATTGGGCAACAGGCCAATCTGTACAAAGATGCCTTCCAGCGCCAACTGGTGGGTTTCGCCGGTAATGCGTTCCTGATAACGCAGACCGTTTACCTTCTGTCCGTCCCCCGTCACCTCAGTGGTCTGGGCATTGATGATCACCCGTACATTGGGCAGGCTGTGCAGTTTTTTCTGCAATACCGCGTCGGCGCGCAGGCTGTCACCGAATTCCAGCAAGGTCACGTGGGCGACAATGCCAGCCAGGTCGATGGCGGCTTCCACGCCGGAGTTGCCACCACCAATCACCGCCACGCGCTTGCCCTTGAACAAGGGGCCATCACAGTGCGGGCAGTAGGCCACGCCCTTGGCACGGTATTCGGCCTCGCCCGGTACATTCATCTCACGCCAACGCGCACCGGTGGCGATGATCACTGCCTTGCTCCTGAGCACGGCGCCGCTTTCCAGCGTCACTTCAGCCAGCTGGCCGTTCTGCGCCGGCTTGAGGGCGGCCGCACGTTGCAGATTCATCACGTCCACCTCGTAGGACTTCACATGCTGCTCCAGCGCCATGGCCAGCTTGGGCCCTTCAGTCTCCTGCACCGAGATGAAATTCTCGATCGCCAGCGTATCCAGCACCTGACCACCGAAGCGCTCGGCCACCACGCCGGTACGGATACCCTTGCGGGCGGCGTAGATGGCAGCGGCGGCACCAGCCGGGCCACCACCGACGATCAGCACATCAAAGGCCTCCTTGGCGGCGATCTTTTCCGCTTCACGCGCCACGGCACCGGTATCCAGCTTGGCGATGATTTCTTCCAGACTCATGCGACCACTGCCAAACGGCTCGCCATTCAGATAAATGGCCGGTACGCCCATGATCTGGCGGTCGGTGACTTCTTGCTGGAACACGCCACCGTCAATCATCACGCTACGCACATTCGGGTTGAGCACCGCCATCAGATTGACGGCCTGCACCACGTCCGGGCAGTTGTGGCAGCTGAGCGAGACAAACACTTCAAACTGATAGCTGCCCTGCAGGCCGCGAATCTGTTCAATCGTCTCCGCATCCACCTTGGGCGGATGGCCGCCGGTTTGCAGCAGGGCCAGCACCAGCGAGGTGAATTCGTGGCCCATGGGAATACCGGCAAAGGCGATACGCCCCGCCTCACCCGGACGGGCGACGGCAAACGACGGGCGACGTGCGTCTTGACCGTTGCTGCGCAGTGTCACCTTGGCCGACAAGCTGGCGATGTCCTGCAATAGTGCGTGCATCTCCTGGGACTTGGGGCTGTCGTCCAGGCTGGCGACCAGTTCGATCGGTTGCTGCAGTTTTTCCAGATAGGCGGTCAATTGGGTCTTGATGGTGGTGTCGAGCATGGGAATGTCCTCAGGCAATTGCACTGGCAAGCTCAGGGGCTGCCAACAGCTTGCCGCTGCAATCGGGTGGTAGGGGAAGGGGCGATCAGGAGGCGACCGCCCCGGTGGGCTGCAACACAGGCCTGCACTGCAGCACCAGGGTGTGGCTTAGATCTTGCCAACCAGATCCAGAGAAGGAGCTAGCGTAGCTTCGCCTTCTTTCCACTTGGCCGGGCACACTTCACCCGGGTGGCTGGCCACGTACTGGGCGGCCTTCACCTTGCGCAGCAGTTCGCTGGCATCACGGCCGATACCACCGGCATTGATTTCGATGATCTGGATCTTGCCTTGCGGGTCGATCACGAAGGTGCCGCGCTCGGCCAGGCCGGCTTCTTCAATCATCACGCCGAAGTTGCGGCTGATGATGCCGGTGGGGTCGCCAATCATCGGGTAGTTGATCTTGCCGATGGTTTCCGAGCTGTCGTGCCAGGCTTTGTGGGTAAAGTGGGTGTCGGTGGATACCGAGTAGATTTCCACGCCCAGCTTGGAGAATTCAGCGTAGTTGTCAGCCAGGTCGCCCAGTTCGGTCGGGCAGACAAAGGTAAAGTCAGCCGGGTAGAAGAACACCACGGACCACTTGCCTTTCAGGTCGGCATCGCTCACGTCGATGAACTTGCCATTGTGGAATGCGGTGGCCTTGAACGGTTTGACTTCGGTATTGATCAGCGATACGGACATGTTTTTCTCCAGTCTGGTGAAGGTGAATGTGTTGCTGCTTGCTGCGTTTGACATCTGATGTACGCATCATATGCAGTCCATATCAATTGATCCACTTGATTGTTTAAATGCTAAAAATAGAATTTATCTATCATAAATAAAGCAGGCCTGACGGTACCAACAACGGATGAACCCCGCGCAATGCACCGGGCTGTCGCCAATACACCACAAGAAAAAACAAAAAAGCCGCCAGAAATGGCGGCTTTTTGCCTCGTTTCATCGCAGTCATTCAGCTTTTGTTGAAAAAGCCCTGTAGCAAGCCCAAGCCCTGCGTCAA
>Ga0187781_10002136_pt1 | contig 15098 bp, 9 predicted proteins | sample 0715_SJ02_MP02_2_FD_132447 | JGI IMG/M metagenome (GOLD analysis project Ga0187781, IMG submission 132447) | Tropical peat soil microbial communities from peatlands in Department of Meta, Colombia - 0715_SJ02_MP02_20_MG | ecosystem: Environmental > Terrestrial > Soil > Wetlands > Peat | place...
AACCCCATCTGACCGAACGCGAAGTGCAGGTCGCCCTGCTGATTCTGGCGGGGCACTCCACCAAGGCCATCGCCCGCGAACTGGGCATCTCGCTGGACACCGCCAAGGTGCATCGGCGCAATCTGTACGCCAAGCTGGGTGTCACCCACCAGGCGGGTCTGTTCCTGCTGTTTTCCGCCCCGAGTGGCAGCGGACTTTGAACCGCAGGCGACGCCTTGCTGACCCCAAGCAAAGGAGCCGAATTTTATTTCTTATATTTCAATGGCTTGTAAAATTTCAACATCAGCAGGCGGCAAGAATGCCACAGTTTTTGCCATTGCCTGCCCCTGATTTTGCAATCGGCATTGCCAAATAATTTGAATTTGTACACAATCATATCAACACAAGCAGCAAGGAAAGCCAGATGGCGCAAGGTGGCAAACGGGATGGCGCGGGGCGCAAATCAGCATTTGGTGGCGACAAGACCGTCGCCATGCGGGTGCCGGAACCATTACGCCCGCTACTGGAAGGCTGGCTGGCTGAATACCGCCAGCTGCGTTCGGTCAGGACAGCAGACACCGAGGACATTCGCACCCTGTCCGATACGCTCAGCCAGCTATCCCTGCCCTTGTTTGCCAGCCGGGTTCCGGCCGGCTCGCCGGTGGCCGCAGATGATCTGAAAGAAGCTGATATTGATCTGAACGCTCATCTGGTCAGCCACCCGGCCAGCACCTTCATGGTGACCGTCAAGGGGGATTCCATGCTCAACGCCGGCATTCACGATGGTGACCTGCTGATCGTGGATCGCGCTTTGCCAGCCCGTAACGGCAAGGTTGTGGTTGCCGTCATCAATGGCGAGCTGACGGTAAAACGGCTGGAAAAAACGGCAGACCGACTGTTTCTGATGCCGGAAAATCCAGCGTATGCACCCATAGAAGTTGCAGAAGAAGCTGCGCTGTTTATCTGGGGCGTGGTCACCAATGTGATTCACCCCGTGTCCTGAACACACAAGGAGAGCATGATGCAAATCGATGAAAGCCTGATCAAGATGAAGTTCATGGACTGGCGTCGCCTGCCGCGCGCCTTCCGCGAAGTACGCGCCGGCCAACCCCAGGTACTGGTCTCCCGCACTGGCCGCAGCTATTTTGTCCCGGTACAGTTTGTGTGAATGGACAGAATGACCCCACAAGAAAAGCCGGCAATACCGGCTTTTCTTGCAAGCAAGCGGGAACATTATTGGGGGAGCATGGCTTGCAGAACCCTCCCCGCCGACTCGCCCTGTTACAGCCGCGACAACAAGAGATAGAACCCACCGGCGGACAATAGCAAAGCCAGCAAGGCCAAAAACCATGGACGGAATTGCAGAGGAGCTAACTCTCCGCTGATTTCCTTGTACCCAGTCAGCATCGGCCGAACCAGATTCTGTTTTTTAAGTAAGCGATAAGCCACAATAGCGAGGACATGCAAGGCAACGAGAACCAGGATGGCATTGAAAAATGCCTTGTGGAAGGCGGTGACCGATTCCGAGACGCCAGATGCAACGAACTTGGCCAAAGGACCATCAAAGGTATAACTGTCCACATCACTGGAAAACAACCCCGTCCCCACCTGCAGCAGCAAGACGGCCAGCAAGGCAAGCACCATCAGCCCACCCAGCGGGTTATGACCCGGCTGCTCATGCTCCGCCATATCGCCTTTCAGGTAACGTCGAATGCCTGCCGGACCTTTGACAAACTGGGAGAAACGCGCCGTTTCGCTCCCACAGACGCCCCAGATCAGACGAAAAAGCAAAAGACTGCCCACTGCCTCGCCGCATAGCACATGGTAATGCAGCAAGTCCCCTCCCTGCTTGCCGGTATACCACATGACGCAGAACAACAGCAGTAAGCTCCAGTGAAACAGCCGTGTCGGTGCATCCCAAACCTTGACCATCTTCGTCATTGTCACATTGCCTTGCATACATAAAGCTCAAAGTGTACCCAGCCCGCTTTCCCATGCCTACTGTAGCCTGCTTAAGAAATGTGAAAACCCATTCCCACCAGCCAGACAGACAAGCAAATTGCCGGTTTCGGATCCAAAACTCCGCCAGTTTCGGGTAAGATTGGTCCTTTCGCCCATTCGCTCACCTGGCTACTGTAACCGGGGCGCGTATCGGCCAACGCACTGACAGCCGCTGCCGGCTGTGTTTTCACGCATTGAGTTGGAGATTGCCATGACCCAAGCTGCACTGATCGAGGACCTGGAGGCCCGCGGCCTGATCGCGCAAACCACAGACGCCGCTGCCTTGTCCGAACTACTGGCCAAGGAACAGCTCACCCTGTATTGCGGATTCGACCCTACTGCCGACAGCCTGCACATCGGCAGCCTGGTACCCATCCTGATGCTCAAACGCTTCCAGCAGGCTGGCCATCGCCCGATTGCCCTGGTGGGTGGTGCCACCGGCATGATTGGCGACCCCAGCTTCAAGGCCACCGAACGCAAACTCAACACGCCGGACATCATTGAAGGCTGGGTTGAGAAAATCCGTGCCCAGGTTTCTCCTTTCCTGTCCTTCGAAGGCGAGAACGCTGCTGTCATGGCCAATAACTACGACTGGTTTGGCGGCATGGGCGCGCTGGAGTTTCTGCGCGATATCGGCAAGCACTTTTCCGTCAACGCCATGATCAAGAAAGAAGCGGTACAGCAACGCATCAATCGCGATGATCAGGGCATCTCCTATACCGAATTCTCCTACAGCCTGCTGCAAGGCTATGACTTTTCGGAACTGAACCGCCGCCTGGGCTGCAAACTGCAGATCGGCGGCTCGGATCAATGGGGCAATATTACCGCCGGCACCGACCTCACCCGTCGCCTCAACCAGCAACAGGTGTATGGCCTGACCATGCCGTTGGTGACCAAGTCCGATGGCACCAAATTTGGCAAGACCGAGTCTGGCACCATCTGGCTGGATGCAAAAAAAACCTCTCCCTACGCCTTTTACCAGTTCTGGCTCGGCACCGCCGACGCCGATGTCTACAAATTCCTGCGCTATTTCAGTTTCCTGTCCGTCGCAGAGATTGCCGCCATCGAGGAAGCAGACAAGACACGCGAGGGCAAGCCGGAAGCACAAGGCATCCTGGCCGAGCAGGTCACAGAACTGGTGCATGGCAAAGCCGCACTGGCCGCGGCACAGCGTATTACCCAGAGCCTGTTCAGCAACGACCTATCCAGCCTGACCGAAGACGACTTTGCACAACTGGCGCAAGATGGCTTGCCGCATTTCGTGCTGGACAAGGGTGCGGACAGCCTGATCGACGCCATTGCCAGCGGTGGCCTGGCCAAATCCAAGAGCGAAGCCCGCACCTTCATCCAGAGCGGCGCAGTCAGCATCAATGGCAACAAGGCTGACACAATCGAATACCGTTTTGGCGATACTGACCGCCTGTTTGGTCGTTACAGCCTGCTCAAGCGCGGCAAGAAGAATTACGCACTGATTGAATGGCAATAAGCCAATCCTCACTTGCACTGCCTTCAAATGGCCCGACACTGTCGGGCCATTTTTTATTTTGACGCTCCTGCAAGGTAGGCATTCCGAAAAATTCATGGAGCTGCCTGTTTTCGCCACCGGAAAAGAACTATAAGATCAAATGACAACGCTCTAAAAACAAATCACTCTACAGAGGATGGAAGAGAACATGACTTGGACCAAACAGCAAAAGCAGACCGTACTGGCCTGCTATCTGGGCTGGACACTGGATGCCTTTGATTTTTTCCTGATGGTATTCGTGCTCAAGGACATTGCCAAAGACTTTGGCACCGACATTGAGGCGGTCAGTTGGGCCACCATGCTGACACTGGCAGCACGCCCCCTGGGTGCTTTGATCTTCGGTCGTCTGGCAGACCGCTATGGGCGTCGTCCGGTACTGATGGGCAACATCATTCTTTATTCGGTACTCGGCTTTGCCTCTGCATTCTCCCCCAACCTGCTGGTACTCCTGATTCTGCGCACCCTGTTTGGCGTTGCCATGGGCGGTGAATGGGGCGTCGGTTCCTCTCTCACCATGGAAAGCATTCCACCCAAATCACGCGGACTGGTGTCCGGCCTGCTGCAAGCCGGCTACCCGTCCGGCTACTTGCTGGCCACGCTGGCATTTGGTCAGTTATTCGACCATATCGGCTGGCGCGGCATGTTTATGCTCAGCCTGCTGCCGGCCCTGCTTACCCTGTATATCCGTCGTAATGTGCCGGAAAGCCCCAGCTGGGAAGCAGCCAAGGACAAGGTCAAGCCCAGTCTGCTGGCAACCTTCAAAAGTCAATGGCAGCTCTCGGTATACGCCATCGTGCTGATGATGTGCTTCAACTTTTTCTCACATGGCACGCAGGACATGTATCCGACCTTCCTGCGGGTACAACACAAATTTGATTCCCATACCGTACAGATGATTGCCATCTGCCTGAACGTGGGAGCTATTGTGGGTGGCCTGAGTATTGGCGGGCTGTCGGAACGGATTGGTCGACGCAATGCCATCACCATTGCCGCACTGTTTGCTTTACCGGTAATCCCGCTATGGGCCTTTTCATCCACCCCACTGGCACTGGCTGCCGGGGCATTCCTGATGCAGATCGCTGTTCAGGGCGCCTGGGGGGTAATTCCGGCCTATCTGAATGAAATTTCCCCTAGTGCCGTACGCGCCACGTTTCCCGGTCTGGTCTACCAATTGGGCAATCTGCTGGCCTCGGTTAACAGCCCGATGCAAGCCCATATGAGCAAGACCAATGGCGGTAACTATGGCATGGCCATGGCCATGGTCGCAGGCACCGTTGCCATTGCCATTGCGGTATTGATTCGTTTTGGCACGGAAAAACGCGGTGAAACCATGCATGGCCACGAACACTGAGATGAAATAGCCGCCATCCATGAAAACACCCACTGCGTGCAGTGGGTGTTTTGTTTCAGCACGACAATGCGCTTATTTCAGGTCGAAACGATCCAGATTCATCACCTTGCTCCAGGCTGCCGCGAAGTCTCGCACAAACTTGGCCTGTGCGTCGTTCTGTGCATACACTTCGGCCAAGGCACGCAACTGCGAATTGGAGGCAATAGCCAGATCCACCCGCGTACCCGTCCAGCGCAATTGGCCAGTCTTGCGATCACGCCCTTCGTACACAGCGCCATCTACCGGTTTCCACGCCACCGCCATATCCACCAGATTGACAAAGAAATCATTGCTCAGCACCTGCGGACGTTGGGTAAACACGCCATGTGCACTATTGTCCACATTGGCACCCAATACACGCAGACCACCCAGCAACACCGTCATTTCCGGGGCGCTCAAGGTCAGCAATTGTGCCTTGTCCACCAGCAGTGCTTCAGCCGGCAAAGAATACACCTGCTTCTGGTAATTACGGAAACCATCGGCCTGCGGCTCCAGCACCGCAAAGGATTCGACATCGGTCTGCTCTTGCGTGGCATCCACGCGACCCGGCGCAAAAGGCAGGGTGACTGCATGCCCGGCCGCCTTCGCCGCAGCTTCAACCGCAGCATTGCCGGCCAGCACGATCAAATCTGCCAGTGATACCTTCTTGCCACCGGACTGTGCAGCATTGAAGTCCTGCTGGATTTGTTCCAGCACCGCCAGCACGCGCGCCAGTTGCTCAGGCTGATTGACTGCCCAGTCTTTTTGCGGAGCCAGCCGGATACGCGCCCCATTGGCACCGCCGCGCTTGTCCGAACCACGGAAGCTGGATGCCGACGCCCAGGCGGTGGAAACCAGTTCGCGGATGCTCAACCCGGAGGCCAACACGCTTGCTTTCAGGGCAGCAACATCCTGATCGCCAATCAATGGGTGATCAAGGGCGGGCAAGGGATCTTGCCAGATCAGGTCTTCTGCCGGAGCTTCCGGTCCCAGATAGCGGCTCTTCGGCCCCATGTCACGGTGGGTCAGCTTGAACCAGGCACGCGCAAAGGCATCGGCAAAGGCCTGCGGGTCCTGATGAAAACGGCGGGCAATCGGCTCGTAGATCGGATCGAAGCGCAATGACAAGTCTGCCGTGGTCATCATCGGTGCATGTTTTTTGCTCGGATTGTGCGCATCCGGAATCATGTGCTCCGGCTTCACATCCTTGGCGACCCACTGGTGCGCACCGGCCGGGCTCTTGGTCAACGTCCACTCATAGCCGAACAGGGTATCGAAATAACCGTTATCCCACTGGGTGGGATTAGGCTTCCATGCGCCTTCAATGCCACTGGTGGTGGTGTACTCGCCATGACCAGTACCGAAACGATTGATCCAGCCCAGGCCAAGCGCCTCAACCGGTGCGGCCTCCGGCTCAGGCCCGACCAGAGAAGGATCACCTGCCCCGTGTGCCTTGCCGAAGGTATGCCCCCCCGCGACCAGCGCAACGGTTTCCTCATCATTCATGGCCATGCGGCCGAATGTTTCGCGCACATCACGCCCAGATGCCACCGGATCGGGATTGCCATCCGGACCTTCCGGATTGACGTAGATCAGACCCATCTGAACAGCCGCCAGGGGATTTTCCAGCTGACGGTCGCCAGAGTAGCGGCTGTGAGGCTTGTCACTGGTGGCCAGCCAGGTGGTTTCTGCTCCCCAGTAGATGTCTTCCTCCGGCTGCCAGATGTCCTTGCGGCCACCGGCGAAGCCGAAGGTCTTGAAGCCCATCGACTCCATGGCCACATTGCCGGCTAGGATCATCAGATCAGCCCAGGAAATCTGGTTGCCGTATTTCTGTTTGATCGGCCACAGCAGACGACGCGCCTTGTCGAGGTTGCCATTGTCCGGCCAACTATTCAGCGGTGCGAAACGCTGATTGCCGGTACCTGCACCGCCGCGACCGTCTGCCGTGCGATACGTGCCTGCGCTGTGCCAGGCCATACGGATAAACAGACCGCCATAATGCCCCCAGTCAGCCGGCCACCACGCTTGCGAGGTAGTCATCAAGGCCTTGAGGTCATTTTTCAAGGCCGGATAATCCAGTTTCTGGAAGGCTTCGGCATAGTCAAAGTCAGCATCCATGGGATTGGATGCCGGCGCGTGTTGATGCAGGATGTTCAGATTGAGTTGATTGGGCCACCAATCGCGATTATCGCGACTATTGGTCAATGCGGCAGGATTGCCAACAGTCTGGTGGAATGGGCAGCCGGATTGCGTAGTCATGTTGAACTCCCTTGTATTCGAGTTAGCGTCGCCTTGCACTGATAGATTAATAAAATCACAAATACCATTCAATTCAATATTTTCTATTGAATGAATGTTTTACAGCTATCAGCCTAGCCACGGACCTGGATTAACCGTCATGCGGCACGGCTTCCTTGCGGTGCATGCCAAGCCTGGCGCTTTCTTAGGATAAGCAAAATTCTACGCGATGCAATTCGGATGGAATATTTATGGAAAAACAGGAAATTTCTTCCAACCAGAGTAGAAATAGCCCAGAAGGGTCGTATATTCGTCGCGATCAAACAATGCCAATGTCAACAAAATGATTTAAATACTCCGCCGTTTGCGGCCACATCAGCAACACCGTACCGCTCGTGCAGCGTGCTTGGCAGTCAACAGTACACAGGAATATAAGCTCCCACCGTCATTTCCAGCACGCCCACAACAGTCCTGCAACAAAGCGGATACCGTGAGGGGAAACACCAACATGGCAGCCACCCAGCTTCTCATTGAATAATTCAAACGAATGTTTTACATTGTGTTTGCTACTGTTTCGAACAAAGTAGTTAAAACAAAACAAGACCGAGGGCGGTAAACAAAAATACCCATCGGTGTTTGCTGTCAGCCCCTTGTGCAACTGGCAGGAAAGGGTGCTGCGCAAAACGGTGACTGGATATTTTGTTGCTCAACCTCGATCACTACGCTACGAGGGAGACTTGCATTCATGAACACGACCATCACTGACTGGTTTATTCCAGAAACTGTGCGCCAATCACCTGCACTGGCCATTTCCGCTCGCACCACAGTAGGAGTCGGCCTGCTGGCAGGGGGGATTGCACCGCTATTTTCCATTGAATATTTCATGCTGAACCACCCGGCCATGGGCATGGGCATTGCGCTGGGTGGCTTTGGTCTGCTGCTGGGCACGCTGCTGCTCAAGCTGACGGGGGCCGTGCGCTTCTGTGCCGAATTCATTACCGCTTGCATGTTCGTGATGGTGTGCTGGATGGTGTATGTCAACGGCGGCATCATGTCCACCAGCGTGGTCTGGTTTGCCTCCATCCCCTTTACCGCCATTTTTGTATCCACCCGTCGCTCGGGCTGGATATGGATGACGCTGACACTCATCGCCATTGCCGTGTTTTTTCTGCTCTCGTCCGAGCCCGGTGCCTTACCCGCCGTTCCTATTGCCCGGGAAGAAATCCCCAAGCTGCAGGCCAAATCGCTGATCGGTCTGACCATCGTGGTGTTGTCGCTGGCCATGGCTTTTGACAAGGCCAAGGTCAAGAGCTTTGAACGGCTGGAAAAGGCCCGCGCCGAATCCGAGCATGCCAGCCGCGCCATGCGCCAGATGATGGAGCAAGTGGCCCGCTCCATCCAGGCGGCCTCCAGCGCCAGCCGCGACATTGCCGACAGCACCGGCCTGATGGCGCAGACCATGGCAGATCAGCGCAGCCGCGCCGAAGACATGGTAGTGATTGCCCAGCAGATGGCGGTGGTCACCTGCCAGAATGCCGAACAATCCGGCAGCGCCACCCGGTTGGCGCAGGCTGCCGGTCAGGCGGCAGACAGCGGTGGTCAGGTGATGGATCAGGCCGTGCGACAACTGGGACGCGCCGGAGAGGTGATTTCCCATGCCGCCAGCAAGCTGGAAGACCTGGGCCAGCGCAGTGCCGAGGTCAACGGCATTGTGCAGCTGATTCGCGACATTGCCGACCAGACCAATCTGCTGGCACTGAACGCCGCCATTGAAGCCGCCCGCGCCGGTGAAATGGGCCGTGGCTTTGCCGTGGTGGCCGACGAGGTACGCAAGCTGGCCGAACGCACCCAGAACGCCACGCTGGACATTGAAAGCAAGATCAAGCTGATCGTGGACGGGACCAATCAAGCCATCATCGCCATGCGCGACGGCAGCAGCCAGATGCAAGCCGGGCGCAGCAATGCCGTGGAAGCCCAGCAGAATCTGCAAGGCATCATCCGGGAAACCCGCCAGCTGGCCACTTTGCTGGAACAAGTGGCGCAGGCCGAAAACAGCCAGAACCACGGCTTTTCCCAGTTTGCCGGCGACATCACCGCGGTAGGCGAATCCACCCGTTCGCTCTCCACGGAAACCCGCTCCATCGCCGATGCTATCAAGCGGCTGGATCAGCTGCTGGACGAGCTGGGCCGCTCCTCGCACAGTCAGCAATTCGCCTAGTTCCCAGGCCACCCGGCCCGCAAATTGGACCGCCGCCCCGCGGTCTTTTGCATTCTGCCTCCATCCCCCCTCTGCTATACTGGCCGCCTTCTGTAAACCAGCGCTCTTTGCCCCGATGACCACCCCTGCCCAGCAACTGTCCCAACTCAAATCCCGTCTTGCCCATTGCCTGCTGCGCGACCGCCACGGCCTGCGGCGCAAACTGAATGATGTCGCCGAGCGGCTGAAAAAAAACCAGCCGGCCGACAAGCTGCTGGATGACGTCCGTGCGCAGCTGGAACGCTCGGCCGCCCGCGCCGATGCCCGTCGTCAGCACATGCCGCGACCACAGTTTGATAATGCGCTGCCGGTCAACCAGAAGCTGGACGATATCAAAGCCGCCATTGCCGGGCATCAGGTGGTAATCATCTGCGGTGAAACCGGTTCGGGTAAAACCACGCAGATTCCCAAGATCTGCCTGGAGCTGGGCCGTGGGGTATACGGGCTGATCGGTCACACCCAGCCGCGCCGGCTGGCAGCCCGTTCGGTGGCCACCCGCATTGCGCAGGAGCTGGGTTCGCAACTGGGCGAGCATGTCGGCTTCAAGGTGCGCTTTACCGACAAGCTGTCGGACAAATCCGTCATCAAGCTGATGACCGACGGCATCATGCTGGCGGAAACCCAGACCGACCGTTATCTGGAAAACTACGACACCATCATCATCGACGAGGCGCACGAACGCAGCCTCAACATCGACTTCCTGCTGGGCTTTCTCAAGCAGCTGCTGCCGCGCCGGCCTGACCTGAAAATCATCATCACCTCGGCCACCATCGACGCCGACCGTTTTGCCCGCCATTTCGATGGCGCGCCGGTGATTGAAGTCTCCGGCCGCACCTTCCCGGTGGAAGTGCGTTATCGCCCGCTGAAGCAGCGCGACGAAGACGAGCGCGAGATGGAAATGGAAGACGCCATTGTCGATGCCGCCGACGAGCTGTCACGCCAGGGCCCGGGTGACATGCTGGTTTTCCTGCCTGGCGAACGCGAAATCCGTGAAACGGCGGAAAAGCTGCGCAAGTCCGGCATTCGCGGCTATGAAATCCTGCCGCTGTTCGCCCGTCTGTCCAACGAGGACCAGCAAAGAATCTTCAAACCCTCCGGCGGACGGCGCATCGTGCTGGCCACCAATGTGGCGGAAACCTCGCTTACCGTGCCGGGTATCAAGTATGTCATCGACACCGGCCTGGCCCGTATCAACCGCTACAGCCCGCGCGCCAAGGTAGAGCAACTACAAGTAGAGAAAATTTCCCAGGCCGCCGCGCGTCAGCGTGCCGGTCGTTGCGGCCGGGTGGAAGCCGGTATCTGCGTGCGCCTGTATGCCGAGGATGACTTCAACGCCCGCCCGGCGTTTACCGACCCGGAAATCGTGCGCTCCAATCTGGCGGCGGTGATTCTGCGCATGGCCGCCTTGCGGCTGGGCCGGGTGGATGCCTTCCCCTTTCTGGAAGCCCCCAGCAGCCGGCTGATTGCCGACGGCTACCAGGTGCTGACCGAACTGGGCGCGGTCACCGACACCAATGAGCTGACCGCCATCGGCAAGGAGCTGGCACGCATTCCGGTGGACCCGAAAGTGGGCCGCCTGCTGCTGGCTGGCCGTGATTTTGGCTGCATGCGCGAAGTGCTGATCATCGCCTCGGCACTGTCCATCCAGGACCCGCGCGAGCGCCCGTTTGAGGCCCGCGAGGCGGCTGAGCGCGCCCAGGCCCGCTTCAATGACGAGAAATCCGACTTCCTGTCCTATCTGCATCTGTGGGATTTCTTCAGTGAAGCCATCAAACACAAAAAGTCCAACCGCCTGCTGGTGAATACCTGCCACGAGCATTTCCTGTCTTATCTGCGCCTGCGCGAATGGCGCGAGCTGCATGGCCAACTGGCCGATATTGCCAGCGAACTGGGCCTGATCAAACGCGAAGAAGCCCATGCCGATGCCGAACAGCCCGATGCCCAGATGTCGCAGAAAAAGCGCCAGCAACTGGACGCGGTAGCTTATGAGAATCTGCACAAGGCGCTGCTGACCGGCCTGGTGGGCAATATAGGCATGAAGAATCTGGAAGGTGACGACTACTTGGGCGCACGTGGCGTCAGCTTCCACGTCTTCCCCGGTTCCGGCCTGAAAAAGAGCAAGCCCAAATGGCTGGTAGCGGCAGAACTGGTGGAAACCACCCGCCTGTATGCCCGTTGTGTGGCCAAGATCGAACCGGAATGGGTGGAAAAGCTGGCCCCGCATCTGGTGAAGTATCACTACTTTGAACCGCACTGGGAAAAGAGCCGGGGCGAAGTGGTGGCCAGCGAGCGCGTCACCCTGTACGGCCTGACACTGATTCCACGTCGTGCGGTGAGCTATGGCCGCATTGCGCCGGAAGAAGCACGCGAGTTGTTCATCCGCGGTGCGCTGGTGAATATGGATTACGTCAGCAATGCACCGTTCTTCCAGCGCAACCAGCAACTGATCCGCGAAGTGGAGCAACTGGAACACAAGGCGCGCCGTCAGGACGTGCTGGTGGACGAAGAAGCGCTGTACGCCTTCTACCACGAGCGCATTCCGGCCACGGTGGTAGATGCCGCCAGTTTTGAAGCTTGGCGCAAGGCAGCGGAAAAAACCGAGCCCCAGTTGCTGCATCTGACCCGTGATGAGCTGATGCGCCACGCCGCCCAGCACGTGACGGAAAACCAGTTTCCCGAATGGCTGGAGCTGGAAGACGGCAAGCTGCGGCTGAAGTACCGCTTTGAACCCAAGCACCCGCTGGATGGCGTCACCATGGATGTGCCGCTGGCCATCCTCAACCGCCTGCAGCCCGCGCCGTTTGAATGGCTGGTGCCGGGCATGATCCGCGACAAGCTGCAACAGCTGCTCAAGGGCCTGCCCAAGCAGGTAAGACGCTGCTGCGTGCCGGTGCCGGATTTCGTTACCCGCTTCCTCAGCAGCAATCCGGACATGCAGCAGCCCATCGCCGCCCAGCTGGTGCGCTTCATCCTGCGTGAAACTGGCGGGGTGAAGGTGGACATCGATGAATTCAACAAGCAGGAATTGCCAGAGCACCTGCTGTTCAACTTCCGCATCATCGATGATGGCAAACAGGAAATCGGCCTGGGCCGCGATCTGCTTGCCCTGCAAAAACAGTTTGGCCAGGCCGCCCAGCTCACCTTCCGTGACAGCAGCGCCGATTTCGAACGCGATGACGTCAGCAGCTGGGACTTTGGCGAACTGCCGGAAAGCATCCAGTTTGCCCGTGGTCGCCAGCAACTGACCGGCTTCCCGGCGCTGACGCTGGAGCAGGACAAAGTGGCCATCCGCCTGTTCGACACCCAACCGGAGGCCGAGCGCCATCACCGTGCCGGGGTGATCCGTCTACTGCAATTGCAACTGAAGGAGCAAATGAAGCAGTTGGGCAAGGGCCTGTCCGGCATGACGCAAATCGGACTCAATCTGCGCAATGTGGCCAATGTGGAGACGCTGCTGGCCGACGCCATTGCCTGTATCTGCGACCGGGCCTTCATTGGCGAAGATGCGCTGCCGCGCACGGAAAAGGCGTTCAACGAACAAAAGGCCCGCGCCCGCACCCGTCTGCCGGCGGTCATTCAGGCCGTAACCCAGTATCTGGGCCAGATCGGCAGCGAATACATGGTGCTGTACACCAAGCTGCAGAAGCATCGGCTGGGCAATGAGCTACAACAACAATTGGGCAAGCTGGTTTACGCCGGTTTCCTGCAAGCCACGCCATGGGCGCAGTTGCCGCACCTCACCCGCTACATGCGCGCCATGAGTCTGCGCATGGACAAACAGCCAGCCAATTCGCAACGTGATGGTCAGCGTGCAGCGGAAATCCGCGAACTGTGGAACAAGTGGGAAGCCCGCATGGCAGACGAGCAAGAACGTGGTGAGCCTGCGCCAGCCTTGCAGGATTTCCGCTGGCAACTGGAGGAGTTGCGTGTCAGTCTGTTTGCCCAGGAATTAAAGACGCCCTACCCGGTTTCAGTGAAACGTTTGCAAAAGAATTGGCAGGATCTTGTCAAACAATGATTATGATCAATCTATACTGGCGATAGAAACTAGCCGCCCATTGTTAAGCTACCCTAAAATGGCAGCTGAACAGGCCATTGCTGGATACACATGAATTCAAACTGGAAAACAGACAAAGTCGCATCCGGTTCCATTGCTGTCGGCAAGGAACTGGAAATGGATGTGTACGCCAAAAACGGACTACTGCTGCTCAAACGTGGTCACTATGTGCTGACCCCGCAACTCAAGCAGCGGCTGGTCCAGCTTGGCTATGGTGACCAGCACAAGCCGGAAAACAAGCCTCCAGAAAAACACCTGCAGCATAATCCGCAAAAACAATCCATGTTTGAAGACATGGTGTTCATGCAACAGCGGGTACGCAGCATGCTGCATTACGCCCTGACCATGCCCCAGCTGGAAGAGCGGGTGCGTGATATCGCTCGCAGTATCTGCACATTGGCAGAGGCCAATCCCGACGGCCTGGTTGCCTCCATGCTGCTGATGCCCTTTCACGAATACAGCGTGGCACATGCCCTGCATACCACCTGCCTGGTCGCCTTGCTGACCCGGCAAATGAAATTACCGCCGGGGCACCGTGAAATCCTGCTTTCATCAGCCCTGACGATGAATATTTCACAGGTTGAACTACAAAACGAACTATTCAGCTTTAGCGGCCAACTGAATACGGATCAGCGTGATGCCATCCACAATCACCCGCTACTTAGCTCAGCCATCTTGCGCGAAGCCGGCATAGACAACGAGTTGTGGCATACCCTGGTGCAGACTCATCATGAAAACTGGCAAGGAACCGGCTATCCCTTCGGCCTTGATCGCAAGCAAATCCTGCCGCCCGCGCATTTGTTGCACTTAGCTGATATTACCTGCGCCAAGCTGGCTCCCCGCCGCTACCGTGCCGCGCAGTTGCCGGCCACTGCCCTGGGCAATCTGTTCCAGCGCAAGGACACGGAATTCGATAGCACATTCACTACCATGCTGATCCGCGAGCTGGGCATTTATCCTCCAGGCAGCTTTGTTAAACTGGTCAGCAATGAAATCGGCGTGGTCATTGCCAAGCGTGACAAACCCAGCGAACCGCAGGTCGCCGCCCTGCGCAAGATCGACGGCCCGGTATATGGTGAAGTGCTGTTACGGGAAACCAGCCAGACCAACTACAAGATTACCGGGCCCTGCCCGGCCAGCCAAGCTGGCGTACGCATTTCCTTTCTGGCCGGTTTGTGGAAAAACTGATCAGCAAGCAAGCCGAAACCTTCCAGATTTGTAATAAAATATCGCAAGAAAGCGCAGCAAAATAACTTGTCTGGCCCTATAATCGCCAAGGGCCCTGTACCAGTTGACAGGCCGCATGACTATCAGCATCAGGCCACTACTACCTCGTATGACCACAAGTATAAAAAAGCAGCTACAAGACAAGGTCGTTCCTGAACAAATTCATCTGGGGCGAGAGTTGCCGCTGGATGTTTATGCAAAAAACGGCTTGCTGCTACTCAGTAAAGGGCACTTTGTACTGAGTGATCGCCAGCGCGAAAAATTGCTGGAAATGGGTTATGCGGTAGATGGCAACAAACTGGATGCCGTCAGTCTGCCGGACCAGCCGGAACCGATGACCATCCGCGAAAGCGTACTGCATGAAATGGCATTTTTGCAGCAACGCACACGCACCTTGCTGAGCTACGCCCTGCGGTTGAACGACTTTCCCAGAAAAGTTTCG
>Ga0187781_10002137_pt1 | contig 15098 bp, 6 predicted proteins | sample 0715_SJ02_MP02_2_FD_132447 | JGI IMG/M metagenome (GOLD analysis project Ga0187781, IMG submission 132447) | Tropical peat soil microbial communities from peatlands in Department of Meta, Colombia - 0715_SJ02_MP02_20_MG | ecosystem: Environmental > Terrestrial > Soil > Wetlands > Peat | place...
CCGGGGAGTTGTCCTATTGACCCAGCAGAAGTGGAAGCAAGCGGCGGCAGAATTCCAGCAGGCTATCCGTAGTCACCCCACGAACAGTCAGGCGTATGGCGGACTGGGTGTAGCGCTTGCCAAATTGGGAAATCAAAATGACGCCGAGGCGGCCTTCAGCGAGGCCATTCGCCTCGACGCTAAGAACGTGCAGGCCCACTATTATCTCGGCCTTATGGCTGCCGAATCGCAGCGTTTAGAGGATGCGACGAAGGAGTTAAAGGCCGCGGTCGAGTTGAAACCCGATTTCGAGCAAGCACGTTTGGCGCTGGCGCTTGCCCTGCAGGAAAGCGGCCAAATCAAGGAAGCCATCGGGGAATACCAAACGCTGCTGAAACAGGATCCCGAATCTGCCGAGGCCCATAATGATCTTGGCAATGCCTATGTTCAAAATAATGAAATCGCGGCTGGAATTGAAGAATATCGAAAAGCTGTTGAATTGAAGCCCGATTTTTTCCGTGCCTACAACAATCTGGGCTCGACGCTGGCCAGTGTGGGGCAATTTGAGGCGGGCTACGCGGCAATTCGAAGGGCCTTGGCCCTGCGTCCCGCAAGCTTTGAGGCCCATCTCAATATGGGTGTGATCCTGCGGGCCAAAGGTGACCCTAAAGGTGCGATAGTACACTTCCAGCGCGTCCTGGCGCTTCATCCCCCGAGCGCGGCCGCTTACCGGGCCGAGTATGAAAGTGCCCAGACCTACCGCCAAGTGGGCGACCTGGAGAAAGCGGTACAATGCTTGCAAGCGAGCCTTCGCTTGGCGCCGCAAATGAGCGAAGGCTATTACGCGCTGGGCTCAGTCTTGAATCAGCTTAGCATGAAATCACCTCACACCTCCCCTGCGGCAGCCAATCCCGAGGCCGAGAAGTATTGCGAGGAGGCCAGCCGGAAACTTGTCGAGGGAGATCTGGAGGGCGCCGTGGACGCGCTCGACGGAGCCCTGCGGGCCCAGCCCAGTTACGCCCAGGCCCACAACCTACTCGGATTCATTCTCGGCCAGCAAGGCAAGTTGCCGGACGCCATCGCGGAATTGAACGAAGCGGTGGCGCTGGACCCTCAATCCTCCCCGGCGCATTACAATCTTGGCGTTGCTTTATGGTATAGGGGGCAGAGAACCGAAGCGGTGACCCAGTTGAAGCAGGCCGTCAAACTGGACCCAGCTTCGGGCCCGGCCTACGCATTTTTGGGCATGAGCCTAAAGGAGCTTGGCGAGGATGAACCTGCCTTGGCCAGCTTGGCCTGCGCGCTGGCTCTCAACGCGAATGACTTCTCGGCTTATGTGGATCAGGCCGTTATTCTATTGAAAATGGGTAAGCTGGGTCCAGCGCTTCATCAATTCGAAACGGCTCTCCGGTTGGGGACCCAGGCTCCGGTGGCCCAAACTGATTTGGCGGAAGCAATTTCTCAGCTCAGGCAGGAGGCCCAGGGGAAGAACGATCTTCCGGAAGTTCACTTCGTGCTTGGCCGCCTGCTGGGCTTGCAGGGCGCCAACAAAGAAACGGTAATGAAAGAGTTCCGCGCCGCGATTCGGGAAGCACCGGATTTTTATGAAGCCCATCACGCGCTGGGATTAGTATACGTTCAAGCCGACCAGGGCGAGCAGGCGATCGAAGAGTTTCGCAAGGCTATTCAAGAGAAGCCCGATTACACGGAAGCGCGCGCCGACCTAGGCGCCGTGCTGACGGAGAGCGACCTGGAGGGGGCGGTCAAGGAGCTTCAAACTGCGGTGCGACTCGATCCCACGCTGGTGAGCGCGCACTACAATCTTGGGGTAGCCTACGGGCGGCAAGGCAACGTCGAGCAAGAAATCGCGGAGCTGCGCAAAGTGGTGACGATGACCCCGCAGTCCGTGGACGCGCAATACACACTGGGCAAGCTGTTGGTCGATCAAAAGAATCTTCAGGAAGCGCTCGTGCACCTGCGTGAAGCCGTGAAACTGGATCCACAAAGGGGCGATGCCCACTACCAGATGGGCTTGGCCCTGGGGCGCTTGGGGCAAACCGGGGAAGCCAAGAAGGAGTTTCAGCTTGCCCAAAAGTTCAACGCGACGAAGACCAGAACTCAGTTTGCCGATTCCCAGTTCAGCCTGGCGGAAGAGGAACTGGCCACCGGGGAGACCGATGCTGCCATTGAGCATTTTCAGACGGTTACCCGGTTAGAGCCCAACTCGGCCAGCGCGCATAGGGAGTTGGGAGAAGCTATGCTCAGGAAGGGGGACTCCCGAGGGGCGGTTCGAGAATGGCGGGAGGCCGTACGTTTGAGCCCCGCCGATTCTGAGGCTCGATTCACCTTGGCGAAAACCTTACTCGATGAAGCTGATTTCGATGGCTCAATCGAGCAGTTCGAGGAGGCGATCCGCCTGCGTCCGTTATGGGCCGAAGCCTATAACTATTTAGGGTTGGCGCTTGCCCGAAAGGGCGAGGTGGAGAGGGCGGTGACGACATTTCAACAAGCTCTCAAGCTCAATCCCGAATATCACGAGGCGCAAGAGAATCTGACCGCCACGCTCAAGCAGCTCGGCGCTTCGAAAGCAGGGGTGGCGCACTAAACCTGCCCGGCGAAAACGGATGATGTCGAATTCAGCAACAGATCCCCCACCCGCAGCGCTCCGGCTGCTGAAAGCGGCGGGGCGCGATACCCCCCTCCCAGCGGAGAGGGCTGACTATTCGCCTCTGCTCCGCGGATGGGTGGGCCGGATGATGTGTCTGCTGCTCGCGTTGGCGCTTGCTCCCCTTCCTCTCGGCTCGCAGACGAATGCGCCCGATCAATCTAAAGCCGCAAGTGGCCCTCCGGCGCACTCACCTGACCTTCCGGCTCAAGGCGCGGAGGAGGTTGCTCTCGAGCCCTTGGAGAACCTCATTCAACAGGGGCAATATCAACAAGCCATGCCGGGCTTGCAACGCTACCTGGCGGATCACGACAGCTCGGCCCAGGCGCACTACGACCTTGGTTATGTCTTTTTCCGCACCCACCAAATAGGAGGCGCGGTGCGCGAGCTATCCAGGTCGCTCCAGCTCCACGACAAGAACGCCCAGGCCCATAAGATCCTCGGCTTGGTCTGCACCTACGTGGGCCGTTATGACCTCGCCGAAGTGGAATTGCAAGCTGCAGCGCAACTGGAGCCGAACTCGCCTGAGATTCACTACTTTCTCGGTCGAGTCTACTACACGCGGCAGGTTTTCGCGATGGCCCGAAAGGAATTCCAGACCGCCATCCAGCTCGATCCCGCGTACATGAAAGCGTACAACAACCTCGGTCTGGTTATGGAAACTCTGGGGAAGAATGATGAGGCTGTTCAGGACTACACGACCGCCGCCCAAATAAATGAGGCGCAACACTTGAACTCCCCATGGCCCTTTGAGTATCTCAGCGCCCATTACAATCGACAGCGACAGCCCGATCTCGCGATCGAATTCGCTCAGAAGGCGCTATCCATCGATTCGCAGTGTGATCTTGCCTACTATGATCTCGCCAAGGCGTTTCAAACCCAGGACGATTGGCAGAAAGCCAGGGACGCGGTTCAAAAGGCCATCGCGATCAATTCCAGCACGCCCGAGTATTTCTACCTCCTCAGCAAAGCCCTGCGGAGGCTAGGGAGAATCCCGGAAAGCGAGGCGGCTCTCAAGAAATTCGAACAAATCCATAACGACGAGAACGCCATGGCCAAACTCTGGCGAGACGCCAACCATGAACACGAGCTGGACCTTCCTCCAGCCCCGCCAGCGCACGACGATGAACACTGAATTTGAAAGCCGCCTTTTGAAGTCACGGCGCGAATTTCTCCGCTCGCTGGGACGCCTCGGCGCTTTAGCGCCGGCCTCCATTCTCGCCCTCGAATCGCAAATTGCGAAGCCTAGCCAACGGTCAAGGCTGTGGAGCTCGCCCCCGGAGCACTCGGCGGTTAAATTGGGTTTTTCGCTCACAGACGTTGCCAAGCAGGCGGGACTTGGCCAAGCGATAAACATCACCGGCGGAAAAGCCAGGAAGCGAAACCTCTTGGAAGAGATGGGGTGCGGCGCGGCGTTCTTTGACTACGACAACGATGGTTGGATGGATGTTTTCATGGTGAATGGAACTACCTCTGACTGGCCTGCCTCCATGTCACCACCCTCCAACTTCCTCTTCCACAATAATCGCGACGGAACGTTCACCGATGTCACACGGAATGCCGGTTTGGTCCGAACGGGCTGGGGACAGGGTTGTTGCGTGGGCGATTACGACAACGACGGCTTTGACGATTTATTCGTCACCTACTGGGGCCAGAATGTTCTTTACCACAACAACGGCGATGGTACTTTCACCGATGTGACCGAAAAAGCAGGCCTCGTCCAGCACGATCCTCATGTCAGGTGGAACGTCGCCTGCTGCTTCCTCGACTACGACCTTGACGGTCACCTCGATCTGTTTGTGGCCAACTACGTGAACTTCGACCCCAACATCGCCCCCGAGCCCGGCGCTTCTTCGCTGTGTAAGTATTACGGGATCCCCGTGGCTTGCGGACCTCAAGGTTTCGGCGGGGGGACGAATATCCTCTACCATAACCGGGGAGACGGCACCTTTGAGGATGTCTCGGAAGCCTCCGGCATCGCCACTCCCCGCGGGCTTCCGGACCCGTACGTTGTCCTCGCCAATTGGGTTCCAGCAGGCTGCTATGGCATGGGGGCCGCGGCGGCGGATTTCGATAACGACGGCTGGCCCGACATTTACGTGGCCTGCGACGAAGCTCCGAGCCTCTTGTACCACAACAACCACGACGGGACGTTCACCCAGATCGGCACGCCCGCCGGCTGCGCCCTCAATTTGAATGGAGCTACCCAAGGCGGGATGGGAGTCGGGGTGGGAGACTATGATTGCGATGGCTGGCTCGATATCCTGAAGCCCAATTTCGCCGGCGAGAATGTCAGCCTTTACCACAACAATCACGACGGCACTTTTTACGACGCGGTTTATCAAGCCGGCCTTGCCGCCGCAACGGCCAATGTGGGTTGGGGACCGGGGTTCCAGGACTTCGATAACGACGGATGGCGCGACATTTTCATTTCCACCGGACACGTCTACCCGGAAATCTCGGGGCGCGGTCTGATGGCCGATTACGCGTCACCGCCCGTCGTCTATCGGAATACTGGCAACGGCAAATTCGAGAACGTGGCGCCACGGGCCGGGCCGGGCGCCCTTCAGGCTCATACCAGCCGCGGTTGTGCCTTTGGCGATTACGATAACGACGGCGACGTGGACGTCATCGTGATCAATATGAACGATCCTCCGTCGCTGCTGCGCAACGATTGCACCTCGGGGCACAGTTGGATCAAAGTGAAGTGCCTCGGGGTAAAATCGAATCGCAGCGCGATCGGAGCGCGCGTGAAAGTCGTGACCGGGAATCACACCCAGATTGACGAGGTGATGAGCGGCGCCAGCTATCTCTCACAAAATGACTTTCGCCTCCATTTCGGGCTTGGGCACGCAAAGCAGGTGGACGCGATTGAAATTCGCTGGCCCTCCGGCCTAGTGGAGCAGTTCCAGAACGTCGAGGCCAATCAACTCGTCCACATTCAAGAAGGCCGGGGAATCATTCGAAGAGAAAGGCTCTCAGCGGGCTAGCTTACGGCACGTCGAACCGGATCACCCTGGCAGGTTTGGACCCGGCGGGTTCCGCCCAAGAATCGGTACGACAAGACAGCAAATAAAAAAATGATGGCCGGTCCCTCAGGGGACCGGCCATCGGTCGGAGTGGCGAGGCAGCCAGATTCAGAAGAAGATCTGCAGGCCGAGCTGAATCCGCCTCGGGACGTTGCACTGGGTGAACGTTGTCCCGAAAGCCGTGCCGGCGTCAATGTTCGAATTCGGCGAGCAGTAATCCACCCGATTGAGCAGGTTACCCGCCGAGGCTTGGACTCTTACATACCTGCTTTCGCCGAAGTACGTATCCTTGTAGATGGAGACGTCCTCGTTGTAAAAGTGGAACCCTCGGATACCCGTCGTTGTCCGCGGGTTGTCGCCAAAGGCGTACGTTCCGGGATCCGAAAAGGCAGCCGAATTGTAGTACACCTGAGAGAAGGGATTCGTGAAGGACCCGGAATTCACGGCGGCTTGGCCGGAAACGGTGTTGGGGAATTGGGTGCCGCCGTTGAACAAAAGGCCGCCCAAGATGTTGTTTGTTAACATTGTTTGCGGGCGCCCCGACTCGTAAGTGAGAATACCGGAGATGTTCCAGTTGCCGAGGAGTTTGTCCGCAAAGGCTGAACAGTTGGCCCCAAACTTCTGTCCGTGGCCGTACGGGAGAGTGTAGACCTCGCTGATGGCTACGGTATTTGGGACGTCGTCGACGCTGGGTCCCCACTGGTCATGCAAGTTGCTTGGATTCTGGGGAGGGGCATCGTTGCCCGATCCATAACCTTGTTGTGCCTCACCAGATTCCGCAGCATTGTTCATGAGCCTGGACAAGGTGTAGGTGGCGGTGAGCAAATCGTTCCGCCAACGCTTATTGAACTGTACCTGCAAGGCATTGTAATGGCTGGCTCCGATGTGCCCCTCGCGCCAAGCGATGTTTTGGTATTGTGGCCAGGGTCGCAAAGCCTGGGCAAGATCCCCGGTGAAGGTCGGGTAGGGGGGAGTGGTGATTCCGGCGGCCGTCAACGCGCCGTTGGGGACACCGTTGGTGAAGGATCCGTTGGTCAGGAGAGAGCCGTACTGGAGCACGCTACCCGCGTTTTCATTAGCTTCAACTCCGAGGTCCAGATTGTTGATGGGCAGACGCGTTGCGTGGTTCCCCACGTAAGCCACGGTGAGGTCCATGTTGCCGTGCCACTGGTGCTCAAAGGAGACGGTGTAGTTCAGATACCTGGGCATCTCGTAGGAGTCGGATAGCACGCCCACAGGCGAGGCCCCATTTTCGACCGCTGGACTCGTGTTCGGCGGAAACGTAATGGCAGCGGCAGGGAATCCGTTGGCGAACTGGAAAGTGGGAAACTCATCTCCGTTGGTATTGAACAGCGTCGGGCTTGTTGAAAAGCCGTTCACCGGGTAGGGGTTCCCAGCCCACGAGCCGGAGATGGTGGCTCCGTAGTATTCGGCAAATCCCCCCCGGACTACGCTGTTTTGCCCTAACTGGTAGGCGAACCCAAAGCGAGGAGCCAAGCCGGTAGAGCCGTTGCCGTAGGCCTGGCTGCCAAAGACCATCGCGCCAGGGACTGACGCGCCGCCAATGGTCTGGGTAGCCGTGGGTGAGAAGGTGGAAAAGCGGCCGTGCTGCTCGGAGAGGCCCGAATTCCAATCGAGGCGCAAGCCGAGTTCGAGGGTGAGGTGGGGTGTAACCTTGTAAGAGTCGTTCACCCAGGGAGAGGCATACCAGAACTTCGGCATGTAGAAAGTGGGATTGGTGAACGACGCGTAGTCGACTTGGCCGAGCAGCATGGCAGCAAACGCGTCGCCGGTCTGGGTGCTCAGGTTGGTTCCTGCACTGTTGTACCCAGAAACCAAGCCGGCGGCGAAATTAAACTGGCCACCGGTGTTGACGGCCCAGCCAGTTTGCGGGTAGGTGTGGTACTCCGTTTGAACTCCGAACTTTAACGTGTGCTTGCCCACAATCCAGGTGAGGTCGTCATAGAACTGGTACCGGTTGTTGATGTCACCTCCATCAGCGTACCAAGGTGTACCGTAGGAAGTGTAGCCGACCGGGCCGCCAATGAAGTTCAGCGAAGGAAAGCCAGCCTTGTTAAATTCCGGCTCGTCCGGCAGACCAAGCCCCAACTTCTGATTCCACCCAACCCCTGAAGACAGTTGGTGGCCGTCCATCACCCAGCGGTCGTAGGCGAGTGTAGCGTGGTTAAATAGGTTCGGCTTGATCACCGTGCTGATCTGGAGGTGCGCAAAGTGGTTGGTGATCAATTGGTAGAAGCCTTGCCCGAGATACGTATCGTTCGCCTGGGGGTCGGTTTCGCCGTTATTCACGGTGTTGCAGCCCTCCGGCCCGCCGCAATGGGCGGTCCGAGGCCGGTGATTCTGGAAGTAGGTAAAGGAGGCGGACCACTTATCGTTGAACGTGTGATCGATCCTGAACAGCCACGTCCAGACATTGATTTTGTCGTTGTCGTCCGAAGTGCCGCCGAATTCGTTAGGAGTAAACAACGTGTTTCGATCCAAGGCAGGGACGATGGAGGCAACGTACTGCGCTCCAACATTCTCCCCTAACAGCGGATCGGTCCCTGGAATCATGTTCGCCGTCGCCGTGGGCAACCCGGTCGTTGGGTCAAATCCGTAACCATCACGGACGGGAACTCCATTGACCGTTCGCGTGGTAGCCGGGTTGAAGATCTCTCCAGAATAAATGGGCCGCCCAAGGGCATCCGTCGCAACCTGACAAGGAGGGGTGGCGCACTTATATTGCAGCAACTGGCTGAAGTCACCGCCTCGCTCAGCCGGCGTGGGAAGGGTGTTCTGGAACCCCGTGTTGACCGTGCTGTGATAATCGAACCGATCGTAGTTGGTGAACCAGAAGGTCTTGCCCCAGAGGTGGACTTTAGGGACGGGCCCGCCAACTGCAAAGCCCGCGTTGTTCTGGGTCAGGGGAAGGATATTGACATCCGAGGCATTTAGAAAGAAGTTGTTCGAGTCCAGCTTGTTGCTGGTCAGAATATCGTACAGGCTGCCGTGGAACTGGTTGGTGCCGGATTTGGTGGTATAGAGAACTATGCCGCCGCTGGTGTGCCCGTACTGTGCAGAAAAGTTGTTCACCGTGGTAGTCATTTCCTGCACCGCGGCATAGGGAATCGAGCTCTCATGCGTCTGCTGGTGGCCTTCGGCGTAACCGTATTCGGCGCCGTCAAACCAGCTTTCCCAGGAGACGGTTTGGCCGCCGTTGATGCGCGATTGAAACGCATCGCCGCGGAAGATGGCATCGCCGTTGGGTGCTGTGGGCACGTAGCCGGGCGACAAGACGAGCTTGGTTTCGGCCAGGCGGACGTCGGCGCCCATGATGTCCGGAAGGTCCTGATAATACTGCTTGCCCACTTGGTACGAGACCTCGGTGCTCTGAGTGTTGATGAGCTGGGCGCCGGCTGTCACCTCAACGGTCTGAGTAACCGCGCCTAATTGGAGGGTGACGTTCTGCGTGTAAGTCCTTCCGCCGATGATGAGCGACATGTCGGGCTGGCTGTAAGCCTTGAAGCCTTCTTTTGTCACCTGCAGAGTGTACTTACCCAGAATCATCGCCGGGGTGGTGAAATTACCGGCACCGTCGGTGGCCACAACGGTCTTTACGCCGGTGTCCTGGTTGAGTAGCGTTATGGTAGCATCGGGAACAGCGGCCCCGGACGGATCGGTCACGAAACCCGTCACGGCGACGCGGTCAGCTCCTACCTGCGCATAAACAGCCTGTCCGGTGAGGAGCGGTAAAAGAAACAGCGTCAGTAACACAATCAGAAAGCGGAATTGCTTCTTCACTGCTCACCTCCTTGGTTTGTTCCGAACAAAAGGCAAGACCCCCTACCTGACCCGACTCGCAATGCTCCGATAGCCAAGCCACGGACCTTCATCGCTGAAAAAGCAACTACCCGAATCGACAAAACTGAAGTTCGTCTCAGCCCGTGGCGCCTGAGTTGCGCCCACTGCCCGACTTTAGTGTAAGCGCTTTCACGCGTACGCCTATAAAATCACCATTCCTAGGGTCTGTCAAGAGGGTTTTTTGGATTTTTTTCTGGCCCTTTTAGTATGAACAAATTACGCCTTTGTTCTCAATGTCTTGCCGCAGCCCCAGAAGAGGTGTAGACTGTTGGGTCGGATCTGATAAACCGCAAATCGGGCTGTAAGCGGGCAACTTCCCTCGACCAAGGACCTGAACGTGGTCCAGTCGATTCTCCGAGCTGGCCATCCTATGAAGAGACGGGATTTCTTTGCGATGACCTTGGCGGCGACCGCAGCCAGCTTGGCAGCCAGGACTTCGCGCGCCGCGCAAGGACGGGTGGAAGTGCTCATTGACGAACCCGTCGGCGAGATTGCGCTCGAGACTCACGGTCGCTTCGTCGAGCACCTCGGCGGCGAGGCCTGACGCCGATGGACTTCGACCAGTGGGTAGAGTACTGCAACTCGGCCGCCGGTTCCACTACCCTCGCTAACCAAGCTGGAGATTGATTTGGTTTGAAAGCAGGAGTGAGTTTCGTGAACAAGTCTGTCGGCGCCGCAGGTGCCTGCATCTTTGCAGTTATCTTTATCGTTACCCCTACCGTAGCGCAGCAGCAGGCTGTGATACGGCTCGATGCCTCGGGACCACGTGAGCGCATGGCGCCGGTGTGGGCCTATTTCGGGTACGACGAGCCCAACTACACATATGCGCCCAACGGGGAGAAACTGCTGGCAGAGCTTTCCCAATTGAGCGCCACGGCGGTGCAGATTCGCATGCACAACCTGCTGACTTCCGGTGGTGGCACGGCAGCCCTCAAATGGGGGTCCACGAACGCCTACAGTAAAGACCCAACGGGCCGCAGCGTCTATGACTGGACAATTCTCGACAGGATCATGGACACCTTGCGCCAAGTCAAGGCGAAACCCTTGCTGGAAGTCGGCTTCATGCCGCAAGCGCTTTCAGTGCGACCTCGACCTTACAGGCATTACTGGCCGGAGGGCACCCTCTGGACAGGCTGGGCGTATCCACCCAGCGATTATCAACAATGGGGAGACTTGGTCTACCGTTGGGTGCGCCATGCCGTGGACCGCTATGGGAAGGAGCAGGTCCAATCCTGGAAGTGGGAAGTCTGGAATGAGCCTGACATCGGCTACTGGCAGGGTTCACCTGTTGAGTATTATAAACTTTATGACTATGCCGCCCAAGCCGTGAAACGCGCACTCCCTCAGGCCTGCGTAGGGGGACCGGATTCCACGGGCCCAGCGGATCCCCACGCGGCGGATTTTCTCCGCCAATTCCTCGCCCACTGCGCCAGCGGAAGCAATTATGCCACGGGAGGAAAGGGTGCTCCCCTCGATTTCGTTTCCTTCCACGCCAAAGGCGACCCAAAGCTCGTGGAAGGCCACGTGGTCATGGGAATCAGCCGGCACCTGCAATCCATTGACGAAGGGTTCCGCATCGTTCGCTCTTTCCCTCAGTTCAAGAATGTGCCCGTTATCCTGGGCGAGTCCGACCCGGAAGGCTGTGCGGCCTGTTCCGCCCAGCGGTTTCCTCAGAACGCCTACCGCAACGGCCCGCTTTACGCCTGCTACACGGCCGAAATGCTTGCCCGAACCCTGGAACTTGCCGCGAAATACCAAGTCTGCTTGGCAGGTGTGGTCACATGGGCCTTTGAATTCGAGAACCAGCCATACTTTGAAGGCTTTCGAACGCTGGCCACCAACGGCATCGACAAACCGGTCTTGAATGTGTTCAGGATGTTCGGCCAATTAGGCAGCGAGCGCCTAGCGCTGAAGAGTGACCCATCTTTGGGCATAGACTCCATATTGCGATCCGGCGTTTCAGGCCAGGCGGATATTAGGGGCATCGCTACCCTCCAGGAGCGCGGACTCGCCGTAATCGTATGGAATTATCACGACCAGGATGTAGCCGTCCCCGCTGCCAACGTGGAGATGATTATCACGGGCTTGCCGCAGGCTGCCATCCGGCCTATCGTCCGCCACTACCGGATCGACCAGACACACAGCAATGCCTACACAACGTGGAAGGAGATGGGCTCGCCGCAGCGGCCCACCCCGGAGCAATACAGCCGGCTGTTATTGCAAGGGCGCCTGCAAGAATTCACCTCTCCGGAAAAGAAAGACGTGAATGAGGGGGAGTTGCGAATTCACTTCTCTCTTCCCCGTCACGCCGTCTCGCTCTTACAAGTAAGGTGGTAGGGCCCGCGGCTGCGCGCGTGTCCGTTCCGGTTGTTCGACGGCCCTCTTGACTCAGGCCATCCTAAGGTATATACAGGCCTCATGTTTCGCCGTCCGGTTCGCACCTGCCTTTTGATCCTCCTGTTAGCCTTGGCGGCAGAGCGCGGCTCGTTAGCCGGGAAGTCGCAGACGTGGACTCGAGTGCGGAGTCCCGACTTTAACGTTCTGACCGATGCTAATGAGAAGGAAGGGCGCCGCATCGCCTTTCAGTTCGAGATGATCCGGGCTGTCTTCCGCCAGCTCTTCAAGATTCCGGGGTCCACGAAGGACCCGCCCATAATCATCATCGCGGTCAAGAACGAGGATGCTCTGAAGCCGCTCTTGCCCGAGTACTGGGCGACAAAGGGATCGATGCACCCTGCCGGCATCTACCTCTCCGGTGCGGAAAAAAACTACATAGCGTTGCGGCTTGATGTAACCATGCGGCAGGAGGCTGACGAGCCTTTCGAACCCATATACCACGAGTACGTCCATTTCCTCACTCGCCGGGTCTTGTCGCAACTGCCGCTATGGATAGTGGAGGGCCTGGCCGAGTTCTACGGCAATACCCGGATTGAGAGCGATCGAGTGTTCGTGGGCACGCCCAGCACTTCCAACCTTCGCATACTGCACCAAACCCCGCCGCTTCCCCTCAGCACCCTCTTTGCCGTGAATGCTTCTTCGCCTTACTACCACGAGGAGAACAAGGCCTCCATTTTCTACGCGGAGTCCTGGGCGCTGACGCATTACCTGATTACGCGCGACTGGCGTGAGAGCACTCATCGCTTCACGGATTTTCTCAATCTGCTGGGCCAGGGCGTTGAATCCGAGGAGGCGGCGCGACGTACGATCGGTGACCCCGTTCGGCTCCAGCAGGAGCTGACGGCGTACATAAACAGGTTCAGTTTTACTGCCGCGCATGTACAAGTTCCATCGAAGGTGGACCCGAGGGATTTCCAGGCTGAGCTCACTTCTGATGCCGAGTCGCTTGCGGTGCGGGCTGACTTCATGGCCCATGATCGTCATTACCAGGAAGCGCAGGAGATGCTCAAACAGGCGCTCCAGCTTGATCCGAAGCTGGCTGCGGCGCACGAGAGCATGGGATTTATTTTTAGCCGGCAGGGAAATATCGCTGAGGCCACCAAATGGTACTCCCAAGCCGTGGCGCTCAATTCCCAAAGCTACCTGGCCAACTACTATTACGCGGTCAGCTTGTTTCAGGGCATGCCGGACGACGACGCGGCGGCCAAGGCTGAATCCAGCCTGCGCGCCGCCATCAAATTCGGGCCTGACTTCGCCCCCGCCTACTCCGCGCTGGGTTGGCTGATGGCGTCGCGCCGCGAAAACCTTGAGGAGGCGCACGTGATGGCAATTGATGCCGTCGGTCTCGAACCGGGCAACGTCCGGTACCGGCTTAACGTGGCGCAGGTGCTCGAGATCATGGGGCGCGGCGACGATGCCGTGCGGGTGGCCAAGCTCGCTGCCTCCATGGCCAAAACACCCGAAGAGCAGGCCGAAGCGCTCACCGCCCTTCAGATGGCTCAGCAGTACCAGGAGCGGGAGATGAGATTGAAAGAGCAGGAGGAGGCCATTAGGAAGGCGCAAGCGGAAGCCGCAGCCGCCGAGGCGAGTCAAACGAGCCAACCCGAGGAGCAGCCAGGTCCGGCGAGCCGGCGAAGTTCCGACTCCGGACAGGCTTCCGCCGAGCCGCCCAAGTTACGTCACCGCGACGAGGCGCTTTCTGGCGAGAGGCCCGTGCTCTCGCCGGCCGCCTTGCGCGTTCACGCCCCGCGCCCGGAACTCCAGGCAATGCGCAAGGTGGCCGAAGGGACCATTGAAGATGCGAGGTGCTCTGGCGTGTCGACACTCGAAATTACGCTCGATTCCAGCGCCGGAGTGATGCATCTCTATAGCGACAATTACCCGGCGATATCCTACACCGCGCTCAACTTCACACCCAAAGGTATCCTCAACCCCTGCATGGCTCTCAAGGGGTGGCACGCGCGCGTCACCTACCATCCCGCAAAGGATCAACCAAATGAAGGCGAGATGGTGGCGGTTGGATTGGCACAAAAGTGAATCGTTGCATGCACTCGTTGGCCCCGACCGGGCCAAGACCAGGTATCAGGTGCCAAGTCCTAGGTGCCTGGGGCGAGGAGAACAGGGTTCAGATGTCAGGCTTCAGGGGCTGATTCTATCGCGAATTGCGAATTATGCGCTGGTCCACTCTTTCTAGGCAGCCGAGGCCGCCAAGCTTGGAAGCCCGCTAAACATTCGGGCATTTTGTCAAACCGACCGTCCGCCCTTCGCTCGGGGAGAACGACCTATCTCCGAATTCGTCTGGCTCCAGAGCGAAATCCCTCGCCCAGCTTACCGTCAACCGCAGGTTGCTGGCAGCGTGTGCAGAATCGTGACTCGTTATTCCGGCTGGATTACCCCTGACTTGGTGCGTCCTTATGGACGCGTGCGGCAATGACCCGCCGGCCACCTACTGCGTTGCATCTATCCAGACGGCCATCTTCCCCAAACCGCGATTGCCCCAGACGCAGTAAGGAACAGCTGTGACTGTAAGCGGGCTGACCTTTGCCGGACCAACGGGCTGGTAGAGCACATCGCTCCATGCCGCCTGGGCGCGTAAGAGCCCCTGAGCCTTGATGACTGTTATGCCCCCCAGGAGTTCGGGCATGAAATGGTCTTCAAGCGTTGCTCCCTGCGGTAGGACTATTCGGTCCACGGGCGCCTCTTGATCGGCCTGCTCCAAGCAATAGATGAGTGGACCACGCCGCAGCGCGGACTTGCCACGGTCGTACAGAACCTGCGGATTGGCTTGGAGGCGCTGAATAGCCATGGGCAGAGTTAGCTCAACCGTGTCCCCATTCGACCAGGAGCGGCGGATTTCAGCGTAGCCGTTCACGACGCGGGGAGAAAACCTCTCTCCATTGACCAGGAAGTCCGTCCTGCTAGCCCATCCCGGAATGCGCAGGCGCAGGACGAAATCCTGAGGCGCTTCCACGCCCACAGTCAACTTAACCTTGCCGTTCCACGGGTAATTGCCGGACTGCCGCAACGTGACCTTCTTGCCCCCGACCTTCGTGCTCACCTGGCCGGCGATGAAGAGATTCACCCAAAGACCATCCGGCGACTCACTGTAGATGTATCGACCAAGGGCAGGCAGAAACCGGGCGATGGTGGTTGGACAACAGGGTACG
>Ga0187781_10002138_pt1 | contig 15091 bp, 12 predicted proteins | sample 0715_SJ02_MP02_2_FD_132447 | JGI IMG/M metagenome (GOLD analysis project Ga0187781, IMG submission 132447) | Tropical peat soil microbial communities from peatlands in Department of Meta, Colombia - 0715_SJ02_MP02_20_MG | ecosystem: Environmental > Terrestrial > Soil > Wetlands > Peat | place...
CCGCCGGCTCAGCCAGCACAGCGGTGACCGCCATGCTGGAGGCACGCAGCGTCGCCCTGGTCGGGGCCAGCGCCCGCCCTGGCAGCCTCGGCGCGCGGATGATCGCGGAGATGGCCCGGAGCCCGGCCCGGCCGCGTACCTACCTGGTCAACCCCCGCTACGCCGACATCGACGGCGTGCCCTGCCTGCCGAGCCTGGCCGAGGTGCCCGAGCCGGTTGACCTGGTCCTGCTCGCGGTGCCGGACACCGCGCTGGAGGATCAGCTGGCCCTGGCCGCACGCACCAAGGCCCGTTCCGCCGTTATCTTCGGAAACGCCTTCGACGCTGACGGCACGACCGGGCTGCGGGACCGGCTGGCCGGGATCGCCACGGCCGCGGACATGACGCTGTGCGGGGCGGCGTGCATGGGGTTCGTGAACGTGGCCCGCGGGCTGCGGGCCATTGGGTACGTCGAGCCGGACCCGGTGCCGGCCGGCCCGGTCGCTCTGATCACGCACTCCGGGTCGGTGTTCTCCACGCTGCTGCGTGCCCGCCGCGGGTTCGGCTTCAGCCTGGCCATCTCGTCCGGGCAGGAGCTCGTCACCGCGGCCGCGACCTACGCCCGGTACGCGCTGCAGCTCGAAGAAACCCGGGTGCTGGGCCTGGTCCTCGAGGCGATCAGGGACGCCGCCGAGCTGCGCGCGGTTCTACAGACCGCCCTCGCCACGGACGTGCCGGTGGTCCTGCTCAGCGTCGGCCTGTCACAGGCCGGCCAGAGCCTGGTGTCGGCGCACTCGGGCGCGCTGGCCGCCGCCGACGGCGCGTGGGAGGCGCTGGCCGGGGCGTATGGCGTGCACCGGGTGCGCGACCTGCCCGAGCTGGCCGACACCCTGGAGCTGTTCGCTTCCGGCCGCCGCTGCTCGGCGGGACGCGGCATCGCCACCGTGCACGACTCCGGCCTGGAACGCGCCCACGTGGCGGACCTGGCCGCCGAGCTCGGCGTGCCGTTCGCCCCGATCGGCCGCGCCACCGCCGACCGGCTCGCTCAGGCGATCGATCCCGGCCTGCGGCCCGGTAACCCGCTCGACGTGTGGGCGGACGGCCGGGATACCGAGCCGCTGTTCGCCGAGTGCCTGACCGCCCTGGCCGCCGACCCGGAGGTCGCCGCGGTCGCCCTGGCCGTCGACCTGGTGCCGGAGTTCGACGGCGACGAGGCCTACCCGCGGGCCGTGCTCACCGCCGCGTCCGGCACCGGCAAGCCGGTCGCCGTGCTGGCCGGCCTGCCCTCCGGTGTCGATCCGGTCGCCGCCGCCCGGCTCCGCGCCGCGGGCGTGCCGGTCCTCGAGGGCACCCGCAGCGGCCTGCTCGCCGTGCGCCACCTGCTCGACCATGCCGCCCTCCGCGAATGGCAGAGCGCCGAACCGCCGCGCGCCGCCGAGCCCGGGCCCGGGCGGCAGCGCTGGGCGCCGCTGCTGTCCGCCGGCCCCCCGGACAGCACGGTCCTGTTCGATCTGCTCCGTGACTACGGCATCCCGGCCGTGCGGGCCCGGGCCGCCGATACCCGCGCCGGGGCCCTCGCGGTCGCCGCCGGGATCGGCTACCCGGTCGTGCTCAAGACCGACGAGCCGGGGATCGCGCACAAGTCCGACGTCGGGGGAGTGCGGCTCGGGCTGGCCCATGCCGACGCGGTCGGCGCCGCCTACGACGACCTGGCCGCCCGCCTCGGTCCGCGCGTGCTGGTCTGCGAGACGGCCGCGCCCGGCACCGAGCTGGCCCTGGGCCTGGTCCGCGACGCCGCCCTCGGCCCGCTGCTGGTCATCAGCGCCGGAGGCGTCTTGATCGAGATTTTTTCCGAACGGGCCGTGGTGCTCCCTCCCGTCACCCGCTCGGGCGCCCGCGGGGTGCTCGAGCGGCTCCGGCTGGCCGCCGTACTGGCCGGAGCCCGCGGCCAGCCTCGCGCCGACCTCGGCGCCATCGCCGACGCCATCACCGGCCTGTCCCAGCTCGCTGTTGACCTGGGCGATCTCCTGGATGCGCTCGACATCAACCCGCTGATCTGCGGCCCGTCCGGCGCCGTGGCCGCAGACGTCCTCGCCGTCCTGCGCTAGCGGCCAGCCCGGACCGCTACCTTGACCGGATGATCAGTCGCCCCCTGGCCCGCGCGGTGTAACGCCGGTCAGATCCCGTACCGGTCCCGCTGCTCGATCAGCCGCTGCGCGTTGCGCATGGCCAGTGCGATGACGGTCTCCATCGGGTTGATGCCGGTGGGGCCAGGGAACAGGCTGGCGTCGGCTACCACCAGCCCAGGTACGCCGTGGAAGGCCCCGTAGCTGTCGGTGACGCCGCGCCGCGGGCCTTCGCTCATCCGCGCCGTGCCCATCAGGTGGATCGAGTACACCTGGATCGACCGCTTGGGCACCGGCCGCGCGAGCAGGTCCCGCAGCTCACCGGGGCTGCGGACCGCGGGCGCGCCGTCGAAGGGGAGCAGCACCCGGCGCGCTCCCGCCGCGAACAGCGCCTCCGCGGTCAGCTCGACACCGCGGACCAAGCGGGCGGCGACGGCATCGGCGAGCCGGTAGAAGACCTGGGTGCCGAGGCCAGGGATGTTCCGCACCCGGCCGGCCCCCGAGTCGGTGACCAGCGGCCCCGCGGTCACGACGCGGTTGTAGTCCGCCATCAGCTCCCCGAGTTCGCGCCCGTAGGCTGGCATGACCGCAGCCAGCATCGGCGGCGGCAGGTTGTCCGCGGTCAGGATGAGCCCCTCGGCCATGAACTCGCGGATCTGGAAGGCCTGATGAACGCCGTGCCATCCGGTGACGTCGGAGTCGAAGAACGCGGTCACGTTAGCGTTGGGGTGCAGGGACAGATTGCGGCCCAGCTGCCCTGACGCCGACCGTAGTCCCGACCGCGCGAGCAGCGCCGGCGTCTGGATCGCCCCGCCCGCCACAATCACGGCCGCAGCCCGCACGGTCAGCCTCGGCCCCCGGCCCCCGCCCGGCCGGACAAAGTACCCGGTCACCCCCGTCGCCGCGCCCCGGTCGCGGGTGACCCGCTCCACCCGGCAGTCGGCGAACAGCCGCGCGCCCAGCGCCAGCGCGTGCGGCACGCTGGTCACCAGCATCGAGCGCTTGGCCCCGGTCGGGCAGCCGCTGAGGCAGTTATTCGTGCCCGCGCAGTGCAACTGGTTGCGCCGGTTCGGGACGAGGCTCCAGCCCTTGGCGGCAGCGCCGGCCTTGAGCAGCTCCGAATCCCGCCCGATCGTCTCCGGGTCCTGCAGCCCGACCGAATGCCGTGCCTCGGCCCTGGCGAAGTAGGGCTCCATGTCCTGCTCGGTGATTGCCCGTACCCCTTCTTGCGCCGACCACCGATCAAGTACCTGAACCGGCGTCCGCCAGGACATCCCGCCGTTGACTACCGTCGACCCGCCCACGCACCGCCCCTCCGCGAACATCACCCACGGCCGCCCCACCGTAAGTCCACCGCCCCCGTCGCGGTACAAGGTCCGCAGCGCCCGCGCGCTCTCGGCCGTGAACGACCCGGTCGGGTGGTACCCACCCTCCTCGATCACGACGACATCGACCCCCGCCTCGGCCAGTTCGGCGGCCATCGTCGCCCCGCCCGCCCCCGACCCCACGATCACCGCGCCGCACTCCAGCCTCACATCTCCCCCGACGTCGGCCGCAGTGGTGATCCCGCTCGGAATGCTCACTCCCCGCCCCCGCCCAGCTGCTCCCCGCCCTTGCTCATCTGCTCCCCGCCCCTACGGCTCTGGTCCGGTCTGACCTTTACCGACGTGACCGCGGCCTCGCCCGCACGGATCTCCGGCCCGTAGGATTCCAGGCGGCGACGGGACACGGCCGCGATATACGGGGCCGGGTCGTAGCCGATCTCCCGCTGGACCGTGGGGAGCTCGTAGTAACACATCACGACGAAGCCCTTGAGCCGCTGGACCACCCGCGCCACGAGGCCCCGGCGAGTCAGCAGCGCCCGGATGTACGCCTCTGCGGCCTGGTCGTCGAGCCGGGTGAAACGTCGTCCCCTGGATCGCGGGTACAGCCGGGCTCCCTGATCGAGGGCGACGAACGCCATACCCAGTGCCTTCCTGGCCGTGGGCGCCAGGGCGCCGAGCATCAGCTCGAACTCGGCCAGGACCCGGTCCGTCCGGTGGTGCGCCCGCATGCCCGGCGGGCAGACCACCTCGGCGAAACGGCGCGTGACCCGCCGCACCCGGGCGCTCAGCGGCGTGATGGTGGGCCCTGCTGTCATCAGGCCATTGTGGCCCCTCCGCGCTCGCCGCGTTACCCTGAACCAGGCCTGCAGGGGGCCTCCGGTCCGCGGAAAGGGCAGAGCCCGCCTGAGACTGCCGTGAGCAGATGGCTGCCGGGCGCCGACCCGAACGACGGCCAGGCGCTGTACAACCGGATGTTCGAGCCGGGCCACGACCACCTGGAGCTGCTCTTCGAGTTCGGCCTGGGTCAGGGTGACGGCGGCCCGTGGCGCAGGCGGCTGGGCGACGCGGTCGACACCCCCGCCGAGATGCTCCGCGGCCAGCTCGCCTGGGCCATCACCCACGGCATGACCGAACGCGTACAACTGCTCGTCAGCCACGGCGTGGACGTGACGTCCCCGTTCGACGGCGGGCCCACCGTGACCTCGATGGCGGCCACCACCGGCCACGCCGACCTGGTCGACTACCTGGTCGCGCACGGCGCTCCGCCGCTCGGCCTCGAGCCGGCCGAAGCCTTCATCGCGGCCGCCCTGGCCGCCTCCCTGGCAGACGGCCCTGCATAAGGCGGCCGAGGACGGCCACTTCGAGCTGGCCACGACCCTGCTGAGGCTCGGCGCGGACCCCGACATCCGCGACCACCGGTTCGGTTCGACCCCGCTCGGCTGGGCCCGCCACTTCGGCCAGCAGCCGCTCATCGACCTGCTCGAGCCGCTCACCGCCCCCGACCCGGAGGGAGGCCCGCCCGGGGTGAGCACCCTCCCTCTTACGCCGCGCGCTAGCCATCCCGCAGCCAGCCTCCGGCGCCTCTCTTTCCCTATCCGCACCACCCGCCACGCCAGGCCCTCGCGAACTGATGAAAGTGGCATCCTGCCGGATAGACGGGGCCGAAGAACCAGTAGCAAGTGACACCCATCGAGTCCTATCCGAGACTGGGAGACGTGTTCGTGTGGCGGAAGGTGGACGAGTGAGCTTTGAGGTCAGCGCGGATGCTTACCTGCGGTTCATGGGGCGGTACTCCGAGCCGCTCGCGGTGCGGTTCGCCGACCTGGCCGGGGCCTACCTAGCGGCCCTGACCCCCGATCGCCGCTCCGAGTTGCGCGAGCGATGCCGGCGCCTGCTACCCGCGGGCCCGGTCGAGATCAGTGCCACCGCGTGGGCGGCGACGTGTCACGTCTGAGCGCGGCGGTGACCGTCCGTCCTGCTGGCCAGGGCGATGTAGACCTGCTGCGCCGCATAGCGACCGCGGCGTACCAGCCCTATGTGGCCAGGATAGGCCGGGCCCCCGCCCCGATGACCGCCGACTACGCTCAGGCGGTACGTAGTGGGCAGGCGTGGGTCGCCGTCGAGGATGGCCAGGTCGCCGGCTTCGTCGTCCTGGTCGCCCAGCCCGGCTACCTGCTGCTGGAGAACGTCGCCGTCGATCCCGCGGCCCAGGGCCGCGGGATCGGCAGCCGCCTGCTGGGCGTAGCCGAAGAGCAGGCCCGCAGCCTGGGCCTGAGCGAGATCCGTCTCTACACCAACGAGGCCATGATCGAGAACCTCGCTTACTACTCGCGGCGCGGGTATGCCGAGACTCACCGGGCCGAGCAGGACGGCTTCCGCCGGGTCTTCTTCCGCAAGCCACTCATCTGACTGTCAGTCCGGTATGCGAGCATCAGGGCATGATCGCGAGGATCTGGCGCGGCGCGGTCCGGGCTGAGGACGCCGCCGCCTATGCGGCTTACGTACAGGAGACCGGCATCGCCGGATATCAACGCACGCCCGGCAATCGCGGAGCCTGGGCACTATGGCGTGTGGAGGGCGACCGCGCTGAGATCGTCACGGTGAGCTTGTGGGAGTCCCGGTCCGCCATCGAGGCCTTTGCCGGCCAGGATACCGACCAGGCTGTCTTCTACCCGGATGACGATCAGTACCTGATCGAGCGCGACCTGACCGTCTCCCACTACGAAGTTGTCGGCCCGGAGTAGGCCGCCACGCGGCCCAGACCGGCACCCGGCACGGCCTCGACGTCGTCAATAGCCTGGATGACGGCTCGGGCCCACCCCATCCGGCGTGCTGCCGTCTCCGGGTACTCGCCGTACGCGGCGGCGACCTCTGCCGCGCAGCCAGCGACGCCGTCATGGGTACGGAACGCGTGCCTGATCGCGGCCGCGACCTCGACCTGGGTGTGTCCGCAGCGAGCCGAGAGGTCGCTGGTGAACAGCGCCTGGGCCCGCGCCGTGAGCAACGGCGCGGATCGGGCCGACGGTGCCGCTGCGGGCCTCGCGCGTCGCCCCGGTCCGCTTCCCGGCCTCCCCGACGGTGCTGGCTCTTGATGCACTGACTGGCGGTACAGAACTGCGGTGCTCATCTGGATGCCTGCCTCCTCAGCTCAGTCGCTCGATGCGGATAGGTCCACTGTCGGCTAGGCCCAGACCACAGTCCCTGGAGAAACTCCCTAGTTCGCCTCCCCAGCAGTGCTGTCGTCCGGCCAGGCGGTGGGGCCGCCGGCCTCGGTGGTCAAGTGCTTTTGCCGTAACGATTCCGTATCGCTGCGTTCTTACGATTTTGGCTATGAGTTCTGGGGCGTATCACGAGCCGGGCCGGCGCCTCTGATCCCGTCAGGGATCTGAGGTACGCAGGTCATGGGCCTGGGTGATGGCATCGGCCGGGGCGCCGCCGGAAGGGAGGACCGATGGAGAAGGCGATCTTGCTGGCCGCCGCGGCGTGCTGTTGTACGGCCACGGCCTCGGTGTGCCAGCGCATGGGGGCCAAGACGAGCCAGACATCGGGCTTCGACCTCGGGCTGGTGTTCCGCCTGGCCCGTCGGCCGGTCTGGCTGCTCGGCATCGCCAGCATGATCGGCGGGTTCCTCCTCCAGCTGACCGCCCTGCGTTTCGGCGCGCTGACCCTGGTCCAGCCCATCCTGGCGACCGAACTGGTGTTGGTGTTCGGCTACCTGGCCCTCGCCGGCTCGGGGCGGGTCAAGCGTCGCGACTGGCTGGCCGCGGCCGCCATGGCCGCCGGGCTCGGCATCTTCCTCCGGGTGGCATCGCCGTCGGGCGGGCGGCTGCACGCACCCGGCTCCTCCTGGCTGATAGCCGGCCTGGCCACTGTGGCCGTCGTGGCCCTGGCCCTGGCCGTGGCCTTCGGGCTGGGTCGCCGCCCGGGCGCATCCGGCACGCGTCGGGCCGCCGTGCTAGGTGTAGCCACCGGGATCTCGTGGGGATTCATGGCCGCGGTCATCAAGGAGCTCAGCTCCCACCTGGATGACGGCATCGGCGCCATCTTCTCCAGCTGGTCGCTGTACCTGCTCATCGTCGCCGGGGCCGCCACCATGCTGCTGGCCTCGCACGCCCTGGCGGCCGGGCCGCTGGCCGCCTCCCAGCCCGGGTTCACCATCCTGGATCCGCTGTCGGCCAGCCTGCTCGGGGTGTTCCTGTTCGGCGAGCACATCCGGGTCGGTGCCGCTGACCTGGCCGGTGAGGCGCTGGCGCTGGCCGTGGTCATAGGCGCCGCCGCGATCCTCAGCCACAGCTGCCACATCGCCGACCAGAACAGCCATCCGTCCTCCCGGGTCAAGCCCACCGTCATCGGCGCCGCGAACTCGCCTCCGGTAGCTGCAGACCGCTACGCTGCGCGGACAGGAGACACCGGCGGAGTGCTATCCGGCGCCCGCCCCGGAAACCGAGCCGGGATGGCCACGACAACCTGGCCGAGGCACCGGCCGGGCAGCCCGTCCCCGGCAACGGTGTTGCGTTCACGAGGGCACCGGCCGGGCAGCACGTCCCCGGCAACGGTGCTGCGTTCGCGACGGCGCTCACCCGCGGCGGCGTCCAGGACAACCACGCGGCCGAGTTCCCGGAGGGCGGCCGGGTGGCCGAGATGCCGGCTGAGCCGCGCAGGCGCCACCCGCCCGCCTGTGGCGGCGGGAACTCGAACCGGCCGAGGCGGACCGCGCAGGCCTACGGTCGCGTTGACGCGGCCGTTGAAGTGACGGGCGATTCAGAGCCGTTCATGTTCGGCCAGGCTGCGGCCGGGTCGGGACTCAGAGGGCAATCCATCTGGTCAGCACGTCTGAGCCGCCGCTGGTGCGACAGTGCAGGAGGAACGGGCCAGGCGGGATTGGGCGGACAACAAAATAACCGACATTGTCTACGGGGATGCTCGCAATAACGCCCGCATGGGTCCGGACCTGGATGGTCCCATCCTGCGGCGGGACGACCTGGCCGAACAGCGAGTCCTCATTGACCTCGAGTTCGATGGTCAGATGCGCCGACGTAAAGGTGAGCATCCGGACTGAGGCTGTCTCGGACCGTTCAGACACGGCGCTGTCCTGGACAGAGTCGTAGGCTAGTTGGGCGAGCTCGGCGTCTATGTTGTGCCACGCGTAGGCAGCCTTCCCGATCTCGATGAATTCGGGCGGGACGGCCTTGCGGGCCTGCAGCGCTTCCTTCAGCAGGGCCAAGAGCTGCTCGTCATCCCACCATGCGCCAGGCACGCAACTCACATCCAGTGTCGTCGGGCTCAGCATCGTGCAGGGCATCGGGGTCACTGGCCATCGGATCGTCACGCATCAGGTGTCGCTGGCCAGCCCGCCGGCGGGGCGCGGCCATCCGTCACCAATCTTGCGTGTTGGGTATGATATCGCCCCGAGCCTGGCCTGGCTCAGGACGCAGTAGCTCGTCCAGCGCCTGACGGGCAGACCGGTGTCCTGGCACCGTGCGGGCCGCGAGTTCGCCACTCACGATCCCGGCCGCGAAGGAGCATCCCTCCCAGGTCGCCGTCCCGTCGAAGTGTACGGTCTCACTGCTCGTGACGTGACCGTCCCTGTTCTTGTGTTGAATGGTGACGTCCCCGTCCACGAATGCGCCGGTAAGCCCGACGCCCGGCGCCAGCAGTGCGATCCATGGCGCGGGCGACGGGGTGAACGCCGCGCGTTTGCCGTCTTGGTCGAGTGCGCCGACGCCCACGACATCCGGCAGCGCGGCCGGATATGACGCCGAGTCTGGCTTGACGCCCTCGTGCACCAGCTCCCGGGTGAGTTCCCTGGCGTCTCCGTTGTTTCCGGCCGCCGCGACGACCACCGTGTCCTGGCTGAAGTGTCTGACCGCTGTCTCCAGGACCATCGGCGCGCTGTCGTCGTCGGTGAGAAACTCTCCCAACGACAGGTTCACTACGTCCAGCCCGCTCTGGGCCATTTCCGCGATCGATACGGCAACGTCCCAGGCCCAGCCAATTCCCTGGCTGTTGAGCACGTGGCGTACGTGAAGCTCAGCGGCCGGTGCCCGCTGCACTATGCAGGAAGCGACGAATGCGCAGTGCCCATCGAACATGGTGAAACTGCGCTTGTTCGGATCGAGCACGTCATCGGGCGCGGCGATATAGTGGCCGGTCAGGCTCTTGCTGGGGAAGATGCGGGTGTCGAGCAATCCGACTCGCACGCCATGGCCCCGCTGACGGGGCTGGTGGCGGCCAAAGACGGGTTGACCCGGCCCGGCGCCGGTTGGCCGAGGCTCTGCCTCGCCACCGCCCCCGACATGCGGCGGGCGCACCGCTTCGGCGGTTGGCCTAGGGTCTCCGTCTCCGCCGCCGCCAACATGGGGATGGCCCATCACGAGTGACGGCCCGTAGTTCTTGCCGATCGTCACTTCCCAGCCCGGGAACCTCTGGGCGAACTGGAGCCGGATGCCCTTGATCAGAAGATCCAGCGTGGCCAGCGTGCGCGGGTGCGCCTGCTCGCGCTCGTCCCGGAAGCGGTTGAGCTCCTGGCCGATGACCGGGTCGTGTGTCAGTCGGTCGACTGCCGCCTTGACTTCAGCGTCGGGCAGCTTGGACACCAAGGCCAGGCCTAGGGCGGCACTCTTGCGTATCCGGCCTGGGTGGATCTCGAGGCCAGCCAGCGCATGAGTCACCGTCCCCAGGTCGGACAGGGCGACGATGAGCTGATCATCCTGAAATGTCTCGACCCAGCCACGATGGACCGCCATGATTGCCTCCCGCTGTTCCTGGTTGACACGGTCTCTATGCGGAGGAGGCTCGCGGCGGTTTGATACAGCCACGGGCTGAAACTCACCTTGACGCCAGGTTGCGGGGCCGTGCCTAGAATTGGCTGTGAGCGCGAGCTTGGAAGAGCAGGCCCGCGAGGCGCTCCGGCTTGCCGAAGCGAACCCGGCCGAGTCGGCAGTCCTGGCCCGGGCCGTAGCCCGCCAGGCCCTGCGGGACCATGCCCTCGCGCCCAGGTCCATAGCTGAGCGTGTGCTCGGCATGACGGCCCTGCAACTCGAAAACCCGGACGTCGCCTTGCGGCATCTGCGCACGGCGGTCCGGCTGGGCCATCAGGCGGGATCCCCGGAACTAGCGGCCGAAGCCCAGATGGGGCTCGCGTTCGCCTTGAATGCGCGCGGGCGCGGAGCCCAGGCGCTGCGGCACATCGAGGCGGCGCTGTCGAGCCTGAGTGGCGTGGCTGCGGCCAGGGCCCAGGCTCAACGAGGTGCGATCTTGCTCCTGCTCGGCCGGCTCGATGAGGCGCTGGCGGACTTTCAGGCCGCGCTTCCGGTACTGCGCCGCGCCAAAGACGACGTGTGGGTGCAGCGGGTTCTGTACAACCGGGCCGTACTCTATGGCTACCAGCAGGAATTTGCCGCTGCGGAAGCCGACCTGCAGGAGGCGGCTCAGCTGTGCGCCAGACTCGATCTGGACCTGTCGCTAGGGTTCGTGCACGAAAATCTCGGCTGGATCAGTGGCCTGCGCGGTGACGTGCCAGCCGCACTGCACTACCTCGAACTGGCTGAACAGCGCCTTCGTGCGCATGGCGCACCCGTGGGCGAGCTGCTCACCGACAGGTGCCAGCTGCTGCTGTCGGTACGTCTGCTGCCCGAGGCCATGCAGGCGGCTCAGCAGGCGGTCCTGGAGCTTGCGCAGCAGCACCGGAATATCGGGTTGGCCGAGGTGCGGCTGCTCCTGGCGCAAGTCGCCATCCCGGACGGGCAGGCCAGTCTCGGGCTGGAGCAGGCCCGCACTGCGGTGCGCGAGTTCGGCCGCCAGGGGCGTTCCCGTTGGGTAACGCTGGCCCGCTTCACCGTTCTCAGGGCCCGGCTGGCTGCCGGTCAGCAGCCTGGTACGGGGCCCCGTGTGGGCGTCCGGTCCCTGGAGCGGGCGGCCGAGGACCTGGCCGCTGCCGGATGGCCGTATTCCGCCCTCGAGGCCCGGCTCCTGGCCGGCAAGCTTGCCGTCCAGGCAGGCTGGACCGGCCGAGCCTGCGTGCAGTTCCAGCAAGCGTCCGCGCAACGCGGCCGGGGACCCGCCTTGCAGCGCGCCCAGGGCTGGTATGCGGAGGCGCGGCACCGCTGGATCAGTGGCAACCGCCGCGGCGCGATAGCCGCCACTCGCACGGCGCTGCGCATCCTGGACGACCATCGAGCGAGCCTGGGCGCCACAGATCTCCGCGCTCATGCTTCCGGGCACCGGGTCGAAATGGCCGAGTTCGGGCTGCACATGGCCTTTGACAGCGGCCAGCCCGCTCGCGTGCTGGAATGGGCTGAGCAGGGCCGGGCCAGCCATCTGATGCTCCGGCCGGTCCGCGCCCCAAGCGATCCCGATCTCGCCGCTGCACTGTCGGAACTGCGTCTCACGGTTAGCGAGATCTTCAAGCGCCGTGGCACGGGTGGCAAGACCGCCGCACTGGAACGTCGGCAAGTGGCGCTGGAACGGCAGATCCGCGATTACCACCGCCGCCTGCCAGCAGAACGGGCCACCGGACTCGGTCGGCGGCTGGAGGTACGCGGGCTCTGTGACTCTCTTGGCGATGCGGCATTGCTCGAGTTCATTCGTCTCGGCGACATGCTGCACGTCGTCACGGTGGTCAGCGGCCAGCTCCGGATGTGCGAGCTTGGCCCTGCGGCGCAGGCCTATGAGCTGATCGACCGGGTACGGTTCGCGCTGCACCGGCTGGTTCGCCGCTACGCAAACGACGACAGCCTTGACGGGGCCCGCACGCTGCTCACCGACGCCGCTGAGCGGCTCGACACGCTCCTGCTGGGACCGGTCAAGCGCCATACCACGGATCGGCCGCTGGTCGTGGTTCCTACCGGCGCGCTGCAGGCGTTGCCGTGGCCGATCCTGCCTTCCTGCGTCGGGCGGCCGGTCACGGTGACACCTTCAGCCACCTTGTGGGCGGCTGCCCCGATCAGCCATGGCCGACCAGGGCGGACGGTGGTAGCGGCCGGACCAGGGCTTCCCGGCGCCGAGACCGAGGCACTGGCGGTGGCGGCTCTGCACAAGGTGACCGCCCTGGTAGGGGGCGCGGCCACCGTCGAGGCAGTCACAACAGGACTGGACGGTTCGAGCCTGGCGCACCTGGCGGCACACGGGCGTATCCACTCGGACAACCCACTGTTCACCTCACTGACATTGGCCGACGGCCCGCTCACGGTCTACGACATCGAGCAGCTCCATCAGGCGCCGCAGGTCGTTATCCTGGCCGCCTGCGATGTCGGCCGATCGGCGGTAAAAGCAGGAGATGAGCTCATGGGTCTCAGTGCGACTTTTCTCTCGCTGGGCACTCGCCACGTCATCGCCTCCGTCGTGCCGGTGCCCGACGCCGAGACGGCCCCGCTGATGGTGGCGTTGCATCAGCTCCTGGCCACCGGACAACCCGTCACCTCCGCTTTGGCCCAAGCTCAGCGGAACCTCGACCACAGCCACTCGAGAGCCATGGCAGCTGCTGCCGGATTCGTGAGCATCGGAACAGGCGCCCCTTCTGCCGCCGCCTGAACAGGCTGGTCAGGCTACCTGAATGGCCGCCAGTGCGCCGGCCTTCAGGCCGGCGGTGAAGGCGGCCGGACGTGAGCCGGCCAGGCGGGCCGGTCCTCCTGCTCGATGTGCCGGCGCAGGACGGAGATAGCGGTTCTTCCGTTAGGTGAGATGTTCTAAAACATCAGCTCTGCCTGCGTGTCGTTCCGAGATGTTAACCGTAAGGCCAAGTGCGCTGTATCGTGCAGCTCCGGTACGGCTTCCGCCTGTATCCCACCCCCGGCCAACGCATGGCGCTCTCCCGGGCGTTCGGGTGCGCGCGGGTGGCATTCAACGACGCGCTGCGCGCCCGGCAGGAGGCATACCAGGCCGGGCGGCCCAACCTCACCGGTGCGGGGCTATCGGCCCGGCTGACCGCGGCCAAGGCGACCCCGGAACGGTGCTGGCTCGGGGAAGTCTCGGCCGTCGTCCTCCAGCAGGCCCTCGCGGACCTGGACGCCGCGTACCGGAACTTCTTCGCCTCCCGCACGGGCACGCGGAAGGGGCCGAAGATCGGCGCGCCGAAGTTCCGGTCCCGCAAGGATCATCGGCAGGCCATCCGGTTCACCGCCAACGCCCGGTTCAGGGTGCTCCCGAACGGGAAGCTGCGCCTGCCGAAGATCGGCGACGTGCCCGTGCGGTGGTCCCGGCCGCTGCCGTCCCGGCCGTCCAGCGTCACCGTGATTAAGGATGCCGCAGGCCGGTACTTCGCCTCGTTCGTCATCCGGACCGGGCCTGACGCGCTGCCCGGGACGGACGCCGTGATCGGCGTCGACCTTGGGCTGAGGCACTTCGCGGTCCTGTCGGACGGCCGCAAGATCGCATCCCCGCGGTTCCTGCGCCGCGCGGAGAAGAAGCTCAGGCGGGCGCAGCAGTCGCTGTCCCGCAAGCAGAAAGGAAGCAGGAACAGGGAGAAGGCCAGGGTCAAGGTCGCCAGGGCGCACGCCAGGGTGACCGACGCACGGCGCGACTTTCACCACCAGCTGTCCACGGCGCTGATCCGCGACAACCAAGCGGTCGCCGTCGAAGACCTGGCGGTGAAGGGCCAGGCCCGGACCACGCTGGCCAAGTCCGTCCACGATGCCGGGTGGTCCGGGTTCGTGGGCATGCTGGAGTACAAGGCGCGGCTTTACGGCCGGGCGTTCCACCGGATCGGCCGGTTCGTGCCGACCTCGCAGACTTGCTCGGCCTGCGGGATCAAGGACGGCCCCAAGCCGCTGCAGGTCCGTGAGTGGCAGTGCCCGGGGTGCGGGGCGTGGCTGGACCGGGATGTGAACGCGCCGGTGAACGTCGCGATGGCCGCCGGGCTGGCGGTGACAGCCTGTGGAGCGCAGGTAAGACCAGGGCCTGCCCTGGCGCAGCGCGGTGAAGCAGGAACCCTCCGAGGTGCCGCGTGAAGCGGCACGGCGGGAATCTCCCGCCTTCAGGCGGGAGAGGAAGTCAAAACTGGCCCACGTCGGTGATACGCAGCACAGCTGAGCCCGCCTCGTCGGAGGCGGCCAGGTCGACCACGGCGCTGATGCCCCAGTCGTGGTCGCCCGCCGGGTCGTCGAGGATCTGCCGGACCGCCCAGCTGCCGGGCCGCTGGTCGATGATCAGCAATCCGGGCCCGCGCGCGTCCGGCCCGGTGCCGATCTCGTCGTGGACCTCGAAGTAGCCGTCGAGCGCTTCCTCCCAAGCCGAAGCGTCCCAGCCGCTGTCCGCGTCCAGCGCTCCCAGCTCGTCGTGGTGGCCGAGCGCGGCCAGCTTGACCCGGTGGAACAGGGCGTTGCGCACCAGCACGCGGAACGCCTGGGTATTAGCGGTCACCGAGGCGGGCCGCCCGTCCGCGTGCGCCGGCAGAGCCGACGGGTTGCGCAGCCGCTCCCACTCATCCAGCAGGCTGGAGTCGACCTGGCGGACGATCTCGCCCAGCCACTCGATGAGGTCGGCCAGCTCCTCGGTCTTCGCCTCCTCCGGGACCGTCTGGCGCAGCGCCTTGTACGCGTCGGCCAGGTAGCGCAGCACCAGACCCTCGGAGCGGGACAGCCCGTAGAACCCGACGTACTCGGTGAACGTCAGCGCCCGTTCGTACATGTCCCGGACCACTGACTTCGGCGACAGCTCGTAGTC
>Ga0187781_10002139_pt1 | contig 15091 bp, 14 predicted proteins | sample 0715_SJ02_MP02_2_FD_132447 | JGI IMG/M metagenome (GOLD analysis project Ga0187781, IMG submission 132447) | Tropical peat soil microbial communities from peatlands in Department of Meta, Colombia - 0715_SJ02_MP02_20_MG | ecosystem: Environmental > Terrestrial > Soil > Wetlands > Peat | place...
CACGAGCTGCGCGCCGCTGTCGAGCGCTCCGCCCGCGATCCCCTGAAGCTGCGTCTCGCCGAGCTCGCCCCGCACCCGCACGCCGAACTCGCTCACTAAGGTGTGCACCCGGCGCTGCAGAGTCTCCGCCAGCGCGCCGTCGGCGGCGATGAGCTCGAGCCCACCGTCGACGCGCGGCATGGGGCTCACGGCGATGAAGCGAGCGCCGGAGCGGCGCGGCAGCCGTGCGAGCACGGCCGTGAGCTCCTCGCCCGGGGAGCGGTGACAGAGGAACGCACGGGCAGCGCCGGGCGCTCGCGGCACCCGCACCGGGCGGCCGTCGAGACGCACCTGGTCGGCGGCCGTGGCGCGCGTGCCGAGCTCCGCCACCGTGCCGTTCACCGTGAGGCGTCCGGCGCGGATCCAGGCCTCGACCTCGCGGCGCGAGGCGAGGCCGGCGCGCGCCAGCAGCTTCTGCAATCGCTCAGGGGAAGCGTCCGCCGTGGCCGGCGCGCGCGAGCGGCGTGGCCGCGCCGCCGCGGGCCGCCGCCGCATCAGCCGTCCAGATCGCGGGGGGCGGCGACCAGCTCGTGCGAGCCGTCGCCACCGGCGGAGAGCTCGTCATCCTCGGCTTCCGGCTCGCCGTCGGCGTCCGGGCCGGCGGCGGCGGCGCCGCCGCTCTCCGCGGCCGGCGCCGCCTCGCCCGCCAGCGCGAGCTGCAGGTTGATGTCGCCCATCGCCTGGAGCTCGGCGAGCGGCGGCAGCTCTTCGAGGCTCTTCAGGCCGAAGTAGTCGAGGAACTCGCGCGTCGTGCCGAGCAGCTCCGGGTGCCCGGGCACGTCGCGATGGCCGACCACCCGCACCCAGTTGCGCTCGAGCATGGTGCGGATGATGTTGGGATTGACCGCGACGCCGCGCACCGCCTCGATCTCCGCGCGGGTGATCGGCTGGCGGTAGGCGATCAGCGCCAGCGTCTCGAGCAGCGCCCGCGAGTAACGTACCGCGCGTTCCGGCCACAGCCGCGAGATCTCGGCCGCCAGCTCGCGCCGCACCACGATGCGGTAGCCGCCGGCGGTGTGCTTGAGCTCGATGCCGCGGCCCTCATACTCCGCGGCCAGCGCCTCGAGCGCGGCCTGCAGCTGCTGCGTGCCCGGGCGCGCGCCCTCCTCGAAGAGCCGCGCGAGCTCGGCCAGCGGCAGCGGCACTCCGGCGGCCAGCAGCGCAGCTTCGACCACGTTGCGGATGTAGGACTCGTTCATGAGGGGTCCTTGTCGGCGACCAGGTGCAGGGTGCGTCCCGCGGGCGCGGCGCGCACGTGCAGCGGCGCGTAAGCCTCGGCCTGCACGATGTCGATCAGACCCTCGCGCATCAGCTCGAGGATCGCCACGAAGGTCACGGTCACGCCCATGCGGCCCTCCTCGGGACGGAACAGCCGCGTGAACTCGAGGAAGCCGGCCTCGCCCAGCAGGGCGAGGATGTCGCTCATGCGCTCGCCCACCGACAGCCGCTCGCGTGCGATGTGGTGGTGCGCGAACATCTCGGCGCGCGCCACCACTTCCTTGAACGCCACCAGCATCTCCTGCAGCGTGATCTGCGGCAGGGCGCGCGTCACGCGCCGCTCCTTGAGCTCGACTACCGTCGGCCACACGTCGCGCTCGAGCCGCGTCAGCCCGTCGAGCTCCTGCGCGGCGCGCTTGAAGCGCTCGTATTCCTGCAGCCGCCGCACCAGCTCGGCGCGCGGATCCTCGCCCTCCTCGGTTACGCCCGGCGGCCGCGGCAGCAGCATGCGCGACTTGATCTCGGCGAGCGTCGCGGCCATCACCAGGTACTCGCCTGCCAGCTCGAGCTGCAGGTCCTGCATCAGCTCGATGTACTGCATGTACTGGCGCGTGATCTCGGCCAGCGGGATGTCGAGGATGTCGAGGTTCTGGCGGCGGATGAGGTAGAGCAGCAGGTCGAGCGGCCCCTCGAAGGCCTCGAGGAATACCTCGAGCGCCTGCGGTGGGATGTAGAGGTCGCGTGGCAGCTGCGAGATCGGCTCGCCGTTCACCACCGCGAACGGCATCTCCACCTGCTCGGGCGCGCCCTCCGGCGGGGCGGGCTGGGCCGGGGCGTTGGACACCACGATGGTGAGGTTGGGTTTCATGAGTCCCGCAGGTGCATGGCGCGCCGCACCTCATCGAGCGTCTCGCGGGCTGCGGCGCGCGCCTTGTCGGCGCCCTCGGCGACGATGCTGCGCACCAGCTCGGGATTGTCCTCGAACTCCTGTGCGCGCCGGCGCATGCCGGAGATCTCCTCGACGATCTTGTCGATCACCGGCTGCTTGCACTCGAGGCAGCCGATGCCCGCGCTGCGGCAGCCCTCGCTGGCCCACTGGCGCGTCGCGTCGTCGGAATAGATCTTGTGCAGGTCCCACACCGGGCACTTGTCCGGGTCGCCGGGATCGGTGCGCCGCACGCGCGCCGGATCGGTCTTCATCGCCTTGAGCTTCTGCACCACCGCATCGGGTTCTTCCCGCAAGCCGATGGTGTTGCCGTAGGACTTCGACATCTTGCGGCCGTCGAGCCCCGGCACCTTGGGCGTTGCGGTCAGCAGCACCTGCGGCTCGGGCAGGATCGTGACGCCGGTGCCCTCGAGGAACCCGAGCAGCCGCTCGCGGTCGGCGACCGTGATGCGGTTGTTGCTCTGGACCAGGGCGCGGGCGCGCTCGAGCGCCTCGGCGTCGCCGCCCTCCTGGAACTTGCGCCTCATCGCGCGATAGTTGGTGGCGTTGCGCGAGCCGAGGCTCTTCACGGCCTTCTCGGCCTTGGCCTCGAAGTCGGGCTCGCGGCCGTAGAGGTGGTTGAAGCGCCGCGCGGTCTCGCGCGTCAGCTCGACGTGCGCCACCTGGTCCTCGCCCACCGGCACGTAGGCCGCACGGTAGACCAGAATGTCGGCACTCTGCAGCAGCGGGTAGCCGAGGAAGCCGTAGGTGGCGAGATCCTTCTCCTTCAGCTGCTCCTGCTGGTCCTTGTAGCTCGGCACGCGCTCGAGCCAGCCGAGCGGCATGATCATCGAGAGCAGCAGGTGAAGCTCGGCGTGCTCGGCCACGTGCGACTGGATGAAAAGCGTCGCCACCCCGGGATTCAGGCCCGCCGCCAGCCAGTCGATCAGCACGTCACGCACGTGCTCCTGCAGCTGCGAGGTGTCGTCGTAGCCGGTCGTGAGCATGTGCCAGTCGGCCACCATGAAGAAGCACTCATACTGGTACTGGAGCTCGACCCAGTTGCGCAATGCGCCGTGGTAGTTGCCGAGGTGCAGCCGGCCCGTGGGCCGCATGCCGGAGAGCACGCGCCGTGGGGGCGCGGGCGAGCTCACGTGCCTCCCCGCAGCGGGACTGCGGGCATGTTAGCGATGGGGCCGCGGCTCACGGGCGGCAATTATAGCGCACGCCCGGTGACCGGGCCGAGCGCGCCCTTGCCCGCGCGCACGATCACCGGCGGCGAGACCGAGAGATCCACCACCGTGGTTGGCTCGACGCCGCAGTCGCCGCCGTCGAGGATCGCATCGACCTCGTGCGAGAGGCGCCGCTCGATCTCGCGCGCCTCGGTGAGCGGCTGCGGGTCGGCGGCGAGCATGAGCGTCGAGCTCATGAGCGGCTCGCCGAGCTCCTTGAGGAGCAGCTGCGGCACCGGGTGGGCGGGAATGCGCACGCCGATGGTGCGCCGGCGCTCGTGCTGCAGGCGCCGCGGAGCCGCGCGCGTGGCGCGCAGCAGGAACGTATACGGGCCGGGGAGGCACGCCTTGAGGATGCGGAACTGCCAGGTCTCGATGAGCGCAAAGCGCCCGACTTCGGCGAGGCTCGCGCAGACGAAGGTGAAGTGATGATGGCGGTCGGCCTGGCGAATGCGCCGCACGCGCTCGAGCGGCCCCTTGTCGCCCAGGTGCCAGCCGAACGCGTAGCAGGAGTCGGTCGGGTAGGCGATCAGGCCGCCGGCGCGCACGATCTCGGCCGCACGACGGATGAGGCGCAGCTGCGGAGAGACCGGATGCAGTTGGAGGAACTCAGCCATCCATGACAATATACGCGGCCGTTTGCCCCGTACACCCGCAGCGCCCCACCCCTACTCCTCCATGCAGGCTCTCACCGAGTTCGCGCCGCTCGTGGCGTTCTTCGTCGCCTACATGCTGGGCGGGCTGTATGTCGCCACCGCGGTGCTGATGGCCGCCATGCTGGCGCTGCTGGGGCTCGACTGGCTGCGCGCCAGGAGCATCCCGCCGATGCACTCGCTGTCCGCGGTGCTGGTGCTGATCTTCGGCGGCGCGACGCTCATCCTGCGCAACCCGCTCTTCATCCAATGGAAGCCGACGGTGTTCTTCTGGCTGGTGAGCCTCGCCTTCCTCGGCAGCGCCTGGATCGGCGAGCGCACGCTCGCCGAGCGGCTGCTCGGGACGACGCTCGCGGAAGCCTTCGGCGAGCGGCTGCGCATGAGCGCGGCGCTGTGGCGGCGCCTCAATCTCCTCTGGGTGGTGTTCTACGCGCTGCTCGGCGCGCTCAACGTGGTGGTACTCGAGCGCTTGAGCGAGCGGGCGTGGGCGGCGCTCAAGCTGGTCGACGTGGTGCTGATGCTGATCTTCGTCGCCGCCCAGGTCATGTGGCTGGCGGCGCGGGCCCAGCCTGCCGGAACGACGGCCGTCGGGAGCGGCGATGGGCGCGGCGAGTGAGCCGCTGATGGCCACGATGCGCACCGCGCTCGAGCGCGCCTTCGCGCCGAGCGCTCTGGAGATCATCGATGACGGCGCACGGCACGCCGGCCACGCCGCCGCCGGCCGCGGCCATTTCCGCGTGCGGCTGGTATCGGACGCCTTTCGCGGGCGCTCGCTGCTGGAGCGTCACCGTATGGTGTACGCGGCGCTCGGCCCGCTGCTTCAGACCTCGGTGCACGCGCTCAACATCAGCGCGCGCACCGCCGACGAGAACGACTGACCAATTACAACCACCGGGACACTTCCTATGACCATGAACCTCTCGCGCCTCCTCCTCCTCACCGCAGCCGTGGGCGCCCTCGGCGCGTGCCAACCCAAGGCGAGCGCTCCAGCCGACACCTCGCCACCGGTGGCCACGGTCAATGGTCAGCCGATCTCGCGCGATCTCTACGAGTTCTACGTCAAGAGTGTCACCGGCAAGACTTCCGCCGACCTGTCCGCCGACATCCGCGGCAAGCTGCTCGACAACCTGGTGCACGGCGAGGTGATCGCGCAGCAGGCCGCCAAGGAAGGCCTCGACAAGAGCGGCGACACCGCCTACATCCTCGAGCTCTCGCGCCTCAACGTGCTCGGGCAGGCGGTGGGCGATCACTACCTGAAGGACAAGAAGCCCACCGATGCGGAGCTGCACGCCGAGTACGACGCCTATGTGGCCGCCTCGCCCAAGAACGAGTACCACGCCCGCCACATCCTGGTCGCCACCGAGCCGTTCGCTGAGAAGATCGTCCAGCGGCTCGGGCGCGGCGAGAAGTTCGAGGATCTCGCCAAGGCCGAGTCCATGGATCCCTCCAAGAGCAACGGCGGAGACCTGAGCTGGATCCGGCCCGAATCGGTGCCGCCGGAGTTCATGAAGGCGGTCGAGTCGTTGAAGCCCGGCGAGTACACCAAGACGCCGGTGCAGACCACCTTCGGCTGGCACGTCGTACAGCTGGTCGAGACGCGCCCACTCGCGCCGCAGTCTTTCGATCAGCGCAAGCAGCGCATCGAGCAGGAGATCGAGAGAAAGAAGTTCAAGGACTACATCGATGACCTGATGCGCACCGCGCAGGTCAGCAAGACGCTCGACCAGGGCTCTGCCGGCGCTGCCGCGAAGGCAGCGGCACCCGCGGCAGCCCCGGCGCCGGCCGCGCCCAAGAACTGAGGTTTCAGCCGCCGCGCAGCAGCGCGCGCAGCCCCTCCTCGTCGAGCACCGGGATACCGAGCTCGCGCGCCCGCGCGAGCTTGGACCCGGCCTCGGCGCCCGCGACCACGAAGCTGGTCTTCTTCGAGACGCTTCCCGCGACTTTGGCGCCGCGCGCGGTGAGCGCCTCCTCGGCCTGCTCGCGCGTCATCGACTGAAGCGTGCCGGTGAGGACGAACGTGCGGCCCGCGAGCGGGGTGCTCGCGCCGGAGGGCGCGCGAGCGACTTCAGGCCACGTGAGACCTTCCCTACGTAAGGCTTTGATAACGTTGGTGTGATCCTTCGACGAAAAAAACGTCGCGACGTGCGCCGCCACGACCGGGCCGACGTCCTCGACCTGCTGGATCTCCTCGAGGCTCGAGCGCATGAGCGCCTCCAGCGTCCCGAAGTGGCGCGCGAGCGCGAGCGCGGTGGCCTCACCCACCTCGCGGATACCGAGCGCGTAGAGCAGGCGCGGCAGCGTCGTCTGCTTCGAACGGCCGATCGAGGCGACCAGATTCGCCGCGGACTTCTCGCCCATGCGCTCGAGCCCGGCGAGCTGCGTGACGGTGAGGCTATAGAGATCGGCCGGCGAGCGCACCAGCTCGCGCTCCACGAGCTGCTCGACCACCTTGTCGCCGAGCCCCTCGATGTCGAGCGCGCGGCGGCTGGCGAAGTGCCGCAGGGCCTCCTGGCGCTGCGCCCGACAGGTGAAGCCACCGGTGCAGCGCGCCACCGCCTCGCCCTCGACGCGCAGCACGAGTGAATCGCACACCGGGCAACGCACCGGGAGCTGCACCTCGGGCGACTGCGGCTCGGCTGGCCGCGCCGGGCTCATCGGCCGCTTATCGAGGATTACGCTCACCAGCTCCGGAATCACATCCCCCGCGCGCCGCACCACCACCGTGTCGCCGACCCGCACGTCCTTGCGGTGCACCTCGTCGATGTTGTGCAGCGTCACGTTGCTCACCGTCACGCCGCCGACGAACACGGGCTCGAGGCGCGCGATGGGGGTCAGCGCGCCGGTGCGGCCGACGTTGAACTCGATGCCGCGCACGACCGTGAAGGCCTCCTCGGCCGGAAACTTGTGGGCGATCGCCCAGCGCGGCGCGCGCGAGACGAAACCGACGCGCTCCTGGTCGGCGCGCGACTCGAGCTTGTAGACGACGCCGTCGATCTGGTACGGCAGCGCCGCGCGGCGCGCCCCCAGCTCGCGGTAGTAGCCGAGACACCCGGCGACGCCGCGCACCGGCCGCGCATCCGGCGAGACCGGCAGCCCGAGCGCGCGCAGCAGGGCGAGCAGCTCCGCCTGGCCTTCAGGGAGCGGCGCGCCTTCGAGCGCCCCCAGGCCGTAGAAAAAGGCGTCGAGCGGGCGGGCAGCGCTGATCCTCGGGTCGAGCTGGCGCAGGCTCCCGGCGGCGGCGTTGCGCGGGTTGACGAACACCTTCTCGCCGCGCTCGCGCGCCCGGGCGTTCATGCGCTCGAATCCCTTCAGCGGCATGAACACCTCGCCGCGCACCTCGATGAGCCGCGGCGCGGGTGCGCGCAGCCGGTGCGGCACGCTGCGAACGGTGCGCACGTTGGCGGTCACGTCCTCGCCGGTGACGCCGTCGCCGCGGGTCGCGGCCTGCTCGAGTGTGCCGTCGCGGTAGATCACCGCGATCGCGAGCCCGTCGAGCTTGGGCTCGGCGACATAGTCGAGCTCACCCTGCGCGCCGAGGCGCTCGCGCAGGCGCCGATCGAAGGCTTCGACGTCCTGCTCGCTGAAGGCGTTGTCGAGGGACAGCATCGGCTGGCGGTGCACCACTTCGCCGAAGGCGGTGCTCGGCGCTCCGGAGACGCGCTGGGTCGGCGAGTCGGGTGTGATGAGCTCGGGATGCGCGGCCTCGAGCGCGCGCAGCTCCGCCATCAGCCGGTCGTAATCGGCGTCGGAGACCGAGGGATCGTCGAGGACGTAATAACGGTAGTCGTGCTGCTTGAGCTGCTCGCGCAACTCGGCGGCACGGGCCGCCGGGCCGGCTGTCACGCAGGTGCCCCGGCTGCGAGGCGCGCGCGCAGGCTCGCGATGCGCGCCGGGGTGAGCGGTGTGCCGCCCTCGTCCTGCAGCACGCCGCACAGCCGGTCGTTGAGGTTGCGCGCGGTGGTCACCAGCTCCTCGAACGCCTCGGGCGGTGACATGGGTCCGGGCAGTACCGCGAACAGCGACAGGCCGCCGAAGTGCTGCGAGTCCATGGTGTCCGCGTCGAAGGTCCCGGGGCGGGTCAGGCTCGCGGCGGACAGGATCGCGCGCTGGGCCTCATCCGGCTTGTGGAAGATGTCGAACTGACCGAGCACGAAACCTTCCGCGGCGAGCGCCTGGCGCAGCGACCGTCCGGCGAAGCGCTCCGGCTGCATGGCCACCAGGCGCAGCGCCACGATGTGCCGCTCCTGGTCCGGGGGCCACTCGACGACCGGCCGCGCCTCGATGACGTAGTCCGGCTCCTCGGGGGTGGCAGGCTGCGGCTCGGGTGCGCCCGGGGCAGCCTCTTCCGCCGGCGCGGGCGCGGGCTCGAGCACCGGGAATTGCCCGGTATCCTCCGGCAGCTCGACCGTCGGCAGGCTGCGGCTGGCCATCGGCCCGACCGCATGCATCTCCGGGAGCTGCAGCGGCGGCTCACGCGGCCGCGCCGGCTCGGGCGGCGGCGCGTCGCCCTTGCGCGCCTGGCGCGGGCGGCGCAGCTCCCACAGCGTGAGCCCCGCGAAGAACGCGACCCCGAGGATCAGCAGCCACCAGCGCAACTGTGACATGGCTTCAGACCGCCGCCAGCCGCACCGCCTCGTCGACGTCGACCGTCACCAGGCGCGACACGCCCGGCTCGAGCATGGTCACGCCGATCAGCTGCGAGGCGAGCTCCATGGTGGCCTTGTTGTGGGTGATGAACACGAACTGCACGCGCGCCGACATGTCGCGCACGATGTCACAGAAGCGCCCGACGTTGTGCTCATCGAGCGGCGCATCGACCTCGTCGAGCAGGCAGAACGGCGCCGGGTTGAGATCGAAGATCGAGAACACCAGCGCCACCGCGGTGAGCGCCTTCTCGCCGCCCGAGAGCAGGTGGATGGTGCTGTTCTTCTTGCCGGGCGGCCGCGCCATGACCGCGACTCCCGCCGTCAGCTTGTCCTCGCCGACCAGCTCGAGGTAGGCGTGCCCGCCGCCGAACAGGCGTGGAAACTTGTCGCGCAGCCCGGCATTGATGCGCTCGAAGGTGTCCTCGAAGCGCGTGCGCGTCTCGCGATCGATGCGCTTCATCGCCTCGGCGAGCGTGTCGAGCGCGTCGGTGAGATCGGCGAACTGGCGGTCCAGGTACTCCTTGCGCTGCGTCTGGTCCTTCAGCTCATCGATCGCCGCCAGGTTCACCTGGCCGAGCTTCTCGACCTCGGCGCGCGTCTCGGCGAGCGTCTGCTCCCAGGCGGCGACGCTGGCTTCCGCGGCGAGACCGGCGAGCACCTCGGCGAGGTCGCAGCGGGTCTCCGCGAACTGCTCGGCGAGCGCCGCGCGGCGCACGTGCGTCTCCTGGGCCGCGAGCCGGGCCGCCTCCACGGCCTCACGTGCCACGCCCACGCGCTGCTCGGCGGCGCTGCGCTGCTCATCGAGCGCCCGCAGCGACGCATCCGCCTCCTCGAGCGCGGCGCGCGCCACGGCGAGCTCCGCCTCCACCTCGAGACGCAGCTCGAGCGCCCTGCCGAGGCGCGCCTGCGCCTGGATGATCGGCTCATCCCCCGAGGCGAGCTCCTGCTCGAGCGCGGCGCGGCGCCGCGCGAGCTGCTCGCGCTGCTCGAGCATGCGGCTGACCCCCACCCCCACCGAGCTCTCGGTGGAGCGGCGGGTCTCGACCTGCACGTGCAGGTCGCGGGACGCGAGCTGCGCGGCCTGGGCTGCCGCGCGTGCCTCGGTGAGCCCGGCGCGCCGCGTCTCGCGCGTGGCATCGATCGCGCTACGCTCGGCGGCGAGCGCAGCCGCCGCCGCGGTCGCCGTGGCGAGCTCCTGTTGCGCGCGCGCCAGGCTCGCTGCGGCCGTGGACCGCTCGTGGCCGAGCTCGCCGGACTCGCGCTCGAGCCGCCCGGCCCGCAGATTCGTTTCCTCCGCGCGCGCGCGGCCGGCCTCGAGCGCCGCTTTGAGCTGCGCGTAAAGCTCCTGACCCTGCTGGATCGCTCCCTGGGCGCGGTCGCGCTCGGCCTCGGCGGCGGCGAGCGCTGCGCGGGCGCCGACGAGCGCGGCTTCCGCCGCGCTGGCGCGCTGTCCGGCGGCCTCAGCCGCGGCCGCGAGCTCAGCGAGCCGGCGCTCGCGCGCGATCACGCCGGCGCGCGGATCGGGGCCGCGCCCGACCCGCAGCCACTCCCGCCCGACCCATTCGCCCGCGCGGGTCATGAAGGATTCGCCGGGTGCGAGCGAGCGCCGCTCACGCAGCGCCTCGGCGAGCGAACCGACGGTGCGAACGCTCCCGAGCTGGGCGAGCACGGCGGGCGGCCCCGAGACCCGCGCGGCCAGCGTAGCCGCCGTGCCGCGCGCGGGCGCACCACCCTCCACGACCGTAATCCGTCCGGCGGTGAGCGCTGCGACCGCCGTCTCGATCTCCTCCAGTCGCGGCACGCACACGGCCTCCAGATAGTCGCCGAGCGCGGTCTCGACGGCGCGCTCCCAGCCGGACTCGACCGCGAGGCTCGCGGCGAGCCGCGGGTGTCCTGCCAGGCCTGCGCCTTCGCGCCACGCGGGCTCTCCGGCCCGATCCGAGAGCGCCGCGCGCTGCAACGCCTCGAGGGAGGTGAGCTCGGCACGCGCGCCTTCGCGCGCGCTGCGGGCCTCCTCGAGCCCGGCCTCGGCGTCGTGCTGCGCGGCGCGAGCGAGCAGCACCCGCTCCTGAGCGCGCGCCAGCGCCTGGCTGCGCGCATCGCCGGCGGCACGCGCCTCGGCCTCGTCGCGCTCGAGCAGCGACAGCTGGCCGCCGGCACCCAGCGCGGTGAGCGCGGCGCGCTCCTCCGCGAGGCGTGCCAGCAGCGCCTCGAGGCGGCGCAACTGATTCTCGAGCTCCCCGATGCGGGTGCGCTCGACCTGCGTGGTCCGCTCGGCGGCGCCCGCGGCGAGGGTGTGCTCCTCCCAGCGCTGCTGTGCCTCGTGCTGCGCCTGCTCGGCGGCCTCGAGCGCCGCGGCGGCGCTCCGCCCGGTGGCCTCCGCCGCCGCCAGTGCCGGCGTGAGCCCGGCGAGCTCGGCGCGCACCGCCGCGAGCTGCTGCTGGTCGCGGGTGATGTGGGTGGCAAGCTCGGCGAGCGTCGCGCTGGCCTGCGTCAGGTCGTCGCGCTGCCGCTCGCGCAGCTCGCGCGTGTGCTCGATGCTCTGCTCGAGGCGCGAGATGTCGGCGCCGGCTTCGTAGTAGCGGGCCTGCACCGCCGACATCCGCTCGCTGCGCTCGGTTTGCGCGGCGCGCTGCTTCTCGAGCGCGGCTTCCGCGGCGCGCTGCCCGGCGAGCTCGGCCTGCATGGCGAGCTCGCGGCCGCGCAGCTCCGCGTCGTGCACCTCGGCGCCGCTGTCGAGGTCGCGGAGCTTCAGGGCGATCAGCTCGGCGACCAGGCGCCGCTCGCTGTCCTTCATCGCCTGGTAGCGCCGCGCCGTGGCCGCCTGGCGCTGCAGGTGGCGAATCTGCTTCTCGACCTCATCGCGCACGTCCTGCAGCCGCTCGAGGTTCTCGCGCGTCTCGGCGACGCGCAGCTCGGTTTCCTTGCGCCGCTCCTTGTAGCGGGAGATCCCGGCCGCCTCCTCGACGAAGGCACGCATGTCCTCGCTCTTGGCGTCGATGACGCGGCTGATCATTCCCTGCTCGATGATCGCGTAGCTGCGCGAGCCGAGGCCGGTGCCAAGGAACAGGTTGGTGATGTCCTTGCGCCGGCAGCGCACGCCGTTGATGAAGTAGGCGGACTGGCCGTCGCGCGACACCTGGCGCTTGCAGGAGATCTCGCCGTAGCTCGCGTACGGGCCGCCGATCTTGGCGTCGGAGTTGTCGAACACCAGCTCGACGCCCGCGGTGCCCACCGGCTTCCTCGCGGTCGAGCCGTTGAACACGACGTCGGCCATGTTGTCGCCGCGCAGGGTCTTGGCAGACAGCTCGCCCATGACCCAGCGCACCGCGTCGATGACGTTCGACTTGCCGCAGCCGTTGGGGCCAACGACACCGGTGAGATTGCTGGGGAAGCTGATGGTGGTGGGATCGACGAAGGATTTGAAGCCGGCGAGCTTGATCTTGGTCAGCCGCATCTCTCGCCTCAACTCCTCCGCAACGAAGCTGATGTCCGCCGGAATCGCCGCAGGCGATTCTGGCCAATGGTGTAGTGTAGTGGAATATGCCCTCGACGCCCACCACGCAGCTCGAGACTTTTGCCAACCCGCAGGTCGAGCGCGACTACACGATCCGCATGCAGATCCCGGAGTTCACCTGCCTGTGCCCGCGCACCGGACAGCCAGACTTCGCGACGCTCGACCTCGAGTACGTGCCGGACCGCCGCTGCGTCGAGCTCAAATCCCTCAAGCTCTACATCTGGTCCTTCCGTGACCGCGGGGCCTTTCACGAGGCGGTGACCAACGAGATCGCCGATCACCTGCACGCCGCGGTCGAGGCGCGTTACCTGCGCCTGACGGCGCGCTTCAACGTGCGCGGCGGAATCTACACCACCGTTGTCGCCGAGCGCCGACAGCCGGGGTGGCAGCCACCGCCCACGGTCACGCTGCCCTGAACGCCTTAGAGGGTGTCCAATCGGGGCGCCGGGCGTGTCGGACGGCGGCATCTGTACACGTCAAAGTCGGCCGGTATAATCGCGCGTTCTTCAAAGACCTGAGACGAGCGTCGAGGAGCGAAGCGAATGCCGGCCAAGAGAACTGCGCCTAAGTCCGCCAAGGGCAGGAAGGCGTCGAGCCGGCCGCCGGTCCGCAAGGCCGCGGTGGCGCGCAAGGCCGAGGCCCCGCGCGGACGGACCGCCGCTCACGCCCGCAAGAGCCCCGCCGCGCCGCTGAAGAAATCCGCCGCCCACCCCGTGGCACCGGCGAGCCCGCAGCCCGTCGAGGCGCGCAAGATCGCCCGCCCGGCGGTCGCACCGCCCGCGCCGCGCGAGCCCGCACGCCCGGTGAACCTGGTGCCCCCGGCCGCGCGTGCCGACGGTGACGAAGTCGAGGCAGCCGAGCCCGGAAGCCTGCTCGCCGGGCCGCGCGACGTACAGCCCTACATCGTCAAGCGCGGCGAGCTGTACATGAACAAGGAGCAGCTCGATCACTTCCGCAGCATCCTCAACGGCTGGAAGCGCGACCTGATGGTCGAGGTCGACCGCACCGTCTCGCACATGAAGGACGAGGCGGCGAACTTCCCCGATCCGAACGACCGCGCCACCCAGGAAGAGGAATTCAGCCTCGAGCTGCGCACCCGCGACCGCGAGCGCAAATTGATCCGTAAGATCGATGACGCGCTGAAGCGAATAGAGGACGGCTCCTACGGCTACTGCCTCGAGACCGGCGAGGAGATCGGCGTCAAGCGCCTCGAGGCGCGCCCGGTCGCCACCCTCAGCCTCGAAGCCCAGGAGCGGCGCGAGCGGCGCGAGCGCCAGTACGGCGACCGCGACGACCGCTATCGCTGAAGCTTCCTACGTCGGGCGCTTTGCGCCCTCGCCCACCGGGCCGCTGCACTTAGGCTCGCTGGTTGCAGCTCTCGGCAGCTATCTCGACGCCCGCCACCACGGCGGCCGCTGGCTCGTGCGCATGGAGGACCTCGATCGCGAGCGCGAACTGCCGGGCTGCGCGGATCAGATGCTGCGCACCCTCGAGGCACACGGGCTCACCTGGGACGGCGCGGTCGAATACCAAAGCAGGAATCGCGCTTACTACGCCGAGGCACTCGCCGCCCTCGCCGAGCGCAGCCTCACGTTTGAATGCAGCTGCACGCGCCGCGAGCTCGCAGGCGATGGCGGTTATCCCGGCACCTGCCGTGACGGCCCGCAGCGCACCGGACCCACGGCCACGCGCTTCCGTGTCGATGACGGCACGATCGAGTTCGAAGACCGGGCGCAGGGCCACTGCGTCTTCAGTCTGCGCGAGCGCGGCGACGTCGTGGTCAGGCGGCGCGACGGGATATTCGCCTACCAGCTCGCGGTGGTGGTCGACGATGCCCGCCAGGGAGTGACGGACGTCGTGCGGGGCGCTGACCTCCTCGACAATACGCCCTGGCAAATTGCCCTCCAGCGGGCGCTCGGGCTCCCGACACCCCGCTATTGCCACCTTCCCCTCGTCGTCGAACAGCACGGCGGCAAGCTCAGTAAGTCCCGGCGCTCCCTGGCACTCGACCCGGGAGAGGCTGGAACCCAGCTATATCAATCACTTAAGATTCTCCGCCAGGCGCCACCGCTCAAGCTCGAGCTCGAGTCGCCCCCCATGATTCTCGCCTGGGCCACCGCTCACTGGAGCATCGAGGGGTTTCGCGGCCTCAAAGAGGTGCGGGTCTAAGCCTGTTGGGTGTTGGGTTCGCACTGCCGATGTACTAAGGTAGCGTCAAAACGCCCTGCACTAGGGAAGGTGCAATAACCGATAGTCAGGGGATGTGCGATGAGCGAGCCGCGCACTATAAAAAAGTATCCCAACCGGCGCCTGTACGACACGGTCGAGAGCCGTTACATCACCCTCGCCGACATCCGCCGGCTGGTGATCGAGCGCATCGACTTCGTCGTCATCGACAAGAAGACGCAGGGGGACATCACGCGCTCAATCCTGCTGCAGGTGATCGCCGAGCAGGAGCACGGCAACGAGCCCCTCATGAGCCGCGACTTCCTCTCGCAGGTGATCCGCTCCTACGGAGTCGCAACGCGGGGGATGGTCGGCAGCTACCTCGAGCAGAGCCTGCGGCAGTTCGCCAGCCAGAGCCAGAGCCTCGGGCGACCGCCGACTGCTTAATTGGAAAAATCGCCTGCGGCGATTTTTCGGACATCAGCTCCGTTGCCGGGCGCCAAAGGCGCGACTTTGGCGCCCTGCGCTGCAGAGAGCACGCGATAGTCCCTCCGGCAATAGTTAGGCGAGTGCCTAATCATCTCTACGGAGTTCCCCGTCAAGCCTGCGACGAGGTTAAGCGCAAGGACTGATCGCGGTGGTCCGCGAGCTCGCGGTGTGCGCTGCTGGGGAGATCGGCGGCGAGAGTCGGACTG
>Ga0187781_10002140_pt1 | contig 15086 bp, 12 predicted proteins | sample 0715_SJ02_MP02_2_FD_132447 | JGI IMG/M metagenome (GOLD analysis project Ga0187781, IMG submission 132447) | Tropical peat soil microbial communities from peatlands in Department of Meta, Colombia - 0715_SJ02_MP02_20_MG | ecosystem: Environmental > Terrestrial > Soil > Wetlands > Peat | place...
GGTCACGCCGATGATGCGACCGGTCCGGTCGTCAAGCAGCGGGCTCGTCACGGCCGTGCCCTCGAGCAGCCGGACGCCGGCCTTCTCCGCGTGCCTGGCCAGGATCTGGTCGAAGTCGGTCCGCGCCCGGACCAGCCCGTAGCCCGGGTAGCTGGACATCTCGGGCCAGTCCAGCTCGATCCGGCCGCCGCCGCCGATGATCCGCAGGCCCTTGTTCCGCAGCCAGCCGTCGGTCTCCGGCAGCGGCACGCCCATGGCCGTCAGCGCCTTGACCGCGCGGGGCGTCAGCCCGTCACCGCAGACCTTTTCCCTGGGAAACTGGGCCTTCTCCAACAGCAGCACGTCCAGGCCCGCGGTCGCCAGGTAATAGGACACCGCAGACCCGGCCGGTCCGCCGCCGACGACGACGACGTCGGCGATCTCGCCGCGCGTGGGGCCGCCGGGCACGCTGGCGCGCGCGCCGATCTCGCCGTCTGCAGGAGCGTTACCGTGCGGGAGAGCGCCGGCATCCTGAGGGGGCAAGTCCGGCCTACCGGCGGGGGGTACTTGCTCGGTCACGGACCCGTCCTGATCTGTCTTGTGAACCCCTTCACAAGAGCTTCCGCTGCGAAGTCTAGTCCTGCCGTGGCACTGCTGACCGGGCGACCCGCGGCCGGTGGCGCCGGTCCGGCCGAGCGGCCGCGAGGATGGCACGACCGCCCGCCGACTGGCCCCCGTTCCCCTGACCTTTCTGCAGGTCAGGGCCCTAGCTTGGGCGCCGTGCCTCGTGCAGGGCCACGACCCCGAGGGTGAGGTTCCGCCAGCTCACTCCGGACCAGCCAGCAGCCGCGAGCTGCCCGGCCAGTACCTGCTGGACGGGCCAGTCCCTGATCGACTCCGCCAGGTAGTCATACGCCTCGGCGTTGCCGGATAGCCGGCGGGCCACGGCCGGCAGCACCACGGACAGGTACCGCTCATACAGCGCGTTCAGCCGCGGCACCGGCAGGTGGCCGAACTCACAGATCACGAGCCGCCCGCCTGGCCGGGTCACCCGCAGCAGCTCTCGCAGCGCCTGGCCGACGTCGACCACGTTCCGCAGCCCGAACGAGATCGTCACCACGTCGAACGTGGCCTCGGCGAACGGCAGGGCCAGCGCATCCCCGGCCACGAACGCCAGCCCTGTCGCCGGCCGGCGCGCGCCGACGCGGAGCATCCCCAGCGAGAAGTCACAGGCTACGGACCGCGCCCCCCGCCGCGCGAACGCGCGGGTCGAGGTCCCGGTCCCCGCGGCCAGGTCCAGGACGAGCTGACCGGAACCGCCATCCACCGCGCGGCCAACCACCCGTCGCCACCATCGGTCCATCCCGCCCGACAGCGCGTCGTTCAGCACGTCATAACGCCCGGCCACGGCGTCAAACATCGCCGAGACCTCGGCGGGCCGTTTATCCAGCCCCGCGCGCGCCATACGGCTCAGCCTGGCACACGTGCGGTCGGTCACCGGCGTTCGGTCCTGGTCAGCCGCGTGCCCGGGCCGCGACGGCCGGCCCGCATCCGTACCCTCACGCTCCCTGGTCGGCTTGGCGACACGCGGCGAGAGCGACTGCGAGGGCGCGCCCAGCCGCATACCCTGGCTGCCGAGTGCAATGCTGGGACCGCCTGAACTGGCTCTGAGGTCGAGGTGGGTAGAGAAGTGGCCGCACCACGGTCCTTGCCGGGACCGGACACCGCCGGTGCTGACGAGTTCCGCGGGCTCAAGCTCATGGAAATTGAGCTCTGCCAGCCGTTGCCCGGACTGAGTTACGACGGCAAGTACCGGCGAGTCTGGATACTTGCTCGGCTGCTCACTGAGCCGATCGGGGCGTGCATAGTCGACGTCGACGCCGACGGCCTCAGCCCGGCGCGCCTCGGCTCCATTCTCTGGCCCGACCTCCAGCAGGCCATTACCTCCCGGTTCGCCGCTGCTCGCGTCCCCGCGCCGCAGGAGCTGACCGGCGACGGACTGGACGTGGCAGCCGAGTCCTGGCCATTCCTGCAGGCACGAGCCGCGGCGCTCAACACGCCGCCGTTCATCAGCGTGATCGTCTGCACCTACAATCGCCCAGCTCTGCTCGAGGTGTGCCTGGCGCATCTGGAGAAGCAGCAGTATCCCTCGTTCGAGGTCATCGTTGTCGACAACGGCCCGCGGGCGGGCGTCGTGCGGGCGCACGTCGCGTCGCTCGACGCCGCCAGGTACCGCTATCTCCACGAGCCGCGAGCAGGCCTCTCCCGGGCACGCAACGCGGGTGTCGCGGTGGCCTCGGGTGACATCGTCGCCTTCATCGATGATGACGAGGAGCCCGACGCCTGCTGGCTGGCCGCGCTCGCACGCGGGTTCGATCGCGGCAGCGACGTCGCGTGTGTGACTGGCTTGATACTGCCCGCCTGCCTGGACACCGAGGCGCAGTTCCTCTTCGAGGAGGTCGGCGGGCATAGCAAAGGGCGCGGCTTTGAGTCGGCGATCTTCTCCGCGCACGGCCCGCAAAGTCCGTTGTTTCCACAGCCGCCGTTCGGTGCGGGCGGCAACATGGCATTCCGTCGAGCGGCTCTTTCGAAGATCGGCCGCTTCGATCAGGCGCTGGGAGCCGGAACCCCCGCACTTGGCGCGGAAGACACGCTGGCTCTCACGCTCGTGCTGCTCAGCGGCTTCGCCATAGCCTACGAGCCCGCGGCCTTCGTCCGTCATCATCACTACCGCGATTTCGCCGGTGCGGCCGGCCAGCTGCGCGGATACGCCGTCGGGATGGGCGCCTTCTACGTCGCCCTGCTACGTCGCCGGCCTTGGCTCGTCAGGGACCTCGTGCTGCTGACCCCGGAGGCCGTGCGCTACCTGCGCGGATCACGTTCGCGAGCGGACCAGCTACCCGTCCCGCACCGGACCGAACTGGTCTTCCGGCGCGGCCGTCAGATGCTCGCGGGACCCCCGGCTTACCTGCTGGGCGTGCTCAGAAATACCTGGTTCAGCGCGCTACAGACCGCGGTCGGCAGGAAGCCTTTGTCACGGCGCTGACGGCGCTGACGGCGCATTCCGGATCGGGGCCGCGAACCGAGCGGCCTTGTAGCCTAAGGCCATGCCGACGCTGACGTGGAACCAGCATGAATGGGACCGTCGTTATGAGTGGGCCGGTCGGGGTGACGAGTGGTCAACGCCGTGGGGCGGTACCGAGGCCCAGTGGCAGAGCTGCGTCTACCCTCGGATTGCTCGCTTCCTGCCAGCCGGAACGATACTGGAAATCGCACCTGGCTTTGGCAGGTGGACGCAATTCCTGCTGGCTCAGTGCGGGTCATATATCGGAGTCGATCTCGCCGAGCGGTGCGTTGCCACCTGCACGGAGCGGTTCGCCGGGCAGGACCACGCCCGGTTCTTCGTCAACGACGGGCTATCGGTGCCGATGGTTGCTGATGGCACGGTCGACTTCGCCTTCAGCTTCGACTCTCTGGTCCACTGCGAACAGGACGTCGTCGGGGCATATCTGCGTGAGCTACACAGAGTTCTCGCGCCCACGGGCGTTGCTTTTCTCCACCACTCGAACCTTGGGGTCTATCGCCGCAGCACGGCGTTGGTCGATGCGGTAGGGCGGGCGCTCTCGCCATTCTCAGCGCGCGCCAGGAACGGCGTGCAGCTCTGGAACTATTGGCGTGGCAAGTCAATGACCGCCGACCGCTTCGTCGAACTGTGCGCGGCGGCGGAGCTCAACTGCGTCGGCCAGGAAGTCATCAACTGGATCGGCCGCGGGCCGCTACTCCTCGACTGCATCTCGGTGGTTACTCAGCCTGGCTCGAGCTGGGATCGGCCCCTGATTCGCCAGACCAATCGCCGGTTTAGCGCGGCTGCCCGGTCATCAGCAGCCGCCGCGCAGCTTTTCCTCCCGCGATAGCCGCGTGCCGGTCCGCGAAGCGCGGTGCGTTGTCAGAATTGCTGCGCATCGGCGGCCAGGCCGGGATCCAGTCCGGCCAGCCGCAGCCGGGCCTGCGCTTCAATCCGGGTCAGGATCTGCTCGGGATCGCCGTCGAGTGACCGGGTCTTGGCGTCGAACGCGCGCTGCCAGAGCCCCGCAGCCCAGCACGCCGCGTAGTCGCCCGCCGTCCAGCGGTGGCCGCGGGCCTGCTGGTAGGCCTCGAGAAAGGCAGCGCTGTCGTCGACGCTGGCGATCCCTGGCGGGCCCTCGATGCCGAGAAAGCTCGCGGCGGCGAGCCCGGCGATCGATGGCTCGGGCTGGCAGATCACGCTGTCCCAGTCGTGCACGGCTACCAGGCACGAGCCCTGCCAGCGCAGATTGTCCGGGTGCCAGTCACCGTGCCCGATCACGGGGTCACCAGCGTGGCCGCGCAACTGGTCGCGGACGGCGGCGGCGACGCGGTCCAGCCACCGCGGTTCCCGGCACGCGTTCAGGTCGACGTCGCTATCTTCCGGCCTGGGCCACAGTTCCGGCTCGGGGTGGTCCCACCCGACCCAGGACGGGGATGGGGCCAGACGCGGCACCGACGCGGGATCCGGGGCCAGCTCGACGAGGCGAGCCAGCGCTGCCGCCGACAGCACGACCAGGTCGCTGTCCGGCGGCGGCTCGTCGGAGTCTGGCACGAGCGTTTCGGCAGAGGCGGCATAACCGTTCAACGGCTGGACGCCAGTGAGCGGCTCGGGGCACGGAAAGCCAGCCGTCCACAGGGCCTGGTGCACGACCGCGCATCCGGCCAGCCGCGTCGCGCTTGGCCGTACCTTGACGACTACCTCCCGGCCGTCCGTCAGCCGCAGCCCTGTCACCGTGGACAGGTAGCCGGCCTCAAACAACTCCGCCACGGGCCGCGCGCCCAGCCATCGCGCGCACCACGCGGCGAGTGCGTCCGTGCCCACGGCAGGGCGGCGGAACTCGGGCACCAGCCCATCCTGCCGGATCCCGGAGCGGCGCCGCTGACACGGCGGCGCTAATTCATCCGAGCACGTCGGGCTGCTAGCCCGAAACGATCCGGTGCACCGCGGCCGCGAGGCGTTGCCGCGAGCGGCGGGCGAGACGACGCGGGGGGCTCGTGAGGAACACCCGGTCGCACACCAGCCGGAGACGCCACCTCGGGCCCGACCGGTCCCGGCGCCGGTACACGATAAAAGAACCGAAGCGGCCGCGCGGGGCGAAACCCGCGCGGTGCATCACCGCCCGCAGCTTCAGGTCATCCTCATACAGGTGCCAGGCGCTCTCGGGCGTCGGCGGCCGGACATCGAAATTCGTGACCAGCCAGCCGCCGGGCCGCAAGGCCCCGTGCAGGCTAGCGGCGACCTCGGCCAGATCAGGAACGTGGGTCAGCGCATCCAGCGCGGTGATCACGTCGTACCGGCCGACCTCGAGCTTGTCCTCGTTGAGGTCGATGTACCTGGCCGGCACGCCACGCCGCGACAGGCGATACCGGGCGAAGTCCAGCAGCGTGGTGGAGACGTCGGCCAGGGTCACCTGATAGCCGGCCTGGGCGAATAGCTGACTGGTAAATCCGGCCCCCGAGCCGAAGTCGAGATGATCCCGGCCAGGCCCGCTCGCCGGGACAGCCCGCAGCGCGAGCACGCTCGGGGCTGCGACATAGCCCTCAGCCTGGAGGTAGGCGTACCACATCAGATCAAACGCCCACGACTGCGTGGTCAGGTAGAAGTCTCTCAGCCCGGTCGGGCTGGACCGGTCGGCCGCCTGCCACTCCGCCACGCTCCACGATTCCCAGGTCAGGCACCGGTGCACGCACTCCTCAGGGGTCAGCCCCGAGTAACTCGACAGGTCGTCGACGATCGCGTCGCGCACGCCGAGCACGCCGGGCAGGAGCAGGCTGGCACGGAACCACCCCATCTCAGCGCTGTCGAGCGCCTCCCGCTGCACCCTCGGCAGGTGCTCGCGCATCGGTGCCGCGACCGCAGGATCGAGCGGATCCGGGTGTGCACCCTGGCTGGCTATGGGGGGAGCCGGCAGCAGTCGGCCGCCGATTCGCCGCGCCCACGATGGGATGTGCCGTGAGTAGGTCACCAATCCACCTTGACCATGCGGGCTTACCGTCGGGCCGCTGTGTGTCGCGGCCGGTGCCTGGCGCCATCGATGCCGATCCGGTGCCGATGAGCCACCCTTTCGGCGTCACGGCCTGGAATGTCGTCGTCCTGCGTCACCAGACGTGCCGATGATGGCTCAAAGTCCGTGAAGCGGAATGGGATGGGGGCGGTGTTGCCGCTGGCCGCGAGGCTCAGCAACAGGGCGAGACCGGCCGCCTGCACGTCGGCGAAGTCGCGATCGGCTTCCACTCCCGGTCCTGGCAGGAGCGCGTGGGCAAGCACCCGAGCGCTGCCTTCTGGTCTCCGGTGGCGTGCCGCAGCTGGCCGCCGGCGGAGCAACGAGATGACACAGGGGAGTCCGGACGCCGCCGTGCCCACCGGCCACGCCGCGGCCACGGCCGGCAGGCCATGGCCGGCAAACAGCCAAGCGAAGCCGCAGATGGCGACCGCGAACAGCACGCTGCTCCAGACAATGACCTTCAGCCGCCCTAGCAGGCGAAGCACCGTCTCCAGCAAGCCGACCGCTGCGATCGGCACCCCCGCCGCGACCAGCACAATCAGCGTCGACGTTCCGTGCTCGCTGTAACGTGCGCCGAAGACGAGCAGCATCCAGTGACCGCAGAGACTGACCACCACGATGACCGGCAACGCCACCATCAGCATCAGCCGCGTGCTGCGCTTCACCAGGGTCCTGAGATCGACATCCCGACGTGATCCTTCGGCAAGCGTGGTCGCCTGAATTGCGTACGAAGCCGAGTACGTAAGAGCCGCCACCTGCGACGAAATGTAGTAATAGGCCGCCGGTGCCGCGCCGAGCCGATCGAGGACTATTATTGGCAGGACGCACTGCGGGATAATGGAGAGAAACTCGGTCGCATAACTGGCGGACGAGAATCGCACCAGTGGCCTGAGCGCCGCCAGCGAGTCCCGGAATTCTGGACGCCAGCCAAGACGAGCGTAGATCAGGATCACACTGGCCAGCGCCGCAGCGGCGAGGCCAGCCGTGGACGCAGCGTACAGGCCGAACGCCCCGAACCCGGCGAGCGCGACGACGGCGGCAATCTTGGTTGTCCCGGCGACTGCGCCATCGGTAAGCGGAATGAAGCCAGCCTTATGCGAGCCGATGAAAATGGAATCAGTCAGGAGATTTATGCTGGCGGCCGCCGTGAAGAGGATAAAGCCGATCGCCAGCGGTAGTCGGTGCGCCACGAACGCGAGCCGCGGAGCAATGGTGGGGGCGGCAAGGACATACAAGGCGGCCAGCACTACCGCAGCTATCGTGACCAGGGACAGGCCGCCGGTAATCAGCGTGCGTCGGTTTCTCGCGGTCGGCAAATAGCGAATGAAGGAGTTGTTCAGCCCCAGCAGGGCAAGCATGGAGAGAAATAGTGACGCGGATATGAGCGAACTCGCCCGCCCAGTTTCGTCCGGGGTAAACAATCGGGCCGCAACTATCCAGAAGACAAAGCCAATAACCGCCTGCAGACCCGAAGTGACCACGAGGTACAGCGAGCCGCGCAGCATGGAGTCGGTGTGCATTCCTCGCCGACCCGCCCGGAGCGCGGTCCGATGCGCGCGCTGGCCGGCCGCCGGCCCTGGACGCCCGTCCGGATAAACCTCGGCAGCCGGGTAATCCTGGGCAACAGCCGCGTGGCGCGAGGCCGCGGTGTCAGGCGGACTACGCCAGCCCGAAGCCAGTGGCAGCCGCGGCGCCCTACTCACTCGGCATCGGTCCGCTGCTAGCGTGTCGGCAGCCAATGGCCCGAGGCGGCTGCAAGACCATACCCATATCCCGTACCGCCCGGCCTACCAGAAACCGGGTCCGCGTACCCAGCTGTATAGTCGCTCGAAATCGTCGCTGACAGATTCCCACCGATACTGTTCGGCGAGCTTTCTCGCTGCTCTGCTCATGCGCTGGTATCTGTCCGGGTCCGCGATGATCTCGAGCAAGGCGGCCCTGAGTGCGGCCGGATCGTCGGGCGGTACCAGCAGGCCATTCTCGCCGTGGAGGACTACCTCGCGATTGCCAGAAATGTCTGTTGCGACGACGGGCAACCCCATCGCCAGTGCCTCGAGCAGGACCAGCGACATGCCTTCGTGTCTCGAGGGCAGCACCAGAACGTCCGCTGTGCGATAGGCAGCCAGCAGCTCCCGCCCCGCCGCTCGCCCGTGGAACCAGACATTCCGCAGCCCCAGCTTCGCGCTCTCGTGCTTGAGGTCGGACTCGAGATTGCCGTCGCCCACCAGCGTCGTCTCGAAGCGCTCTGAGATCCCCGCCAGCGCCTGAAGCAGCGCGGACACGTTCTTCTCTACGGCTAGGCGACCCACGTACAGCAGCCGGGGCCTAGCGGGCAGAACGCGCTCGTCGTCGTTGAAGAAGGAACCTTCAACACCATTCCGCATGGCGAATATCCGGGCGACATCGACACCGCACTCCGACGCGACCGCCTGTCGTTGCTCCTCCGTGAACACCACGACGGCGGCCGCGGCTCGGAGAACACGGCGCAGGACGACCGGCATCCAGACCCGACGGAGCACCGGGCCTGCCCAATGCCTGGATGTGCTGATGTCAAAGTGCAGATGGGCGATGTATCGCGTACCACGGAGCACATGTGCCGCGTACACGGTTTCGGGCACGAGTGCCGAGTTTACGTGCAGGTGAATCACGCTACCGCGGGGCAGCCGCAAAATTGCGCCAGCGAGGCCGGGAATTATCTTAGTATTAGCGAACTGCAGCGCCCAAAGCCGCCGAACAAGGCCGGTTTCCGCAGGGTCGACTGCTCCCTCGGTACTGCGGGATGTAAGCACCACAGTACTTGCTGTATTACGCCGCTGAGTGGCGAGTGACTGAGCGACTTTCTCGGCACCGCCGACAATAGGCGGATAACGAGCGATCACGTGAACGACCCGGATACCCCGCGTTTCTAGCATATCTCGGTCGGAATTGTGCTCGCGCCGGCAGCCACCGCGCACACCTCCAAGTCAGCTCCGGGATTGCCAGATCCGATGATTGCCCGGTCCCCGTCAGCATTGTTATTGCTGGCCTCCTGAGCATGCCATATCGCCGATGACGCCGCTGATGGTTGGCGTAAGAGCCGGTTGCTAGTGGGCGTGGGCCAACGGCAGGCCGCGGTCCGGTTGGACCGGCCTAGCTGACTGCCGCGCGGCGCAGTGCACCGGCGACTCGGCGCTGCTGCGCCACCGTAATCTGCGGGTACATCGGCAGGGACAGCAGCTGCCCGGCTGCGGCTTCGGCGGTGGGAAAGTCACCAGGCGCGAAGCCGAACTTCCGGAACGCCGGCTGCAGGTGTACCGGCACCGGGTAGTGAACCCCGGCCTGGATCCCCTTTTCATGGAGAAACTGCAGGACGTGGTCGCGACGCGGCACCCTGATCACGTACAGGTGCCAGGCATGCTCGTTGCCCGGCGCCGTCGCGGGGAGGATCACCTCGGGGAGATCGGCGAGCAGCTCACGGTAGCGCTCCGCAGCCTGCCGCCGCGCTGCGTTGCCGGCCGTCAGCCTAGCCAGCTTGGCCCGCAGCACGACCGCCTGGACCGCGTCCAGGCGTGAGTTGAAGCCGATAGCGACGTGCTCATAGGGGCGCTCGGAGCCGTGATCAGCCAGCAGCCGCACCCGGTGGGCGTGCTCCGCCGAGTCTGTCAGCACGGCACCCGCGTCCCCGTACGCGCCGAGATTCTTGCTGGGATAGAAGCTCACGCCGGCCAGCACGCCGAACTTCCCGGCTGACTTGCCGTCCTGGCTGGCACCGTGCGCCTGCGCCGCGTCCTCGACGACCACGGCCCCGTGGCCGCCAGCGACCTTGGCGATGGGTGCCATCGGCGCGAGCTGACCGAATAGGTGCACCGGCAGCACTGCCGAGGTGTTCTCGGCCAGCGTCGATGCAAGGCTCGCCGGATCCAGGAGCAGGTAGTCGGGGTCGACGTCCGCGAACGCCGGCCGCAGGCCTGCTCGCACCACGGCCTCCGCGGTTGCCACGAAGGTGTTGGCTGGCATGATCACCTCGCTGCCTGCGGGCAGCTCGGCCGCGCGCAGCGCGAGCTCGATCGCGTCGGTGCCGTTGGCGACGCCGACACAGTGCGTCACACCGCTGAACGCTGCGTAGTCCCGCTCGAAGGCAGCCGTCACTTCGCCCTTGATGAAGGCGGCGCGGGCGATGACGTCATCGAGGCCGGCCTGGATCTCCGCTGCCACCTCGGCGTGAGCCGCCCGAAGATCAACGAGCGGTATCGCCGTGATACTCTGCCCGCGAATGTTCACATTCACTCCTCGTGGCGTGTTCGCGGTTGCCCGTTCGAGCTACCGGCGGCGCGCAGATCCTATAGCCGGGCTGGCGGCAGCCTGGCACCCCGGCTTCCGGTCACGTCGGCGCCGCGGCGGAGGGATGTGCACGTGACGCAGGACGACTCTGCTGCTGCGCAGGTGCCAGAACCAGCAGGTGAAGGGCCTGGAGTGCGGCTGCAGGCCTCGGCCGACGTGGATCAGCGGGCCGAGATCGGGGCCGGGACAACCGTCTGGCACCTCGCCCAGGTCCGCGAGAACGCCCGGCTCGGACGGTGCTGCATCATCGGACGCGGCGCCTACGTCGGACCTGGCGTCGTCCTGGGCGACAAGGTCAAGGTGCAGAATTACGCGCTGATCTACGAGCCGGCGCGGCTCGAGGATGGCGTGTTCGTCGGCCCGGCCGCGGTACTGACGAACGACCGGTATCCGCGCTCCGTGGGTGTTGACGGCCAGTTGAAGCGGGCCGACGACTGGGGTCCGCTGGGCGTCGTCGTGCGGGAGGGAGCCTCGATCGGGGCCGGCGCCGTCGTCGTGGCGGGTGTGGAGATCGGCCGCTGGGCTCTCGTCGCGGCGAGCGCGGTCGTGACGCGGGACGTGATCCCCTTCGCCCTCGTGGCGGGCGCGCCAGCCAGGCGAATCGGCTGGGTCGGCCGGGCCGGTGTCAGGCTGGCCCCGGCTGGCGAGGGGCAGTGGCGGTGCCCGCAGACGGGCGAGCTGTATACCGAGTCCGCCGGCGCGCTGGAGCCTCGAGCCTAGGCCGAACTGCCCGACCGGGCCTGGCCAGCACGGTTCACCAGCGACACGTGGCTGGGCACATCGACGGCGCCGAGGTGACCTGGCCGCGGGTGACCTGCGCGGAGCTGCCCTTCGGGCTGGCTGGTCTCGCGTAGAGTGGCCGACCGGGACAGGGGTGGAGGGCATGGCAGGTGACCAGGCAGCCAGTCGGCAAGCCCAGCCGATCGGCGTCGCCGTCGTGGGAGCGGGGTACTGGGGGCCGAATCTGGTCCGCAACTTCGCGACCTCGCCCGAGTACCGGCTGACCTGGCTGTGCGACCTGGACGAGTCCCGCGCGGTGCGGGCGCTCGGGCCGTACTCGACCGTCGGCGTCACTGACGACCTGGCGACCGTACTGGCCGACGAGCGAGTCGATGCCGTCGCGGTCGCGACGCCAGCTGGCACCCATCTCGATATTGCCCTGGCGGCCATGCGGGCCGGCAAGCACGTGCTCGTCGAGAAGCCGCTGGCGGCAACGTACGCCGACGGGCTGCGCCTGGTGCAGGAAGCCGAGCGGGCTCGGCTGATCCTGATGTGCGACCACACCTTCTGCTACACCCCGGCGGTACAGAAGATGCGCGAGATGGTGCACTCGGGGGAGCTTGGCGACCTGCACTTCTTCGACTCGGTCCGGATCAACCTCGGCCTTGTGCAGGCCGACACCGATGTGCTGTGGGACCTGGCGCCGCACGACATTTCTATTCTGGAGGCAGTCCTGCCGCCCGGTGTCGAGGCGCAGTCGGTCGCGGCGCACGCCGCCGACCCGATCGGGGCCGGTCGACCCTGCGTCGCGTTCGTGACGCTGCAGCTGACCAGCGGAGCGATAGCTCACTTCCACGTGAACTGGCTCTCGCCCACGAAGGTGCGAACGACCATGATCGGCGGATCCAAGCGAGCGCTGCTGTGGGACGACCTGAACCCGCAGCAGCGGGTGACGGTCTTTGACCGTGGCGTCGACCTGATACCGGCAGAGGAGGTCGGAGAGCAGGACCGCGAGACGGCGCTCATCTCCTACCGCACCGGGGACCTTACTTCTCCGGCGCTCGCCAACCGCGAAGCGCTGGCGGGCGTCGTCCAGGAATTCGCCGACAGCATTCGCACCGGCCGGCCGCCGCTGACCGACGGCCGGTCTGGGCTGCGTGTCCTGGCCGTCCTGGAGGCCGCGTCGCAGAGCATCGCGCTCGACGGGATCCCGATGCCGCTGCGCGGCAGCTGGGCCGGCCACGACCCGCACGAGCAGGGTGACCTGGCGTTGCAGCCGCATAGGGCGCTTGCTGACAGATGAGCCGGGTCAGTGTGGTCATCCCGTGCTACAACTACGGCCGGTTCCTCGGCGAGTGCGTGCAGAGCGTGCTCGACGATCAGCCGGGCAGCGACGTACGGGTGCTGATCATCGACGACGCGTCACCGGACGGCAGCGCCGAGGTCGCGCGGCGCCTGGCAGCCGCGGACCACCGGATCGAGGTCATCGCGCACCCGGAGAACCGGGGCCACATCGCCACCTTCAACGAAGGGGTCATGGACTGGGCGGACGGCGACTACTGCGTCCTGTTGTCGGCCGATGACAAGCTCGCTCCTGGTGCGCTGCGGCGCGCGACCGCGTTTCTCGACGAGCATCCAGACGTGGGCTTCGCCTACGGCCACGTGGTGATCTTCCAGCAAAACCGGCCGCTTCCGGCGGCCCGCACGACGCTGCGCGGCACGACCATCTGGCCTGGCCGCTCGTGGCTCAGGCAGATGTTCAGGGCTGGTGACAACCCGATTGCCACCGCCGAGGTTGTCGTCAGGACCTCGCTCCAGCACCACGTCGGCCCATACGACTCGAGGCTGCCGCACACCTCCGATCTCGGGATGTGGTTGCGCCTGGCGGTGCACGCCGACGTCGGTTACATCCGGGCCGATCAGGCCTACTACCGGCGTCACGCCAGCAACATGTCCAGCGATTACGCGGCCCCGATTGAGGGGCTGCGGGAGCGGCGACGGGCGTACGACCTGCTGCTCGAGCACGCCGACGTGCCTGACGCCGACGGGCTGGCCGACCTCGTGCACCGCCGGTTCGCCCAGGAGGCTCTGCGGGCGGCCAACCGTGCATATGACCATCGGGGGACCGACCCGGCGGCCATCCGCGAACTCGAAGCCTTCGCGTTCGACTGCTGGCCCGCAGCGGCCAGCCTTCCCGCCCACGTCGCCCTGCGCTGGCGTCGCCGCCTTGGACCAGACTTGATGCCCTATCTCCGGCCCTTCATCGGGTCCGCCCTTCGCTACGGCTTCCTGGAGCGGAGGCGCTGGCGCTCGGTGCGACACCACGGGATCTGGCCGCGACTCATGCCCTAGCGCTAGTACCACTCCTGCCAGCCGTCGTAGGCGCCTGCCAGCGCCGCCCGGAACAGGAGGGTTCGGTCGACTCTCGTGATGAAGGTGCGCGCGATGGTTCCGGCCGGACGGCGATCGACGCACTGCGCGTAGACGGTGGTGTAGCCAGCTTCGGAGGCAGCCGCGGTCAAGGCCGGCGACCAATTGCGAGACTGCCCATAGGGGATCGCGAACTCGGCAGTCTCGACACCCAGTACCGCGCGCAGCCGCTCCCGAGATGTCTCGAGCTGGCGCCGAGCCTCACCGGCGCCGAGGGTGCTGAAGTCGGGATGACTAACCGAGTGGCTGGCCAGGGTGATGCCGCCGGACTGCAGCAAGCTCAGCCCTCGCCAGTCGAGCAGCAGCGGCCGGAGGGAGTCAGGGACGTGGCCGTCGGCCCACCCGGTGACCACAAAGGCGGTGGCGGGTATGCCGTGGTGACGCAGCACCGGCAGCGCATTGGCCAGCACGCTGGCGAGTCCGTCGTCAAAGGTCAGCGCCAGCTGCGGCTTGTTCGGGTTGGCGATGACCGCCGCTGGGGTCGCAAAGCTCCACCCGTCGTCGGCAGCGATCTGCAGGTGACGCTCGAAGTCGGCGGGGCTCACGTCGTTGACGCCCCACTGCGGCGTTCCGACCGAGTGATAGGCAAGTATCCGGCCTCGGCGGGTGGCGCCGGCCTCCGGGGCGGCCCGGTACCGGGCCGCGATGAACCAGCGCTCGGCGGACAGCCGGGCAAAGGCCGCGCTCTGTCGCGCGATGCGGCCGGGCCGCGACGCGCCCACGGCGCGGCGGACGGTGGGGATTGTCAACCGGGTCCCCCTTCTCTCCCCACGCCTCTGACTGCTGCGCCATCTCGGGTCGTTGAGCCGGCGGCATCAGCGATCACCGCGACCACTCGGTCCTGGTCATCCTCCGTGAGTTCATGGAACAGCGGCAGGATGAGGCTCGATGACGACAGGCGCTCGGTGACGGCCAGCTGCGCCCCGTCGCCATAGCCGGCGTAGGCGGGCTCGAGGTGCGCGGCCATGATCCCGCGGCGCGCCGATATTCCCGCGTCGGCCAGCAGCTGGAGGAGCCCGTTCCTCGGCACCGGGAAGTCGTCTGGCAGCGCGACCCAGAACGACTGGAAATTCGTGCTGCCGTACCAGGGGTCCGTGATCATCTGCAGGCCGGGAATGCGGCCGAGCAGCCGCTGATAGCGCTCCGCGAGCTGGCGCCGACGCCGTACGATCTCCGGCAGGCGTCGCAGCTGGACCAGGCCGATGGCGGCCTGGATATCGGTCATCCGGTAGTTGTAGCCGAGCTCGGCGTAGTGCTCTATCAGTACCCGGCGGTCAGCGTGCCTGGCAGCTGCGCTGATGTCCATACCGTGCTCGCGCAGCCGGCGCAGCCTGGCCGCCACGGCCGGATCGGGCGTGGTCACCATGCCGCCTTCACCCGTGGTGAGCAGCTTGCGAGGGTGGAAGGAGAAGGTCGCTAGCGCGGCGCCGGCCCCGGCCGGCCGCCCGCGATACGTCGAGCCCGCTGCGCACGCGGCGTCCTCGACGACGGTGACACCGCGTCGGTCGCACAGTTCTCGCATCGCGTCAAGATCAGCTGGGACGCCCCCCTGGTCGACCAGGATCA
>Ga0187781_10002141_pt1 | contig 15084 bp, 13 predicted proteins | sample 0715_SJ02_MP02_2_FD_132447 | JGI IMG/M metagenome (GOLD analysis project Ga0187781, IMG submission 132447) | Tropical peat soil microbial communities from peatlands in Department of Meta, Colombia - 0715_SJ02_MP02_20_MG | ecosystem: Environmental > Terrestrial > Soil > Wetlands > Peat | place...
CTGTTCGTGGGCGAGCGTGTGCTGGACCGGATGGCCAGGCTGGGCTTGCTCGGCGTGTACGTCACCTTCGTCGACGAACTGGCGTCGCTGAACGAGGCCTGCGTCAGCATGGTGGCGTCCGTCATCCCGGACGATCCCGCGGCGCGGACGTTCAAGCTCGTCAGGAGGCCCGCCGACGGTCTGGCCTACGCGGAAGCGATCGCCGGCAAGTACGGCTTGACGTATCGGCAGCTGAAGGAGCAGCTGGCGCCATGAAGGCCTTCCTGATGTATCCCGACCGGGACTTCGACACCGACCGGGACCTGCCCGCCAACGAAGCGGACCTGAGCAGCGACCTGGAACTGAACGTCCTGCTGCAGGTGATGGCCGCCGACGACAAGTTCCTGTTCGAGGTGGCCAGGCGGGGACTTCACTCTGGCCTGGTCAGCCCCGGCGACATCGTGTACCGGCAGCATGTCCTGGCCGACTGCACCGCCCAGCCCGGCGTGATCCGCGAACTGTACGACGTCGCGGTGGCGGGCATCCTCGCGGAGAGGCAGGTCCTCAGCTGGGTGCTCCGCGATTCGCCCGACACGCTGCTGCACCGCTCCAGCCAGGTGTTGCGGATCTACCTGGACATGCTGCACCGGCTGAGGCACATTGCCGACGCCCGCGCCGCTGACTTCCGCTCGGAGGGCTTCGCCCGGTTCTTCGCCATGATCGCCGCGGAGCTGAACGACGAGTACTTCGCCGAGATGGAGGCTCACCTGTCCGAGCTGGCCTTCCGGCGCGGCACGCTGATCAGCGCCAGGCTCGGAAAGGGGCTCAAGGGCACGGGCTACGTCGTGCGGCGGCAGCCGGAGCAGACCTGGCGGGACCGCCTTCCCGGCCTGAACAAATCGCCGAGTTACAGCTTCACCATCGCAGAACGCGACCAGACCGGCTGGCGGACGCTGTCCGACCTGACCAGCCGCGGGGTCAACACGACGGCGAACGCGCTGGCGCAGTCCGCCGACCACATCAAGGCTTCTTCCAGATGCTCCGCGCCGAACTCGGCTTCTATCTGGCCTGCCTGAACCTGCGGGACCGGCTGACCGCCAAGCGCCAGCCGGTCTGCTTCCCGGCTCCGGCCAGCCTCGTCACCGGCAGCGCCGGACAGGTCAGCCTTTCGGCCCGCGGCCTGTACGACGCCTGCCTCTCGGTCAGCACCGAGGCCCCGGCCGTGGGCAACGACCTGGACGCGGACGGCAAGCAGCTGATCATGATCACCGGCGCGAACCAGGGCGGCAAGTCGACGTTCCTGCGTAGCGTCGGCCTGGCCCAGCTGATGATGCAGGCCGGGATGTTCGTGGCGGCGGAGTCGTTCACCGCCAGCGTGACCGCGGGAGTCTTCACGCACTTCAAGCGCGAAGAAGACGCCACGATGGAGAAGGGCAAGCTGGAAGAGGAACTGGCCAGGATGAGCGTCATCGCCGGCCAGATCAGGCCCGGCTGCCTCTTGCTGTGCAACGAGTCACTCGCCTCCACCAACGAGCGCGAAGGCTCCGAGATCGCCCGTCAGGTTATCGGCGCCCTGACCGAGGCGGGCATCCGGATCATCTTCGTCACCCACATGTACGACCTGGCCGGGCGCTACCACGCCGAACACCGCCCGGGGGTGCTTTTCCTTCGCGCGGAACGCCGGCCCGACGGCCATCGCACGTTCCGCCTGCTGCCCGGCGAGCCGCTGCCCACCAGCTACGGCGAAGACGTGTACCAGGAGGTGTTCGGGCCCGGTATGGTAAAAGAGATCACGCGATGAGGCTCGCGTACCGCCGGGCCGGGTAATCCGGTCAGCTGATGGCCTCTACCTGCAAGGACGTTCTGGCGTCGTGAAGGCAGGGGAGGTCCTGCGTGGTCTCTGTGCTGATCCAGGTGTTGCAGAGCCTGGTGGTGCTCACGCTTGCCCCGCTGTATGCGGGTGTGCTGGCGCGGGCCGAGGCGGTGGTCGGTTCCAAGCGCGGGCCCAGCGTGCTGCAGCCCTACCGGGACCTGGCCAAGCTGCTGCGCAAGGGCAGCGCGGTCAGCGACCAGGCCTCGTGGGTGTTCCGCGGCGCGCCGTTCATGGCCTTCGCCTGCTATCTCACCGTGTCGGTGATCGTCCCGGTGATCACGAACGAGCCGCTGCCGCTGGCCTTCCTGGCCGACCTGATCGGCGGCGCGTTCGTGCTGACACTGGCCAGCTTCGTGATCTCGCTGGCCGGCCTGGACACCGCCAGCCCGTACGGCGGGCTGGGGGCGAGCCGGGCCAGCTGGATCGGCAGCATGGCCGAGCCCGCGCTGATCCTGGTCTTCTTCACCGTCGGCGCGGTGTCGGCGTCGGACAACCCGTACCTGATGAACCACGCGGTCGCGTCCTCGCCCTACGTGGTGGTGCTGCCGACGCACCTGCTCGGCCTGGTCGCCTTCTTCATGATCGTGCTGGTGGAGAACGGCCGGATCCCGATCGACACGCCGGGCGGCTCCACCGAGATCTCGATGATCGAGGAGAGCCGGGTGCTGGAGTACTCGGGACGTGAGTACGCGCTGGTCAAGTGGGGCAGCTGGATGAAGCTGTTCCTGCTGTCCTCGGTGTTCATGAACGTGTTCGTGATCCCGTGGGGGCTGGGCAGCGCGACCAGCCTGCCCGGTGCCCTGCTGGCGATCCCGGTCCTGCTCGGCAAGCTCGCGCTGTGCGGCCTGGCGATCGTCGTCATCGACACCTCGTTCGCCAAGCTGCGGTTCTTCCGCATCGCCGAGTTCCTCGGCGCGGCGTTCATGCTGGCCCTGGTCGGCGTGGCCACCTCGTACGTGATCGGGAGATGAGCGGTCATGGAGAGGCTGTCCGCGACCAGCACCGCAGGAGTCCTGCTCGACCTGTCGGGCGTGCTGATCCTGCTGCTGGCTTTCGCGTGCCTGGCGTCGAAGCTGTTCAACCGGTACGTGGTCTATTACGGTGCCCAGTCGGTCGTGCTCTCGTTCGCGGCGGCGGTCGCCGCCGTGGCCTTCCGTAGCGTCGAGCTGTGGATCCTCGCGGTCCTCACGCTGGCGATCAAGGGGATCGCGATCCCGCTGGCGGCTCGCAGGCTGCTGGTCACTCGGCTGGTGCTCAAACGGGATGCCGCGATGTCGACCGGCCTGTCGACCTCGCTGATCGCCGGCGGGGCGCTGACCGCGTTTGCCTACCTGGTGACCAAGCCGGCGTTGCTGCCGCACGGCACGGTCGCGGCCGCCGTGGTCCCGCTGTCCACCGCGGTGATCTTGCTCGGGTCGCTGTCGATGGTGGTGCGCCGGCATACGGTCGCGCAGCTGATCGGCTGGCTGATCGTGGAGAACGGGGTGTTCCTCGGCGCGATCACCCTGGTCGCGACGTTCCCGTTCATCGTCGAGGCCGGGATCTTCCTGGACATCGTGGCGGGGGTGCTGATCATGGTGGTGTTCGTGTCCGGGCTCACCCGACAGGTGGCCGAGGCCAGCGCCGGCGAGCTGCGGGAGCTGCGCGGATGACCGCGCTGGCCATCCTCGCCGCGCTGGCCCCGCTGGCCGGGTCGGCCGCCGGGCTGGCGGGCGCGCGGGCGCGGTTGGCCGGCGTGGCCCAGGCCGCCGGGGCGGCAGTGGCGCTGGGCTGCTCGCTGGCCCTGCTGGTGGGTATCGAGGGCCGGGGGCCGCTGGCGGGCTGGGACGGCTTCCTGTACGTGGATTCGCTCGGCGGGTTCTTCCTGATGACGGTGGCCGGGGTGGCGCTGCTCGCGGCGCTCGGGTCGATCGGCTGCGTCGCGGCGCAGGAAGACGACGGCGAACTCAGCGGCTTCCAGGTCCGGCTGTACTTCGCGTTCTTCGGCCTGTTCGCCTCGCTGATGCTCGCGGCGCTGGAAACCGGCAACCTGGGGCTGTTGTTCGTCCTGATCGAGGCGAGCACGCTGGCCAGCGCCGCGCTGGTCGGCCTGGAGGGACAGGCCCGGTCGCTCGAGGCGGCCTGGAAGTACATCATCATCAGCTCGCTGGGCGTCACGATAGCCCTGGCCGGGACCTTGTTCCTGTTCTACTCGGGCAGCGCCCTGCACCTGGGTTCGAACCTCGGCCTGACCTGGCCGTACCTGCTCGCGCACGCGCACGCGCTGGCCCCGCAGAGCCTGCGGCTGGCGTTCCTGCTGGCGGTGGTCGGCTACGGCACCAAGGTGGGCCTGGCGCCGATGCACACCTGGCTGCCCGACGCGCACGCCGAGGCGCCCAGTCCGGCCAGCGCGATGTTGTCCGCCGCACTGCTCAATACCGGGATGTACGCGATCATCCGGTTCCTGGCCATCGCGAACAGGGGGCTCGGCAGCACCTACCCGCGGGCCGTGCTGTTGTCCTTCGGGTTCGCCTCGATCGTGATCGGGGCGCTGTTCATGGTGCGGCGGGGGAACTTCAAGCGGCTGTTCGCCTACTCCTCGGTCGAGCACATGGGCATCATCGCGGTGGCCCTCGGCTTCGGCGGTGTGCTCGGCCTGTACGGCGCGCTGTTGCAGACGCTCAATCACGCGCTGGCCAAGGCCGTGTTGTTCCTGTCCAGCGGCGACGTCTCGCTCCGCTACCGGACCAGGGAGGCGGGGCAGGTCAGCGGGCTGCTCGCGGCGGTGCCGCTGACCGGCGGCGTGCTGCTGCTGGCCACGTTCGCCGTGCTGGGCTCCCCGCCGTTCGGGCTGTTCCTGTCCGAGCTGACCATCGTGCGGGCCGGCTTCGCCCACGGCAGCCCGCTGTTCCCGCTGCTGCTGCTGGCCCTGCTGGGGCTGGCGTTCGTGGCCTTCGCCCGGAGCACAGCCGGGATGGTGACCGGCCGCCCGCCCGCCCAGCTGGCCAGCCCGTACCAGGGCCGTAGCGCGGTGGCTGTCACCGCAGCGCCTCTCGTCCTCGGCCTGACGGTGCTGCTGGTCCTCGGATTGTGGATCCCGGCGGGCCTGGACGCCGTGCTCCGGCACTCGATCGAGGTGATCGGATGACCGCGGTCGAGCCGCAGGCCGCCGGGACGTCAGAGCGGCTGGTACGCCAGCTCGCCGACCTCGGCGGACTGGAAGTCGCCGACGGCGGGGCGACCCGGGGAGCGGTCACCGTCCTGATGCTGCCCGAGACGCTGGAGGAGGCCACGCACGCCATCGCGGGCACGGCCGGCGCCCGCCTGGCCGACATGTTCGCCGATAACGGTGGTGATGCGCCGACGCTACGCTTGGTCTGGGCGGTCGAGGAGGGATATCTGCTCACCGAGACCGAGATCGAGGGCGATCAGTACCCGGCGCTGTCCGACATCGCTCCGGCCGCATTCGTCGAGGAATGCGAGATCCACGAGCAGTTCGGCATCCGGCCGGCCACGGGCAAACCGCTCAACCGGCTCATGCTGCCGCCGCACACGGGTGCGGACTTCCCGCGGCTGGGGCACCGGCCGGCGCAGCCGCCGGAAGAGGTGCACGCGCCGCACACCGTGGGCGGGCAGGCCTTCGAGTTCCCGTTCGGGCCGGTCCGGCAGGTCGGCGTGGAGAGCCTGTACTACGGCCTGGTGACCAGAGGCGAGGAAGTCGTCGACGTATACATGTTCACCTGGCACAAGCACCGCGGCGTGGAATGGCGGCTGCGCGGCACCACGCCGCGTGAGGGCCTGTTCTTCGCCGAGCGCGCCGAGGGCCTCAGCGCCGTCGCGGTCGGCTGGGCGTTCGCGGCCGCCGCGGAGGCCGCGCTCGGCGTCGCGCCGCCGCCTGCCGCCGACAGGACCCGGGCGGTCGCGCTTGAGCTGGAACGCCTGTACAACCACGCCGCGGCCATGGCCGCGCTGTGCCAGGCCACCGGGCTGACGGTGGGTCAGTCAGCGGCCGAGATCGCGCTGGAACGGCTGCTGCGGGTCAACGCGGCCGCGTTCGGCCACCGGAACCTGTTCGGCGTCATACAGCCCGGCGGAGCCAGCCGCGCTCCGGACGCCACGGTGCTCCGCCGTGACCTGGCCGCCGCCTACGGTGAGCTGCGCCGGGCCGCCGACGCGCTGTTGGCCACCAACTCCTTCGTCGACCGGCTGGAAGCCTGCGGTGTTCTGACCGCCGAGCAAGCCCGCCGTCTCGGCCTGGTCGGGCCCGTCGCGCGGGCCACCGGACTGGCCGTGGACACGCGGCTGAATGGCCGCCGTCCGCCGAGCGGGTCCGCGGACGGCGGCCCCTACGCCGGCTACCCGGTCACCGCCATCACCGCCGACGGCGGCGACGTGTTCGCCCGGTTCCAGGTCATGCTGGGCGAGGCGGCCGAGTCGGTCCGGCTGATCGGCGAGTTCCTCGACGCGGGCACCGCAGCGGAATGCAGTCCGCTACCTGGCGGCGGCGGCAACGGCCTGGGCTGGGCCGAGTCATCACGGGGCGAGGTGCTGGCCTGGATCGCGCTGGACGAGGACGGGCGGATCACCCGGGCGCGGCTGCGGCCTGGATCGGTGCGCAACTGGCGCGGCTTCGACGACGCGTGCCGGTCGCAGAACGTGTTCACCGACATCCCGATCATCGAGGCCAGCTTCTGGCTGACCGCAGCCGGCCTGGCCCGCTGAAGGAGGCGAGACGCGATGCCACTGTGGTTCGTCCGAGGGCTGCGCCGCGGGGTGGTCACCACCCGTTACCCGGCCCGGCCCGACGACTCGGCGGCCTGGCTGCCGAGGCCGCCCGCGTTCCGGTCCTGGCAGCTGACCCGCGAGGCGGCCGACCGGATGGTCGCGGTGTGCCCCGGCCCCGCGCTGAGCAGGCGGGACGACACGCTGGTCTTCGACGTGGGCGCTTGCACCGCGTGCGGCAGGTGCGCCGAGGCCGCCCCGGACGCCGTCGCACCGAGCGGGGAGTTCGAGCTCGCCACCACGTCCCGTTCGGCCTTGATAAAAGACATCCCGATCCGGGGAGGCGGACGATGAACCCCAGCCAGGACGAGGCCGAGGTGGCCCGGCGGTTGCGCGACACGATCGCCGGGCAGTTCGGCCGCAGCCTGCACATTCGCACTCTCGACACCGGGTCGTGCGCGGTGTGCGAGCAGGAGATCCGGCTGCTGGCCGCGCCGCACTACGACCTGCACCGGCTCGGCTTCTTCTTCACCCCCGCGCCCAGGCACGCCGACCTGCTGCTGGTCACCGGGCCGATGATCCGGGCGTTCGACGTGGCGGCGCGCAAAACCTACGAGGCGATGCCCGGGCCCAAGGTGGTGGTCGCGACCGGCGCGTGCGCGCTGGGCGGCGTTTACCCGAAGGACCCGTTCGTGCACGGGAACGTCGGCGCGCTCCTCCCGGTGGACGTGTGGATCCCGGGCTGCCCGCCCAGCCCGCTGGCCCTGCTGTACGGGCTCAGCGTCGCGGTGGGCAGGCTCGCCGAGAAGGCACCGGGCCTGACGTTCATCGCCGACGGGGACGGAGGCGGCGCGTGAACCCGCTGGACCTGGTGTACGTCGCGGGCGGCGCCTGGCTCGCGGCCGCCCTGGCCGGGCTGCTGGCCGGGTCCCGGCGGCCGGGGCTGCTGACCTGCTGCGCCGTGTCGGCTCTCGGCGGCGCGGCGGCCGTCGCGGGCGGCGGCTGGTCCCTGGTCTACGGCAATACCCCGGTGGTGGCGCCCGGCGGCGAGGCGCAGACGATCACTGGCGGGCCGCTGGAACTTCAGATGACCAGCCTGGCGGGCGTGTTCGTGGCAGTGCTCGGCATCGTCGCGGTGGCGATCGCCTGGTATGCGCCCCGCTATCACCAGCCGGGCCGCGGCACCGCGGTCTACCTGGCGGTCGGCAACCTGGCCCTGCTCGCCTGCCTGGCCGTCCTGGCCGCCGGCGGCATGATCACGTTCCTGGTCGCCTGGGAGACGATGAGCCTGGCGTGTTACCTGATCATCCTGCGCCACCCGCGCAGCGGCGATTCGGCGCGCGGGGCGTTCTGGTTCCTGGCCCTGTCCGAGATCGGATTCCTGCTGGTCGTGGCGGCGTTCGTGATCTTGTCCACAAAGACGCACGCCACGGAACTGGACCCGATGGCGGCTAGAGCGCACCTGATCGGCGGCGGGTGGCGGGCCGCCGCCTACCTGCTCGCCCTGACCGGGTTCGGGTTCAAGGCCGGCCTGGTCCCGCTGCACGTCTGGCTGCCCGAGGCGCACCCGGTCGCGCCCGCCGACGGGTCCGCGTTCCTGTCCGGCGTGGTGGTCAAGCTCGGCGCCTACGGCATCGCTCTGTTCGCGTTCCGGCTGGATCCCGTCGGCGGCACCTGGCCCGGCCTGGTCACCATGGGCGCCGGGGCCCTGACCGCTGCCATCGGCATCTTGTACGCGATGGCCGAACGCGATATCAAGCGGTTCCTGGCCTATTCCACGATCGAGAACATGGGGATCATCGTGACCGCGTTCGGCGCCGCGATGGTCTTCGGCGCCTACCGCCTCTCCGCGCTGTCCGCGTTCCTGCTCATCGCCGGCCTGTACCACGTGGCCAACCACGGCTGTTACAAGACGCTGCTGTTCCTGGAGGCGGGCGTGGTCGAGCACGCGGCCGGGACCAGGGACATGGACCGGCTCGGCGGGCTGGTGCACCGGCTGCCGCGCAGCGCGGTGGTCGCGTTCGTCGGCACGCTGGGGATCGCCGCGCTGCCGCCGCTGAACGGGTTCGTCAGCGAGTGGCTGATCTTCCAGGGCCTGTTCCAGGGCTTCCGCACCGGCAGCCACCTGACCGCGATCCTCATCGTGCTGGCCGCCGCCACGCTCGGGCTCACCGGCGGGCTGGCCATCTACGCGTTCGTCCGCGGGTTCGGCATCCCGTACCTCGGCATGCCGCGTACCAGGCAGGCCGCGGACGCGCGGGAACGCGGGCAGCCCGTGGCCGGCCCGGCGCTGCTCGCCGTCGCCTGCGTGGCGCTCGCCGTCGGCGCCCCGGTCGTGCTCGCCGCGCTGTCCCGCGCCGCGCGCACCGTCACCGGGACGAGCCTCGGGCCGCTCCTGTTGCCCGGCAAGCTCACCGTCCTCCCGGCGCACGCGGACTTCTCCGCGTTCTCCCCGACCTACCTGGCCGTGTTCCTGGTCGCCGCGTGCGCCGTGCCCGCGCTGGTCTACCTGGCCGGGCGGCCCCGGGCCGCCAGCGCATCCGTCCCGGTCTGGGACAGCGGAATGGTCAGCTTCCGGCCGCGGATGCAGTACTCGGCGATGACCTTCTCCGCCCCGACCCGGGTCACCTTCGACGCGCTGTACCGGCCCGCCGTTTCCGTGCACCGTGCCTCGGACGACGACCCGGCCGGCCGGTCAGGACCGGTCCACTACGAGGCCCAGGTAACGCCGGTGTTCGAGCGGTACATGTACCGGCCCGTCATCCGCGCGGTCGAATGGCTCGCCGACGCCATCCGGCCGCTCCAGTCCGGCGACGTGAACGTGTACCTGCTGTACGTATTCCTTGTGATCCTGCTCGCCTACCTGCTCGGCGCGGTGTGAGGAGGCAGATCCAGGGCCGGCTCCGGCAGCCTTCACATGCTCATCGCGCTGATGGCCGTGGTCGCAGAGGTGCCGAGCTAGCCTGGATGGGTGCTGCGCTTCCGGGATGACCGCACCGGCTCGCTCGTCGACCTTGCCCTGAGCCCCTCGGTCCCGCTACGGGTGTACGTGGACGGGGCTTCGTGGGGGGCGGAGTTCGGTCTCCGTGCGGTGCGGGTCCTCGTGGCGGCCGACGTGCTGGTCAGGATCGCCGAGCTCAGCGGCCTGCAGGTGGTCACCGTCCTGGCCGCGCCTGATCGGGCTCCCGTAGGGCTCGAGCAGAGCGTCGGCGCGCTTGGCCTGCACCCGCTGGCCGTAGCCGGCGGTGCGGCGGAAGCGGATGCCTTGCTCGGCGGGCCAGCCCACGTGCGCGTCGCCGCGAGCGCGGGCGGACGGGCTGGCGGCGGGGACGGCGTGCTCATCGGCGTGGGCCCGGCTCAGGACCTGACATCGGACGGTCGCGCGGCACAGCCGGACGCCTCCGGCGGCACCGCCGGCGACCCGCTTGCCCTGCGGCTTGCCTTGCTCTGGTATCCGTACCGCCAGCCGGTCAAGCTCACCGTAGCCGCGGTGGCCGAGGCCGAAGAAACGGCCGGCCGGTGGCGGCACGCAGTGGCCAAGTGGGCCGCCGAGCCGTCCAGGCCCATACCCGCCGAGACAGCCCACAGGATCAGCGTCGCCTTCGACAACGATCTCGATACGGCGGCGGTCCTGGATCTCCTGCTCAGGTTGGAGTCTGACCCCGAGGCGCCGCCAGGGGCGAAGTTCGAGACGTTCGCCTTCGCGGATCGCGTCCTCGGCCTGGAGCTGGTCCGGGAGATCGGCCGCTAGCCATGGAACTGCACGACGACGTGCGAGCCCGGGTACCCGAGGTCGAGCCGCTCCCGGAGCCGATCCCCTCCGGGCCGCCGACTCTCTACTGAACCTGAAGCGGATACCGCGTCAGCCGGCGCTGGCCTCAGCTGGGGCGGCGGTAGGCGCTTCGGACCCGGGTCGCCCGGGTGGTCTGTCCGGGATCAGCCCGGTGAAGAACAGGCCGGCGACGGCGACGAGCGTGACGACCCACAGCGAGGTGCGCAAGGAGGCGAGGCGGGCGTCGCTGTTGGCGGTCAGCACGGCGTCGGCCTGCGCCGGCGGGACAACCGCCTTCTGGAGCTCGGCCTTCAGGTCGGTGTCCGAGATGAACGGGACGCCCGCGGAAAGCTGGGTGGTGGCCTGGGCCTTCACGTCCGCGGGGATGGCGGAGCTGGCCTGCACGCCGTTGATCAGGCCGCTGGTCAGGCTCGCGATGAGCACCGCGCCGACCAGGGCGGTGCCGAGCGAGGCGCCCAGATTGGTCACGGTGTTCTGGAGCCCGCCCACCTCGGCGCTTTCTCTATCGGGGACCGCGGAGACGGTGACCGCCCCGAGCTGGGAGGCGAGCGCGCCGATGCCCAGCCCCATCAGCAGCATGGGGACGGTGACGATGCCCGCACCCGCGCCGGGGCTGATACCGCCGATGAGCACCAGGGTCCCGGCGGTCATGGCCAGCAGGCCCAGGCGGACCACCAGCCGGGGCCGGGCCCGGGGTGCGAGTTCAGGGATGCCGACCGCGGCGGCCAGCAGGGCGAACGAGAGCGGCAGCAGCCGGGCACCGGTCTGCAGCGCGGACAGTTCAAGCACTACGGACAGGAACAAAGGGATGGTGAAAAACACGCCGGCCTGGATGAAGAACTGGAAGAAGAACATCGACAGGCCGCCGGTGAGCTGGGTGTTACGCAGCATGGGCGGCCGGATCAGCGGCTCGCCTCCCCGCCGCTCGACGTGCGCCTCCCACAGGACGAAGCAATAGATGACCAGAAGCCCGCCGATGACCAGCCAGACCACCGGAGAGGTGCCCAGGAACTTCGGCCCCCCGGGTCTGGCCTTCACGAGGCCCCAGGTACCGGACTTCAGGATGCCGAACACCAGCAGGGACAGCCCGGCGATCGACAGCAGGGCGCCGACCAGGTCGAACCGCACACGGGCGCCGGGCGGCCCATCGGCTACCCGGCGCAGCGCGGCCACGATGCCGGCCACGATCACGACCTCACCCACGAAGACCCATCGCCACGACGCGAAGGTGGTCACCGCCCCGCCGATGAGCGGGCCGACGGCTACCGCGATCGCGCCCGCCGCGGCGATCATCCCGTAGGCCGCCGTCCGGCGCTCCGGCGGGAAGTTGCCCGCCACCAGCGCCACGATGGCGGGCATGATCAGCGCGGCGCCGATGCCCTCCAGCACCGACCAGCCGACCAGAAGCACACCCAGGTTCGGGGCCAGCGCGGTGGTGAGGGACCCGGTGCCGTAGATGACGAGCCCGACGGCGAAGGCCCGGCGCCGCCCGACGATGGCCCCGATCTTGCCCCCGGTGATCATCAGCGACGCCATCACCAGCGTGTACAGGGTGATCGCCGTCTGGATGCCGGTGACCGTCGTCCCGATGTCGGCCGCCACCTGGCGGATCGAGACGTTCATCACCGAGCTGTCGAGGGTCATCAAGAACTGCCCGGCGGCCAGCACCGACAGGACGAAGCCACTCGCGGCCACCGTACGTCCTGCCGCGGTCGAGGTCGCCACCGCTCTGCTCCTTCCATTACCGGCCGGCTCGAAGGATCCAAGGATTCCTCGAAATACCGTGGCAGGTCCAGCCGGTTGGCGAGCTAGCCGCGCCTGCCGCCCCGATCGGTCAGGGCGGTCAGAACGGCACGGGGATCGCGAGCAGGCCGTCACCGGAACCGCGGCCGGACACGATCCGGCAGAATTCCATGGCGTCCAGTTCGTATGAGGGGCCGCTGGTCCCCCAGGCCCAGCAGCCGCCCGCGGGCCCGGTGAGGGCCAGCGTGCATGGCTGGCCGTGCCGCTGGGCCCATTCCGCCGCGACGTCGGCGACCAGCGTGCCGTCGTGACCGGCGGTGAGCGTCAGCTGGCGACTGGCGGCGGCGGCGATGTCCGAGCGGTGCATCCAGGTGTCCCGGGTGAGGATGACATCGGTGAGGTAGCCGACGGTCCAGTCCTCGGTCTGCGTGCCCGTGCTGTTGACCGGCTGGCCGCGCATTCGCATCTGGCGGATGAGCCGCGGGGTGCGGCCCCGGGTCTTTGCTGCCCGGGGCGTGACGGCGGCGAGCCGGGCGACGATCTCTGCCGGGGGACGGTGACGGTGCTTATCGACCTGCAGCGCGGTCAGCGCGTCCAGGAACGGGCCCTCGGCACGCTTGGCGGCGCGGAACTGGCGTGCCTGCTCCAGTGGTGATGCGGCGAATTCGGCCATGCCGAGAACATGACAGGCGATGGCATGGATATCCCACGCCGGGCACGCGGTCGGCCGGGTCCAGTCGTCGGGCGCCAGCTCGCGGAGCTGGGCGACGAAACGGTCGTATTCCGCCGCGGCCAGGCGCCTGGCCGACGCGTGCTCCAGGGCGGGCCGCCGCGGCTGGTAACTGCGGTCGCTGACCTGGTCAATCCCCTGGTTCAGCTGGCCAGGGCGTCGCGGACGGCGGGGATGACCATCTCGAACGTCGACCCCGAGCCGCTGGCGCTGTGCACCCGGACCGAGCCGTGGTGGGCTTCGGCGATGGCCTGCACGATGGGCAGGCCGAGGCCGAACCCGCCGGCCTCGCGGTTGCGATACGGCTGGGCGCGGGTGAACCGGCGGAAGATGCGGTCGAGCTCAGTGGGCGGGATGCCACAGCCCGAGTCGGTCACGGCCAGGACCGCGTTCCCGCCTTCGAGGTGGACGCTGACCTCGATGGTGTCGCCTGGCTCGGTGTGCGCGACGGCGTTCTCCAGCAGCGCATCCAGAGCGGCGACGAGCCGGTCACTGTCGCCGAGCACGGTCGTCTCGGCGACCTCCCCCAGCCGCCAACGGCGGGGAACGTTGCCCCAGCGTTCCAGGGCGTCGAGGACCAGGGAATCGGCCGGCACCGGGGCCAGGTGCAGGAAGTCCGGGGTCCCGGCCGAGGCCAGCAGCAGCAGCCGATTCGTCAGCCGCCGCAGCCGAGCCAGTTCGCCGGTGACCACCCGGGCGTCGGCGGCCACCGCCTGATCGGTGGCGGCCTGCTCGATCAGCTCCGCGTGGCCGAGGGCCACGGTGATCGGGGTGCCCAGCTCGTGCGAGGCGTCCTGCAGGAACTGGCGCTGCTGCTCCAGCAGGCGCACATTCTCCTCGGAGATCTGCTGGACCTGTTCCATGGCCCTCAGCCGTTCCTGGGTGGCGGCCAGCCGCCGGCGGCCGTGCCACACCATGACCAGGAACATCAGCGCGATCAGCGGGACTTCGGCCAGGTAGTCGGCGTCCTGCTGGCCCTTGAGGACCTGCACGAAGATGATGCCCCCGGTGGCCAGCGTCACGGCGGCCCAGGTCAGGATCGTGGGCTGCAGGCGCCACAGCCGGAACCCGTAGATCACCGTCAGGCTGACCCAGATGGCCAGGAACGGCACCGTCGCCCAGTTCGACAGCAGCCGCATGGCGATCAGGTTGAGGCCGACGAACACGGCCCAGGCGATATCCGGCGCCATGGGGCGGATCCGCTGCAGGCCGATCCGCAGCACGGGCATGGGATGTGCCCCGCGGGCGAGGGCAGGCGCGGGCGCGGTCCGCCGGACCTCGCGATCCCGACCCTGCGTGTGCACGATCTTCTCCTGGCTGCTAGGGCTGGCCTGGTTCGGTGGGGTACATCCTAGCCAGCCGGGGGCCATGGCCAGAATGTCCTGGTGACGTCGGCCTCCGCCGGTGACGTCCGTGAGGTGCGGAGATCTTCTTAACTGAGCGCTTGACAGGCGCTCGCCCGCGCTCGCTACGCGATGAGGTCGAGGGCCGCGCGGATGATGCTGTCGGTATCGATGCCGTTGTACCGGTACAGGTCCTCGAGCGACCCGGACTGGCCGAACCGGGCGACGCCGAGGGCGGCGTGCGGGACACGGTTGACGGTGGCCAGGAAGGCCAGCGTGTGCGGGTGCCCGTCCAGGACGGTCACCAGGGCTGTGGCCCGGGCCGCGGGAAACGCCTGGTCCAGGATCCACGTCTCCCCCGCCGCGTCGTGTCCCTGCCGCGCGCGCAGGGCCCGGAACAGCAGGCCCGGGCTGGTCACGCACACCACGTCGGCGGGCGCCCCGAGCTCGGCCAGCCGCTCCGCGGCGGCCAGCGCCTCCGGCACCACGGCGCCCATGGCGGCGATGGTCACCCGCGGCCCTTCGGCGGCGCGCCGCAGCGGATAGGCACCCGCCACGAGCTGGCGGCGGCGCCGTTCCCTGGCCGCGGGGTCGGCGGGCACGTCGGCCAGCTTCTGGCTGACCGGGCGGGTGGACAGGCGCAGGTAGGCCGAGCTGCCGTCGGGACGACCCAGCCGGGCCAGGCTGGCCAGCAGGCACCACTCGGTGTCGATGGCGAAGGCCGGCTCGTAGGTGACGCAGCCCGGCTGCTCGATGCCGATGGACGGGGTGGTGATGGACTGGTGCGCGCCGCCCTCGGGGGCCAGGCTGACGCCGGACGGCGTGCCGACCAGGATCGACTGGCCACCCGCGTAGATACCGAACGACCACGGTTCCAGCGCCCGCTCCACGAACGGGTCGTAGAGCACCCCGACCGGCAGCA
>Ga0187781_10002142_pt1 | contig 15084 bp, 12 predicted proteins | sample 0715_SJ02_MP02_2_FD_132447 | JGI IMG/M metagenome (GOLD analysis project Ga0187781, IMG submission 132447) | Tropical peat soil microbial communities from peatlands in Department of Meta, Colombia - 0715_SJ02_MP02_20_MG | ecosystem: Environmental > Terrestrial > Soil > Wetlands > Peat | place...
GACCGAAAGGTGCCGGTGATCGAGGACGCGGCGATCGACCCCGAGTTCGGTGCCGGCGCGCTCAAGGTCACGCCCCGCCACGATGAGGTCGACCACGAGGTCTACCAGCGCCACCCGACCCTTCCCATGCCGCCGGACATCCTCGACGCGGGGGGGCGGCTGACGAGCGATTGGGTCCCCGCCGAGTTCCGGGGAATGGACCGGGACGAGGCGCGGACGAAGACGCTCGAGGCGCTCGAGAAGGCTGGGCTATTACTGCGGCGCGAGCCGTACCGCCACTCGGTCGCCCGCTCCGAGCGGTCCGACGCGGTAATCGAGCCCCGCCTCTCGGTGCAGTGGTTCGTCCGGATGCGCCCGCTCGCCCTACCCGTGATCGAAGCGGTCCGCCGGGGCGAGATCCGGATCCATCCCGAGCGGTGGGAACGCGAGTTCCTCCACTGGCTCGAGGAGATCCAGGATTGGTGCATCTCGCGCCAGGTGTTCTGGGGGCACGCGATCCCCGTCTACTACTGCCGGCACTGCCATCGGGAGGTCGCGTCGGTCGACCCGCCCGCGAAGTGCGACCGGTGCTCGAGCGCCGACCTCGAGCCCGACCCGGACGTGCTCGACACGTGGTTCACCTCGTGGCTCTGGCCGTTCGTGACGCTCGGTTGGCCCGAACGAACCGCCGACCTCGACCACTACTATCCGACGAACGTCCTCGTCACGGGCCGTGACATCATGTTCTTCTGGGTCGCCCGGATGATGATGTCGGGCTACTACTTCCGCAACGCCCGGCCGTTCTCGGACGTCTATTTCACCGGCATGCTGCGGGACGAGCAGGGCCGCCGGATGTCGAAGCACCTCGGCAACTCCCCCGACCCGCTCGAGCTCGTGCGCCAGCGGGGCGCGGACGCGGTCCGGTTCGCCCTCGTCTTCCCGAACCCGACCGACGAGGACGGGATGTTCGGCCCCGCCGCCCTGGACGGGGGCCGCAACTTCCTCACCAAGGTCTGGAACCTCGTCCGGTTCACCCTCGCGTTCATCCCGGACGGCACCGCCCCTCCCGAGGGGCCGCCCGCGCTTCCCGCGGCGAGCGCGCTCGAGAACCGCTGGGTCCTTTCCCGCTACCGCCGCGCGAGAGAAGAGCTCGACCGGGCGCTGACGGAATACCGGATCACCCCGGCCGCGGCCGTGCTCTACGACTTCCTCTGGCACGACCTCGCCGACCGGTACGTCGAGATCGCGAAGGAGGCGCTCCTGGGCCACCGCGGGGAGACCGCCCAGCGGGAGGCTCGGGAGACGCTACTGTTCGTGGTCGAACGCTCCCTCCGTCTCCTCCACCCGTTCGTGCCCCACGTCACCGAGGAGCTGTGGCACGCCCTGCCGCATCCGGACACGTTGCTCGCGCTCGCCCCGTGGCCCCGGGCCGACGAGGCCCCGTCGGACCCGGTCGCCGAGGTCGAGATGGAGCCCGTGCTCGAAACCGTGCGGCTCCTACGGAACCTGCGCTCGGAGGAGAAGGTCCCCCTCGACGCCGCGCCGAAGGCGTGGGTCCGCCCGGCCGGTCCCGAGGTCGCTCGAGTGCTCTCCGCGGAGAAGGCGACCGTCGTCCGTCTCGTGCGGCTCGGTTCGCTCGAGCTCCTGGACGAGCGCGCCGAGCCGCCCGCGGGCACGGGCCGTCGGGTCGCGGTGTTCGGGGAGTGTTTCCTCGAGCGCCCCGTGGCCTCGGGGGCGACCGCGGAAGCGCTCCGGCGTGAGCGCGCGAAGCTCGTCGCCCTCCTTGAGAAGAATCGCTCGCGCCTCGCTGACCCCGGCTTCCGCGCCCGGGCGCCGCCCGAGGTCGTCCGCGAAGCCGAGGAGAAGGCGACGGAGCTTCAGGACCGGGTGCAGCGCATCGACGAACATTTGAAGGAGGACGGCGCCTCGCCCGAGGCGTCCCCATGACCCCTACCGAACGACCTCCTCGCCGGGCCGCGAAGAAGAAGCCCATCGGCTCCGCGACCCGAAAGCCGCCCTCGCGGGCGCCGACCGTGGCATCGATCGAGACAGTGGAGATGCCGGGCGGCGCGCGCCCGCACCCCGAGCTCGGCCTCGGGCTCTGGGCGCTCGGTCGATGGACCCCCGAGGACGAAGCTCGCACGAAGGCCACCATCGGACGGGCGTACGAGCACGGGATCCGCTGGTTCGACACGGCCGAGGTCTACGGTAACGGCCGGTCGGAGCGCCTCCTCGGTGAGGTGCTGAATCGGGTGCCCCACGCGGCGCCCGATGCGTACGTGGTGACGAAGGTCTCCTGGGAACACCTCCACGCGAACCAGGTCCGGGCGAGCCTCATCGGCAGCCTCGAGCGCATGGCGCGTCGGTCCGTCGACCTCTACCTCGTGCACGCCCCGGATTCGCGCGTGCCGCTCGCGGAGACGATGGGCGCCCTCGAGGCGCTCTGGAAAGACGGGAAGATCGGCGCCATCGGGGTCTCGAACTTCTCGGTCGAGGAGCTCGAGGAGGCGTCGCGCCATCTCGCGGAGGCGAAGATCGTGGTGAACCAGCTCCGCTACAACCTGTTCCTGCGGGACGACGTCGACCCGGTCCGGGACTACTGCCGTAGCCACGGCATCTTGATCGAAGCCTACAGCCCGCTCGCGCGAGGCCTCCTGCTCGGTCGGTACCTGGACGGCGGTAAGGTTCCGAGGGAGGTCCGCGACTTCGCGCACCGTCTCTTCGAGCCGGACATCCTTCCCGAGATGCGCGAGCGCGGGACGGCGCTCCGCGACCTGGCCGCCGACGCGAAGGTGCCGCTCGGGTCGATCGCCCTCCACTGGGTCCGCAAGATGGGCGCGGTCCCCGTCTTCGGGGCGAGCCGGGCGGAGCAGATTGACTCGATTTTGAGCGCGTGGGCGGTCCGCCCGCCGGACCGGGTGCTCGACCGAGCGGACCGGATCGCGCGGGGCGAACGTGCTTAAGCTGGTCGCTCTCGACATGGACGGGACGCTCGTCGACGTCGCGAGCTCCTGGCGCGTCGTCCACGATCATTTCGGCGACCACAACGACGAGGGGCTCCGAATGTTCCTCGCCAACAAGATCGACGACCACGAGTTCATCCGGATGGACGTCCGGGTCTGGTGGAAGCACGAGCCGGTCCTATCGATCGACCACCTCGAGAGGATCCTCGCGGACGTCCCGCTGATGCCCGGCGCGCACGAATTGATCGACGGGCTCCACCAGCGCGGCGCGCGGACAGCGATCGTGAGCGGCGGGCTCGACGTGCTCGCGAAGCGGATCGCCGGTGAGCTGGGCATCGAGATCGCCCTCGCGAACGGGGTCCGCCTCGACTCCGAAGGGCTGCTCACGGGCGAAGGGATCGTCCGGGTCCCGATCCACGGCAAGGAACGGGTCCTATCGGCGCTGCAGGAGCAGCTCGGCGTCACGCCGGAAGAAACCGCCTCGGTCGGGAACTCCGAGATCGACGTCGGGCTGTTCCGCCGGAGCCGGATGGGGGTCGCGTTCCTCCCCGAGGACGACGCGGTCCGCGCGGCCGCGACCGCCGTCGTGACCGAGCGGAACCTCGGCCGTGTCTTGGAGGCGCTCGAGAGCTTCCCCGGAGGGTCGCCCGTAAAGGAGCGGTAGCGTTATCCCCCACCTCTCGGTCCATATTCTGAGATGGAATCGTACCAGGCCCTCCTCGCCCGCGCCCACGAAAAGCTCCCGCCGATCCGCACCGGCGGCGAGCGCTTCCAGGTGCCCGAGCCGGACGTGATGATCGACGGTAAGAACACGGTCATCCGCAACCTGCAGGAGATCACCGGAGTCCTCCGGCGCGAGCCGGCCCACGTCATCGGATTCCTCGCGAAGGAGTTCGGCTGCCCGGGGGTCCTCGACCTCCCGCGCGGCGTTTTGAAGTCGCGGCTCACGAAGGACCAGATCGCCCAGCGGGTCCGCGACTACACCGCGAAGTACGTGATCTGCTCGGAGTGCAAGCGGCCCGACACCCACCTCCAGAAGGAAGGGAGGCTCACGCTCCTCATCTGCGAAGCCTGCGGGGCCCAACGGCCGGTCACCGTCCGCAAGGTCATCACCCCGGAGAAGCCGCGTACGCCGGTCGTGGTCGGCGAGGTCTACCGCCTCACGATCGAGGACGTCGGACGCCGCGGGGACGGGGTGGCGAAGAAGGAAGGGTTCGTGATCTTCGTCACCGGCGCGAACCAGCGCGGGGCCACGATCAACGCGAAGGTGACGAAGGTCCTCGGCAACAACGCCTACGCCGTGGTCGAACCGTAACGGTCCATGCGCAGCCTTCGGTGGCTGGGTCTCCTCGGCCTCTTCATCGGCGCCCAGGTGGTCGGGCTCCTCCTCGCGCAGCCGTTCCGGTCGGAAGGGTTCACGTCGACCTCGAACCCCCAGAGCCCGACCGCCCCGCTCTTCATCCTCGTCGTGATCGTCGTCGCCCCGCTGTTCATCCTCCTCATCGCCCGGCGGCGCGGCGGGCTCGTCGCCCTCCGCCACCTCATCTTGATCGGGATCGCGGGGGCCCTCTACTTCACCCTCTACGCAACGTTCTCGCTGCTGCCGCCCGGGGTCATTCTGCTGCAACCGTACGCCGCCGAGGCGACCCTCGACCCCGCGCTCGCACTCGCGGCCACCGTGAGCGCGGCGCTCTACCTCGCGCTCCTCATGGAACCGCAGTGGTACGTCGTCGACCTCGTCAGTTTCCTCGCCGCCGGCTCGCTGATCGCGCTGCTCGGCATCTCCTTCGCCATCCTGCCGGCGTTCATCCTCCTCACCGCGCTGATGGTCTACGACGCGATCGCGGTCTACCGGACGAAGCACATGGTGTCGCTCGCCGACGTGGTGACCGACATGAAGCTCCCGATCCTGATGGTGATGCCCGACTCGGCGGACTACGACTACACCCGGGCACCCCGCCTCGCCGAGCAACGCACCCAACCGGCCGAGGAGCGCTCGGCGCTGTTCATGGGGCTCGGCGACGTGGTGATCCCCGGGACGCTGATCGTCTCCGCGTTCATCTGGCTCCCGACCTCCCCCGCGTTCCTCGGGCTCGGCGCCAACCTATGGGCCGCGGTCGGGGCCCTCTTGGGAGCGCTCGTCGGCTACGGGGTTCTGATGCGGCTCGTCCTCCGGGGCAACCCGCAGGCCGGACTACCGCTCCTCAACGGCGGGGCGCTCCTCGGCTACGCCCTCGTGTACATCGCGCTGTTCCACTCGTGGACCCTGGGTCTCACCGGAGCGCTTTAACCCCGTGGGACTCCCCCGGTCCGTGCCGCGCAAGGTAGAGGACGTTCGGATCGACGACGCGCCGTCGCTCGACACGCTCATCCGCCGGCTCGACTCGGGCGGCGGCTTCTCCGCGAAGGAGGTCGCGACCGGGGTCGACCTGCTCGCCCGGATCCTGAAGGACCGGGAGATGACCACCTTCCTCTCCTTCCCGGCCGACATCGTCGCGACGGGGACCCGCGGGGTCCTCGCGACCCTCGTGCGTGAGGGGTACGTCGACGCGGTGATCACCACGTGCGGGACCCTCGACCACGACCTCGCCCGGAGCTACCGGCCGTACTACCACGGCGACTGGGACCTCGACGACGCCGACCTCCACCGCCGCCACGTCTACCGACTCGGGAACCTCATCATCCCGCGGGCGAACTACGGCACGATCCTCGAGCGCAAGATGCGGGTGATCCTCGACCGCCTGTGGGCGGGCGGCACCCGGGCTCTCTCGACCCGCGCGCTCGCCGCCGCAATCGGGGAAGCGATCCCGTCCCGGGAACGGTCGAGCATTCTGCGAGCCGCGGCCGACCGGAACGTGCCGGTGATCGTCCCGGGGATCACGGACGGCGCCGTCGGTTCGCAGGTGTGGCTCTACTGGCAGGACCACCGCGGGCTTTCGATCGACCTCTTGAGCGACGAGCAGCTCCTCTCCGACCTCGTCTTCGACGCGAAGCGCTCGGGCGCCATCATGCTCGGCGGCGGGATCTCGAAGCACCACACGATCTGGTGGAACCAGTTCCGGGACGGGCTCGACGCCGCGCTCTACCTCACGACGGCGGTGGAGTGGGACGGCAGCCTATCGGGGGCCCGGACGCGCGAGGCGGTCTCGTGGGGGAAGGTGAAGGCGAACGCTCGCCACGTGACGGTGACGGGCGACGTCACCGTCCTCTTCCCGCTGATGGTCGGGGCGGCGCTCGAGCGGATCCGCTAAGGGCCCTCACGAGCCCCACTCGGACGGTTCCCTAAGGTCGGAACGTCCGAGACGCCCGGCGGTGCCGCCGGAGAACTCGGTCGACCACCTCGACCCCAATCCCCGGGCCCCGCGGCACCGCGAGCGTGCTGCCCGGACCGAGCACGAACGGCGGCTCGATGAGGTCCTCCCGGTAGTAGCGATCGCTCGCGGAAAGGTCCGAGGAGAGACCGAACGGAGGCGACGATGCGAGCGCGACATTGTGCGCCCGCCCGATACCGGATTCGAGCATCCCTCCGACCCACGACGGCACGCGACTCCGTCGGGCTCGTCGAGCTAGGGCGAGTCCGGTGGCGATGCCCCCCACCCGACCGACCTTCACATTGAGGCTCGTCACGGCCCCGGCCGCGAGCGCGTCCTCGAGGGACGTCATGTCGACGATCGATTCATCCAGGCAGACCCGAAATGGTGCGCCTCGGGCGAGCTCGGCATGCGCGTGGATCGCCCGCTCCGCAAACGGCTGCTCCACCTGAGCGACCCCGTATCGTTCCGCCCACGAGCGGATGGAGCTCACCGCCCGGATCGGGTAGGCTTGGTTCGCGTCGACCCAGAGCTCCACGTCGGGGTATTCCCGGCGGACTGCCCCCACGGGCCGGGCATCCCAACCGGGCGCCACTTTGAGCTTGATCCGGCCGTACCCGTCCTCGAGGTACCGCCCGACGCGGTCGACCAGTTGAGGAACGGTAGGTTGAATCCCCACGCTCACGCCCACACGGACCCGGTCACGTCGGGCGCCCAAAGAGCGGGCGACCGACGTGCGACGAGCTCGGGCCCGAAGGTCCTCCAGCGCGAGCTCGACCGCCGCCTTGGCCATGCGATTCCCACGGAACCGAGCGGATGCCGCGAGAAACGCCTCCGGTGTCGGTTCCGGCAAGCGGAAGAGCAACGGGACGAGGCGTTCGGTAAGGATCCATCGAGCGGTCGCGAGGCTTTCCGAGGAGTAGAGCGGGTCGATGGCCGCCGCGCACTCGCCCCAACCTTCGAGCCCTTCCCGGGTCGTGACGCAAACCACGAGGAATCGGCGGTTCTGTTCCACACCGAAGCTGGTTTGGAACGGCTCCACGAGCGGTAGCTCGACCTCGTCGACCCGGACCGATGCGAGCACTGCGGTCACGGACGGGCGACCCGACGCAGCTACATAACTCGAGAACCGGAGCGTACGGCGACAGCGAACGGGTGCCGCGAGACTTTATCTCCCACGCTTTCGTCGGGCCGCCTCGCCCTTGGGCCCGTAGCTCAGCTCGGTAGAGCAGGCGGCTCTTAACCGCAAGGTCAGGGGTTCGAATCCCCTCGGGCCCGGTTTCGAATACCGGCGGGCCCGTACGAACTCCCCTTCAGATAACTCGATGAGCCCCTATCGAGTCGAGGTGAACTTGTGGAGCTATCTGACGACCTCGTCTTGTTCGTAGCGGATGTCATCGGTGTCCTGATTGGGGCTTGGCTCGGTTATCTGTTCGGGCTCAGACAGCAAAGAAGGATTGAGGCTGAGAAACAGGAAGCGAGACGGATCGAGCTGATAGCGGCCCTGAAGGACGAAATGGCCTACCTATCCAGGGAAGTGAAGACGCATCCGAAGAGCTCTTCCGAACGTATTGTGGAACTCGATTTCAGCACGGTTTACCTCGAAATGTCGACGTACTCGAGTATCATTAGCTCGGGCGAGCTCCTCCTGTTGGACTCGAAGCTCATCCATTCCCTGAGGGAACTGAACACTCAGGTGCACCTTCACACTACGGTACAGACGGTGTTCCTCAGCCTGACTGAAATCATGAACCCTACAGAGTTCGCGTCACACGCGGAAATGTGCCGGAAGGTGCTTGCGGACCCGGAGTTTAAGACCGACGATAGGCTGGCGAGCCTGCTGAGGGTCGTCGTCGGCAAGAGAGAGACTATCGCACGCGAAGCGAGGGCGCTAACCGACGAGCTCTCCGCCGTGACTCACACCTAAGACGTTCTTTGCGGCGGCCCGTAAGACCCGAGCGGAATCGGAGGACACGATTGGCTAGTTCTTCGAATCCCCTCGGGCCCGTCGGCCTCCGGCGCGGCAGCTTGGTCCGATGGAGGAGGTGACCCCCGTTACTTTCGGGCGTGGGAAGGGGGCGTGCACGCGAGGATCGCCTCGACGACCTCCGACTTCGCGTCCGCGTAGTTCTGGACGTACTTCCACGTCCGTCGGGCGAGCTCCCGCTTGGTCTTGGCATAGAGTTCCCGGGCCTTCGGGTTCGCGCGCAGCAGGTCTCGGAATCTAAGCATCCGCTCGACCTCCACCGACCCCACCGAGAACACGTGGAGATTGACGTCCGTTTCCGGTCCCTTGAGAAGACGGTGCTGGTGCCAATCGGGCTCCCGGATACGTAGCACGTAGCCTTCGGCCGCGAGCGCCGGGACGTAGGAGGCCTCGTCCGAGGAATCGGCGACGACGAGCACGATGTCGATGACCGGTTTGGCGACGAGGCCGGGCACGGACGTCGAGCCGACATGCTCTACTCGAATCGCTCGCGGACCGAGCGCTTTCCGAATCCTCCGCTCTTCCCTCGAGAATAGCTCGGGCCAGGCCGCGTCGTACTGCTGAAGGCGAATCGGTGCGTCGTGACGCTGGGGTTCCCCGATTGTGACCCGCCGTAGCTGCGCTTCAGTAGCTGGCTCGCGAGGCGGTCCCGTCTTCGCGGAGGGCGTCCCGACCTTGCGCGGCATTCTTTTCGACAATCGCTCGTCCCGTCTGGGCGCGGAATCATACCGGCCTAGCGATAAATCCCCTCGGGCCCGACTTCGAATACCCGGGGACCCGGTTGGACTGAGTGCGTCGTTCGCGACCCCGTTTGGGCAATTGCTGACTGGCCCGGGCCTTCCGACCACGGTCCCCCGGCCGCCCCACGACCGCCGGGCGGTCCCTCGGGTGCGAACTGTGCGGACCGGGCCGCGCTCTCGAGAGAGTCGGGTCCCTAAGCAACCGGGCATGGGGCCGGCGGCTTGGCTCGCCCGGCAAGCGAACCCGCGGTGTCCGCCGGCCGATGGACCGGGCCCCTCGGCCCGCCGCAGGGTCAGCCCTCGCAGTCCCCTCCCGGAGCCAAACGGGAACGGGTCCGACTTACTTCATCTCCCGGAGGGCGTTCTCGTCGAGGTAGTATTTTCCGTTGATCTCGACGAACACCCGCGTCTGCCCTCGACGCCGCTTCATGATGCGAACGAACATGCGAGAGAGGCCCAACTCCTGGGCGGTCAGGGCGGTCTCGGGGGAGACCGCCCCCTTCTCTTGGAACGTCTTGACGATCTCGCGAATTCGCATGCCGACCCATCCTTCCCCGACCTCTCCGGGTTCCAGCTCGACCGGGCCGGCGGGCGCCGCCGGCGTCGAGACCGCGGTCGGTGTAGGCGCCGTCGGTGCCGTCGACGGGGCCGCGACCCGAGGCTGCTCCGCGGGCCGAACCGGGGCCACGGACGGGGCACCGGGTGACGGGCCCTCCGGCGGGGCTGGGCCGACCCGCGTCAGCCGAACCGTGTGGTAGCTGCCCTGCGTGACGGAGACCGTGACGGGCGGGGGCGAGCTGTACCCGGCGGCGCTGGCCTTGAGCGAGTACTCACCGTCCTTCACTCCACCGAACGCGATTCGGCCATCGGTCCTCGTGCTGCCGGAGAGGTTGCTCGGGCCGTCCGCCGACACCCCGGCTCCCGACACGGGAGAAAGCGTGCCGGCGTCCAGCACCGTGACGGTGAATCCCCGACGGCGCCGTCGGCGGACGACCACGAGGCCCATCAGGACGATCGCCACGACGATCACGACGAGGATGATCCACCACCAGGCGCTCCCCGAGGACCCGGGGCTGGAGCTGGAGCCGGGGACGGGAAGGGCCGACGAGGTCACGTTCATCATCTGCCAATATGCCTGGTTGGGTCCGGGACCGGGAACCGGAGCCCCCTCGCCCTGCGCGATGATGAGGTAGAACGGTCCGGCTCCGACGGGGGCCGAGGCGGTCGCCAGGATCTGGCCGCCCTGGCTCACCTGTCCCACCGCGGTGCCGGAAGTGTCGATCGAAATCTGGAGCGTGTACTCCACGCCCAGGATCGGTGAGTCGACCAACCAGTCCTTTCCGCTCCACTTCTGCTGGGCGCCCACCCTCCCATAGATCCCGTAGTAGCATTGACCCGTCGGAATGGAAGCGTTGGCGGAGGTGCCGCAGGTGGAATGATCCCCACAGTTGGTCTCGGCGCTGCAGTCCTTCGCGTCCAGGTTCCCGGTCATCTGGACCCCGGCGGTCGCGTTTAGGTTCGTGACGGCGAAGATGAACGTGTGCCCATTGGATATCGTGCCCTCGACCATCGCCGTCGCGGTGAAGGGAGGCGTGAAGTCCTGGACACTGGAGATAGAACCCGCCTCGCTCGAGCCATCGATGTTGGCAATCTCCATCCCCGCGGACGAGAACGTGGGGGTCAGATTGACGAAGGTGCAGGGCCCCCCGCAGTCGGCCGAGGAGAAGTTGGCCGCGGCCGACCCGTTGATCTGCCAGAGGGCCGGGTTGAGCGATCGGTCCTGGGAGAAGTTGTCCGAAAACACGGTCCCCGTGGACGACGGAGACACGGCCATCGCCGGAGCGGTCGCAGCGACCGGAACCGCGAGCGCCGGTACCGCGAGAAGGACCAGTGCCAGGAAGGCGACCGTGCGGCGACGTCGTATGGCGTGACCCGTACCCGTTAGCGGATGATCAGATTCCATCGAACAACAGCCCCGCACGACGAGCGACGCCGAGGGGATTAGACTTCCGGAGAATTCGGGCACGCGTGGTCCCGCTCGAGCGAGTCCCTACCCTCGTTTCCGGACTTGCCCACGGGGGATACCCGGATTCCGGCTTCCCACGGGGACCTTAGGAGCGGCCCGCGCGCCCGGAGGGGATACGGACCGGCACCCACCTCGGCCGGGCTCGCCGCGGGGGGGCCGGAGGGACGATCTTGGGTTCGAAGGGCTCAGCCGATCGCGCCATGCTCGCGGGACGGCAAAATCAAGCCGCCATGGGCTCGAGGAGATAACGGTCCAGCGTAGGGCCGATCGACCTGGCCAACGTCTCAATCGAAGCCGATGCTATCGGTTCCAGTCGAAACACATAGCGGGCTCCGGCAAGCCCAAACAGCTGGGTTGCGACCAAGCCCACTCGGGTCGGCAGTTCGTCTTCCGCGAGTCGGCCGATGAACTGCTTAGCGATTTGGGCTGCGAAGAACTTGCGCAGTCCTCTCGCGAGGCGGCCTTCCGAAGCCGCTGTTTGGATCAGCGTAGCGAACGTCTTGCCCCGGGCTTCCGAGTCCCAGAACCGAAGAAACTGCGTGACGGCATTCTTGCCCACGCCCGGACGAAGCGGCCCGGTTCGGAAGACTCCTTTCAACAGTGGCCGAAGCGTCGCGCCCAAGGCCTCGAACAGAAGATCCTCCTTGCTGGCAAAGTAGTAGAGGACCAGGGCGGGGTCGACCTCCGCTTCACGGGCGATCGCACGTAGGCTGATTTCGTGGATGTTCTGTCGCGGAAAGAGGCGTTGGGCCGCGCGGAGGATCTCGTCCTTGGCGATTCCTTCACTTTTCTTCCTTCGACCGCGCACAGCTCTCTTGCGAGGTGGTTGAGTAACCCACGGGGTGTTCATGGCCACGACAACTCCCAGGTATCGTTCACCGTGCCGATATTTCAACGCGGGTTGAAATACGCTCTCGTCCCTAAAGAAACCCATCCACGATGCCTGCCATGAGGAGGGACGGTGGGGACATGCCGGCGACCATCTCGGTCCGCCAGCTCGTCAAAAGGTTCGGCGAGATCCTCGCTCTGGATCGCGTAACGCTCGACGTGCCGACCGGTGAGGTGCTGGGTCTCCTGGGGCCGAACGGCGCCGGCAAGACGACCCTGATCCGGATTCTGCTCGGCCTAACCCGCCCGACCTCAGGTGAAGTGAAACTTCTCGGGGAGCCTGCCGGCGCGCGCAACGTCCGCTCGCGGGTGGGGTACATGCCCCAGGAGCTGGCGGTCTACACGGACCTTACCGTGGAGGAGAATGTGGAGTTGTTCGGCCGCCTTCAGGGTGTTCACGGCGCGCGCCTCGAGACCCGGGAACGGGAGGTGCTCGAACTGGTCCAGCTCTCTCCCCGGCGGCGCAGCCTCGTCTCGGAACTCTCCGGTGGCATGCGGCGGAGGGTGTCGCTGGCCGCCGCGCTGGTCGCCGACCCCGACCTGCTCCTGCTCGATGAGCCGACGGTCGGGGTCGATCCGGAGCTTCGGTCCGAATTCTGGGAGTTCTTTCATCGCTTAACGGCGGGCGGGAAGACGGTGGTGCTCACCACGCACTATCTCGAGGAAGCCAATCGGGCCGACCGGGTGGTATTCCTGAACGCTGGCCGGGTACTCACCTCCGGCGCGCCGGCCGAAGTGAAGAATCGAACCGGCACCGGAAACCTGGAAGACGCGTTCCTTCGCCTCGTGCGAGGCGGGGCGGATCCGGGGGTCTAGATGGCCCTGCGTCGCGTGCTCGCGGTCGCGCGGAAAGCCCTCGGCCAGCTCGCGCACGATCGTCGCACCGTGGCGTTTGTTCTGATCGTACCGCTCGTTCTGATCCTCGTCTTCGGCTACGGCTTCGGAGGCCAACCGAGCCACATCGCGACGGTGGTGGTCAACGAGGACCATGGAACCCTGGGGGCGGCATTTCTCGCCGCCTTGCCGGGAGGCGTCCTCGACGTATCCACGTCGTCGAGCAACGCGAGCGCCTGGTCCGCGGTGAACTCCGGGAACGACTGGGCGGCGATCGTGATCGGACCTAACTTCACGGCCCTGGCCCGGGCCGGGACCGTGTCGCTCACCCTGTATCTCGACGGGACCTCCCCCACCATCACGGCGGCCGTTGAGGGTGCCGTCGAGAGCGCGCTCCAGAGCGTCTTCTCCTCGCACGGCAACGGTTCGGCGGTGCACGTCGTCTCCGATTACGTCTACGGCTCAGCGACGGAGCCGTTCATCGACACCATCGCCCCCGGCATCATGGCGCTCGCGATCCTGTTCATCACGACCGTGCTCTCGATCGTCGTCCTGGTGCGGGAGCGTTCGGCGGGCCTCCTGGAGCGGTTGTTCGCCACACCGCTCCGAGCGTCGGAGTTCGTGGCCGGCCACGCTCTCAGCCTCACAGTCGTCGCGCTTGCCCAGGTCGCCGTCCTGTTCACCGCGGCGCTCGTCATTTTCCACGCGACGTTCACGGGGAACCTTCTGTTCGCGTATGGCGTCCTCGTGCTGTTCGGGGTGGGGAACCTCGGCCTCGGTATGTTGCTCTCCGCCGCCGCCCGAAGCGAGTTCCAGGCCATCCAATTCATCCCGCTCCTCCTGATTCCGCAGATCCTGTTCGCCGGAGCGCTGTTCCCGATCGAGGCGATCCCGGTCGCATTTCGCCCCGTCGCCGACATTCTTCCCCTGACCTACGCCGCCCGGGCCGTCCAGGATATCCTGCTCCGGGGATGGGGCGTTGGCGGTGTCGCCCTCGACCTCCTCGCGCTCGGCATTTACGCGGCGCTGATGCTGAGCGGAGCGATCCTTCTGGTCCGCCGGCAGGCGTAGGCCCGAGCCGGCTCGGCTCAGCGGCCAGCGGGGAACGCACGCCTCTGGCGTCCTTCCGGACCGCCGGTCGAGTCCCGACCGGGCCGATTCAGCCCTCGCTGTCGACCCCGAAGGGCGAGCTCTTCGATTCCCCTCGGGCCGGACCTACTTTGCCGCGGGATTAGCTACACTCACCGAGTGAATACCGGGGAACTGGAAGGGGACGAGCCTCCAGGTCTTGCCCGCATCGGGGCTCACGAAGAGCTGACCGGTGGTCGTACCGACGTAGATTCCCGGAGGTTCGAGCGCGTCGGTCGTGATCCCCTCGCGCTGGACCCCGAAATGTCCGGGGAAGGCCCTCGGAGAGAGCAGCTTGCGCCACTTCCGGGTCTTGTCGTTCCACTCCTGGACCTGGAAGTGCCCCTCGCCCGTGACTCGGCCCATCCCATCGAGACGGACGAAATACGCCCGCCCGGGAGCGCCGGCGGGAGAGGCGACGCAGAACCCGAAGTCGTCCCCCAGCGGCTTGCCGATCCTCGTCCAGGAGTCCATGCGGTTGTGGGAGACGTACATACCGCCGTGGTCCTGACGGTAGAACGTGTCGAGGTCCGCGGCGTCCACCGCCACGTGGTGCACGCACTGCCCGGTCTCGGGGTGCTTGTTCGGAAGGAACGGGGCGAGCACGCCCTTGTTGGTCGGGGTGAACGTCCTTCCCCCATCCTCGGTGCGGAACGTGCCGACCGCGGAGAGCCCGATGTAGAACCGGAGCGGGTCCCGGGGGTCGAGCAGAATCGTGTGCAGGCAGGCGCCGCCGGCGCCCGGCGCCCAGTTCTTCCGGCCCGGGTGCTGATTGATGCCGTCGAACGGGGTCCAGGTCGAGCCGAGGTCGTCCGAGCGGAACAACAGATGTGGGTCGGCGCCGAGGTAGAGGGTCGTCGGCTCGCTGGCTCGGCCGGGCTCGATGTGCCAGAGTCGGTTCAGCGGTCGGGGCACGGATTTCGTCGGGTCTTCGTCGTTGAACGCCGGCTTACGGTCCTTGCCGCCGGGGGTGAGGGGGGTTGTGATCTCGGCCCAGCTCCGCCCCCAGTTCCGGGAGCGCTGGAGCATCGGACCCCAGAAGTCGTTGTTGACGGCGGCGTAGAGGTCCCCGGGGTGCCGTGGGTCCGCCACGACGTGGTAGACCTCACTTCCCTCGTGGGCGATAGGGCCCACTTTCCAGTCCTTTCGCTTCGTGTTCCCGGTGACGACGTACGTTCCTTTGCGAGTCCCGACCAGAATCCGGACCACTCCACCCTTCGCCATGGCA
>Ga0187781_10002143_pt1 | contig 15074 bp, 17 predicted proteins | sample 0715_SJ02_MP02_2_FD_132447 | JGI IMG/M metagenome (GOLD analysis project Ga0187781, IMG submission 132447) | Tropical peat soil microbial communities from peatlands in Department of Meta, Colombia - 0715_SJ02_MP02_20_MG | ecosystem: Environmental > Terrestrial > Soil > Wetlands > Peat | place...
CCGCAGATTTCCACGGGGGATATACTGCGGGAGGCGGTGCGAAATCAGACCCCCTGGGGACTCGCCGCCAAGGTTAAAATGGAAGCGGGGGAGTTGGTTCCGGACGAGGTAGTATGCCGCATTGTGGAGCAGAGGATCGGACAGCCCGACTCCCAGAGAGGATTTATCCTGGATGGTTTTCCCCGCACCCTCGCGCAGGCGCAGTGCCTGGACTGCATGTTGCAAGCGCAAGGCAGGGGAAATCCTCTCGTCCTTGACATTAAGGTGGATCACGATTTGCTCCTCAGGCGCTTGACCGGACGCCGCACCTGCTCGCTTTGCGGTCAAATCTACAACGTCTACTTCAACCCTCCGCGCCTCAAGGGCGTGTGTGACAAGGATGGCGGGAAGCTTCTGCAGCGCACCGATGACAGCGAGGAGACCATTCGCCAACGGCTGGTGGCCTACGAACAACAGACTAGCCCGTTGATCGACTATTACCGAGGCAAAGGTGTTCTTCAAGAGGTGGATGGCAACCGTAGACCGGAGACCATCGCAACGGAGCTGATCGATTCCTTGGAAAAAGCATGATCATTTGTAGATCTGCGGCTGAAATTGAAAGGCTCAGGCGCAGTGGCAGGATGGCGAGAGCGCTGCTGCTGGAGTTGCAGGAGCGGGCGCAGCCCGGAGTCAGTACATTGGAGCTGGAAAGGTATATCGAGAAGCGCATCGCCCAATTAGGCGCACGCCCGGCGTTCAAAGGCTATAGGGGTTACCCGTGCTGTTTATGCACCTCGGTGAATGACGAGGTCATCCATGGAATTCCGTCCGAGCGCTCCCTGAAAAAAGGCGATATACTCAGCTTGGACCTGGGTGTGGTTGTCGATGGCTACTACGGGGACTCAGCCATAACCGTGCCGGTGGGTGAAATTCCAGAATCAACGCAAAGGCTATTGCGAGTTACCCAGGACGCGTTGCAATTTGCTATTGACCAGGCAAGGCTGGGAAATCGTTTGGGCGATGTTTCTGCCACCGTCCAGCGACACGTGGAAGAAAACGGCTATTCTGTGGTAAGAGAGTTCGTGGGTCACGGTATCGGGCGCCAGTTGCACGAAGAGCCGCAAGTCCCTAACTTCGGGCAGCCCGGACACGGACCAGTACTCAAGCAAGGGATGGTTCTGGCGATCGAGCCCATGGTAAATGCCGGCGGGGCCGCAGTTCGAGTCCTGGCCGATAATTGGACTGCGGTGACGGCAGACGGGACATTGTCCGCCCACTTCGAGCACATGGTGGCGGTCAGCCGCAATGGACCGGATATTCTGACGCAGCAATAAGCAGGGGCGACGCTTGCGGCCGCCCAGGACAGGCATCCGTCAACTGACGGACCTGCCCTTACAGGTTGGCAGGTATGGCTAAGGAAGACGCGATCGAAGTTGTAGCGACGGTGCTGGAAGCCTTGCCGAATGCGATGTTCCGCGTCGAGCTGGATAACAAGCACCAGGTCTTGGCGCACATTTCGGGAAAGATGAGGAAAAACTTTATCCGCATTCTTCCCGGAGACAAGGTCGCTGTCGAGCTTTCTCCGTACGACCTGACGCGCGGACGGATCGTCTTCCGGTACAAATGAGAAACCAAATTCGAAAACCGAACATCGAAAAGCGAGATTCGAAAATCGAAATTCGGGCTTGGAAATCTGAAATTTGGAATCACGACCTCCGAAGCAGATTATCTGTTAGTCCCGAGTTTTGACTTTCGCTTTTCGAATACGTGCGAGGCAGAAATGAAGGTCCGTTCGTCGGTTAGAAAGATCTGTCCGAAATGCAAGATCGTGCGCCGTGCCGGTGTGGTGAGGGTAATCTGCGAAAATCCGAAGCACAAGCAGCGGCAGGGATGATTTCGAAAATCGAGTTTCAGCTATCGAGTATCGAATGAGGTGATGGATGGCTCGAATTGCAGGCATCGACTTGCCCCCTAAGAAGCGGGCGGAAATTGGTCTAACGTACATTTACGGCATCGGCCGAGCGCGCTCCATGTCCATTCTGATGCGAGCCGGAGTGAACCCGGATAAGAAGGTCAAGGACTTGAGCGAAGACGAGGTTACGCGCATCCGCTCGATTATTGAGGAAGAGGGCGGAGTGGAAGGCGACCTGCGGAAAGAGCTGGCTATGAACGTCCGAAGGTTGATCGAAATCGGCTCCTACCGCGGGATGCGCCATCGGCGCAGTCTTCCGGTGCGGGGACAGCGCACGCACACCAACGCTCGAACCCGCAAAGGACCGCGTAAAGGGACCATTGCAAACAAGAAGCGCTCCATGGCTAAGACCTAGTCCAGCGCGGCCCGGATGGAAGGTCTTAGTGACTTGTATGTTCAGTCTTTTCGCGGTCGCAGAGAGCTCGGAGAAGAAGAAAGGTCTTGGGACAACAACGCCACACGCGTTGCGGCGACTGTGCAAGTGAGGAGATATGGCGAAGGCGGCAGCAAAACCCAGTAAGAAAAAGGTGTTCAAAAAGAAAGAGAAGAGGATCGTCCCGTCGGGCATCGTTCATGTCCAGGCGTCGTTCAACAATACTCTGGTGAGCATCACGGACGGGGATGGGAAGCTGGTCTGCTGGTCCAGCGCGGGTTCGCTGGGCTTCAAGGGTTCGCGCAAGGGGACGCCCTTCGCCGCTCAGCAAGCGGCGTTGCGGGTGGCCAATGCGGCGCGTGATCACGGGATGCGCAGCGTAGAAGTCCGAGTGAAGGGGCCCGGGGCGGGCCGGGAATCAGCTATTCGCGCCCTGGCGACCGCGGGGTTAGAGGTCCGCAGCATCAAGGACGTAACACCCATACCCCATAACGGGTGCAGGCCGCCCAAGCGGCGGAGGGTGTAGGGAGGTTTGATTGGCAAGGTACAGAGAAGCAGTTTGTCGGCTTTGTCGGCGGGAGGGGACAAAGCTGTTTCTGAAAGGGCGACGGTGTCTCACCGACAAGTGCGCTATTGAGAAGCGCAACTTTGCGCCGGGTCAGCATGGTAAGTCGCGCCGCCCCAAACTCGTCGGCTATGGACTTCAGCTTCGTGAGAAGCAGAAGGTTCGCCGGCTTTATGGCATTCTGGAAGATCAATTCCGGGCCTACTTTGAAAAAGCGGCGCGCATGCGGGGCGTCACGGGCGAGAACTTGTTGCTGATGCTCGAGCGGCGTTTAGACAACGTCGCCTACCGCCTGGGCCTTGCCACCTCGCGCGCCCAGGCCCGCCAACTGGTTCGGCATGGTCACCTGGAAGTTGCAGGACGGAAAGTGAACATTCCGGCGTTTGAGGTTATGCCCGGGCAGGAAATCGCCATCCGCGAAAAGAGCCGGCAAATGCCCGCCCTCCAGCAAGCTCTCGACTTGACGGGCAACAAGGCCGTCCCGCCCTGGTTGGAGTTCAATAGGGAAGCTCTGAGAGCAAGGGTCATCTCGTTGCCCAAGCGCGAGGATGTCAATTTCCCCATCCAGGAACAGATGATTGTGGAACTCTACTCGAAGTGAAGTGTAAAAAGCCCGCTGTAGCGGCGGTCTCTGACCGCCGGCCTGATGTTTTCAAGTAGATCGGCGCTCAGCGAGCGCTGCTACAGCGAGGTGAGCTGGGCAGTCAGGATCAGGAGAGCCCGGCGGATTCGGGCCTCCAGGAGGTAAGAACGCAATGCTTTGGAAAGGCTTTCAGAAACCTAAGCGCTTGGTTTGTAACATGGATACGCTGACCGACAAGTATGGTCAGTTCTCGGCCCAACCTTTTGAACGAGGGTTTGGGACCACCATTGGAAACGCCCTGCGGCGAGTGTTGCTTTCTTCAATCGAGGGAGGAGCCATCACGGCCGTGAAGATCGAGGGCGTGATGCACGAATTCTCTTCCATCCCTGGGGTGGTGGAAGACGCGACCGACATCATCCTGAATCTCAAGCAGATTCCTCTGAAGATGCACACGGAAGGCCCCAAAACCTTGTATTTGATCGTAGACAAGCAGGGGGAAGTAACCTCCCGCATGATCCAGGAAGATGCGGATGTGGAGATTCTCGATAAGGATGTTTATATCGCCACCATCAGTGAAGGTGGGAGCCTGCACATCGAGATGCGCGTCAAGATTGGCAGGGGTTATGTCTCAGCGGAGAAGAATTTCGACGAAGACCTCCCCATCGGGTACATCCCAGTGGACTCCGTGCACTCTCCTATCCGCAAGGTGAACTACACGGTGGAGGCAGCCCGCTTGGGGCAGATGACCGACTACGATAAGCTGACCCTGGATGTCTGGACCAACGGCGCCGTCACGCCGCAGGACGCCATTGGGTTGGCCGCTAAGCTTCTCAAAGACCACACCGCCACTTTCATAAACATCGAAGAAGAGCCTGAAATGGAACAGGCTCCCCCGGAGAAGCCGGCCGCGGTCTACAACGAGAACCTGGATCGCTCCGTCGAGGAGTTGGAGCTTTCGGTTCGGTCTTACAACTGCCTCAAAAACGCGAACATTACCACTATCCGTGAATTGGTGCAGAAGAGCGAGCAGGAGATGCTCAAGACTAAGAACTTCGGGCGAAAATCCCTGAATGAAATCAAGGAGATCCTTAGCGCGATGGGTCTAAGCCTTGGGATGAAGACTGACGAGAAGGGTAATCCCCTTATGCCGCCTGCTCAGCAGCCCCCCCAACAACCGAAGGCGCAGGATTGGGAAGATGCGACATCGTAATTACGGAAGAAAGCTAAGCCGGAATACCGAGCACCGGAGGGCGCTGTTGCGCAATCTGGTCACCTCGTTGATTCTCACCGAGCGGATCGAGACGACGGTGGCGAAGGCCAAGGCGGCGCGCCCCGTCGTTGAGCGCATGATCGCTTTGGGTAAACGTGGTGATCTGCACTCCCGACGACTGGCGGCGAGCTACCTGCTCAGCCCGGCGGCGCTCAAGCTGCTCTTCGGCGATTTCGCCCAACGCTACGCGGACCGCAAGGGCGGATTTACACGCATTGTGCGTACCGGTTGGCGAAAAGGCGACGGGGCTGACTTGGCCGTGCTGGAATTGGTCGGCTCCGAGGTCCTCCAGAAACTGGCGGAGAAGCGCGCCAAGCGGGCGGAAGCTAAACAGAAGGCCGCCGAGAAGGCCAAGGCCGAGCAAGAGCAGGCCCCACCCCCCGAAGAAGAAGAGAAGAAGTAGGGGCGACCCTTGGGGCCGCCCTGAACAGGCTGGCACGGACCGCTCCCGTGTGCGGAGCGGGGAGCGTACATCCAAGCTCGCGAATCTTTCGACCGATCTACTTGCAAGTATCCAGTGTGTGCTTCCCCAGGGCTACCCCCTAAAGAGGACATACTCCCTTTTCCTGTTGACACGCTCAGGAATTGTGATACGCTCATGTGCGAATGCCACATGAGGCAAAACTAAATCTTCTACAGGGAACGCTCGACCTTCTCGTCCTGCGGACGCTGGCAGCGATGGGACCACTGCACGGCTATGGGATCGCCCGGCGGATCGAGCAAAGTAGCGGAGACGAGGTGCTGTTGAATCAGGGCACCATTTACGCGTCCCTGGTGCGCCTCCAACAGCGCGGGTGGATTGTGGCGGAGTGGGGAACCTCCGACAATAACCGCCGCGCCAAGTATTACTCCATCACACGTTCGGGCCGAAAACAGTTGGCTGCGGAGACATCCTACTGGCAGCGGCTAAGCGCGGTGGTCCGCCGCGTGTTGGCCCCTTCCGAAGGAGGCGAGCAATGACCTTGCGCGAGTTGTGGTGCCGTTTCAGCGGAGTGCTCCGCCGGCGGGGCTTCGATCCGGATTTGGAAAATGAAATGGCAAGCCACTTGGAGCAGGCCAAGGCCGACTTTCTGCAACGAGGAAAGAGTGAGGAGGAAGCGGAGCGCTTGGCTCGCGTCAAGTTCGGGAGCGCTGTCGCGGCCAAAGAAAGGGTTTGGGAGCAGCGGCAGATGCCCGCCATTAGCTCTTTCCTTCAGGATGCGCAGTATGCCGCTCGCCGGATGCGCAAGAGCCCCGGCTTCACACTCGTCACCGTTGCGACTCTCGCTCTGGGAATTGGTTTGTGCAGTGTCATCTCCTCGTCATTGAACGGCGTGTTCCTGCGGCCCTTGCCGGGCGTTCCCGAGCCGGACCGGCTCGCCATGATTTGGGCTCCTGTCCCTTACCCTTGGTTCGAGAACTTTCGCGACCGGGGCAAAGGTCTGTGGACTATAGCCGCGACCATGGCGTCGGCACCCTTGGGCGTTGCCGTCGAGGGGAGCGGACCGGAGCGTATCATCGGAGCGGTGGTGTCGCCGGGGTATTTTGCCACTTTGCAGGTGCAGCCGCTGCTCGGCCGATGGTTCGATCCGCGGCTCGAACAGGCCGGTGGTGCGCCCGTGGCTGTGGTTACCGAGCGCTTTTGGCGCACCCACCTGGGAGCGGACCCAGGCGCGATTGGCCGTACACTGCGCGTGAACGGGCACACTGCCACGATTATCGGGGTAGGCCCGCGGAATTTCATTGGAACGGTGGCGGGCTCACTCAACTTCCCGGAAATGTTCATCTCCGTGACGAGCGGCGCAACAATCGCGCCGGAGCTGCGGGACGATGTTTCGAGTCACAGCACGAAACCTTTATTTTATTTGCTACTGAGACTGGCACCGGGCACAAGCCTTGCTGCCGCCGAGGCGCGGCTCGATGCCACTGCACGTGCGCTCGCGAACCAGCGCGAGAAGAAAGGGCGGCTGATCCGCCTGATTCCCGCCGGCAGGCTACTTCCCCTTAATAAAGAGAAGCTCATACTGACGTTGGGGTTCGACGGGGCGTTGATGTTCGTGATTCTTGGGCTGACGTGCGCCAACCTCGGCGGACTAATGCTGGCTCGCGGTGCGGCCCGAGGACGGGAGTTCGCCATTCGGCTCTCAATTGGCGCAGGCCGCCGTCGCCTCATCCGGCAACTGCTCACGGAAAGCTCGATTTTAGCGGTGCTGGGCGGAGTGGCAGGTTTGGCTGCCGCCAAGACCCTGTTCGGTTTGCTTTCGAGAATTCAAACCGAGTCGAACCCCCTGACCGATAGCCTTATGTCCGGTCCGGACCTCAAGGTCGCGCTGTTCACCTTCCTCATTTCGTCCCTTACGGCATTGGGCTTCGGTCTCGCGCCCGCGCTCGCGATCACGCGTTTGGATCTTGTGAGTGTAATGAAGGCCGACCCGACGGCCGGTCTCGGGCGTTACCGGCGCCTTGGCCTCAGCAACACGTTCGTCGTCTTCCAAGTGGCGGCGGCCATGGTGCTTGTGCTGATCATGGGGTTTTTCGTCCTCGGAGCTCGATACGGCTCGAAAACGAAACCCGGGTTCGACACGGCACCTATTTCATTTTTCTCTGTCGATCCGGCGCGCGACGGGCTAACTCCCAGCGAATCCGCGGACGTGCTTCGCCGGATTCCGAAACGGTTGGCCCGCTTGGCGGGTGTCGGGGCTGTTACCCTGGCGGAGCAACCGCCCCTCAGCAGCACGTTTGCAGACACAATGGTTTCCGTGCCGTCGCTCAAGGCGCAGGCTGTGGCCATGCAAAAGGTGGGTCCAGGGTTCTTTAGCGCTCTCGGAGCCACGATGCTGCGTGGGGAAGACTTTACAGATCAAGACCTGCTGTCCGGCGAGGATTCAGGCAAGATCGTGCCTGCCGTCATTAATCAAACCGCGGCGACGGACTTCTTCGGAGAAGCCGACCCGCTCGGGCGCCGCATCCAACAGGATCAGAGGACCTTCCAGGTCACCGGCGTTGTGCGTTACGCTCCGCGCGCGAGCTTTATGGGGCGGCCCATTCCCATAATGTTTGTACCGCTGACTGTGAAAGACCTCGAAGGTGACGCAACCGAGGGAACCACTGTGGTCATACGTGCCCGCACGCAAATCAGCATGCCGGTGCTGCGCCGGGAATTGGCAGCAATTGACCCACGATTGACGCCCTTTCATTCGCAGACAACGCCCGGCTACCTTGCGGAGTCGGACCGCGTCGATCCGGTGGACGCCGCTTTCGGCCCGACCATTGGACTGTTCGGCGTGGTTCTCGCTTGCTTCGGCCTGGCAGGTGTTACAGCGCAGAACGTGCAGCGCAGAAGAAAAGAAATTGGCATCCGCACAGCGTTAGGGGCGCAACGATGGCAGGTCTTGCGCTTGGTGATGGGAGAGTGTGGCGTGATGGTGGCCGTCGGTGCATCGCTCGGATTTGCTGCCGCTTGGGCGTTCGTCCGCGTCCTGTGCGCAGCCTCCGCCCAGATCGCGCTACTGATCAGCCCGGTGGTCTCGAATCGGGCTCTGACCGTCGGCGTTCCGTCGTTGCTTATTGCGCTCGCGGCGATCGCGTGCTATGTGCCTGCGCGCCGGGCGCTGAGCTTCGATCCACTGCTGGCTTTACGCGAGGAGTAGATGGCACATGCTCGAACTTCGCAATGTTTCGAAACGATTTCCCGCTATCCTTGCTGTGGATGACGTTAGTTTTCAGGCGCAGGCAGGGGAGATCACGGGATACCTGGGGCCGAACGGGTCCGGCAAATCGACCACCATGAAGATGATCACCGGGCTCATCGAGACCTCGTCGGGGGATATCTTCTTCGATGGCCAGCCGATCCGCAGCGACCTGCTTGGCTTCAAGCGGCGAATGGGTTACGTACCCGAGGAGCCGCATCTCTATTAACACCTCAGCGGCCTGGAATACTTGATCATGGTGGGCCAGTTGCGCGGGTTGCCTGCCCGGGGCACGGCGGAGCGGATCGACGGGTTGCTCAGATTACTGTCACTGCACAGCGACCGCCACGCACCCCTCTCCTCCTATTCGAAGGGCATGCGGCAGAAGATTCTATTTTGCGCGGCCGTGCTTCACAATCCTGACCTGATCCTGCTCGATGAACCATTCTCCGGGCTGGACGTTCCCACCTCGCTGGTATTGCGTGAACTGATCCAGGAACTGGCCGCAGGCGGTAAGGTGGTGCTTTTCAGCTCACACGAATTGGAGACGGTGGAGCGGGTCTCGTCGCATGTGGTGATCTTGCATCGCGGCAAGGTTGTGGCCGACGATTCCATCGAGCGGCTGCGGACGCTGATGTCCCTTCCAACGCTGGAGGAGATTTTCTCCGAGCTAGCCGTGGAGCAGGACACCACGGCAGTCGCGCGCGAAATAGCCGATCTAATTCGCGCCTGACCCACAATTTATGGAGCTGTGAAAAAATCGAGCTGTCATGCTGAGCGAAGCATCTGAATTTATCTTGTTCAAAACAAACAACTGCAGATTCCTCGCTGCGCTCGGAATGACTAGGGATGGCCAATTTTTTTACAGCTTCTGGTGGCGTGAATCCGACGACGATGAATACTAGCCTGCAATTCCGGGTTCTCTATCGTCAGTTCCTTTTCCGCCTCATGGATGTGGAATTGTTCGCCGCCTCCGCTCACGGCGACGCTTTCGAATTGCTCGGGCAGTTTGGATCTCTCCTGGTCTTCGGAAGCCTCCTTTTCTCGGTGATTGCGCCCGGGGTCGCGGGGGCTGTTCGGGAGCGGCCGGTAGCCGCCTCTGTCTGGCCCGTGGAACGCTTCCTGATCTCCCTTGCCATGCTGGTGGTGGGAGCATTCACCCTGTTGAGTTGGGACTCCACCTTTCTGGATCGCCGCGACGTTCTTGTGCTGGCCCCCCTCCCTGTTCCTGTGCGGACGCTCTTCGCGGCCAAGATTGCCGCGGCGGCGTCCTCATTGGGTCTCACTGTGGCGGCGTGGAACTCGATTGGCGGCTTTGCCTTTCCGCTAGCACTCACTCCTCCTGGCTCCGGACTCGTGGGGACGGTCCGCTTTGTGGTGGCCTTCTGGGTCACGTTTTTCGCGGCGGGCGCATTTCTCTACTGCGTCCTTTTGGGCGTGCAAGCCGCAGCGGCGCAACTACCCCGGCGCTGGTCTCTGCGCGTCTCGTCAGTTCTTCAGATTGCCGCGTTCGTCCTGTTGCTCGGCATCGTCTGCTTTCAACCGTCGCTGGACACGGCGGCGGCTCTCGCAGCACCCGAGAATCAACGCGTGCTGGCTTGGCTGCCGTCGTACTGGTTCACGGGATTCCTGAGCGAGATGAGCGGCGCCTTCCCGGCTGAGAGCCACGCCGTGATGGCGCCGCTCGCGCACCGGGCTGTGGCGAGCCTCGCCGTCGCAATCTGCGTGGCCGGTGGGGCGTTCTTACTTTCGTATCTCAGGACTCTGCGCAAGATCGTGGAAGAACCGGACGTCGTGCCCGGCGCACACGGGGGGATTTGGCTGCCGCGATTTGGGAATTCGCCGCAGACGGCGCTGGGGCAATTCGTTATTCGAACTCTCCTGCGCAGCCAGCGGCATCGGGCCATTCTGGCGTTCTACCTGGGCGGCGGCTTCGCTATTGCGGCTGTGTACTGGGAAGGCGTCAGGGAGACCACGCAATGTAGATGGATCGAACTCGTCGAACGGGTTGACCTTCCAATGCTGTTTGCGAGCATATTGATGTTGTGCGCGTTGTGGCTAGGAATCCGGACGGTGTTTTCGCTGCCCCTGGACCTGCACGCTAACTGGGTCTTTCGCGTGACGACGCCGCCAGAAGGCATGGCCCGCCTATCGGCTGTCCGGCGAGCTCTCGTGGCAGCCTCAGTCTTCCCCGTCTTGGCGGCCTCGGCGGCTCTATTGCTGTGGTTCTGGCCTTGGACGACGGTCGCGGAGCACTTGCTGGTACTCGGATTACTCGGCAGCCTCCTCGCGGACATCTCTCTGCGGGACTTTCGGAAAATTCCTTTCGCCTGTTCCTACTTACCCGGAAAGTCGAAGGTCCACATGGTGTTCTGGTGGGGCGTCATCCCCGTGGTGCTGGCCATTCACAAAGTAGCGCAACTGGAACAACGCGCCTTGGCGAGCCCGCTGCGCTATTTGGCTTTGGCGGGAAGCCTTGCCGTTGCCGTGTTCGCGGCCCGACTGGTTAGCAATAAGGGTGCGAATCGGAGTGAGCCGGGGATTCAGTTCGAAGAATCCGCTTCTGACGAATTGACCAGTCTGGGCCTGAATAAGTAAGCGCAAGCGATGAGGCTTCGGCGGGTTTGCGCAGAACGCACCTCTGCTACTCACCGGGGGAAGACTTCTGATCTCACTAATGAATGGCCACGGTGCACCTTCTGGCGCTATTACTGAGCTATTCGTCCTGTTGCCCGTGATCGCCTTGCTTTGCCCGTATCAAATCGCGGAGCTGGGTTCACTCAATGCCAACCCCGCCCAATACTAAGATTTTCACTTTGACGAGTCGAGCCTCCTCTTTCGAGCGAGCTAATTGTTGACTTCACCCCCTCTGTTCAGATGAAGATAGGAGTAATGATCAGGAACAATGACCGTGAAGGTGTGATTAAGGACACCGACAGGTTGCCCCGCAACGTGTGGGCGCTTTCCTGGGTTTCCTTCTTCAACGACACATCCACGGAAATGAGCTACTGGCTTCTGCCCCAGTTCCTCATCGGCGTTCTTGGTGCGGGCCCGATGGTTTTCGGTCTGATCGAAGGGGCCGCTGAGACGGTGTCGAGTTTTGCGCGCCTTCTGTCGGGCTGGCTCTCAGACCGCCTGCGTGTACGGAAGCCGCTAGTTGGCGCTGGATATACGGTGGCTAACGGAGTCAAGCCGTGGCTGGCCGTGGCAACGTCGTGGGGACAGGTGTTCTGCATTCGTTTTGCCGACCGGGCGGCCAAAGGCTTTCGAGGCGCGCCTCGCGATGCTTTGCTGGCCGATTCGGTTTCTCCGGCACACCGTGGCGCGGCATTTGGCTTGCGCCAAGCCATGGATACGGCAGGGGCAGTGCTGGGCCCACTTGCCGCGCTTGCTTTGCTGCCCCTGTTTTCCGGTAACGTGCGCAAGGTTTTTTGGCTGGCCGCGATTCCGGGAGCGGTTTGCGTCTTGCTTGTGTGGCTCGGAGTCTCGGAGGTTCGTCCTGGGGAACACGTCGGGGCGGCTCGCGACCCGTCGCCCGCCTGCGGGCCGAAGCTCTTGGGTTGGCGTAGGCCTGAGGGCTTTGGGCCGCAGGGCGAACCGCCACAACATCACATCAACTGGAACGGGCGTTTACTAGTCATGTTGGTGGCTATCGGCCTGTTCTCTCTTGGCAACTCGTCGGACTTATTCCTGATACTTCGAGCGCAAAACCTGGGAGTCCGTGCCGCGCTGGCGCCCGGCTTGGGATTGCTTTTCAATTTGGTATATACGTCGCTGAGCTGGCCGGCGGGAAAGCTCTCGGACCGAATCCCGCGCTGCACCCTCGTGGTCCTCGGCTATTTCGTCTACGCTGCGGTTTATTTGGGCTTCTCACTGGCTCCGGGACCGCAGTTTGTGTGGGTCCTGTTTGCCACATATGGATTGTACTACGCGATGACCGAAGGCGTCCTGCGCGCCTGGATTGCTGACCTTGTTCCCAGCTCATCTCGAGGGTCTGTCTTCGGGGTGTTCGACTGGGTGGCGGGTGTGACAGCTTTGCCCGCGAGCCTGCTGGCAGGGTGGCTGTGGCGACACTATTCTCCCGCGGCTCCCTTTTTCGTTTCCGCCATACTCTCGTTTGTTGCAGCGGCTTTGCTCCTGCTGGCCTGAAGGCGCCTGCCCGCATAAAGGAGGAGCATCCCAACAAGTGCTCCAAACGTGTCAAGACCACAGTCTTTGATGGAAGCAGTCCTTCCGGGGATGAAACTCTGGTGGTACTCATCTGTCAACGAAAACAGGCCGGCGACAACTACGGCGCTGATGGCGCTACGGGTGTTCCAGCTTTCAAGGTGGCGGAAAGTGAAGGAATGATATAGAAATAGGCCGAAGATTCCGTATTCGGTACAGTGGGCGAGTTTGCGAGTCAAGAAATGGACGATCTCGAACGTGTGGTGGGCAAGGTGAATGTGCAGTGAGGAGATAATTTGCTGCAGCAGCCAACCCGTGACAGAACCACTGAAAGACGCAGTGGACAGGAGTGTGATGTTGCCCGCCCAGGCGACGGTGACAGCCCAGATCAGTACAACTCGGGGCTGTAAATAGACGGGGCGAGCGAGCTGTCGAGGATCAGTCGAGCCAGTAATTGGGCGCTTCCTTGGTGATGATGACATCGTGAACGTGACTCTCTCTCAAGCCTGCTGCAGTGATTCGAATGAAACGCCCTTTGCGCTGGAGCTCTTCAATGGTGGCACACCCGCAGTAGCCCATGCCGGAGCGAAGCCCTCCCACAAGTTGACCCACCAGGTCGGCTAGAAGCCCTTTGTAGGGCACGCGTCCTTCGATACCTTCCGGCACCAGTTTGGTCACCTCCCCACGGGCTATAGTTGCCTCCTGGGCGTAGCGGTCCCCGGAGCCGGCGGCCATGGCAGCGATGGAGCCCATCCCCCGGTACGACTTGAAGCTGCGCCCCTGATAGAGGATAGATTCTCCCGGGCTCTCCTCCGTTCCGGCAAAGAGGCTGCCAATCATGACGCAACTGGCCCCCGCGGCGATGGCTTTAGTAACGTCGCCGGAATACTTAATGCCGCCATCTGCGATGATGGGTACGCCAGCCTGGTGCGTAGCGCGAGCGCAATCCCCAATCGCCGTTATCTGGGGCACTCCCGCTCCGGTCACCACGCGGGTGGTGCAAATGGACCCAGGTCCAATGCCCACCTTTAGTCCATCCACGCCTAACTGAATCAAATCGGCAGCTCCTTGGTAAGTTGCGACATTGCCGGCGATGAGGTCCACATCGGGGAACTCATGCTTGATTTGGCGCACCGCCTCCATCACCCGAGACGAGTGACCATGCGCGGTATCCACTGCCAGAACATCAACTTTGGCTCTCACCAGCTCTGCGGCCCGCTCCAGGAAGTCCCCTGTGACACCCAACCCCGCCCCCACTCGAAGGCGGCCCTGTGAATCCTTGCAGGCGATCGGGTATTTCAATCGTTTCTGAATGTCTTTTACGGTGATAAGACCCTTCAGGTTGAAATTCTCATCTACAACCAGGAGCTTTTCCACGCGATGCTTATGAAGAATCGTCTCCGCGTCGTCGAGCGTGGTGCCCGCTGACACAGTGATAAGATTCTCCTTGGTCATCACCTGTTCGACGGGAAGGTCAAAACGGGTCTCAAAACGCAGGTCGCGATTCGTGAGAATTCCCATCAGCCTGCCATTGCGTGTCACGGGAACTCCGGAGATCTTGTACTTCTTCATGATTTCCTGAGCCTCGTAGATCTTGCTCTCCGGACTCACCGTGACTGGATCAACAATCATGCCGCTCTCCGAGCGCTTGACCTTGTCGACCTCCAGAGCCTGCATATCCACCGGCATGCTGCGGTGAATAATGCCTAGTCCGCCCTGCTGAGCTAGGGCAATAGCAAGGTGTGATTCCGTCACGGTGTCCATGGGCGCGCTCACGATGGGCAGATTCAAGCCAATGTGGCGTGTGAGCTTCGTTTGGGTGTCCACTTCGGTGGGCAAAACGGAGGAATGGGCGGGCAGGAGTAAAACATCATCGAAAGTAAGCCCCTCCGGGATAGGTCCGTCAAGCATAAGGCCCCCTTCTTTCTTCCTTGCTCAAAGGTTAAATGAGCCATTGTAACGGCCACGGCCCTAGGCGGTCAAGCAAGGTAATCGGGCAAGGTAATCGGGAAGGTAATCGGGAAATCGGGTGATCGGGAGATCTCAAGAAGTGGTCGACGTTCACCAGCTCTTAAATTGGCTGCCATTCCGAGCGCGGAATCTCGCCCTGATTTTTGTTCCGGGGTCCTCCCGGCGCAGAGCAAGATTCCACGCTTCTCTCGGAATGACATTTCATGGTTTCTGGGTGTCAGTCAGCGCGGGAACGAGCGACTGCTCTCTGGCCATGGGAGGATCGGCTGCCTGTGTGACCGGAAGCATACTCGGTTGTTCACCTGTTCGCGCGATCTCTAGCTCACCCGATCTCCCGATGGCGAGATCTCCCGATCGCCGATCACCTGGTCTCCTGATCTACCAAATGGCGTTCATAATTTTGCTCGCAGCCGCTTTTGTTCCCCGAACCGCATTGCCCGGGGCGGAGACCGTGCTTTTCCGCAGGGTGGCCGCTCCGCCCTTAAGTGCTGTACCGGTTGCCTTACCTGCGTCCTCGACGCTTCCC
>Ga0187781_10002146_pt1 | contig 15066 bp, 20 predicted proteins | sample 0715_SJ02_MP02_2_FD_132447 | JGI IMG/M metagenome (GOLD analysis project Ga0187781, IMG submission 132447) | Tropical peat soil microbial communities from peatlands in Department of Meta, Colombia - 0715_SJ02_MP02_20_MG | ecosystem: Environmental > Terrestrial > Soil > Wetlands > Peat | place...
ACCACGAAAAAGTGTGTATGGTAGAACCCCTGTCTTGTAGAGAGTACCCCCAAAGGGAGCCCACATGGTGGATCAGTACAATCAGGAATCACTTGGAATGAAACTGGTCCTGGAGATATGGATCTTCGCATCGCTTTCCTGGCGAACCTTGATCTCGGAGATTAGTCAAACCTTTGCTGGACTGAGAACAGGAATGCGCAATCCAAGACTTCTGTAGTCGATTTCATTCCACGTAACGAACGCTTGCGAAGTCGCTTCCGCTTGAGCTGCTATGAGAAAGTCAGGGAGGATTCGACCGAGCGAGTCTGCTCCCTTTAGCACCTTCGAGTAGAGTTCGCCGGCCCTCTTGGCAACTTTCAATGACCTCGAGGTTCGAACCTCCACCCCGTTCACCTTAAGCAGGCTCTGGACGCGTGCTTCCTCCGCCTTCGGTTCCGGGGCAAGAAAAATCCCGGTATAGAGTTCAGCATAGACCACGTCCGGCATGACGAGTTGCTTCTTGCGATCTATAGCCCTTCTAAGAAAGGAGTCTGTCTCTTCTACGAACCTGTCTCCCCTGAGGTGACTGACTAGCACGCTGGTGTCCAGGGAAAGCGTGGTTACTTCTTCGCGCGTTTGTTTCTGAGCCAATGGGTTATCTCAACAGAATCCTTCATGCCAGAGAAACTTGGATGGGCCCTCCAAGCCCCCCTGGTCTCGTCCATGACTTCTTCCCAATTTCGTCCCACTTTCTCAATCACAACCTTGCCCTCGTGACTGCTTACATCCACAACGTCACCGACGTTTATTCCAACTTCCTCGCGGACTTCCTCGGGAATTGTGATCTGATATCTTCTCGCAACCTTGGCCTTCAATTCAGCTCCATTCCTATTAAATCAATAGGATTATAAAACTTTACGCAGTCCAAATTGTTGCGTAAAGCCTAGAATCCCTGGGGTCCATTTATGAACTTTGGATGGGTTAACATGCCGAGCTGAATTGCCGGGCTTTTTCAGAGGGCCGGTTTGTTCTGAATCTGTGGGCGAGTAGCAAAAAACAGGCCATGGTGAAGAAGGCCGCCCTCCTCCTCTACAACATCGTCGTCATCCATCCGTTTCTGAACGGGAATAAGCGAACCGCTTTCGGTCTAGGGGGGCATTCCTAGAAGCAAACGGCTACGAGCTTGTTTCAGGGTCGAATGACGCCTATGAATTCCTGCTTGGGGTCGCCTCTGGGAGGGTCCCCGAGACCGAGGTAGAAGGATGGGTGGCAAGGCATTTATCCGAGTTAAGGAGAGAAAGATAGTCGATGGCCCAGAAATTGAGGACGGCGAAGCCGATTCCGGACAAGGAGTTCACGAAGCTGGCGGAGGGGGTCATCAGCAAGAACAAGGGGCTTCTTGAGATGCTGGCCAAGGTCTGACCTTCCCAAGTTCGCAATATCCCGGCTGCCGCCGTGTACAGGGTTCGTAGCGCCTCCTCTTACACATCATACGCAAGGTGATGAAAGACCGTCAAGAGGACTGACCCTCCTACACTCATGTCCACTGTATGGGGTATGCTAGTTCGAATCCCACTCCCCGCACTCCTAGTTAGGCGGGGGACACCTTTCCAACCCAACATGCAGGGCGGGAACGGCTCTCGCACGTGAGAAACACACCGTTGGACTTAGCAACGTGATGAACGAAGTTTCGCAAGTGTAGTTGAACCAAGCTGCGCCCCCGAACGGGAAAGAGCTAGCGGAGTGCTTTCCGTAGCTTGTTGAGGGACTGACCCCAGCCCTCCTTGAATGCATCCATGAGGGATTCACGCTCGTTCAATGGACCTGCGACGACCTCCGTCACGGCCGTCACCCGCGTCCTCCGGGGGCCAAGCACCTCGAATGTCACTGTATGGAGTGCCTCCCACGGGGAAAAACCGCCATACTCGTCGGTCGTGCCTGGCGACGCAGCCCTGTAGACCAAGAGCTCAAGCGGTATGACCTTTTCGAAGGTTGCTTTGAACGAATAGACATCTCCATTGGGGCTGCGTTGGTCGACTCTCATCATACCCCCCGGCCTAGGGTCTACTTCGGAGTGGACGTTGACGACCCCCTCGGGACCCCACCACTCTGCCAGCTTCTTGGAGTCTGTCCACATCCTGAAGACCGATTCCCGCGGGAAGTCGAAGACACGCGTGACCTTTACGGCGCCTTGCTCACTGGCTGTCAATGCGCTTTCCCTCTGCTGGTCGAGCCCTCATCATTCTTCAGAGCCTTGTCCAGCCGGTCGAGTTTGCTGTTCCACATCTCGGTCATGTCCGATGCCCATTTCTTGATCTCAAACATAGACTTCGGATTGAACGTGTAGATCCTCTGTTGGGCCCTCTTCTTCATTTGGATCACGTTCGCCTCCCTCAGCACCCTTAGGTGCTGAGATATCGCCTGGGGGGTCACGTCGAACTCGTCGCAAATCTGGGTCGCACTGAGCTGGCCCCTGTGGGCGAGAATCTCGACGACCTTGCGCCTACGCGGTTCTGCTAGGGCACAGAAGGCGTCCATGGCAGGCTATCAAAGCTCATACTTAATAAAGTGACCGCTTTAGTACTCTGCCCGTACGACGATGGAATGGTTCTCGAAAGGATTGTCACGATGCGCACGCATATCAAACCTCCACCCAACATGTGGGGCTAGACTCCCACCCCCCGCACCAAATACCCTGCCGGACGGGAGGGTGTTCCATCAGGAAAAAAGTCGAAAATCTACCACGAGAAACTGTGTATGGTAGAGCTCCTGCCTTGTTGGGAGGGGTGCCCAGACTTGAAATCGTTTTGCACCACGAGCACAAGAGGGTCCCACCTTTGCTAGTCCTGGGGGTGAGCCAGGTTAGATGCCAACAATCTGCCTAACCATGCCCCAGCGAGTGGGATCGACCTTGGCTTCGCACATGTCGGTGATCGCTTTGAATGCCTGAGGGGGGACACCAAACCTAACCTCGCGGATGAGGCCAGACAACTCTCGGACGTTGAGGGACGGAAGCATCCATCCTAGGATTGCTGACATCCTGTCCGGTGGCGTCCGACTCATGATGGCGCCTCTCATGGCCGCCATCTGTGCATCTGAAAAGTGCTCACTCATCCATGGGACGAGGTCGGTCTCCTCGCGATTCATGTGGGCTATGTACGCCGCGAATAGCTCGTTAGCCGACTGATTCAGCCGTACTCCTGCCTCTGCCCGGCCCTCCGGGTTCTCCATGGCCAAGAGAGCGTGCGCCGAATGGGCGATTGATGCTTCGCGGCGAGTCAAGTCGTGGTGCTCCTCGATCAGGGTGGCGATCAATTCATTCCCAGCCTTAGCCGCGTCGGGGAAGATCGCGTTCTCTTCATCGTTGGCGTGTTGGCTGAGTATGCAAAGCGTACATCCGGCAGATAGCGCGATGGCGAAGTCGTTCTCAAGGTCGTTGACTAAAGTTCTTGTTGCTTCCAAGTCAGAAAAGTCGTTCGTCTGCAGTCGACTCGAGAGGCCATAGAGCATTGAGCGGAGCCCTTTGTGGATTGGCGTGAAGAGGTCCTGGGTCGCTGTCATAGTTCTACTACATCCGATGCAGGCGCTTATTAGTCCTTTACAACCGCGGGTCGAAATTCCCCAGCACTACGAAGCGCCGTGGGACCTTGTGCAACCAGGAATCATACCAGGTCTTGGCGGGCGATGCCCGAGGCTTGCGGGAGCAAAGATTGTCAAGAAAGCGCAGCCCGCGTTCTGGGGAGGGTACTCAGACTACTTCCAAGACCCCGACGGCCACCTTTGGGAAGTGGTCTGGAACCCACAGATACGGCCGCAAGACTAGTCAGCTGCTGCCTGTTTAAGAAAGAGAGACGCGCATAAGACGTAGTTTTGTACGAGGGGCGTGCGTAGGAGATGTCTGCTGTCGCAAACCGTCGGTCTGAAGTCTTGACTGGTGTTGCTTCTATTCTCTTGCTCGCTGGTCCGATTCTCTTGGTTTCGGCTCAGCCCCCGGCGATTGTTACCCTCACGAGTCCCAACCCGCAATTTAATGGAGAGTTTGGCTACTCGGTCGCAATGAGCGGAAGCCTGGTGGTCGTCGGTGCACCAGAAGAGAGTGTCAGCGGGTACACGCAGGCAGGCGCTGCGTATGTTTTCGACGCACAGACGGGGGCTCTGGTGGTCCAGCTCGTGGACCCCAACTCGCAGTACTACGGAGAGTTCGGTTATTTTGTCGCCATAATTGAAAATGAAATCGTCGTTGGAGGGAATGGCAACACGTACACTTTCAACGCCCAGACAGGTACCCTGATAGCCATACAGCAGAGTCCCAATTCACAGGACTCTGGAGCGGCCGGTTATTCCGTTGCCGTAGGCGGTAATGTCGTTGTAGTCGGCGCGCCCTTTGCGAATGTAAGTAGTGATGCATATGCCGGCAGCGCGAACATCTCGAACGCTGCGACGGGTGCCTTGATAGCTGCCCTGAGGAGCCCTAATCTACAATACTTTGGAGACTTTGGGGAATCAGTCGCGACCGATGGGAACTTCGTCGTCGTTTCCGCCCCAGGTGAGACTGTTGGTGAGAACTCGAGTGCAGGCCATGCATACGTTTTCGATGCCCAGAATGGTACCCTGGTAGCCACCCTCGCAAGCGCTAACCCGCAATACAATGGAAACTTTGGCTTTTCCGTCGCCGTGAGCGGCACTGTCGCGGCCGTTGGAGCTCCTGGTGAGACTGTTAACGCCAAAGCATATGCAGGCCGGGTGTACGTCTTCGACGTGAATCCGACGACTGCTGGGTCTTCCACCCCAACGGCGGCAATTGCACGGTCAAATTCTACCGGTTGGCTCGCCGCAGGGGCGGTCGTTGCAGTGATCGCAATTGCAGCGGGGGGACTAGTGCTCGGTGCCCGGAGAAGAAGGCCAAGGAACAACTAAGTAAGACCCATCTCAGAATATTAAAATGAAAGCCGAAGGGCGTTGCTCGATTCTTGCGGACCCTTTGCGAGTACGGGCTCGTATTGGCCATCGACGGCCGTGATAGGGGGGAGGTGCTGAAACTCGCAGGGCGCGTGGGTCCGTTGGTGGATGGCATCAAGCTGGGAGTTCCGACGCTGCTCTCGAATTCCTCGACCATAGTCGCAGGTGTCAAGGAGTTTTTTGACGGCCCGGTGATTGCTGATCTTAAGGTCGCGGACATAGGATTCAGTACCGGAAAGGGTGCCGGCGGCTGGTCCGGTACAAACCGGCAAATCGTAGAAACCGCCGTTTCGGCAGGCATCGATTACGTAATCTGCCATACCATCATGGGGGTGCCGAGCTTGGATGAGTGCGTCGCAACTGCCCACTCTTTGGGTGGAAAGGTGCTCTCCCTCCCCTACATGACACATGTGGGCGCGGGACTCTTCTACGACCATCCGATAGACATGAGCCACGTCTCAAAATCGTTGGCCGACCTGGGAATGAGCCGTTTGGGCGATAGGATTGTCGAGCTGGCGGGGACAAAGATGGCTCAGCAGGGCTGGCGGAGTCGGAGCGTAACGATCTCTGATCTTGCGCTCCTCATCGGAGAGGAGTTGGGGGTGGACGGGTACATCGGTCCTGCCAACAAAGTCGAGGTCCTGAGGGATTACAGAAAGCTAACTAGCAGATTGGTGGTCGCGACCGGTGTGGGTCGGCAGGGGGGGAGCCTTTCAGAAGTATATTCTACGCTCGGTAGGAGCTCCGGAGCTATAGTAGGGCATGCCATCTATGACAGTCCCGACCCGGTCATGGCTTGCAGGGGGCTGCTCGCCGAGCGAGAAAGAACGCTTGGAGGAGAGGCATGAAGCACGTAGAGGTCGCCATCGCGCTGCTTGACGGCGGGGGCCTCAGGTTCGACACCTCGGACCCGTTCATCCTTGCGTCAAGAAAGATATGCCCTGTTTACGTGGATGTCCGAAGACTGACCACAAAACCCGAAGGGTGGAGAGCCTCCGTAGATGCATTGGTCGAAGTCGTCGGGGGCCTGGGGAACATAAATGCGGTGTCTGGGGGGGAGTTGGCCGACCTCCTCTTCTCCGTACCAGTGGCATTCAAACTCGGCCTGCCTCACACGGCGATAAGGAAGCAGCCCAAGGGATATGGCACAGGAGGGCGCCTTATCGGCGAGGTCAACCCTGGGAGCAGATTCGTCCATGTGTCCGACTTGATTACTTCGGGGACAAGCGCTCTCCAGTGGATCGATGTGATCAGGGAGGCCGGAGGGGTTGTCAATGATTATGTCGTGGTGTTCGACAGAAACCAAGGAGGGAGGGAAGCTCTGGACATGGAGGACGTCAGAGTCCGCTCCCTGCTGGAATTGAACGATGAATTCTTGTCCTTCGCTTCAGACCGGGGGAGTCTGACAGGCACTCAAATGAATGCGGTACAAGAATACCTGGCTGACCCCGAGCAGTGGTCGGTCGACTTTCTCAGAAGGAATCCACGGTTCCTGACGGAAAGGATAGCTGCCGAGGGTGGACGAATCAGGAGATCTGAGGGCCTTGAGGTGCTGACCCGGGGATACCCTGAGCTGATACCTGAGGTCGGGGCGAAGGTGCGGGGGAGGCTGCGCGAAATCGGGCTAGAAGAGGACCTTCTGGACCAAAATCATAAACCCTTATAATCCAAAATCGTCAGGGGATTCATCTCAGGGCTTTACAATCAGCACCAATCTCCTCTTTGACCAGATTCGTCCGGCACCTCTCTATGATATGTCCCTCAGTTTCTGGGATAACTATTCGAAAGGCCCAAGGAAGCTGACCGCAGAGGAAGAGGCTGACGTCAACGGGCTGAAAGAGCGGATCGATCGGACGGAGCGGGATGAGGGTTTTCGGTCAGATGTGGTCCTCTTCGGAAAGAGGATACGGTACCCTGTTGGGATAGCGTCAGGTCCCGCGCCGAACTTCAAGTGGCTGGCGTTCTTCTCGAAACTTGGGTACGGGATTCTGACGTACAAAACAATGCGCGACAGGGAATGGCGCGGTCATGGGATGCCGAACCTGCTTTACGTACGTGGAAACTTCCGAACGGGGTTCATCGCAGCCGACGACAGGACGAGTTCCATTACCAACTCGCTAGGGATGCCGACCCCGAAGCCGAGCGTCTGGAAGCAAGACGCTCGCCGAATAGCCCGGAGCAAGGGTGACTGCTTCTTCGTGGTCAGTGTGACAGCCACAGTAGAAGGGGGAGGCGAAGGAGACATGCTTGGGCAGTTCGCCGCACTGGCTTTAGAAAGTAAGCGGTTGGGCGCCGATGCCGTCGAGCTGAACCTATCCTGTCCTAACGTCCTCCCTGGGGAGGGAGGAGAGACCTACAGTAACGCTAAGCTGAGCGGTAGAGTGGTTGATGCGGTTCGTAGGGGCGTAGGTTCGAGCTTCCCAATCTTCGTCAAGATAGGCTATCTAAGCGATTACAGAGCCTTGGTGGACGAGACGTACGACGATCGGGTTGCCTACGTGGCGATAAACTCGGTCCCCGGGGTGGTTCGTGATTCCCTCGGAGGGGCGCTCTTTACAGATAGGGGAGGGAAGGCAGGAATCTGCGGAGCGGCCATCCGCCGGAAGGCGCGAGACGCTGTTTCGAGGCTCGCAAGGCTCCGCGGCGAACGGAGAGAGTTCCCGATTATAGGCCTTGGCGGGGTTCTCGGCGTACATGATGCCCTTGCACTGAGAAACAGAGGGGCAAGCGTGGTCGAGTGCGCGACTGGCGCACTGCTGGATCCCTGTATGGGTCTGAAGATATCGCTGGGACTACTGGAGGCCAAAGCCAGGACAAGCCCATGACGAATCAGATCAATCTCGCCGGCAGGGACATCGTGAGCATCTGGGACTTCTCGAGGGATGAACTCGAATACATCTTCGACTCCACCGCCGAAGTCGAAAGGGGAGGCTCAGCCAAGGTACTGGACGGGAAGCTTGTCGCCCTCATTTTCTACGAGCCATCGACCAGGACCTTCTCGAGCTTCGAAATCGCGGCGAAAAGGCTCGGGAGCGGTACCACGGGATTCACGGCCCCCGACCAGTCGTCGGTTGCCAAGGGGGAAACACTCCACGACACCATAAGGATGTACGAAGGCTATGGAGCAGACTGCATCGTCATGAGGCACAACCTCATGGGTGCATCCAGATATGCGGCTGAGGTGGCTTCGGTCCCTGTCATCAGTGGAGGGGATGGAAGTAGGGAACATCCCACGCAGGCAATGGTGGATCTCTACACCATTCGGAAGGCCTTCGGTAAGATTGATGGTCTGCACATAGGGATGCTCGGGGACCTAAGGTACGGTCGGACTGCCTCGTCTTTGAGCTATGCCCTATCGAACTACGACGTGGAAATCTCAATGGTGGCACCCGACCTCCTCTCTGCTAGGAGGGAGACACTTCGTTACCTAAACGAGAAGGGGGTAAAGTTGTTCCAGGTCACGAATGTCAAGGACGTCATCAGCTCCCTGGACGTTCTTTACGTCACGAGGATACAAAAGGAGAGAATTCCAGATCCCACAGAGTACGAGAGGGTCCGTGGCCTGTACAGGGTGACCCTCGATCTTCTGAAACAGGGTAAAAAGGGGCTGAAGGTCATGCACCCGCTCCCGAGGGTGGATGAACTCGCGAGCGAGATAGACGGCACGGACTACGCGGGTTATTTTGTCCAGGCGGCTGTGGGGGTTCCGCTAAGGATGGCTCTGCTAAGATCGGTGGTGGGGGGGTAGATGGAAGAAGCTCAGGACAAGCTCCTGGTCAGGAAGATAGAGGAAGGCACTGTGATAGATCACGTTCCTGCTTGGAACTCTGAACTAGTGCTGAGAGTGCTGAGGCTCGACAGGCGAGAAAGGAGGAGGGCCGACGTCTCTGTGGCCATTCTCGAGAATGTCTCCAGCCGGGTCCTAGGGAGGAAGGACGTCATCAAGGTGGATGGGTGGCGGATTGACGAAGGCGAAGCCGATCTTGTATGCCTCATCTTCCCAACAGTGACGATTAACTACATAAACTCCTGGAGCGTCTCCAAATATCCTCCAAGGGTCCCTGACCGGATAAGGGGAAGGATTCGATGCCCCGAGCTTTCATGCATATCCAACGCCCCTAGGGAACCCCTGACGACGAGTTTCCACACGATAAAAAAAGACAGGATGCTGCAGTGCGCGTACTGTGACACCCTCATAGATTTCGACAAGATTCCCGACTACGTGATGGCGTAGGCATCTTTGGATCATGACCTGGTCTTGGAGGGGGCGGTTGTAACCCAGAGGGGTACACAAAATTTACAGATTGGAGTCAGGGGAGGCAGGATAGCAGAAATAAAGAGGCAAGGCCTTCGCGGAGCGAAGAAAATTGCCGCTCCGTCATCGTGCGTTATCTTCCCCGGCTTCATAGACACCCACGTCCACCTCAGGGAACCGGGGTGGGAACACAAGGAGGACTTCGCGTCGGGGACCGCGGCTGCTGTCCACGGCGGTGTTACGACGGTCTTCGACATGCCCAACAATCCCGTCCCGGCGACGGATGTTAGGGCCCTTGAGACCAAGGCTAAGCTTGCCAAATTTCGAGGGCTCATCGATGTCAAATTTCTTGGTGGGGTTGACAGCAGGCTTTCCCTTATCCGGAAGATTCGCGGGCTGGTAATAGGGTACAAGATTTACCTAGCGGAGACGACCGGAAACCTCCGGACCCCCCATCAGAGGCTCCGCGAGGTTCTGGCTGCGGTGGGAAGGACTGGGAGGCCGGCCAGCCTCCACTGCGAACTACAGTCCATTCTGGACCGGAGGCGAGAGGAACTCGCTGGCCAGAACCGGCCCGACCTTCATTCGGACCTGAGGCCTCCCGAAGCCGAGATTGAGTCTGTGCGGATGGTCCTTGCCGCCAAGGGGCGTACCAAGGTCAACTTTTGCCACATTTCAACCGCAGGTGCCCTCGGGCTTGTGGAGGAATCTCGCGGGCGAGGTTCCAAGGCGGCGTGCGAAGTCGCCCTGCATCACCTCTTCTTCTCGCGGAAATACATGTTCCGTAGTGAGCTCTTGAAGATGAACCCCCCGCTTAGAAGCGAATCCGACAGGGAAGCCATGATGCTGGGCTTGAAAACGGGGAAGATCGACTTTCTGGTCACAGACCACGCCCCCCACACGTTGATGGAAAAGCAGAACGAAGGCGCCTGCGGGGTCCCCGGACTTGACAACTACGGCAATATGGTATCTTGGTTGATAAGAAGTCAAGGCTTCGCCCCAGAAACAATTGCCGCGGTCTGCGCGGGAAACCAGGCAAGGTTCTTCGGGCTTGAAGACAGAGGGTCCATCACTGTCGGCAAGAGGGCTGACTTGACCGTGGTCGATTTGAAGGCTCCAGAGAAGGCGAGCTCTCGGTTAATCAGGAGCAAGTGCGGGTGGACCCCCTACGAAGGGGTCGATTTTCCCGGGAGGGTGAGATGGACCATATTCGAGGGGAGAAGGTTGATGGACGACTTCGAGTTGACCGTGAGTCCTTAGGCAAAAGGCAGGATTCCTCGGACTCAGATTGACTCGAACTGTCTAATGGTCGTAGTCTCCCTCATCTGTTCAAGGGGTTCAGGAGGTGGGGGAGGATGGACCCTCCCCATCGCCGCTTCAAACGCCATCCGGTCCCGCCACATGGATACACCGACCAGGTTCTTTTCCCCCTCCTCCGACAAAACGAACGTCTCCAGTAGTCCAGGCATTCCATCGAGCGCCTTTGCGAAGGAGCGCATTGTCTCTGTCATGGCTTTCTCTTTTCCCGGTTTGGGTGACACGAAGGCCATGTTCACAAACATAGGATTGTCAACATCTCGTAGCCGGGGGAGAACCGTCCCGAAGTTCTTCTTCAGTGGTCGACGGTAGAATTCCTTCCATCCCTTGGTCAGGGCTGGGGCTCATGTTCGCGAAGGGGAGGACGGCGATTCTGTGTTTAACTCTTTCAAACATGATAGGATGGGGGCGCATCGGCGTCGTTTTCTCGACCGGGGTCCTTCGCCAGTTCTACCAGCCGAGAAACGGTTTCCTCGAACGTGAACCGAGGCTTATAACCGAGTTTTGAACCAATCTTACCTAGACGACCCGAACTGATCGTCGCAGGACGGTCTGGAATGACGATGGGTCGATTGAGGGCATCAGCGATCGGACCGTAGAAGTCCTTCATTTGCACGTTGCAATCGACGGCGATGAACGCTTCGCTAGGGACGGAGGGGTGCGTGATGCAGAGCCATGCCATCTCCGCCAGGTTTACGGTGTGAACCCATGGCATTACATCGTCTGGATGTATGAAATCTGGCCAGCCCTTGGAGCGGATGCGCTCGACCATTTCGTCTCCCCACTGGGAACGTACCCAGTGGGTAATCATCCCGGCCCGCAGCATAGAAAACGGAAGACCCGCAGCTCTAACCTTCACTAGCTCAAGCTCAGCTAGTGCTTTAGTCGCACAGTATGGTTCGGGGTCAGTGGTGGCGAGAGGGCTCTCCTCATCCATATCAGCCGGAATAGGTTCACCGTACACTGACATCGTGGAGATCTGAACGAATCGCTTTACGCCCGCCTCCAAGGCCCGGTTCGCCAGTTCTCGAGTACCGTCCACATTTACGGATTGGTACAACGGGCCAGGATGGCCCGAGTACGCGGCCGAGTGCAGGACGAAATCGACCCCATCCAACGCCGAGGTGAGAGTTTCGGGCGAGGTTAGGTCGCCCTTTGCCGGTTTCCATCCCTGCTTCCGGACGAAGCTAGCTTGCTCTTCGCTGCGAACGAGGGCATGCACAGTTAGTCCACCGTCGGACATGCGCTTCGCGAGATGGCCGCCGACGCGTCCGGAAACTCCCGTGATTAGCACGGAGCTCATTATCGCCAGAACTCCTTGGCCAACTCTAGGCCCGCCTCCCTCATCGCTTCGAAGGTCAGCTTGACATCTCCTTCAATCAATTTGTTTTGGGGAGACCAATAAAACCTCTGAGGATACTCCGATGGGCCAGGACTTGGGTCAAAATATGGACTTGTTGCATGGGAATCGAGCAGCTCCCTGAACCAGGCTCCTCTCCAAGTGCTTAGTGTGATTCTTCAATTTGAAGAACGGAGTCAACCATCATTATTGGAAGACTCTAGCATATCCAGGTGCTCCCCATGAAAGGCTCCCGATTGTTCTCAAGTCTTACACATCCATGTTTAGGATGAAACATCGCCGTCAACGAGGTGTTATGTCGCCTTCGGGACAGACTGTTCTGTCGAGGCGAAGAATAATGAGAAACATCACGGTCGGGTCCTGGGTATACCTGATGCCAGGGCCCCTTGGTCCGCTCGGAGTCGGGGCAGTCTTCCTCGGAGATCGCCTGAAAGCAGACAAGGTGAAGGCGATTGTCCTAGGGAAAGCAATGGCCAGAAGCAGCCGGGGCAAGGGAATAGGAGGGCTGGCAGCGGTGACCATCTTGGTGGCAGCTGTTCTGACCTACTTCTTCTCTGAAATCCCCATGACAGCTTTCTGGGTTGTCCTCGTACTGCTCCTTGCGGTGTGGGCCGGATTCCTCTGGGCGCTATTAAGTGCCAAATCCTCTCCGCAAGACCAAGAACCCGAACAGGCATTTCCTTGAAGGGGAGAACCTCTCCCCTTTCCCTTATTTCGACGAGTTCCGATAAGCAAGAAGTCTTCTACATCATTGTGTATGTGTCAACATAGCAGTCAACGAAATGATATGTTGTTTCCAGCAACACATGTTGCCCGGGTGAAAAAGCAATGGCAGAAGGAAAGCGTGATGCAGATGAAAGAGCCTTCGCAATAGAACTCAATTCAGGGAGCGACCTGAAGAACGTGAACTTCACCAACTGGGCGCAGCGCATAGTGCTAGAAGGAAGCATAGGGACTTTGAAACACGCTGATTTCCTGGAAGGGAGTGTCCTGGAGTTGGTGGGGACAGAAGGCGTACTGAAGATCGACTTCTCGAAGGAAGACATGGCGGAGGCTTCCCAGGGTTGATACCTCTCATGAAGGAGATACAGGAAGACAGGAGGCATGACTATATGCGAATTGGGACAGACTGGTTCCTGTCCAAGCTTACTTTTGATCTTGGTTACTCAGAGCGTCTTCTGCGTCAGTCCATGACCCTCCGGTTGGACTCGACTTCCCTTGGCGCCGAGGAGTCAGATTAAACCTGAGAAATTCGCCAGTGATATTCAGGGACTGGGGTTCGGGACTGATCAGGCCGCAGATACAAAATCCGGCAAGTGAAAGAGAGCATCTGTTCGACGTTTCTTCGGTCGGTCGGGAACTCAAACATCCATGTGTATGGGTAAACATCGACGTCAAGCAGATGTTATCTCGCTTTCTGGTTAATCATGTGCCGATGAGAAATGGCAGCAACATACTGCAACAAATGCGGAACAGCACTCCAAGCTGGCGCACACTTCTGTCCAAACTGCGGCGCTGAGCAAGTATATTCGCCCACGCCCCCCTACCAGCCCGCGGTCGTAATGTCTAGGCGCGAGATGAGGGCTCAAAGGCGGGCCGAGCGTCCCGGTCCTCACCTAGGCGGTCTCATAGTAGCGACAATTCTGATCGCAGCGGGCCTGGCCGCCTTCTACCCTGATCTGCCGTGGCAGTTCTTCTGGGGAGGCCTCCTGATCCTCCTCGGGGTTTGGATTGCAGGCCTCTGGACCTTCAGAGGTTCGCGGCACTCGACGCAAGCCCACGATCTGGCCAGCTAACGCTTGATGGGGAGACTCCTCCCCTTCCCTCTTTTTCATGACACCTTAGGAAATACGCAGTCGATGAGCTTCATGATCTAGAAAGCTAGAGGGGTTACCGCATACACACCTTTGTGCACTGATACACATTCTCATCAACAAAGTACTATCTGCGCCACGGGTTCCTCGTAGGCCAGGTGCAAGACAATAATGGCCCGCAAGAATGTCGGGACGCGAGAACGAGTCTTTTCGGTGGATTTGAAGTCGAGCGACGCCGTCAAGTCTGCGGCGCTGGGGGGCTCGGGACGCGACGGGGTTATGATGGAAGGCACCATCGGAAGCCTCGTGCACGCGAGATTTGTCGAGAATACGGTGCTAGAGGTAGCGGGGACGAGGGGTGTTCTGAGGATTGACCTATCAATGGAGGACTTGGCAAACGTCTCTCGACCGATTGGCCAGATGGACTCCACCAAAGGGGGGTCGAACTGCTCTTGAGCCAGGAGATCGGGCCTGGCGAAGACGGCCTCCGTGAACAGGAAGTCCAATCGAGGCGAGAGAAGTACGGGTACAACGAAATCCCAGTGAAGAGGCCGAGCACCGCAGTCAGAATTGCGAAACCCTTCTTGGGCCCTATGTCCAACATGCTCGAAATCATCGCTGTAATCTGTTGGCTGACAGGGAACCTGCCGGAGGCAGTGATTATGCTAGCGCTGCTTGTGTTCAATGCTGCCCTAGTTCTCGTGAGGGAAGGGAACGCGAGGAAGGCTATGGTAAGCTTGCGGCAGCGGCTGAGAATCCAAAGCAGAGTGAAGAGGGATGGAGCCTGGGCAGCGGTCCCATCGAGGGAGCTCGTTCCCGGGGACGTGATAAGGGTCAGGTCGGGTGACATCGTGGCCGCCGACGCGAAGATAATCGATGGTTCGTTGGACCTCGACCAGTCAGCACTGACAGGCGAGTCTGTCACCGCAACGAAATCTTCTGGCGATGTGATCTTCACGGGCTCAATCGCGGCCCGGGGGGAGGCCACGGCGATAGTGGTGGCGACCGGTAGGAAAACTCATTTTGGGAAGACCGTTGAGTTGGTTGACCTCGCCAAGCCGAGGCTGCACATGGAGGCTACAGTGGCGAAGGTCACCCGAAACCTGGCCAAGGTCTCTATGGTCGGAATAGTAGTGGCGGGGGCCTACGCTGTAATGAAGGGGATTCCACCTGCAGTCTTCCTCCCGATGCTAGTAGTGCTGCTGGTGGCTGCGGTCCCAGTGGCTATGCCGACCATGTTCACTCTAAACATGGCACTTGGAGCCTCAACTCTGGCGAAGGAGGGAGTTCTCGTCACCCGACTTGGCGCAAGCGAGGATGCGGCCGCCATGGACATCCTGTGCGTCGACAAGACGGGGACAATGACGCAGAACAAGCTGTAT
>Ga0187781_10002147_pt1 | contig 15062 bp, 12 predicted proteins | sample 0715_SJ02_MP02_2_FD_132447 | JGI IMG/M metagenome (GOLD analysis project Ga0187781, IMG submission 132447) | Tropical peat soil microbial communities from peatlands in Department of Meta, Colombia - 0715_SJ02_MP02_20_MG | ecosystem: Environmental > Terrestrial > Soil > Wetlands > Peat | place...
CGGCCGAGGTGGTCGCCCGCCTCGACGACGTCTTCGCGATCCTGGTCGAAATCGTCGACCGGCACCATGGCATCGTGAACAAGTTCCTGGGCGACGGCCTGCTTGCCATCTTCGGCGCGCCGCTCGAGGATCAGAGGGCGGCGGCAAACGCCGTCGCCGCGGCGCGCGAGATGCTGCGCGCGCTCGCCGCGGACAATACCGGCAGCCCCTGGCCGATCCGCATCGGCATCGGCATCCATCTCGGCGAGACGGTGGCCGGAACCGTGGGCTCGCCGCGCCGCAAGGAATACACGGTCATCGGCGACACCGTGAACCTCGCCGCGCGGCTCGAAAGCCTCAACAAGGAGATGGGCTCCGAGCTCCTCGTCTCCGACGCGGTGCGCGCCGCCGCGGGCGACGCCCTGGGCGAGGCGCATTCGCTCGGCCCCGTCACGGTGCGCGGCTACGCCGATCCGGTCACCGTCTGGCGGCTCGCATAGGCGCGGGCCCGACGCGCCGACAGAAGCGCGGATCTACGATGGTCGGTTCTACCGTCCCTCGCGCCGCCAAGCGGCGACAAAGGTGCCGAGCGCCAGCAGCAGCGCGAGAAGGCCCGGCAACAGCGGGATCTCCTTGACCCCGGTGACGATGTAGTCGCCATTGGCGCGGAAGCCCATCCAGGAGCGTCCGGCGCTGGTGCGGTCGGGATCGACGCGGCGCACATCCGGCAAGGCGCCCGGACCCACCCAATAGATGCCGCCGCCGGTCGCTTGCGCCGCCGGCTTCAGCTTCGCGTCGGTGGTGCGGACATCGGCAAGCTCGATGGGGTTCAAGGCGCCGGCGGCGGCCAGCGCGGTGCGCGTTCCGTCGCTGACGCGGTAGAGGCCGCTCTCGGCGATCGGCAGGCTGCCGCTGCTTTGCCCGGCATGGGTCGGGACGAGGTTCAGCGTCTCGAGCCGGCCGCCGGGGCCGGTGACCTGCACCGGCCGGTCGTCCGGCTCGAGCGACTGGCGCGTCACCACCAGCCGGTTGCCTTCGACCACGGCGCGCAGATCGTTCTCCTCGAGATCCGGCTCCTTCATCAGCCAATAGACGACGCGGCGCAGCAATTCGGCCTGTGGCCCGCCGCCCTCGAAGCCCCGCGTCCACAGCCAGAGCTCGTCGGAGAGGAGCTGCGCCACGCGCCCGTCGCCCTCGCGGTCGAGCACCAGCAGCGGCCTGTCCTGAAAGCCGCTCATGACGTTGACGCCGCGATGCGGCTCGGCCTCGACGTGGCGGAACCAGCGGCCCCATGTCGGCGGCGTCTTGCCGTCGGCGGAATCGCCGGGGAGGCCCGCGGTCACGGGATGACGATGACCGACATCGGTGACGCGCGGCAGGAAGCCCTCCTCGAAGACGTTGCCGGTGGGTTCCGCCGGCAACACCATGCCGAGGGGGGTGCGGTAGAGGCTCAGCGGCGTGCCGAAGGTCGGACCCGCCGCTTCGAGCAACGCGCCGCCCTTGCGGACGTAGCGCGCGATGTTCTCGAGATAGACGGCGGGCAGAATCGTGCGGCGGCGGTAGCGGTCGAAGATGATGAGGTCGAATTCGTCGATCTTGACGTCGAACAGCTCGCGGATCGGAAAGGCGATCAGCGAGAGTTCGCGGATCGGCGTGCCGTCCTGCTTTTCCGGCGGGCGCAGAATGGTGAAGTGGATAAGGTCGACCGACGGATCGGATTTCAGGATGTTGCGCCAGGTACGCTCGCCCTGATGCGGCTCGCCGCTCACCAGCAGCACCTTCAAGCGGTCGCGCACGCCGTTGATGATGAGCGCGGCGCGGTTGTTGTCGAGGGTAAGCTCGTGCGGTCCGGCCTCGACCTCGAGCTCGACGACGTTGGGGCCGCCGTGATCGATGGCGACGCTCAGCGGCACGTCGCGTCCCACCGGTACCAGCCGCGTCGTCGGCGGCCCGCCGTCCTTGCGCAAGGTGAGCCGCGCCTGCTGCCCCCCTTGCGCCGCATCGCCGAGATCCTCGATGCGCACCGTGAGCTGCAGCTCCTTGCCCACCAGGCCGAAGCTCGGCGCGTCCTTGACGACGAGGCGCCGGTCCGCCTCGCCCGGCCGTCCCGTCAGCAGCACGTGAAGCGGCGCCGACAGCGCCAGCCGGTCGGCCGGCGGCACGTCGTGCACCTCGCCGTCGGTGATCATCACGGCGCCGGCGACGCGCTGGCGCGGCACGTCGGCAAGGGCGTGGGTGAGCGCGGTATAGAGCTGCGTGCCGTTATCGGCGAGCACCGAGCCGGCATCAGGCGCGCCGGCATGCACGACGCGCAGATCGAGATCGTGGAACTGCTCCAGGCGGCCGGTCACGTGCTGCAACGCCTCGTCGGCGTAGCGCCGGCGGTCGCCGATGCGCATGCTCGGGCTGTCGTCGACCACGACCACGGCAACGTCGTGCTGCGGCTGGCGCTGCTCCTCGACCAGCGAGGGGTTCGCCAGCACGAGCAGCAGCAGCGCCAGCGCCAGCAGACGCCAGGTGAGCCCGCGAGCGCGGCGCCATGCGCCGAAGGCGAGCAGGAGCGCGGCGGCGGCGGCGAAGGCGATGATCGCCGCCCAAGGCAGCAGCGGCGATGTCGCGATGCTGTAGCCGGCGATGGTCATTGGCCGAGCCTTTCCAGGATCGCCGGCACATGCACCTGGTCCGTCTTGTAATTGCCGGTGAGCGCGTACATCACGAGGTTGATCCCGAAGCGATAGGCCTGCTCGCGCTGCGGCTCGCCGCCGGGCACGACCGGATAGAGCGGCTGGCCGCGCTCATCCATCGCCCAGGCACCGGCCCAATCCTCGCCGCCGACGATGATGCTGGCGACGCCGTCATTGACCTGGTCCTCGACCGGCTCGACCCAGAGCGTGCCGCCGGACCAGCGGCCGGGGAACTCCTGCATAAGATAGAAGGACTTGGTCAGCACGTGGTCGGGCGGCGCCGGCACCAGCGGCGGGATGTTGAGGCCGGCGGCGAGGCGGCGCAGCCGTTGCTGCATCGCCGCGCCGGAAAACGCCGTGCGCTCGCCCTGGTCGCGGGTGTCGAAGAGAATGGTGCCGCCGGTGGCGAGATAGCGGTTGAGACGTTCGATCGCTTTGGCGGAAGGTAGCTGCTGTCCGTCCGCCACCGGCCAATAGAGCAGCGGAAAGAAGATCAGTTCGTCCTGCTCGATGTCGACCGCCATCGGCGCCGCCGCCTCGACGGCGGTGCGGCGGTTGAGGATCTCGCTGAGCCCCGCCAGCCCGGCGCGCGATTCCTCGTCGATATCCGCGATGCCGGTGCGCACATAGGCGAGGTGCAGCTCGCTCGTTGCCTGGATGGTGAAGCTGTCATCCGCCTCGGCATGCACCGGTGCCGCGACCAAGCTCGCTGCCAGCAGCGCCGCGCCCAGGCTTGCGCCCTGCCGGCGCAGGCGCGGCAGGCGCGGCAGAAAGCCGCGCAACGCATAGGCGATGACGAGGTCGATGAGCGCCAGCGCCATTGCCGCGCCCAGCAGCCACGGGCGGAAATCGATCTCGTTGCTCCGCGCATAGGTCTCGCGCGCGGTGCCTGCCGGCAGCTCGCCCAGGACGGCGAAGCGCGTGACCGCGCCGGCGAGATTGAGCGCGCGACGCTGATCGGGAGTGCCGTAGAAGCCCGGCGGATGGGCGGGCGAGGCGCGGGTGCCGGCAAAGGCGCCGGCGGCGACGGTGGCGGCGCTCGAAGGCGCGCGCTGCAACCGGCCGAAGCCGTCCAGCGTCTCCACCGGCGGCAGCGCCGTGTCGGTGTTGCCGGCGATGCCCTGGCTCAGCGCCACGACGCGGCGGAGCAAGTCGACGAAGAGCCCGGAGATGGCGAGGTTCGACCATTCGGGATCGGCGGTGGTGTGCACCAGCACCAGCCAGCCCTTGCCGCGTTTCTCGGCGGTGACCAGCGGCGTGCCGTCGGTGAGCCGCGCCCAGGTCTTGCCGCCGAGATCGATGGTGGGTTCGGCCAGGACCTGGCGCGAGACGGTGACATCCGCGGGAATATCGAGGCCGGCAAAGGGACTGTCGGCGGCAAAGGGCGCGAGCTTCGCCGGCTTCTCCCAGGACAGCGCGCCGCCGAGCGTGCGCCCGCCGCGCCGCAGCGTCACCGGCAACAGGTCGTCCTCCGGCTGCTCGGCAAGATGCGGGCCGGCGAAGCGAATCACCACGCCGCCCTCTCGCATCCATGTAACCAGCGCCGCTTTCTCTTCGGTGCCCGCGGGCGGCACGTCGGGAAAGGCGAGCACGGCGATGTCGCCCTTGAGCAGCGTCGGGACGTCGCCGCGCCGCACCTCGCTGAACGGCGACAACGCGCGTTCGAGGTAATAGGCGCCGCTCAGCAGCGGTTGCGCCGTAGAGCCGCGCTGGCCGGCGACGACGCCGACCGGGCGGCGGCGCCAGCGCTCGTCAAGGAGCAGCACCGCGCCGGCCGATGCCTCGCCTTCGATGGCGATGGCCGCCGCCCGGTTCCTGAGCTCGCTGGGGAGCGCGAGATGCGCCACGCTGCGATCGACGCCCGGCGCCATCGCGATTTCCTGGCGCGCCAGCAGGCGCCCATCATCGCCGATGGCGCGCACGAAGAGACGTTCCGGCGCGGTGGCGTCGGCGCGGCGCACCGTGGCGGTCAAATCCTTGTCGTCGGTGTCCGCCGGCGCCAGCAGGCGCGGCAGCTCGCTCGCGCCGTCGGCGAGCATGCGCAGGCTGCCGAAGCGCCGCAGCCCCGCGGCGAATTCCCGACCCGCGCCGTCCTCGATGCCGTCGCTCAGCCAGACGATGCCGGCATCGTCGATGCCGAGCCGGGCGAGACGCTCCAGCGCCGCCTTTCGGTCGGCGGGCCAGGGCTCGGGCGCAAGCTTGTCGGCCTCGGCGCGGGCGTCGCTCGGCCGCAGCACCGACAGGGCCGGCGGCGCGGTTTCGCCCGGCGGCGGCGCGGTGCCGAAAAGAATGACGCGCCGGCCCTCGCGCTCGGCCTGGTCGAGCAGCCGGTCGAGCGCGGCGCGACGCTCGTCCCAATGCCGCGCCGCGGTCCAGCCGTCATCGACCGCGAGCACCAGCGGGCCATTGCCGAGGAGCGTGGCGCTGGGATTGAGCAAGGGGTGGGCCAGCGCCAGAATGACCAGGGCGATCAGCGCCATGCGCATCAGGATGAGCCAGAGCGGCGTTTTCGCCGGCGTTTCCTCCTTGGGGGTGAGCCCGAGCAAGAGGCGCAGCGCCGGAAAGCGGATGCGCCGGGGCGCCGGCGGCGTCACCCGCAGCAGCCACCACAGCACCGGCAAGACGGCGAGCCCCAGCAGGAGCCAGGGGGAAGCGAAGGCGAGAGCGCCCAAGGACCACATGCCCTATGTCCCCCGGGGCTCGGCGAGCGTGCCGTAGAGCGCCAGCAGCGCGGTATGTGGCGGCCGGTCGGTGCGATGGGTGCCGAAGCTCCAGCCGGTGGCGCGGGCGATGGCGGCAAGCCCGGCGCGATGCTCGGCGAGCTTCAGCGCGTAATCCTCGCGCACGGTCTCGACCCGGCTGATCAGCAGCGAGCCTTCCTGCTCCATTCCCTCGAAGCGCACGCGGCCGGCAAAGGGCAAAGTCTCCTCGGCGGGGTCGAGCACCTGCAGCAAATGTCCGCGCAGACCGGAAGCGGCGAAGCGGCCGACCAACGCCTGGATCCGGTCGAGCGGCGCCAGGAAATCGCCGATCAGCACGAGCTGGCCGTAGCGCGGCAGCGGCTCGAAGTCGGGCAGGCCGGCGCCGGGCGATGGGCGCTCGAAGGTCAGCGCCAAGCGACCGAGCACGGCGCGGCCATTGGCCGGGGCAAGGCCGGTGCCGAGCAGCGCCACGCGCTCGCCGCCGCGGATCAGCAGGGCCGCCAAGGCCAGCAACAGGAGATCGGCGCGCGCCCGCTTGGTCGGCACCGCCGCCGCCGAGGCGTAATCCATCGAGGCCGAGCTGTCGCGCCACAACCAGACGCTCTGCGCCGCTTCCCACTCGGTCTCGCGGATGTAGAGCCGCATCGACTTGGCGCTCTCGCGCCAGTCGATGCGCGGCACGGGATCGCCGGGCTGGTATTGCCGGAACTGCCAGAAGGTCTCGCCGGTGCCGACCCGGCGCCGTCCGTGCACGCCCTGCGCCACGGTGGTGGCGACGCGTTCGGCCGCCACCAGCAGCGGCGGCAGGCGTGCCGCGAGCTGCTCGGCGCGATGTTGCAGGGCGGCCGCGGCCATCAGCGGAACGGCGCCACGAGGCGGTCGATGAGCTGCGCCATGGTGACGCCGTCGGCGCGCGCCGCGAAGTTCAGCGCCATGCGGTGGCGCAGCACCGGCGGCGCCAGCGCCACGACATCGTCGATCGACGGCGCGAGCCTGCCGTCGAGCAGCGCGCGCGCGCGGCAGGCGAGCATCAGCGCCTGGCTCGCGCGCGGGCCGGGGCCCCAGGCGACATGCTGCCTCGCCTCGGCGATGTCGGTCTCGTCCGGCCGGCCGGCGCGCACCAGCTTCAAGATCGCCTCGACCACGCTCTCGCCGACCGGCACGCGCCGCACCAGGCGCTGGGCGGCCAGCAGCTCTTCGCCGGAGAGCACGGTGCCGATCGGCTCCTCGGCGATGCCGGTGGTGGCGATGAGCATCTCGCGCTCGGCGGCAAGGTCGGGGTAGCCGACATCGATCTGCAGCAGGAAACGGTCGAGCTGTGCCTCGGGCAGCGGGTAGGTGCCTTCCTGCTCGAGCGGGTTCTGCGTCGCCAGCACATGAAACGGACGCGGCAGGGGGTGGTATTGGCCGGCGACCGAGACCCGTCCTTCCTGCATCGCCTGGAGCAGCGCCGATTGCGTGCGCGGGCTGGCCCGGTTGATTTCGTCGGCCATCAAGAGCTGACAGAACACCGGCCCCGGGATGAAGCGGAAGGAGCGCCGGCCGCTCTCGCTCTCCTCCAGCACCTCGGAGCCGAGGATGTCCGCCGGCATCAGGTCGGGGGTGCATTGAATGCGCTTGTCTTCGAGCCCCAGCACGGTGCCGAGCGTCTCGACCAGCCGCGTCTTGGCCAGGCCGGGAACGCCGATCAGCAGCGCATGGCCACCGGCCAGCAGCGTGATCAACGCTTGATCAATCACCTCGCGCTGGCCGAAGATGACGCTGCCGATGCGCTCGCGGACCTGCGCCAGGCGTTGACCCAGAGCATCGATCTCGGCAACGAGGTCGCCGACGCCGCCAGTCTCGGGCAAGTTTTCGATGATACTCACGAGATCGGCTCCTTTTGCTGCATTTAGGAGTAGATCATGACGGATAAGTCGGCGCCTTCAAAGGATCTCGATCTCCTTGCCGCCAAACTTGGCGTGTCTTCTCCTGCATCTTCCGTGCCAGCGACTCGCCAACCCCTTGATTGCGGCCATTTCGACCTCGCCATCGCGCGGGACGGAACCTGGTTCTATCGCGGCTCTCCCATCCGCCGCCCCGCCCTTGTGCGCTTGTTCAGCACCGTGCTGAAACGCGAGGCCGACGGCAGCTATTGGCTGCAAACCCCGGTTGAGCGCGGTCGCATCACGGTCGAGGACGCGCCTTTCGTCGCGGTCGCGGTCGACCGGCGGGGCGAGGGGCAGCAGCAGGAGCTGATCTTCCGCACCAATGTTGACGACACTGTGGCGGCCGATGCCGGCCACCCGTTACGTGTGGTAAACGATCCTGCCACGGCCGAGCCCAGCCCTTACATCCTCGTGCGGAACGGGCTGGAAGCACGGCTCAATCGGCCGGTATTCTATGAACTTGTGGCGTTCGGGCAAGAGGAGCGGGTCGGCGACGCGACCCTGTTCGGCGTATGGAGCAAGGGCCTGTTCTTTCCGCTGGGCCGTCTGGACGGAGTGCCTTGACGGCGGAGGAGGTGCGCCGGCGGCTTGCCCATGCCGTGGCCGCCCAACGCGCCAGCGATCCCGCCACCGTCGCGGCGATGCGCGGCGACCACTCGCTGGTGCCCGGCGGCGCGCCGCCCGCCGCCGCGCTGACCCCGGCGGCGGTGCTGGTGCCGCTGGTGGTGCGGCCCGAGGGGCTGAGCGTGCTGCTGACCCAGCGCACCCAGCACCTTGCCGCCCATGCCGGCCAGATCTCCTTTCCGGGGGGGCGGCAGGAAACGAGCGATCGCGACTCGGTCGAAGCGGCGCTGCGCGAGACCGAGGAGGAAGTCGGTCTGCCGCGCGACCATGTCGAGGTGATCGGCCGGCTCGACACCTATATCACCAGCACCGGTTTCGAGGTGACGCCGGTGGTGGGGCTGGTGCGCGCGCCTTATCCGGTCAAGCTCGACCCGTTCGAGGTCGCCGAGGTGTTCGAAGTGCCGCTTTCCTTCATCCTCGATTCGACAAACCACCAGCGTCACAGCCGCGAGATCAGGGGACGCCGGCGCACCTTCTACGTGCTGCCCTATCGGCAACGCTACATCTGGGGCGCCACCGCCGGCATGCTGGTCAATCTCGCGGAGGTGCTGGCAAGGTGAGGCGACGATGATCCGCATCCTGCTCACCGTCGTGTTGCCGCTGCTGCTGCCGACGCTGGTCTATCTCTTGTGGCTGGCGGTGGCGCAGCGCGCGCCGCTCGGTGCTCCCGCGCAGTGGCGCGCCCTGCCCTGGCCTTGGCTCGTCGGCATCGGGCTCGCGCTCGTCGCGGCGATGCTGTATTTCATCGGCACGCGCATCGGCGGCTCGCCCTTGGGCGTCTATGTGCCGCCGCAATATATCGACGGCCAGGTCGTTCCCGGCCATGTCGTGGCGCCGGCGGCGCGCTGACGGCTCTCGCTTGCCCGCCCCCGACATTCCCGTCGACCGCATCGGCGTGCAGCCCTGGATGAGCGCGGCGCCGACGCGCGCGGTGCTGGCGGCGCTGGGCGGCGACGGCCGCTTCGTCGGCGGCTGCGTGCGCGACGCGCTGCTCGGCCGCGCCATCGGCGACGTCGATATCGCCACGCCGTTGCCGCCCGAGGACGTGATGCGCCGGCTCGAGGCGGCGAAGATCAAGGCGGTTCCGACCGGGCTTGTCCACGGCACGGTGACGGCGGTGGCGCCGCCGCGGCATTTCGAGATCACCACCTTGCGCCGCGACGTCGAGACCGACGGCCGCCATGCCCGTGTCGCCTTCACCGCCGATTGGGCGGCCGATGCGGCGCGGCGCGATTTCACCATGAACGCGCTCTTCCTTGACGCCGAGGGCAACGTCTTCGACCCCGTCGGCGGCCTCGCCGATCTGCGCGCCGGCCGCGTCCGTTTCGTTGGCGATCCCGCCACGCGCATCCGCGAGGACGTGCTGCGCCTGCTGCGCTTCTACCGCTTCCACGCGCATTACGGGCGCGGCGAGGCCGATGCCGCGGCGCGCGCCGCCTGCCGCGCGCTCGCGCCTTTGCTGCCGGGCTTGTCGGGCGAGCGCGTGGCGGCGGAGACGCTGAAGCTGCTCGGCGCGCCGGATCCGCTGCCGAGCCTCAAGATGATGGTCGAGGACGCCGTCCTCCCAATCCTGCTGCCGGAGGCGCTGCGCCTCGACCGGCTCGCGGCGCTGCTGCCGCTCGAGCCGGCGCCCGATCCGCTGCGCCGGCTGGGCGCGCTCATCGCCGGCGATCCCGGCGCGCTCGCCGAGCGCCTGCGCCTTTCCAACGAACAGCGCGCGCGCCTTGCGGCGCTCGCGGCGCCGCCCTGGCCGGTCGATCTCGCCGGCGACGACAAGACGCAGCGTCGCGCGCTCTACCGGCTCGGCGCCGCTCGCTACCGCGATCTCGTGCTGCTGAGCGCCGCCGAGGCCGGCCGGCGCGACCGCCTGCCGGCGCTTCTCGCCCTTGCCGCCGAATGGCAGCCGCTTGTCTTTCCGCTCAAAGGCCGCGACGTTACCGCGCTGGGCGCGCCGGCGGGCAAGGAGGTCGGGCGCGTCCTCGCGGAGCTCGAGCAATGGTGGGAAGCCGGCGACTATCGCGCCGATCGCCGCGCATGTCTCGCCGAGCTCAAGCGGCGGCTCGGAAGGAACTGAGCGGCGGCGGATCGAGACCGGGCCGCGCCCTAACACGGCGCTTCCGAGGATCGACCCACATACAATCGTTTCCTTCCTTTGTCATGCCCCGGCCGAAGGCCGAGACCGAGGCACGTGTTGCGACGAGCGCGCTGCGAGACGATGCGCGGGTCAAGCCCGCGCATGATGGGGTGCCCCGCACCTCGACAAATTCCGCGGGTTCACACATGCTGTCAACGCAAAGACGTGTATGGCAATCATTCGGATGTCGGCAACCTTGGACTATACGGTTGTTTTCGAGCCCCAGGCTGAGGGCGGATATACCGTGTCCGTTCCGGCACTTCCGGAGGTCGTGACCGAAGGAGAGACGGAGGCGGAAGCGCTTCAAATGGCCAAAGAGGCCATTTGCCTGGTCCTCGACTACCGCCGCGACCATGGCCTGCCGCTTCCTGCCGACGCGCCGCCCACCGTGCGAAAAGTCACTGTTCCGGCATGAACCAGCGTGTTCCCGCCGTCTCCGCGCGGGAAGTGATTGCGGCGCTTCGCAAGGCGCGGTTTGTCGTCGATCGCTTCGCGATCGAACCCAAGCGGGGCCGACCGCAAAGCGGTCGGCCGGGTTGCGGGCGCGAGCGCAGCGAGCGGGTGAGGAGGGTGCCGATGGCAGAAAGATCGTGCGACGAAGAGACACTTCACCCTCCCAGTCGCTCAAGCGAGCGACGGGAGCGACCGCTTTGCGGTCGCTCCCTCTCCCCGCTGGCGCGCGGGGTGCGCCGAATTTCGCACGCGTATTCCCGCGGGAGCGCACTGAATTCAAATTTTCTTGCCGGCGCTGCGAGGAATTCATCTGGATAGGCGCGTTTGGCGCCTATCTGAGCATTTTCCTGCTCGTCGATATCGATGCGGGCGCGCACGGATTGTCGCGGCCTTTCGCCGTCAGCTCGGCATCCGGAAACCCTGCCGGGCCAGAAGCTTCCATCGGCCGTCCTGCTTCGCCCAGACCTGGAGCTCGCCGATCTTGGCCGTGCCGGGCTTGCCGTCGCTCTCGAACTCGGTCGAGAAAACGTCCCGCACGATGGCGTTGCCGCCGGCGATCGTGATGGCGGAGTCCGACAAGGTGATGGTCTTGTAGACGGTCTTCTTGCCTGCGATCACGTCGACGAACTCGGTCTTGGTCTGGATTACGCCGCCCGAATGGCCGTAGCTTAGCTGGTCGGCGACCAGCGCCTCCAGCTTGGCCTTGTCTGCCTCCAGCATCGCCGTTCTGAGAGCCTCGACCGCTTGGGCAACGGCCGCCTCGTCGCCAGATTGGGCGGCGGCCGCGGGGACGAGCAGCAGTCCGGCCGCGGCGAGCGCGAGCGCGCTCACGGCGGCGAGATGACGACGGGTGAGCCTCATGGTTTCCTCCGCTGCGTGGCTGTTATTGACGTTAATCAGCCATTTTATTGTTATAATCAAACAGATAGCAACTCAGACGCCGACCCCCGGAAGGATTATTTCTATGCGTAGCAGTCTGATGGACCAAATCAAAAATACTGATCGTGAATCAACCGAAAAATGGCTGCCGAATTCGGCAGTGCAGCTGAACCCTCGCCCAGAGCCATGATCTTCTCCTCTCCGCCCCATTTGGGGCGGAGAGGCCGGGTGAGGTGGAGCTGGCAATGCCCTTGAGAGCGAGAAAAGAGATCGCGCGGCGCCTCCGCCGAGACGCCACGGATGTCGAAAGCATACTCTGGCGACACTCGCGAATGCTGCTGCGCGGGGGTACGCTGCAAAAATTTGCAGGGCCTCCAGCTTCAGGCTTTTGCGTCAGCAGAGCCGCTAAATTGCTCGGACATAATTCGGGCGGTGTGTGAACCGGAAGAGAATTGCGAACTCGCCGCCGTCAATGTGAGCACTTGAGCGAGTCTCTATCGGCGAACCTCCCCGTTGCACGTCTGAAGATAGTCAACGCGAGTGCTGGTGTTCATTCGACGCATAATGCGATAGTTGACACACCCCTCACGGTCCAGGTTGCTCTCGGCCCGCCGCACATTCCCCTCATGACCGTTACTCGGGTTTGACCAGCTCACGAGCGCCACCGTTTCTATTCTTTCCGCGGTCCGCACGGCTGCGAGTACGAACGGCCAGTCGGATAAGTCAAACAGCTTAGCTAGCCGTTGTGGGTACGGCAGCCCTTGATCCTGCTCTAAAGCTGGTACAGTTGAACTAGGGCCACCGCCAAGCTGAGTTGACTCTGTCATCTTCGTTGGATGAGATAACAAGGGCGGTGTTTCACGCGGTTGCCCAGTGAACGCCCTCGACTGTTCAGGTGCAGCAGCGGGTAGCTTGGGTGCATCCTGATGCGACCCAGTGGGCGCACTCGGCTGTTCGGACGCAGCAGGCGACGGCGGGGGTGTGTCTTGCTTTTGCACCCGGGAAAAATCCCGCGCGACGGGGGGAGGAATGCTCGTCGGGCTATGTGGTTGCTTCAGAATAAACAGCATAATCGCCACGGCCAGCGCGCTTGCGAACGCGAAAGGCGCAGAGCCAGGAGACTCAACGACGACCGAGTCAGCTTCAGCCTGAGCCAGCTCTTTGCGCAGGCGGTCGGCTTCGGCTTTAATCACGGCTCTTCGGTTGCGTATCTGCTGGGCAACTGCTGAAAGCTGATTAGCTCCTTGCGTCAGCGATTGCTCAAGCTGCGCCTTTTGCCGCATAAATTCCTGCTCGACTTTCATTTTATCGTTGGGATCTACTCCTCGATTCGGGTCGAACCTGAACCGAGCCTCCTGTTTATGCCTCCAATCAATTAGATTGCTTACCAAACTCTCTCCGAATCCAGGAATGGCGAGAATTCGGTTTTCTTCTATGTCGGCTGCGGTTTCTATATTGTGCGCAAGTAGGACGGCTTTCCTCCCGTCCCCGATACCTTTGATCCGAGCGGCGGCCAGGAAACACTTATCTAGGAATGCCCGTTTCTGTGCAGCGTGCCGATTTATTTCCAGCTCGCGTAGCCTGCGCATCCGTTCCTGTGGTAAGCTCTCGTAGAGGGATTTTGTTCGCTCGAGCTCGGAGCGTTCGTGGGCGAACGCCTTATTACCCCCCTCGAGCTCCCACCGTTGTTCGATTTGATGCCAATGCTGACGCGCGATGTCGACGCGTTGGCGAAACGTTCGGATCTCATCTTTGCGGCCACCAAACGCTACCGCGTAAAATATCAAGCCGGTTAATACTAACGCGATCGCATTGGCCATGTCCGTGAACGTAAGCGCGATAGCAAGATAGATAATTGGTAATGACGCAGCAGCAGCAGCAAACCGCTTGCGACGGGAACTCCTGGTCGTTGCCGCTGCTGGCGAAGCGACGGTCTTGACGGACAAGGCAGTCGATAAGGAAGGAGCGGCGCCGGGGTCAGGTATCGAACTTACGCGCTGCCATAGTGCCGCGAGGTTGAACGCGCCCTCGCGACCGGCGGGAACAAACACGACGGGAAATAAGGCGAAACCTCCGTAGGCTTCTATATCGCACCACGGGCATTTCGAGAGACTGGACCAGAACCGGTGTCCTGGATTGGCGGTGCAAATTTTGATCTGGTTCGAAAGCTCGTCCAGTCCGGATATCCACTCGCTTGGACCAGGACGCCCATCGGGCTGCGATCCTTGGCGAGCAAACGCTCGCTCAAAAAGGGCGGACAGGGCGGGCGAGATATTGCTCATGCTGAGACTGCCGGGCGGTGGTCGCATCTGCATTGCGCCCGCGTTCACGCCATATGCAAATCTGTATTCTTTGACGGCCCTTTCGACGGGCATGTCGCCTTTTCCGAGAAACTGACCGATGAACGGGTGGCGACCCATGAATAGAAGACGGAAAGTGAGGACCGCCAGGCCAAAATAGTCGTGATTTGGCCGACGTTCAGCCGTACCAAAGCTTACGCCTTGCAACTCGGGTGGTTGGAATTCTGGCACCCCAACTTCACAAAGCCACTGCTGAGAACCCGCTCGTACTTGGAAGCTGTCACAGTCAATGAGTTTTACTGTTGCGTCCCTCGCGATTAGCAGATTGCCGTGGTTCACGTCACCTATGATGCTTCCTGCATCATGGATAACTCGAAAGGCTCGTGCTGCATTTGCCGCACAACGAATCAGGAAGGGCCAGCCGGCAGTGGGAAATTCCTGTAGACGGCATTTGGGACTGTAAAGCTCAAACACCGGCTTATGGCCGCTGACGTTTGGCATCGCAAACCCGACCACAGGCCCCGCTGGCGCTGAATGGACAGTCTCAAGCGGCCACGCAGCCAGGGCTGTGAGTCTCTGGTTAGCTAATCGCGTCATCGCAACAATCTTCGCGACTTTATTCGCAGTGGGCGGCCGATGATATACCTTTATTGCGCGATCCTGCGCCTCTGCGAGAGCGAAAACGCTACCCTCCCCTCCTGTCCCAAGCCTTGGCCCGAGCCGGATGAGCTTGCCGCGTTGATCAAACAGGTCGGATCGATGCGATGTCGCCACTGCGCCACCTTGCTCAACCCTGCGACCGTGCGCGGCGTGTCGCAAGTATCAGTGTTTTGTCGTCGTCGGTTCGGTCGCAAATAGCGCCCGATGAGAGGTATCTGGTCACTGTAGCCGACTGCGTACTGTCCTCGGAGGTGCGAGCAAGCCACTCGAAGAGCGGACGAAAAAATGGCACATGGGCCGTGTGTTCTGCAATGTTCAGCACGAGGCGTTCAATTCCATCGGTGAAGATCGCGACCTCGTCGTAACGCGTTGCCATGCTCGCAAATGCGAGAATCTCCGGTGTGTCATCTTGAATGATGAAGTTAGTAGTATTCGCAAATTTGCCATGCTGAGGCATAAAGATAGGCTTGTATTCGTCGGCTTCACCGTGTTCCGCTATTACAATAGCGCCATCGCCGATCTGGAAAAATACCGCTTCGTCCTCGCCGACCATGGCGCCCAAGGCCGTGCACGCGAACTCACGGGACGTACACAGCAAGTCTGTAGCGTAGCGGCCGATTTCTTCCTTTACGCTTAATATCCACTGATCGACGAACGCGCGATCGAAAGCAGCCATGCCGAGGGTGCGGCACTGTTCCTCGGCATAGTCCAGAAAGAGA
>Ga0187781_10002149_pt1 | contig 15058 bp, 10 predicted proteins | sample 0715_SJ02_MP02_2_FD_132447 | JGI IMG/M metagenome (GOLD analysis project Ga0187781, IMG submission 132447) | Tropical peat soil microbial communities from peatlands in Department of Meta, Colombia - 0715_SJ02_MP02_20_MG | ecosystem: Environmental > Terrestrial > Soil > Wetlands > Peat | place...
ACGGGGACGCCGACGGGGAAGTGGGATGATTCGACCGCCGACGCGATGAAGCATTTTCAGTCGGCCAACGGATTGAATCCTACAGGGAAGCTCGATGCGCTGACGTTGCAGAAGTTGGGGCTGGGGTCGGAGACGGCGGGGATAGCAGCGCCGACACCTCCGCCGAACAGCGCGAATCGGTTGATGAATACGTCGTCAGAACCAAGTAACTAAAGACCGAACAGTTTCCGTAGACAGCTTACCGGGGCAGTGTCGGAGACGGAAGAACCCGCGGCCTTGAAAGCATAAGGTTGTGGCAATCGATGGTGCCACGGGGCCGATAGCGGGTCGGTACTCATGCACAACTTTTATTTCCCCGATATTTTTCGTGATTCTGTTAAACGCATAGGTAGTTCACTTCCAATGAAAATTGACAGGAGCCTCGTATGGCAGGCCGCCCTTGCCGTGGTTTCGCATTTGTGTGTGCAGTGGTTCTGACTGTTGTTTTCGTGATTCTCGCTCCTGCCTCACCCGCACAAACCGCCGCTACGTCCGAGGGAATCTACTCCGCACTACGGAATATCACTGTTGGAAGCGAAGCGGTGAACATTTCGAACTACGATTTGAAGCGCGATGCCGGGACGTTTCGCCTGAAATCGGGAGCGGTGTGCTTTCTGACGCCTGTGAATGGCATGGTGACCGGCGCCGTGTTTGTGGGCGATGGCCTATTCCTGTTGAACCCGCCGTATGAATCGGAGCGCAAAAGCCTGCAGTACCTGACGAAGCAGGCAGAGTTTAATGAGCACTTTGAGCGGCTTCTGCTGCGCTTCACGGATTCGACGTACGACGAGCTGAAGAAAGCGGGTACATCGGCCCCGGCGAGCTGCGACCCGGGTGTCCTGAAAGATTCACAGAACGTGACGCGGCACAGGATCAAACACAACCTGGAGATCGACATTCTGGGCGAAGTGCTGAGCCCGAAGCCGAGGGGGCTGTTTATAGCGTTTATCCACGGGAAGAATTACAACGACAAGGAGCTGTATCAGCTCGATCCGAACCAGGACCGCGACCAGGTGGACTTTCTGACCTATGACGAGAACAAATGGGGCGACTGGGCGTCGTTCAATTTCACGCAGCCGCATCCGGCAGGATCGGTTGGGAGGAATGTGAAGATGGAGCATCACGTTCTTGAAACCTCGTTCGAGAAGAGCGGTGCGCTTACGGGGAAGGCGACGACGACGTTTGTTTCGCTCCGGGACGGGCTGACGGTGATTCCGCTCGATCTGTTCCCGATGCTCCGAGTAGAGAGCGTGACGGCGAACGGGCAGAACCTGGCTTTTATCCAGGAGAACAAGAATGATGATGCGGACTTCGCCATTGTGCTGGGGAAGCCGCTTGCGGCGGGAGAACAATTCACGTTCACGACGACGTACGGCGGGAAAGAGGCGGTTACGAACGAAGGAGGGGACAATTATTACCTGGTACCCGGGGCGCGACAGGATTGGTATCCCAATAATGCTTACGGTGGACTTGGGGAGTATGCATCGTACGATATGACGTTTCGGATTCCGAAAGGAATGAAACTGGCGGCGACGGGCGCACTGGTTTCCGATACGACAGAAGGGAATCAGGACGTAACGGTGTGGAAGAGCGAACACCCGCAAACGGTGGCAGGCTTCAGCTTCGGAAGGTTCAAGATGGAAGAGACGAAGCTGACGACGCCTCCGCTGCTGATTCAGTCCTTTGCGAACGAAAATCCGCCGGGATGGGTGCAGGAGTTGCAGCACAACGTCAACGGAGAGCTGCCGGGCGAACGAGCGGTGCCGGGGGTATCGCTAGGCACGATGAGCACCACGGGGCTGAACAAGAAAGCCCTGGGCGAGAGCGCGCTGGCGACGGAGGTGTACTCGGATTTTTACGGCCCGGCGTCGTTCAGCCAAATGCGGATCACACAGCAAACGGCGTGTTTCTTTGGCCAGTCGTGGCCAGGGCTGGTGTGGATTCCGATTTGCTATTACTTCGACAATACGGTCCGGCACCAATTGGGGTTGGACTGGGGCGACCGTGGCTATTGGACGGTGGTGACGCCGCACGAAGTGGCGCACCAGTGGTGGGGACACACGGTCGGTTTCGATTCGGGGCGGGATCAGTGGATGAGCGAGGGTTTTGCGGATATGTCCGCGTCTTTGTTCATCTATTTTATCGAGAAGGATCAGAAGAAGTACATCAAGTTCTGGAACGACGAGCGCGAAATCCTGCTGGAGAAAGATGCCCAGGGGTTTCGAGCGATTGACGTGGGACCGCTGACGATGGGATACCGCGCGAACAACTCGCGGGTGGGCTCGGGCATCACGCGGCGACTGATCTATCCGAAGGGCGCGTACGTGCTTCATATGCTGCGGATGATGATGATCGACAACCGCACGGGCGACCAGCAGTTCAAGGCGATGATGCAGGACTTTGTGAACACCTACCGGGGCAAGGCCGCCACGACCGAGGATTTCAAGGCGATCGTGGAGAAGCACATGACACCGGTGATGGACATGGACGGCAATCACAAGATGGACTGGTTCTTCAACGAGTACGTGTACGGGACGCAGATTCCGACGTACAAGCTGGATTACACGTTCGGCCATGACGCGAACGGGGAGGTGCTGTTCAGCTTCAAGGTGTCGCAATACGGGGTGGACGACAAGTTCAAGATGGTGGTGCCGATCTATCTGGAGCTGGACAACGGGAAGATGTATGAGTTGGGAAGGGTGCACTTGACGGGAACAACGGCAATGGAGGAAAAGGTTCCACTCAAGGGAATGAAGGCGACGCCTCACCGGGCATTGCTGAATTATTTTGATGACGTTTTGGCGACGGCGAATTGAGAGGAGAGTCGCTAGTCAGCAGTCAGTTTAAAAAGAGAAAGACGACCCCAAGAGCCCACATGCAGATGCGGCATGTGGAGCACCCAGAGAAGACCCAGAAGAAAAAGACGCGTCCTTTCTTGTGGCGCGCGAAAAAATCTCTAAATGTGTTTCTTCGCGAGGGACCTGCCTTGTTCTTTTGGTTTTCAACAAGAGCAGCTTTCCCGCTTTGCTCGAGAGGGCACAAATGGATTGTTTCAAGGGTGGCGGAAGACCGCCGGTACGAAGAAGAGACTAATACGAGAAAAGACAAGAATAGGCCCACGGTTCCGGACGGATTACGTATTGCTTTCCCATAGGAAGCGGAGTAAGCTCCTATTGCCGTCCCATAGGAGCAACATGGCTTCGAAAAAAGATGTGTGGCAGGGCACGCTGGCCCTGATGGTGCTGAAAACGCTCGAGACGCTGGGCCCGCTGCACGGATACGGGATTGCGCGGCGCATCGAGCAGACCAGCGGCGATCTTCTGTCTGTGAATTACGGAACGCTCTACCCCGCGCTGCTGAAGCTGGAGCAAGAAGGGTACATCTGTTCGGAGTGGGGCACTTCCGACAACAACCGTAGAGCTCGCTACTACAAACTGACGCGGGCAGGGCGCAGGCAACTCGAAAGGGAAGCGAACGAGTGGGCGGAAACGACCGCGATCCTGGCACGGTTTCTTTCGAAGGAGTCGGCATCGTGAGGAAAGAGAGTTGGTCGTCAGCAGTTAGCAGTCGGTAGCCAGAAATAGAAGTCAGAAGAGATTGACCACCGAGGACACGGAGAGCCCAGAGAAGAGAAGGAAGAGAAGAAGTGCAAGCGTGGGAGAGTGTAGAGGCTTAAGAGTGGAAGAAGTGAAAGAGGTGCAAAAGGGGATGAGGCTGCTTCGGACATTTTTGTTTCGGCTGCGTGGAGTTTTCAGCGAGCGCCGGGGTGACCGGGAGATGCAGGAAGAGCTTGCGTCGCACGTGCAGATGCACATCGAGGACAATGTGCGCGCGGGGATGACGCCGCTGGAGGCGCGAAGGCAGGCGCTGCTGAAGCTCGGGGGTGTGGAGCAGACGAAAGAGGCGGTGCGCGATCAGCGCGTGCTCCCGTGGCTCGATTCGCTCCTGGCGGATGCCGTGTTTGGCTCGAGGCAACTGGCGAAGAACAGGATTACGTCGTTGGCGGCGATTCTTTCGCTGGCACTGGCGATTGGGGCTTGCACTGCGGCGTTCCGATTGATCGACGCGCTGCTTCTTCGACCCCTTCCGGTGGCGCATCCTGAGCGACTGTACACACTGTCGCGCGTAGGCACCGATTTCGACGGCAACCCGACGGATTTTGACGGCTGGGCGTATCCGGATTTTCAGCTCATGCGGGACGCGGCAAGGGGCCAAGCCACGCTCATTGCCATTTCGTATGTCGATCGCCTGGACGTGACGTACAAGTCCGACCAGGAGATGGAGAAGGCGCATATCGCGTACGTTTCCGGCGACATGTTCGCCGCATTCAGGCTACAGCCAGCGCTGGGAAGGCTGTTAAGCGAGAAAGACGACATGACGCCTGGAGCGCGTCCGGTGGCGGTGATTTCTTACGACTACTGGACGCGGCGGTTTGGGAACGACGCCAGCGTGATCGGCAAGAGCTTCCGGATCGACAACGAGCTTTTTCAGATTGAGGGGGTGGTTCGGGCACCATTCACCGGGACGGAACCGGGAACGATGACAGACATTTTTGTGCCGACAATGATGAACCCGAGCGCGCTGCGGAAGGATTCGACCTGGCACCGGACGTTTGCCATCGTGAATCCGGGTGTGGCCATCGAGCCGTTGCGGGCCAGGCTGGACGCGATTACGCGGGCGTTCGAAACCGAACGTTCGAACTCTTGGGTGAACGAAACACCGCAAGAGATCGCGCGGGAACTCGATCAAACGCTGGTGTTCCATCCCGGGGCGACGGGAGCGTCGGGGTTTCAACAGAGCAACAAGCGCGGGCTGCTAGCGTTGGGCGTGCTGGTGTATCTGGTGCTGCTGATAGCGTGCGCGAACGTGGCGAATTTGATGGTGGCGCAGTCGGCGGCGCGCGCGCGGGAGATGGCGCTGCGGATCTCGATTGGCGCGGGGCGGCGGCACCTGCTTCGCCTTGTACTGGTGCAAAGCACCATTCTGGCACTGGTTTCGTCGGGAATCGGGGCACTGTTTGCGGCTTGGGCGGCACCGTTTGTGGTCAGCACAATCAATCCAGCGGACAATCCGGTGCGGCTGGCGCTTCCGGCAGATTGGCGCGTTTTGTTTTTCGGTGTGGGGCTGACCGTGTTCGTGACGTGCGCTTTCGGGCTGATTCCGGCGCTGCGGGCGTCGACGATCGAACCGGTAAGCGCGCTAAAGGGTGGGGAAGACCCGCACCAGCGAAGGCGGCTGATGTACGCGCTGATCGCCGCGCAGGTGGCGTTCTGCTGCCTGGTGCTGTTTGTGTCCGGGCTGTTTGTGGCAACGTTCGAGCGGCTGTCTCACCAGCCGACAGGCTTTTCCTCGGACCGGTTGCTGGTGCTGAGCGCGGTGACGCGAGAGCCGGTGCCGACAGCGGCCTGGCTGCAGTTGGCGGATCAGCTTCGAGGGACTCCGGGTGTGGAGCGCGTATCGGTTTCGAATCGCACGCTGCTGGACCACTGGTCCAACAACAATTCCATCTCCATCAACGGTTCGGTGCCGTCCGAGACGGTCGCGTATTTCCTGAACGTCTCTCCGGGGTGGCTCGAGACGATGCAGATTCCGATTCTGAGCGGGCGAGATTTTGTGCCGTCGGACGTAACGCCGGGAGCGGCGATTGTGAATGAGACTTTTGCGAGGACGTTTTTCCAGGGAGAGAACCCCATCGGGAAATCGTTCGACGAAGCATTCCCGGAGGGCGTGAAAGATCACTTCGAGATTGTCGGCGTCGTCAAGGATGCGCTATACCGGGATATCCGGCGGAACATGCTGCCGGTTGCGTACCTGCCGTTTCTTTCGAAGGAAGGGAAGGCGTGGTGGAGCAAGAGAGGGGCGACGATTCTGGTGCGCACGGCGCCTGTGAATCCAATGACGATGGCGTCGACGCTGCGCGAAGCGATTCTGCAGGCACGGAGGGAATTTCGCGTAAGCAATATCCGCACGCAGGAGGAAGTCAATCAGGCGCAGACCATTCGCGAACGATTGCTGGCGAATTTGGCTTCGTTTTTTTCACTGCTGGCGCTGCTGCTGGCCGGTGTCGGACTTTATGGAGTGCTGCACTACTCCCTGCTGCAACGGCGGAAGGAGATTGCAATCCGCCTGACAGTAGGCGCGCAGGGGTCGAGCATCGCGCGACTGGTGACGCTACCGATCTTTGCAACGATTGCCGCAGGTGCGTTGGGAGGGTCGACGGCGGGGCTGCTGGTGACGCGATATCTTACCGAGCTTTTCTACGACGTGCGGCCAACGGATGCGGGGATTCTATCGTTTCCGGCGCTGGCGATTATGACGGCGGCCGCACTTGCGGCGCTCCCGGCGGTGTGGCGGGCGATTCAGACGGATCCTGCGACGGTGCTCAGAGCGGAGTGAGCAGAGAGTCCGAAGTCAGTTAGTCGGAGGAAGAAGAGAGAAGAAGAGCATAACGCAGAGACGCAAGAGCGCCCAGAAACAGGCGAAGAAGTGGCGGGAGAAGAGAAGAGTGTAAGGGTGCAAGAGCAAAGGAGTAGAAGAATACGGCGGGGGAAGAAGAACTTGTACGTTGGGGCACGACGCGCAGCGCGGGTTGACATTATAATTGCTCAACGCTATGAGTGACTTATGGTGACGCCTTCAAGCACGCGTCCGTCATTCGGAGCAGAGTCTGCGAAGGGAGGAATCTCTCTTCGACCTTTACGATTTATGAACGACTTCTAGGAGCTGCCGTGCCGCCACTCATCCGACTGCGAAACATTGAAAAATCCTTCAACGCCGGCCCTAACAGGTTCTACGTCCTCCGCCGGATCAGCTTGGAAGTCCAGCCGGGCGAGTTCGTGACGTTCATGGGACCGTCCGGGGCGGGGAAGTCGACACTGCTGAGCATTATCGGGATGCTGGATGGGGCGTGGACAGGGGAATACTACTTTCTCGATCAGCCGGTGCACAAGATGAACACGAAGCAGCGGAATGAGCTGCACAAGTACAACATCGGGTTTGTGTTTCAGTCGTATCACCTGATCGACGATCTGACGGTGTACGAGAATCTGGAGATTCCGCTGTCGTACAAGAATATTCCACAGAAGGAGCGCGCCGGCCTGGTGTGCGACTCGCTGGACCGGTTCAATATCGTTGCGAAGAAGGACCTGTTCCCGAACCAGCTATCGGGCGGGCAGCAGCAGCTTGTGGGCGTGGCACGGGCGGTGATTCAGAATCCGAAGCTGATCCTTGCGGATGAGCCGACGGGGAATCTGCACTCGACGCAGGGCGAAGAGATTATGCAGCTGTTCAAGAAGCTTAACGAGGCGGGGACCACGATCATCCAGGTGACGCATTCAGAGAAGAATGCGGCGTACGGCAATCGGATTTTGAATCTGGCGGATGGATGGTTGCTGCCGGAGAAGCCGGTGACGGTGGGGCAGGGGATAGGTTAGGAAGTGGGATCGGCCACGGAGGCACGGACCGCACAGAGAAGAGAAGTGCAAGAGTGAAAGAGTAGACCTGGGTCGTGGCGGGTCGACGTGGATGGATTTGGCAGTTTTGAACATTGGTTACACCGCTAAAGCGGCGGTGAGCCGCCGCACTCCAAAAGAAAACCAAAGACCCACCTTCGAAAACGCAGGTGAGGCAGCCCGCAATCGAAGAGAAAGTCAACCTAAGCGGGCAGGCATGAAAACCAGCGCTACAGGGAAACAGGAACAGAGCCCCAAGAGAAGGTACGGGTGTGAAGACCCGCCACTGCAAAAGGCGGAGGAACTTATGGCAGGGAAATGCGTCGAACAAAGTACGGGTGGTTGACGTATCTGGGGACAGGGCTTGTGTAGTCCTGCCCGCGTGAGATGGGTGTGCGAGAAACGAGGGATCCATGGATACGCTTTGGAAGGACACGCGGTTTGCCATCCGCAATTTGATCAAAACGCCGGGGTTCTTCGTTGTGGCTGTGCTGACCCTGGCGCTCGGCATTGGCGCGTCCACGGCCATTTTCAGCGTGCTCGAGAACGTTCTGGTGGAACCGTTTCCGTATCCCGACGCGCAACGGTTTATGAACATCCAGATCCACGATACCGAGCAGAATCAGCCGGGCGGGCGGGGAGGCTATGGCGGTCCGGAGTTGCTGGACTACATCGAGCAAAACCACTCGTTTGACCGAGTCATCGCCAACGCGAACGGCGATGTGCTGTACCGCCACGGCGAAGGCACGGAACTGCTGCGAGGGAATTATGTTATTCCGGGCACGTTTGAGTTTTTGGCCATGCCGGCATTTCTCGGGAGAGTGATGCAGCCGGCGGACTATGAGCCCGGGGCGCCTCCCGTGTTCGTGCTGCGCTTCAAGACGTGGATGAAAGAATTCGCCGGGGATCCCACGATTCTGAATCAGACTTTCATCCTGAACGACACGCCTCGGACGCTTGTGGGCATCATGCCGCCGCGCTTCGGATGGGGCGATGCGGATCTGTGGATTCCGGAAAAGCCGAGCCACGCGACCCAGGACACCGCTGTGGCAGGCGCGTTCCCACGATATTGGTTCTTCCTAGGGCACCTGAAGCCTGGGGTAACGGTAAAGCAGGCGGAAGCCGATGTAACGGTGATCGCGAACCGGCTGTCGAAGGTTTATCCGAAGGACTACCCGAAGCACTTCACGGTGGAGGTTCACTCGCTTACCGATCTGGTGGTGGGACAGTTCCGCACAACGTTGTACATCGTGTTCGCGGCGGTGGCCCTGTTACTGTTGATTGGGTGCGGGAATGTGGCGAATCTGCTGCTGGCGCGGGCCACGACGAGGGAAAAGGAGTTCGCCATTCGGACGGCTTTGGGGGCAACGCGCGGCCGGTTGATCCGACAATTGCTCGTGGAGAGCCTGATTCTGGCACTTTGCGGGGCGGTTTTTGGCGCATTGTTTGCATGGGCGGGATTGAAGTTCCTGGTGGCGATGATGCCGCAGCAGATCATTCCGGCGGAAGCTGTAATCCGGCTGAATGCGCCGGTACTGTTTTTTACGCTTGGAGTGGCGGTTCTGACCGCGCTGATTTTCGGGCTCGTGCCGGCGATGAAGGCGGCGCGGATGGATTTGAATGATCCTCTGCGGGACGCGGGCAAAGGCCTGAGCGGGGGATTCCGGCACGCGAAGCTGAGGAACGCAGTTGTGGTGCTGGAAGTGGCGCTTTCGCTGACGCTGCTGGTCGGCGCGGGGCTGCTGATGCGGAGTTTTCAGGCGCTGCGAGAGGTCCACCTAGGCTTTCAGTCGGATCACATCCTGGTGGCGCGCTTGCCATTGCCGGAGGCGCGCTACAAAACAGCGGCACAAGTCGCTGGTTTTTACCGGCCCCTGCTGCAGAGGCTGAAGGCCCTGCCGGGCGTGGTGGAGGCTACGGAGACCAGCACGTTGCCGCCGTATGGCGGTATTCCTTCCGAGATCGAGGTTCCGGGCAAGACACACACGGAGAAGTGGGAGTCCATTTTCCAGCTTTGCAGCGAGGGCTATTTCTCTGTGCTAAGGCTGCAGTTTCTGGATGGGAGGGCGTTCACCGTAGCGGAAGTGGACGGCGCGCGAAAGGTCGCGGTGGTGAACCAGACGTTCGTGAAGAAGTATTTCGGCGTCGAAAACCCGATCGGGAGGCAAGTGCGGATTGCGCGGCTTACAGAGTTTGAGGATAAGGTCGCGGAGCCGAACTTCGAAGTGATCGGCGTGGTGGCGGATGCGCTGAATCAGGGGCTTCAGGATCCTCCACGGCCGGAAATGTGGATTCCGTATACGGTGACCGGTTCGGGACTGCGCGGCATTCTGGTGAGAACTTCGCAGCAGCCGCTCTCGATGTTGAACGCGGTGCGGCATGAAGTGTGGGCGACGGACTCGAACGTAGCGCTCACGTTCACCGGGTCCCTCGAAGGGTACCTCAGCGACTTTTCCTACGCGGGCCCGCGGTTTGGGTCGATGCTGATGCTGGTGTTTGGCGGTGTGGGGCTGCTCCTGGTATCGATTGGCGTGTACAGCGTGCTTTCGTATACGGCGGCGCGGCGGACGCAGGAGATTGGGATCCGCATGGCGCTGGGAGCGAAGGGCTCGGACGTTTTGAGCATGGTGGTGCGGATGGGGTTGCAGTTGGTGGCGATCGGCGTCGGGTTGGGTTTGCTGATCAGCGTATCGCTCGGGAAGATTATTTCGACGCAGCTTTGGGGCGTGTCGGCGTACGACCCGATGACCCTGTCGTGCGTGCCGGCGCTGTTATTGGCAACGGGGATGGTGGCGTGCTGGCTACCGGCGCGGCGGGCGTCGCGAGTGGATCCAATGGTGGCGCTGCGGTATGAGTGAGAGGAGAGTCGCTACAATTTCTCTGCGGCAGGTTAGTTCGAGAGGATGCCGATGGTGGTGAGCCAGTTTTCGACCAACTGGGGCCAGGCCGTTATCGGAAAGTCGGTGCGGCGCAAGCCAAACGCGTGGCCACCATGCGCGTACAAATGCATCTCCACGGAGACGCCGACCTTCTTCAGTGCCGCAAAGTAGACGAGCGAGTTCTCCACATCGTCGACCGGATCATCCTCCGCTTGCAGCAAAAATGTGGGTGGCGTCTGGCGAGTGACAGGAACGTACGGATTCAGCTCGAACGGTTTGAATGTATGCTCGAGCATGTGTCCCGGATAAAGTGCTACCGCGAAATCAGGACGACAGCTTTCTTTGTCGGCTGCATCCACAGGCGGGTAGAGACGCTTGGTGAAATGCGTGCTTATGGCGGCTACCAGATGGCCGCCTGCCGAAAAGCCAAGGACTCCGATCTTGTGTGGATCGATATGCCAGTCCGCAGCGTGAAAGCGCACTAGCCCTACGGTTCTCTGCGCATCTTCCAAAGCCATTGGTGATTTCGGGTACGCCCCGGATTGCGGTCCAAGTCGATCACCCGGCACGCGATACTTCAACAGGACGCAGGTAATGCCCTTGGAGGTCATCCAGTCGCAGACCTCCGTGCCTTCCAGATCGATGGCCAGAATCCAATAGCCACCGCCGGGAAAGACGATGACCGCAGCACCTGTATTTTTTCCGACTGGAGAATAGACGGTCATGGTCGGGCGCGAGACTTTGCTTACGTAAGTCCACGGCTTGCCGGCGACCGGGTTGTCTGCCGTCGAGACGTCCTCCGGCCCCGTGACAGGCTTTGTATCGGGTATGGTGCCCGGCCAGATCGGTATTTGGGTGTGTCCGGGCGATGGTTGCCAGGCGGGAGCCTGGGCGCGCAGGTTGTTACAGGCGAACAGAGAACAGGCTACAAGGAGCAGAGGCCTCATGGCGGCTGGAATCCTTCCCGGCCCGCAGGTCGTTGATCCAGGCGAGCACCATTCTGCAGGTTACGATGTTGGCGGCACAATGGGAAACTAGATGGAGCATTCGGGTGACAGTCGCAGTTCGAGTTTCATAGCTCGGAGGACGAGAGAAAGAAGAGTCGGCAGTTGATAGCCAGTGGTCAGAGGAAAAGAGAAAAAGAGAGATTCACGACAGGGGACGGAAAGAGAACAAAGAAGAAATGTAAGAGTGAGAGAGATGCTCTGCCCGATGGTAGCGCATCCCCGAGCGTAAACGCACCTCTCCCCTGAGTGAAGTCCGGGGTTCCACGAGGAGGGCCGATCTGAAGTCTGGCCACGACATACGCTAGGAGACGCCAAAGGGGAAGGTGTTCTGACCCGCAAACTTGCAGCGTATAACTAATAGCCGTCAGAAGGGGATGTCTTCGTCGTTGATTTCAGGGCTGGAAGAGCCGGGAAAGGCGTCTTCGGAAGGGCCGGATTGGTCGAAGTCGTCGGAGCGTCCACCGCCCCCGCCCGCACCGGCACCCACGGCCATGCCTTCGGCGCGCCCGCCGAGCATGCGGAAATTGTTGGCGACGATTTCGAAACTGGTGCGCTTCTGGCCTTCCTTGTCCTGCCACTCGCGCGATTGAATGCGGCCTTCGATGAAAACGAGAGAGCCCTTCTTCAGGTATTGCTGGGCGATTTCCGCCTGCTTGCCCCAGACGACAATCTTGTGCCACTCGGTGCGCTTCTGGCGTTCGCCGTTGCGGTCCTTGTAGGATTCGTCGGTGGCGACGGAGAAATTGGCCACGGCCTGGCCTCCGGAGGTGTAGCGTGTTTCGGGATCGCGGCCGAGCCGACCGACGAGAATGACCTTATTGACTGACATGAAAGTAAATCCCCCTGATGGAAGGAAGATAGCATGGCGCGCAAGAAAAGAAAAATGGGCGAGGGGAAGCGGACAGAAGCGGCTTGCGTACAGCAATCAGGAAGAACGTCAAGGGGAGCACGAGTAGCACCGAAAACGGGAAAAGGGATTATTTGCCGACGTAGTGCGAGGCGATCACGTTCGATTGTGTCAGTTGCCGCGCGTTAAGCTGACCTTGCTTGGCGGTGTCCAGGCGGTCAAACTCCGCTTCCATGTATTTCATGTAGCTTTGTTTCGAAACCATGCCGGTCTTGTCTGATTCCATAAGAAGGAGCAGTTGCTTGACGTGCTCCTCACCGAGCGCGAGCTGGTCCTGAACCTTGGGCACGGAAGCCTTTTGGGCCGCGGCGGTTCCGAGAAAGCTGACGGTGGCCACAAGGGCGGTGGCGAAGATTAGTGTTCTGCGCTTAAGAACATGCGGGAGCATGGGTAACTCCTCCGACGAATGGATTTCCAGGCAAACCGACTCATCCGGATGAAGAAAAGGTACAACGGCGCGGAGAAGTGCGCTCACGCAAAAAACGCATAGGAAACATCGGATTTTTCTGGCATGGTCGTCCCTTGCAACTGGAATAACGGAGGACAGGAGCCCGCGTTGCGATTTGTGTGGCACTTTTTGATCGGGCCGGTGCTGGCGTTCCTGCCGGTGCGCTGGAGGGAGCGGCTGCCGTACGGGAAAGACCTGGACTGGGTGTGCGCCGGATCCGCGAGTGGTATTTACGAGATGTTGGGGGCGGTCGTCGGGCTAGGCTACTGGTACATGTATGAGATGACCCGGCGGATCGGCGAAATTGTGGACCTTGCGGAAAGCGGGAGGATTGGTCCCGGACTGGAAGACAACCAGGTGCGCGGGGCCGCGCTATCTCTTTTCTACATGAGTCCGCTGACCTGGATGCTGTTCTATTTCTTTTTCGAAGGGGCGGTGCGGCTGTGCGCAGGGGCGTTCACGGAGACTGCGCTGGGTAGCTTTCCGCTGTATATGACGGAACGGCTGGCGTTCTGGGTGCGGAAACCGCAAGAAGCGCGGGTGATGGAAAGGGTGAGGGAGCTTGCGTCTTCATTCGCGGAAAGTCTTCGGGAGCGGGCGATGGTGGCGCGATTGAAGGAGGTGGAGGACGAAGTCGCGTATTTCGCGCGCGGAGGAGAGGAGTTACTGGAGGTTCGCGCGAGCCGCAGGAAACAGGAGTGGGTGGCGCCGAAGGTGGTGCGTGTGGGGGATGTGTATTACCGGCTGGAAGAGAACTGGGTGGGAAGCGGAGCAAGGCCGTTTTGCTACCGGTTGAAACGATTGCCTGCGGGAGTACCGGGACGGAACGTGATTGTGTATAAGGTGGGGGGGTGAGAGGGATTGGCCACGGAGGCAGAGAAGGAGGAGAAGAAGTACAAGGGCGGGAGAGCAGAAGAGTGCAAGGGTAAACGAGTTTTGGGTTGCAGGGTTAGTGGGCGGTGGAGGCGGAGACGGCGACGCCCATGTCCTTGAGCTTGGCTCGGGCGCGACGCTCCTCTTCGGTGCCTGGATAGCGCCTGACGACTTCGCGGAGTTCGCGCACACCGGAATTTTTCTGGCCGAGCTCGATCAGTGCCATGCCCTTCTTCAGGTGAGCCGTGGCGAGCTTAAAGCTTTTGGGATAGTTGGTGATGACCTTGTCGAATTCCTGGACGGCTTGCTCGTAATTTTTCTGGGCGTAGGAGACTTCACCGAGCCAATATTGGGCGTTTGAGGCGAGGTCGGTGTCGCCGTAATACTTCAAGTAGTCCTGGAATTCCGAGCGAGCCAGATCATACTTGCCGCCCGTAAGGTCACGCAGACCGTTGGAATAGAGAGTGTCGGCGGAAGGAGGCGGGCCACCCGGGCCGACGGTGGGAGCGGCAGCGGAACCGGGAGAAGGTGCTCCGCCGCCAGGAGTGGCCGTCGGCGAGCCGCCGGCAAGGCGGGCGTCAATGCTCTGCACGGAGTTTTGCAGGTCAACGAGCTGCTGATTCAGCTTGCCGATGCGCGACTTGATCTCCTCGAGATTGTCGGAGAGTCCCTGGACCTGCGTGGACATGGTGTCCAAGCGCGTGCCGGAGTTGGCCTGGACGTCCTGGACGGATTTCTGAAGGCTGGACATGGTGGTGTTGAGCTTGTTCACCGAGTCCGAGGACTGCTCAATGAGGGTCTTCTGGACCGTGTGGTCTTGGGTCATCTGGGTCTGGATGTCTTTTTGACCCTGGAGGAGCGAGGTCACGTCGCGCTGCAACTCGATGATTTCCCGCGCGACGGCAAGGGCGGGCTTCGGGCCAACCAGGCTGCCGGCCACGGCACTGAGCAGCATGGTGCCGGCGAAAAAAGTAATATTTCGCATACGCATGAACGAAACCTCCCGAGTGAAGAAAATGGGACGAAGTGCTGGGCGAATCCCAATCTTCCAATGTACTGGGAGTGAAGGAAAGGAGCAAGTGGGACCGTCACAGAACCAGTTCACAGTTGACAGTCGGCTATAGTCAGGGGATTGGCCACCGGAGGCACGGAGGGCACAGAAGGGAAGAAAAAAGTGAAAGGTTGAAGGATACAGTTTACAGTTCGTAGTTTTGGAGAAGAGTGATTCCTCGCTTCGCTCGGGATGACAGGTTTTGGTTCTGAGACGCCCTTCGTGTAAGGAGAAGAGGGGAGCGCCAATAGGGAGATTCATCCCGCAAAAACCGCGGGATAGAGCGGAGTTGGCGCTCCCGGGGTTGATAAAAAGACTTCCTACTTGTTGGGGACGAAGTGGCCGCGGCGGTTCTGCTGGTAGCAGGCCTCGGATTCTTCGGTGCAGAAGGGCTTTTCCTTGC
>Ga0187781_10002150_pt1 | contig 15051 bp, 9 predicted proteins | sample 0715_SJ02_MP02_2_FD_132447 | JGI IMG/M metagenome (GOLD analysis project Ga0187781, IMG submission 132447) | Tropical peat soil microbial communities from peatlands in Department of Meta, Colombia - 0715_SJ02_MP02_20_MG | ecosystem: Environmental > Terrestrial > Soil > Wetlands > Peat | place...
CCGCTACGAGCTCCACGCAGCGTAGCGCCTGCTCCCAGAACGGGACGCGATAATAGCCGTTCTCCCGGGCCCAAGCCTTGAGGGCAGCCATGCGCTGCGCCAAACCCTTCGCGTCCGGGCAGCCCTCGAGAGGGGAGCCGGCAACCGCTCCTGCTGGTAGGTTCAATGGAAACCCCGCGTAGCCCTCTTGGCTACCGTCTTGAGGCCGCGGCTTGGCTATGAGACTAAAGCGCGGCCTATGTCAAATTTCCCTCATGGGGACGCGGGGAGCGTCTGTCCGCCGTCAATCGCCGCGCGCGGGAATGGCGATGCGCGGGGGATTGCCGAGGCGGCGGTCGAGATAGGCGTCGACCTCCGCGATCAAAGGCTCGATCTTGTTCTCGAAGAAGTGGTTCGCGCCCTTGACCACTGCGTGCTCGATCGTGATTCCCTTTTGCGTCTTGAGCTTTTCGATCAGGCCGGTGACCTCCTTCAGAGGGGCCACGCGGTCGATGTCGCCGTGGACGAACAGGCCCGAGGACGGGCAGGGGGCGAGAAAGGAATAGTCGAAGCGGTTCGCCGGCGGCGCGACCGAGACGAAGCCCTCGATCTCGGGGCGGCGCATGAGCAACTGCATGCCGATCCAGGAGCCGAAGGAGACGCCGGCGATCCAGCAGGCGCGGGCCTCGGGGTTCACCGCTTGCGCCCAGTCGAGCGCGGCGGCCGCGTCGGAAAGCTCGCCCTGGCCATGGTCGAACAGCCCCTGGCTGCGCCCGACGCCGCGGAAATTGAAGCGCAGCACCGAGAAGCCGCGCTCGGCGAAGGCGTAATAAAGGTGGTAGACGATCTGATTGTTCATCGTGCCGCCAAATTGCGGATGCGGGTGCAGGATGATGGCGATCGGCGCGCCGCGCGTCGCCGACTGATGGAATCGTCCTTCCAGACGGCCGGCGGGTCCTGCGAAGATGACTTCAGGCATTTTTGTCCTCAGAGAATCGCTCCCGCGCTGGCGAGGCGGCGGGCCAGCCTCAAGAATTCGGGGAGCATTCGGTAATGTTTAGAGATTTGCGGCGCACGGGCTCTGCGCAAGGCCGCCCGTTCGGCCATCTAGCACGGGGCGCAGCGTTGAATGCAAGCATTTTCGCAACTCCCGCCTCATGGCGCCCTGCTGCGCCGCGGCGATCTCCTCACACGGAGATATCTCCTACTTCCCTAATAGAATTTCCAATGTATGCTGTCCCGAGGCGCGCGTGAGGCGGCCAAACGGAAGACGCGTGGAGAAATGATGCGGAAAAACAGCTTTTTCGGCGCGGCGACGGCGGCGCTCGCGGTCATGACCCTGAACGCGGCGACAGCCGCTCCCCGTTACCATCCCGGCATGGAGTCTTGCCGGAGCGCGGAGGCCGCCAAGAGAATCGACGGCTGTTCGCAGGTCATCGAGCACTTAGACCAAGAGCCAAAGCACAACAAGGTCGTCGCCTATTTCAATCGCGGCGAGGCCTATGAGACGCAAGGCGATCACGACAGAGCGATCGCCGATTTCTCCAAGGCGCTGGAGATCGACGCTCAATCTGCGCAGGTCCTCTCAGCGCGGGCTCTGGCATACAAGGGCAAGGGCGATCTCGATCATGCGCTCGCCGACTATGACGCAGCGATCAAGACAGACCCCAAGGACGTTTCGGCCTATCTTGGCCGTGGCGGACTCTATTACGCCAAAGGCGACCACGACCGCGCGATCGCGGATTTTTCTCAGGCCGTGAACGTCGATCCGAAATATGCGCCCGCCTACAGCGCGCGCGCCGTGATCTGGCGCGTCAGGGGCGACGCCGAGAAAGCGTTGGCCGATCTCGATCAGGCGGTGAAGCTCGAGAAAAGCGGCGCCGCGGCGCTGGTCGCGCGCGGGGCCTTCCTTCAGGCCAAGGGAGACCACGACCGCGCGCTGGCGGACTTGACTGCTGCCCTCGCGCGCGAGCCGAGATCGGCGACGGCGCACAACGACCGCGGCCTCGTCTATCACAGCAGGGGCGATCTCGATCACGCGATCGCCGACTTCGACGCCGCGATCAGGCTCGACCCGTCGCTCGCCTCGGCCTATGTCAACCGCGCCAACGCTTTCCGCGGGAAGCACGAGGCCGAACGGGCCAAGGCCGACTACGAGGCGGCGTTGAAGCTCAAGCCAGATCTAGCGGCGGCGCAAAAAGGGCTGCAGGAGGTCGAGAAGTTTCTCGCCCACAAGGCGGCGGCGCCGCCGCCGACGCAGGAGCAGCCACGCTGAGGAACTGATGCGGCGAGCGGGTTGCCGCCTCCGTAGCCGCCGACCCCGCGCTGGGCGTCGTGGCGCCTCACGCAAGCGCCTTGGCTGCGGCGAGCACGGCCTCGGCATGGCCGGGAACCTTGACTTTGCGCCAAATCTTGGCGATGCGCCCGTCGGCGCCGATCAGGAAGGTTGACCGTTCGACGCCCATGTATTTGCGGCCATACATGCTCTTCTCGACCCAGACGCCATAGGCGGTCAGCGCCGCCTTCTCCTCGTCCGACGCGAGCGGGAGCTTGAGCTCGTGTTTCTCGCGGAACTTGTCGTGCGCCTTGACCGAATCGGGCGACACGCCGACCACGCGTGCGCCGGCTTTGGCGAACTTGTCCCGCAAGCCGTTGAAGTCGATGGCTTCCTTGGTGCAGCCCGAGGTGTCGTCCTTGGGGTAGAAATAGAGCGCGAGCTTGCGGCCCTTGAAATCTGCGAGCGACAGCCGCTCGCCGCCGGCGCCGGGCAGGCTGAAATCGGGGGCGGGATCGCCTTCGTTCAAAGCGGCCGTCATCGGGTTCTCCTCCAGTCGATTTGCTGCTCTTAACCTGCAAGGATCGCGCCGCAAAGGCGAAGCCGGGGTCAGAAAAGCGGCGTCGCGCGCATTCCCCAAAATTTTGCGCCGCGAGGCGGGCTTGCCTTCCTTTTGGCTCAACCCGGCGCCACATTCGCTCTCCGATCTGACGGACAACGCGCCTTTATTTGGCGGAAGCAGGGACATTGACGCAAGACGACGCCGCGCCCACGCCAAGCGAACCGATCACGACGAGGCTCTGTCTGCGTCCCCGTCGGCTCGTCTCCGGCCTCCTGCGGCTCATGCGGCCCGTCTTGGGCCTGGGGCTCGGGCTTGCGACGCTCGTCGTCGCCGCGGTCGCGATCCTCGCCGGGGCGCTGTCGCGCGGGCCGATCGCCTTCGACTGGCTCGCGCCGGCGATCGTCGAGTCGCTCGACGAGCTCTATGCGCCGCGCTTCAGCTTCGAGCTGAAATCCCTCAAGCTTGCAAGCTCCGGCCGCGGACCGGCGCTTTTGGCGGAAGGGCTCTCGGTCAAGACGCAGGGCCGCGTGATCGTCGCCGCGCCGCGGGCCGAGCTCGCGCTCGATCTCCCGGCGCTGCTCGCCGGCAAGTTCAAGCCGCGCCGGCTCGAGCTGCTCGACCTCGAGCTGCGCTTCGCCGTCATGCCGGACGGCCGCGTCGCGGTCTCCGCGGGCGCCGAGCCGCAGAACGCGGTCTCCTTCCCCGACGCGCCGGAGGAAAGCGAGGCCGCGCCAAAGCTGCTCGCGCGCGGAGGCGCTGCGCTGCGGGGGCTGGTCGATCTCGTGACGAGCCCCGACAGCGCCATCGGCGCGCTCGATCGAGTAGGCGTCGCGCATGGCCGGCTCGTCATCGACGACCGCGCCCTGGGGCGCACGATCACTTACGACGACTTGAGCCTCTCCCTCGACAAGAGCGAGAGCGGCATGAAGTTCAGCCTCTCGGCGAGCGGGGCGGCGCGGCGCTGGGCCCTGGTCGCGGCGGCGACGGGAGCGCCCGGCGCGCGCCGCGTGTTCGATGCGCGGGCGCAGGATTTCTCGATCGACGACATCGCCTTGCTCGGCAGCTTGCGCCATCCGCCCTTCGACTCCGACGCGCCGTTCGCCGCGGAAATCCACTTCGCTCTGTCGGAGAGCGGGCGCGTCGTCGAGGCGAGCGGGAAGGCGCAAGTCGGCGCGGGCTTCTTCCGTTTGAACGAGCCAGACCACGAGCCGGTCATGATCGAGCAGCTGTCGCTCGCCGCCGCTTGGGACAAGGCGCATCGTCAGTTCGCGCTCCGTCCGATCAGGGTGAAGACCGCAGGGCTCGACATGACGCTCGAAGGCGAGATCGCGCCGCCCTCGGCTGCTAGCGCCGAGCCCGTCGCCTCGGGCGATCTGTGGCTCGCGTCGCTGCGGCTCTCCAAGCCTTGCGTCTTCCAGCCCGAGCGCGCCGGCCAGAAGCCCCTGCGCATCGAGCGCGCCGCAATGCGCTCGCGCCTAGATTTGAAGCAGAAGACATTTTCGACCGAGCGTTTCGAGGTCACTGCTCCGCTGCTCAACGCGGCGGGCGCCTTTGCCATCGATTTTGCGCCCGAGCTGCATGCGCGCGTCGAGACGACGCTCGACAATTCTCATCTGGAGGCCATCACGCGCGTGCTGCCGACGCATGTCGTGGCGCCGGTCCGCAACTGGCTGTTCGAGCACGTGAGGGGCGGCGTCTTCCGACATGCGACGTTCAAAGCGGCTTTCACGCAGGCCGAGCTCTTCGCTATGCGCTACGAGCTGCCGCCATCCGATGAATCGATCGACGGCGAGGGCGACTTCGAGAACGGCGGGCTCGTCGGAGTCCTGCCGGACCTCCCGCCGCTCAAAGACATCTCCGGTCATATGCGCCTCTCCGGACGCAGCTTTGCGCTAGAGAACGCCACGGCGGTCCTCGACACCCCCAAGGAGCGCCGCCTCTCACTCAGCGAGGGGAGCTTTGTCATCGACGACACGGCGCCGAAGCCGGCGCCGGCGGCGCTGGATTTCCGATTCGCCGGCGGCGCAGAGGGCGTGCTGGAAATTCTCGCTTTGCCGGCGCTTGCGAGCTACTTCTCGGCCCCTGTCGACGCGGCGCTCGTCAAGGGGCAGATCGACGGGCGCTTGCATGCGCATCTGGAGGTCGGCGACGGCGCGCGCGCCGACCACACACAGACCGCTATCGAAGCCAGCGCCACCGGAGTCTCGGTCGACAAATTTCTTGGCAATGAGCGCATAGACAATGGCAATCTGACCATCGCCCACGACCGCGCCGGGCTGCGCGTCACCGGCAATGCGCGGCTCTTTGGCGGGCCGGCGACGATCGACATCCGCCGCGCCGCAGACGACAAGGCCGCGACGCAGGCGCAATTGCAAGTGACGCTCGACGACGCTCAACGCGCGAAGGCCGGCCTCGCCATTCCCAATGTCTCAGGACCGATCGCGGCGCAGGTGAAGACCGCTCTGCCGGTGAGCGAGGCCGACGCGCAGGTCGAGCTGGATCTCACGCGCGCCTCGCTCGACAATCTCGCGCCCGGACTATCGAAGGCCGCCGGCAAGCAGGCGAAGGCGAATTTCACGCTAGTCAAGCGCCCCGACGGCATGACGCTTGAGAATTTTTCGCTGCAAGCGGGGCCGACTCAGCTCGCGGGCGTCGTGGAGCTTACGCGCGACGGCGGCTTCCGCGCGGCTAGGCTGTCGCAGCTTCGCATTTCTCCCGGCGACGATCTGAAGCTCGACGCGCAGCGCGCGGGCGACGTTCTGAAGCTCACCGTGCGCGGAACCAACCTCGACGCCCGTCCGATCCTGCGCACGATGCTTTCGGGCGAGAGCGAGAAGGGCGAGCCAACCGCGGGCAAGGGCGTCGGCGTCTCGCTCGACGACATGGACCTCGACTTTAAGTCGCAGCTTGCGACCGGCGCCGGAAAGCAGATTCTCTCCAATGTGGAGATCAAGTGGGAGCGGCGCGGCTCGAAAACGAAAGTCTTTTCGCTCAGCGGCGCCTTCGGCCGCGAGCCGCTCGCGGCGGCGCTGGAGAAGGACGAGAACGGCGATCCCTATCTCCGGATCTCTTGTGGCGACGCGGGCTCGCTGTTTTCCTTCTTCGACATCTATCACCGCATGGAGCAGGGCTCGCTCGAGGCCGCCGTCTTCCTGGGGGAAGGCCGTTCCTCGGGCGAGCTCAGGCTTGAGGACTTCTTTCTCAAGGGCGAGCCGGCGATGCGCCAGCTCATGACTCAGGGCGCGCATCGCGCCGACGACAAGGGCGCCTTGCGCTTCGATCCGGATTCGGTGCGCGTCCAGCGGCTCCAGACACAGTTCGCCTGGGCGCGCGGCAAGCTGTCGCTGAGCTCCGGCATCATGTCGGGGCCGGAGATGGGGCTGACCTTCGACGGCTATGTCGATTTCGCGCGTGATCGTGTGGACGTGAGCGGCTCCTACGTGCCGCTCTATGCGCTCAACAATCTCGTCGGCAACATCCCGCTGCTGGGCGAGCTGATCGCCGGCGGCAAGCATGAAGGCGTCGTCGCGATGAACTACGGCGTCGTCGGGCCGATCAGTTCGCCGACGGTCAACGCAAGGCCGCTGTCGCTGCTGACGCCGGGCCTGTTTCGCAAAGTCATGGGCGTGCTCGACGGGACAGCGCGGACGCCGGCGGATGCGCGCTAGAGCGCATGAGGAAAGGATGCGAGTTGCGACGCGTTGAGTCAGCTTTTTCCTCGCCTTGGCGGCGCAGTTTCTTCGTCTTGCTTGCGGCTCTGTTCCCTTTGCTCGCGCCGCCCGCGCTGCGCGCGCAAGAGCAGAAGACGTCGATCGAGCAGGCCAGCCAAACCCTCGATCGAGCCAGAGCGACGCTCGACGATGTGAAAGCGCGCCTCGCCGACCCGCCCGTCGCAGCGGCGACGCTGAAGGATCTAAATGCCCGACTGCAGCCGCTGCCCGATCAATTGCAGGGCGTCGTTAACGGTCTCAATCCCAAGATCGAGGCGGTGAAGGCGCGGGTGAGCGAGCTTTCTGGCCAGAAAACCGCTGCGGAGACTGTGGCGGCGCCTGCGCCTGGCGCCCCACCTGCGCCCGCTGGGGCGACCGCTCCGCCTTCGCCTGTCGCGCCGACGCCGGCGGCGTCGAAGTCCGCCGCGTCAAAGCTATCGCTGGGCAAGGACTATGTTTCCTCGCCGCCGCCGCCCGAGCCTCAGGCCGCCGCGCCGGCGAGCCCGCCCGACGCCGCCGCCAAGGTGCAGGCCGAGCTCGCCCAGGAGAGTAAGCTCCTCGAGGAGATGGAAGCGATCGTCAAGCGTGCGCGGGCGCTGCTCGTCGAAACTGGCCAGGTTCAGCTCGCGGTGCTCGAACGCGAGCGCTCGGTGTTCAAGCGCGAGCTGTTTCGCCAGACCAGCAGCCTGTTCTCGCCCGAGCTGTGGCGCGACGTGGGCGCCGACGCGCCGCCGGCCTTCACCGTTGCGCGGCTGCTCGCCCAGCATTCGGCCGCAACCTTTTTCGAGCGGCTGAGCTCGGCGCCGCGGGGCGCCGTCGTCGCCGTCGGCGCGCTCATCATGGCGTTGGCGCTCGCGATCTCGTTTGTGGCGCGCCGCGTCTTGGCGCGCGGTCAAGATAGTAAGCCCACCCAGATCCAAAAGGCGGCGGGCGCCGCGATCGGCGCGCTGACGATCATCGCGACGCCGCTTGCCGTCATCGGCGCGCTCGCGGCGACGCTCTCGGCCTTTGATCTCGTCGACCCCCTGGCGCGTCCGTTCATGGACGAGGCGCTGGAGGTCGCTGCGATCACCGCCCTCTGCTATGGCCTGGCGCGCGCCGTGTTCGCGCCGGCTTATCCGCACTGGCGGCTGATCGACCCGGGCGCCAATTCGGCGAAAGCCTTGACGCGGCTTGTGCTGCTCGTCGCCCTCGCCCTCGCCGTCGCGCGCCTCGTGGAGGCGGCGGAGGTCGCCGCGGGGGCGCGGCTCTCCCTCATAGTCGCCGATCGCGGCTTGGCCGCCATCGTTGTCGCGCTGCTATTGCTCTTCTCGATGTTTCGCCTCCGAGGCGCGACCCAGGAAGCGGGCGAGAGGCGCGAGCGGACTTGGTTCGCGCTCGCGCGCCATGCGGCGCTCGTCATCGTCGCGATCATCCTGCTCTCTTGCGCGCTGGGCTATGTGACCTTTGCGAGCTTCGTCGTCTTCGCGCTCGCATGGCTCATGATGGTTATCGTGAGCGTGCGACTGTTCCAGGCGCTTGCGGCGGCGGCGATCGAGGCCGGCTTCGATCCGAAGAACAGGCTGGGCCAGGCTGTCGCTGACGTGTTTGGCGAGGCGCCGCTTCAGCCCATCTCCGTCCTGCTCTCCGGCCTTGTGACGCTGCTGTGCGCAGGCGTCGGCGTGATCGTGGCGCTCGCTCCTTTTGGCGTCGAGTCCGACGCCATCTTCGCCAATTTGCGCGCCACGTTCTACACGCTGAACATCGGCGACGTCACCATATCCCCAGCGACGATCGCCGAAGCGCTCCTACTGTTTGGCGTCGTGCTCGCCTTGGCCCACGCGCTGCGGCGCTGGCTCGAGGCGCGCTTCTTGCCGCTCACGCGTCTGGACCGTGGTCTGCGCAGCGCGATCGGCTCCAGCGTTTCTTATCTCGGGCTGTTTCTCGCGCTGGCGGCGGCAGGCGGCTATCTCGGCTTCGGCCTCGAGCGCCTCGCGATAATCGCCGGCGCGTTGTCGGTCGGCCTCGGATTCGGGCTGCAGTCGATCGTCAACAACCTGGTCTCGGGACTCATCATCCTTTGGGAGGGCGCGATCCGCGTCGGCGACTGGATCGTCGTCGGCGAGGATCAAGGCCATGTCAAGCGCATCAATGTGCGCTCGACCGAGATCGAGACCTTCGATCGCGCGACGATGATCATTCCGAACTCCAATCTCGTCTCAGGCTCGGTGAAGAACTGGGTGCGCGGCGACAAGGTAGGACGCATCAAGCTCGCGATCTCGCAGCGCGCGACCGTCGACCCGACCGAGGTCGAGGACATTCTGCTGGCGGCGGCGCGCGCGCAGGAGGGCGTGTTGCGGATCCCGGCGCCGAAGGTGATGTTTTTGGCGATGGATTTGGCGATGGAGCAGGAGGCCTTCCGCTTCGAGCTATGGTGTTATGTCGAGGACGTCGAGCAGGCGGCGCGCGTGCGCAGCGATCTGCACTTCGAAATTTATAGGCGGTTCGTCGCGGCGGGGCTTTTGGCGCCCGCGGGCGGCAAGACAATGACAGAGCTCGCGGTCGCCGAGTGAGGCCGGGCTTCGCGATCAAGCAGGGTGGACGCAATGCTCATCTCTTTCCTGCAAGAGCATCCGGTCTTCATCGCCGTCTCCGTGGCGGCGGTGGTTTTGGCTCTCGCGAGCCTTCGCATCGCCAATCAGTACGAACGCGCCGTCGTCTTCTTCCTCGGGCGCTATGCTCGGACCTCTGGGCCGGGTCTTTATTTGCTTATCCCTTTCTTTGAGTGGACGAGGACGGTCGACATGCGCACGAGCACGACCTCGGTCGCGCAGCAGGAGACCATCACGAGCGACAATGTGCCGATCAAGATCAACGCCGTGATCTGGCGGCGCGTGATCGATCCGGCGGCGTCATTGATCGAGGTCGTCGACAGCGCCGATGCGGTGACGCAGGTGGCGATCACGGCGCTGCGCGGCATCATCGGCCAGCATTCGCTCGACAGCGTGCTCAAGTCGCAGGAGACCATCTCCGAGGCGCTGCAGGCGACGATCGACAAGGTGACCGAGCCCTGGGGCGTAAAGGTCGAGCGCGTGCAGATGAAGAACGTCGAGATTCCGGAGTCGATGCAGCGCGCGATGGCGCAGGAGGCCGAAGCCCTGCGCGAGCAGCGCGCCCGTCAGATCAAGGCGCAGGCGGAGCTGGAGGCCGCGGGGCTGCTGAAGCAGGCCGCCGAGACGATCATGGCGAGCCCCGCGGGCCTTGAATTGCGGCGGATGCAGATGATCACCGAGGTCGGCGCCGAGCAAAACACGATGACGATCATCATGATGCCGAGCGAGTTCGTCGAGATGGCGCGGGCCATCGGCGCGCGCGGCGGAGAGAAGAAGAGCTGAAGGACCGGTCGGAGCCATTGGCCTCCCGGTTCGGGACGTGCTAACACGCGGGCGAGGGGCGCCTAAAAGAGCGCCAGTCGCCCGGGAGCGGCGGAGAAAACGGGTCACGGGAACGGTCATGTCCGACATATTCCAGGAAGTCGACGAAGAAGTCCAAAGAGACAAGATCGAGAAGGCGTGGTCGCGCTATCAGACGCCAATGGCCGTCGTCGCCCTGCTCATTGTCGCCGCCACAGCCGCCTGGACCTATTACTCCTCGGAGCGCCTCAAGACCGCGCAGGCCGCGAACGCACGCTACGCCTCAGCCGTCGCCCTGGCCGACGCCGGCAAGAGCGCTGAGGCCGTCGCCGCCTTCGACGCCATCGTCAAGGATGGGTCGAAGGGGTACGCCGCGCTCGCGCGGCTGCGCGCCGCAGAAGAAATCGCCAAGACCGACAGGGCCAAGGCGGTCGAGCTCTTCGAAGCCATGGCTGAGGACAAGAACGTCGACAAGCTCACGCAGGAGGTCGCGAAGCTGCGCGCCGCCCTGATCGCCGCCAATGAAGAGGACCGCGGCGAGAAGCTCATGCTGAAGCTCGGGCCGCTCATGACGCAGAATGGGCTGTTCCGCTTCACCGCCCAGGAGCTCACGGGGCTCGATTCCTTCTTCAACGAGGACTACGACGAGGCCGAGCGCGTCTTCAATCTGCTTCAGAACGACCCCGCCGCGCCCGCCGGCGCGCGCCAGCGCGCGGCGGCCTGGCAGGGCCTGCTGCACTCGGTGCGCGGGGTGAAGAAGGGGCCGGCGCCGGGCGAGATCACCTCGGTCACGCCGGTCATCGAGCCCGCCGATGGGACGGACCCCCGCGACGCCCCCGCGGTGACGATCGAGAAGAAGTAATTAGCGCCCCCTCCCCAGCCCTCCCCCGCTTCGCGGGAGAGGGAGCAGGCTCCATGCGTCATCGACGTTACGCGTGACGTCTGCCGCCTCCCTCTCCCGCGAAGCGGGGGAGGGTAAGGGAGGGGGCTCCAACCACAACCCCGGTCCCTAACTTGTTCTCCCTCGCCATCATCGGACGCCCCAACGTCGGCAAGTCGACGCTGTTCAACCGGCTCGTCGGCAAGAAGCTTGCGCTGGTCGACGACCGCCCCGGCGTCACGCGCGACCGGCGCGAGGGCGCGGCGCGGCTGGCGGATCTCAGCTTCACCGTCATCGACACCGCCGGGCTGGAGGAAGGCGGCGAGGCCTCGCTCGAAGGGCGCATGCGCGCGCAAACCGAGGCCGCGATCGAGCAGGCCGACGCGATCCTGTTCCTGATCGACGCGCGCGCGGGGGTCACGCCCGACGACAAATATTTCGCCGCGCTCGTGCGTCGCGCCGGCAAGCCCGTCGTGCTCGGCGCGAACAAGGCCGAAGGCCGCGCCGGTGAGGCGGGGCTCTATGAGGCCTATTCGCTGGGTCTCGGCGATCCGGTTCCGCTCTCCGCCGAGCATGGCGAGGGGATGCTCGACCTCTTCGACGCCTTGCGGCTTGCGCTGCCTGAGGCGACCGAGCCGCCGGTGGAGGAGGAAGAGGCGCCGGCGCAGACATACGCCGATGACGAGGATGGCAGCGACCTCGACCTCTCGAAACCGCTGCGCATCACGATCGTCGGCCGTCCCAACGCCGGCAAGTCGACGCTGATCAACCGGCTGCTCGGCGAGGAGCGGCTGCTGACGGGGCCCGAGGCGGGAGTCACGCGCGACAGCATCGGGGTCGACTTTTCCTGGCGCGACCGCAAGATGAAGCTCTTCGACACCGCTGGCCTGCGCAAGCGCGCCCGCGTGACCGACAAGCTCGAGAAGCTCGCCGGGGCGGACGCTTTGCGGGCGGTGCGCTTTTCCGAGGTCGTCGTGGTGCTGATGGACTCTGGCCTCGCCTTCGAGAAGCAGGATTTGACCATCGCCGACATCGCCTCGAGCGAGGGCCGCGCCGTCGTCATCGCGCTCGGCAAATGGGACCTGATCGAGAACGCGGGCGCGAGGCTCGCCGAGCTGCGGAGCGAAGCCGAGCGGCTGCTGCCGCAACTGCGCGGCTGCCCCGTGGTTCCCGTCTCGGGAACGACGGGCCGCGGGCTCGACGAACTCATGCGGGCGACGATCCATGTCCATGAGATTTGGAACAAGCGCATCTCGACCGCGCGCCTCAATCGCTGGCTGCTCGCGGTGCTGGAGGAGAACCCGCCGCCGGCGGTGGCGGGTCGGCGCATCAAGATCCGTTACATGACGCAGGCGAAGAGCCGTCCGCCGCATTTCGTCCTGTTCGGCAACCAGCTCGAGGAATTGCCGACGAGCTATGAGCGCTTCCTGGTCAACGGCCTGCGCAAGACCTTCGGGCTCGACGGCGTGCCGATCCGCATCTCGAAGCGGACCGGCGACAATCCTTACGAAGGGAAGAAGCGGTAGCGCCTTGCTCGGAAGCGTGACCCTGTCGATCGCGGCTGCCGGCGCCGCCAAAATCCGACATAATCGCCTGCGAATCATCGCGGCAAGCAAGCCCGCCCCACTCAAGCGAGGATCGACACGTGACTAAGCCAAGCTTCGCGCCTTTCTGGTCCCGCCGCCGCTTGCTCGCCGCCGGCGCCGCTTCGGTCGCGCCGCTTCTCGCTCCTCGCCCTCTACTGGCGCAAACGAAATCAGCCGGGGCCGCAGCGGCCTCCGAGTCGCCGCTCCTAGAGGGCGAGACCGAGAGCTATGGCCTCTCTATCTTCGGCGAGCTCGGCGAGAAGGAGGATTTTAAGGCCTTCGGCTACGTCAACGTCGACGCGCCCAAGGGTGGAACGCTGGTTCTGCAGCCGACGGTCGGGAACAGCAGCTTCGACTCGTTTAATACCTTCATACTGCGCGGCAATCCCGCTGCCGGCGTGGGGATGATCTACGACACGCTCATGGCCGAGAGCCTCGACGAGCGCGATGCGCTCTATGGTCTCGTCGCCGAAAAGGTGCGCATTTCCAATGACAGGCTGACCTACTCCTTCTTCCTGCGCAAAGAGGCGCGCTTCCACGACGGGTCGAGGCTCACAGCGCATGACGCCGCCTTCTCTCTAAATATCATAAAGACCGAGGGCCATCCCTTTTACGGGCAGTTGCTGGCTGACGTAGAGAGCGCGACTGCGCCGGCGGACGACGTGCTGGTCGTGAAGCTTTCCCCTAAGCATTCGCGCAAGCTCCCGGTTATCGTCGCAGGTCTGCCGATCTTCTCGAAGGCTTATTATGCTTCGCGCAAATTTAACGAGGCGACGCTTGAGCCGCCTCTGGGCTCGAGCGGGTATAAGATCGGCCAATTCGAGCCTGGGCGTTATATAAATTTTGTTCGCGTTCCGGATTATTGGGCGAAAAATCTGCCCGTTAATGCAGGTCAGGGAAATTTCGATGTGGTCCGTTACGAATACTATACCGACCGCGGCGTCGCCTTCGAGGCGTTCAAGTCGGGAGCCATATCGGTCCACGAGGAGCTAACCTCCGCTACCTGGGCAAAGGGCTATGATTTTCCCGCCGTTCGAGATGGTCGCGTGAAGCGCGAGGTGATCACGGACCATAATATCTCCGGAATACAGGGGTGGCGCTACAACACGCGCCGCGCAAAATTCAAGGACCCGCGTATCCGCGAGGCGCTCGGCTACGCCTTCGATTTCGAGTGGACCAATCGGAATCTCTTTTACGATTTATACAAGCGCACCACCTCCTATTTTGAGAATTCCGATCTGAAGGCGGAAGGCCCGCCAAATGCAGCGGAGCTCGCGCTGCTGGAGCCATTTCGCGACAAGCTTCCGGCGGAAGCCTTCGGCGAGCCGTTTCGTCCGCCGGTCTCCGACGGCTCGGGCCAGGATCGCAATCTGATGCGCAAAGCGAACGACCTGCTGCTCGCCGCCGGCTGCACGCGCAAGGGCGGCCTGATACATCTTCCCGACGGTCAGCCTCTCGAATTTGAATTCCTCGACTTTGACGCCGGGCTCGAAAAGGTGACGCAGCCTTTCATCAAGAATCTGAAGCTCCTCGGCGTCAACGCCACGCAACGCATCGTCGATTCAGCGCAATATAAGCGCCGGCTCGACGATTTCGACTTCGACATGATCTCGGTGCGTTTTGTCATCGCCTATTCGCCCGCTGACGAACTGCGGACGCACTTCAGCTCGAAGGCCGCTGCGACGCCGGGAACCGAGAATTACGAGGGCGTCGCCGATCCGGTCGTCGACGCGCTCATCGAGAAGGCGATGGAGGCCAATTCGCGCGCCGAGCTCCAGATGGCGATACGGGCGCTCGATCGCGTGCTGATCGCTGGACGCTATTGGATTCCTCACTGGTATGCGGGCGTCTGGCGTATCGCCTATTGGGACGTCTTCGGTCGTCCCGAGCGTGCGCCGAAGTTCGATCCGGGCATCGGGTCCACCTGGTGGTGGGATGAGGAAAAAGCAAAGAGCATCCATTTTTCTGGGCGCTGAGTAGTGAACCGGCTTACTCTTTCGCCTGCTCTCTCCCGCCGCCGCTTTTGCGAGATCGCCGCGTCCGGCGTTCTGTTCTCGCAGAGTTCGGCCTCGGCAAAGGACGCAGGCGAAAGCGCGCCGACGCCAGGCGAGACTGAAAGCCATGGGCTGTCGATCTTCGGCGACCTCGGCGAGACGGCGCAGTTCAAGCATTTCGCTTACGTCGATCCCAACGCGCCAAAGGGGGGCGCGATCGTCGTCGAGCCGCCGCCGCAGAAAAATTCGTCGTTCGACTCGCTGAACGCGTATATTCTGCGCGGAAATCCTGCCGCCGGCCTCGACCTCTTGTTCGACCAGCTGATGGCCGGCAGCCTTGACGAGCGCGACTCGGTCTATGGCCTCGTCGCGCAAAGGGTCGCGATCTCGGCCGATCGTCTCACTTACAGGTTCTTCCTTCGTCCCGAGGCGCGCTTCCACGACGGTTCGCCGCTGACCGCGCATGACGCGGCTTTCTCGCTCGACGCGCTGAAGCGCGAGGCGCACCCGCTGATCGCGCAGCCCCTGCGCGAGCTGGAGAGCGCCGTCGCCGAGCGCGACGACGTTCTCGTGGTGAAGCTCGCGCCGGGTCATGCGCGCGAATTGCCGGTCATCGTCGCGAGCCAGCCGATCTTCTCGAAGCGCTTCTATGAAACGCACAAGTTCGACGAGA
>Ga0187781_10002151_pt1 | contig 15050 bp, 17 predicted proteins | sample 0715_SJ02_MP02_2_FD_132447 | JGI IMG/M metagenome (GOLD analysis project Ga0187781, IMG submission 132447) | Tropical peat soil microbial communities from peatlands in Department of Meta, Colombia - 0715_SJ02_MP02_20_MG | ecosystem: Environmental > Terrestrial > Soil > Wetlands > Peat | place...
GCGTTCAGCTCAAGGGTATCGAAGCGCTGCGCGTAGAAGGCGAGCCACTCCTGCGATTTCAGCCCCTCCGGATAGAAGGGGCCTCTCCAGTGGCGATAATTCCATCCCGATGTGCCGATATGCACCTTCACGGGTTTCCCTTAAGACCGCGGGATACCTTCTTTGCCGGGTCATATATATGATACTCCTTTTCTGCGCTATTGGGTGAAAGGCAAGAACTATTGGAGAGTCCGATTATCCAACTATGAGAATTCTCTTGCCTTTTTCTCTGACTGGTGTACGATAAGAGAAACAGGAAGCCCATCGTCAGGAAGGTGCATTCCTTTGGAAGTCTACGTTGTCATCAATAGGATGACGCCCGGCAGTGAAGCGTTGGCCATATTCTCTTCCCCGGAAAACGGACTAAAGTTCATAGACAGCGTTGCGGGAAAAACAGGACATTTCTGCCACATCAAGAGATCACTTATCAGGGGCTACTATCAGCCTCCCCATCACGTGTTTGCGGCACATACCTATGACCGCCGTGAGGACGTCCATATCCTGGAAGGGATATACTCGAAACTGTCGCCGGCGCGGAGGGCGGCGGGCCGGGAGGGGAAGACAATTGAATTCTCCATTGATGCCACCGAGGAGATTCACATATTCATGAACGAGTGAAAAGATGTGCCCGCCTCTTCTCTTGAAAGGAATCCTGTCGCTTTAGCTTTTAGTCGAATTGACCCCGAAACCGGCTAGATGAGGGCCATGCGATGCCGACATGGGAAGACAGGGCTTGGTCCCCATCCCCTCCCAGGAGCGAGGGACAGGCATCCTTCCTTCCCGCCACAAGCGCTTTAAATGAAGGATCGGACCAATCTTTATCCTTGACTTAGGCTCCGTTGTCCAGCTACCATGCGGGAAAGGAAAGAACGAAAAGGAGGGGGAAATGGCCCAGACCAAGTATGGAAGGCTGATAATCACAGAGCCGAAGCCGGAGTCTGAGAAATATGGGGAGAAGAAAGACGGGTTCGACGTGAGGACCCCTCTGGCCTATCTCGACGGCAACGTCGCAAAAGGGGCTTTCTACGTCGAGACCGTCTGGTTCAAGAAAGGAACGGCCTATTCACCCCCGGCCCATACCCATGAGTTCGACGAAGTTCTCGCGTTCTTCGGCAGCGACCCCGAAGACCCCCGGGAGCTCCGAGGCGAGGTGGAGTTGTGGCTCGATGACGAGAGGCATCTGCTCACGAAGAGCTGCCTTGTCTACATACCCAGGGGACTGAAGCACTGCCCGATGAACATACTGAGGGCAGAAAGGCCCATCTTCCACTTCTCGACCGGGCCGGCAATCAAGTACGAGCGGTAATTCCAATTCTAAATCATAGCGATATCGAGGCGCCGAGGAAGGAGCGACGAAGTTGTACAGTTGCAGTACATCGAGGAACGTATGACGAAGGCAACAAAGATAGCGCTGAGTTAGAATTGGAATAAGACCCTGATCCCCCGGCTCCCCTCACTTGAACAAGGGTAGGCGCAGCACCATCGTAAACCCGTTGAAGGAGAGAATGGCGCCAATCGCGGCGAAGACGAGGGAGAAATAGAAGACCTGGCGGGATGACGAAAGGATCGCGACCGAGGCCATCACGATCGATACCTGCAGCAGGACTTCCGCAAAGTCGAAATAGGGGTTTTTCTTCTTGTTCACATCCCGCTCCTGCTCTGCCTTTCGCGCCTCTCGCTCAATCTCCTTCTTCTCGTTTGCGTAGCGGTTCTCCTCCTCGCCCATCCTCTTTATGGCCGCCTCGAATCTCGCACGGGTCTCAGGTGTCATGGTATTCGCCCGGTCGAGAAAATCCGCCTCCACATAGAGCCTCTGTATCCTGTAAAGGCTTTCTCTCATGTTCTTGGCCTGGTAGTATGACCATTGATCGGATGCCTCCTGCTGGGCGAGGAGCATCTCCTTCATCGAATTGTTGCCGCCCAGGGCTGTGATCGCGAGGACCACGGCGTAGACGGCTGTGGTAACCGCGACGTGCTTGGTAAACCTTTTCCCCCGTGCCTCTTCGAGCTCCTCGGTATTCGGCATCTCCATTTCTTCCACGCCAATCCCTCCAAAATGACCTTTTCACAGACTATAGGTATAGTGTGCAACATTATGGAGGATTACGCAAAATAAAGGTGGGTCTAATTCCTGTTGGAAATGATTCCTGCGGATGAGCCAGGGCGAGGGCTACTTACCCAAGGTACGCTGCCCGCATGAGTGGGTCTGCGAGCAGGTCCGCCCCCGGACCCGAGAGGGTGACGCTTCCGGTTTCCAAGACATACCCGAAGGATGCGGCCCTCAGTGCCATGCGGGCATTCTGCTCGACCAAGAGGATCGTGGTGCCTGCCTCGTTGATCTCTCTCAGCACGGAGAAGATCGCCTGGACGAGCACCGGGGAAAGGCCCATGGAAGGCTCGTCAAGGAGCATGAATCTGCCGCGGCTCATCAGGGCCCTCGCCATTGCGAGCATCTGCTGCTCTCCCCCCGACAGGGTACCTGCAGACTGCTCCCTTCGATCGTAAAGTACGGGGAAGAGGGCGAAGACCCGCTGGTAGTCAAGGGCGATCTCCGACTTGTCCTTCCGGGGCCACGTAGCGAGCTTGAGGTTCTCCCTCACCTTGAGGTTGCCGAAGATGCCCCTTCCTTCGGGAACGTGGGCAATGCCCATCGACGCGATGCGATGGGGCGGGAGGCGGCGCAGGTCCTGACCGCGGTAGAGGATCCTCCCTTCAAAGGGAACGAGGCCGGAAATCGCCCTGAGAATCGAGGACTTTCCCGCACCGTTCGCGCCGACGAGGGTCACGATCTGTCCTTCTCCAACTGCGAGGGTTACGCTCTTGACCGCCTCTATCGCGCCGTATCTTACGGAAAGACCCTCGAGAGAGAGAAGGGCGTCGCCGCTCATGAAACGGGCTCCTCACCGAGATAGGCTGCGAGGACCCGGCTGTTACCGCGTATCTCATCGGGCTTTCCTTCAGCGATGGTGGCGCCGAAATCGAGCACCATCAGACGCTCACAGATGTTCATGACCAGTTGCATCTGGTGCTCGATGAGGAGGATCGTCACCTTGAACGCATTGCGCACCCACCCGATCAGTTCCATGAGCCGCGCCACCTCCCCGGGATTCATACCTGCTGCCGGCTCATCGAGGAGCAAGAGCTTCGGCCTGGTTGCCAGGGCCCTGGCGATCTCGAGGCGCCGCTGCAAACCGTAAGGCAGGCTCCCGGAGCGCGCCTCCGCATGGCCGTCGAGGTTGAACAGGGCGAGGAGATCCATGGAGCGGTCGATTATCCCATTCTCTTCTTTCGTGTAGCGGTTGAGCCGGAACAGGGCGGTGAAAGCGCCGTACTCAGCCTGACCGTAGTGGGCGGTTCGCACATTGTCGAGTACCGATAGGTCCTTGAACAGGCGGATATTCTGAAAGGTTCTTGCAATGCCGAGGCTACAGGTAAGGTGGGGCGCGAGACCCACCAGTTGCGTTCCTTCCATGGCGATGCTGCCCCTCGTGGGGCGATATACGCCGGTGATCAGGTTGAAGACCGTGGTCTTGCCCGCGCCGTTGGGACCGATGATGCCCACGAGCTCCCCTTCTTCGAGGGATAGGTTGAAATCGGCCACGGCGGTGAGGCCCCCGAAACGATGGGTGAGGCTGCGAATCTCAAGAAGGGCCACGGGCCGTCCCCCTTTTTTTCCTCCACGAGCCCGCGGCGAATAGGTCCCTCATGGGTACGAACCACGGGAATTCGCGTAGGCCCATGATGCCCCTCGGCCGATAGATCATGAGAAGGACGAGCACAAGGGGCATGAATACCATCCGCCAGATCCCGAGGGGCCGCAGCGCCTCCAGAAGAACCGTGTAGAGGGCTGCGCCGATGATCGACCCTGCCAGCGAGCCGACGCCGCCGAGATAGACCATGATGAGGATATCGGTGGACTTGATGATGTCGAAGACGCGGGGGTTGATGAACTGGAGGAGGTGGGCGAAGAGCGCCCCCGCGACACCTGCGAAGAACGACGAGACCGTGAAGGCGAGGATCTTCACGCGGCGTGTGTCAACGCTCGACAGCTCAGCTGCGATCTCATCCTCCCTTATTGAGAGGATCCCCCGGCCGAAGCGGGAGTAAACCAGATTGCGGATGAACCATAGGGAGAGCACGGTCCAGAAGAAGATCCACGGCAGGGTCGTCAGTCGCTCCATGCCGAGGAACCCCCTCGGTCCGCCCAAGGCATCGATGTTCTCGAAGGCAGATTTGACGATCATGCCGAAGGCAAGGGTGACGATTGCCAGGTAGTCGCCGCGGGTCTTGAAGGAGGGGAAGGCGACCACGAGGCCCATGAGGGAGGCTCCTGCCCCCCCGGCAAGCACTGCGAGGGGGAAGAGCCACGGCCCGGTCCCGGCAGGGAAGAGGCGGACCGAGATGAACGAGGCGAGGTAGGCCCCGACTGCCATGAAACCCGCGTGGCCCACGGAGAACTCCCCCATATAGCCGTTGATCAGATTGAGGCTGGCGGCGAGAATGATATTGATGCCGATATACATGAGGACGAGCTGGACGTACTCGTCGAGAAGGTCCGTCGCGGGGATAACGAAAGAGAGCAGAAAGCCCACGGCAACCAGGGCAGGTTTGAAGCCCCTCCAACCCGTCAGTGCCTTCAAGGAAAAGCCCATGGTTACACCTTCTGGATTGAGGGCTTGCCGAGAATGCCGGTGGGTCTGAAGATGAGCAGCACGAGAAGCATGGTGAAGGCAACGAAGTCCCGGTAGGTTGAGGGGAGAAATGCGACCACGAGAATCTCCACGGCCCCAAGGATGTAGCCGCCTATCATAGCGCCCCGGATGTTGCCGATGCCTCCCACCACTGCGGAAATGAATGCCTTCCACCCCACGAGGATGCCCATATAGGGGTCGATGACAGGATAGGCGAGCCCGTAAAGCACGCCCGCAACGCCACCGAGGCTCGTGCCGATGGCGAAGGTGGCTGAAATGACGAGGTCCACGGGCACGCCCATGAGGGGCACGATCGTCTTATCCCACGAGATGGCCCTCATGGCCATGCCTACCATCGTCCTTCTCACCACTAGATCGAGGAGGAACATCAACACGAAGGAGAGGGCGATCACCGCTATCTGCAGGGATGAGATCGACAAGCCTCCCACGATCCAGGTGACTTTAGGGAAGAAAGGGGGGATATGCTTGGGATACGGGGAGAGGGCGAGGGTAAAATTCTCGAGAAAGAGACCGACCCCCAGGGCAGTGATGATTGCCGATACCCGGGGGGCCCGCCGGAGGGGCTTATAGGCAAGGCGCTCGATGGTCACGCCCAGGAACGCCGTGCCGAACATGCTCGCCAGCAGGGTGGGCACGAAAGAGAGCTTCAGGAGAAAGACGAGGAGGAAGCAGAGGAAAGCCCCCACCATGAAGAGGTCGCCGTGGGCAAAGTTGATCATGGTGAGAATTCCATAGACCATGGTGTACCCCAGGGCGATAAGGGCGTAGATGCTCCCGAGCTGGAGGGCGTTGAGCGCCTGTTGGAGGAGGTAGCTCATCGGCACAGTCTGCAGCGGGAAAAGGAGGGGGTCCTCCCCAGACTCTCCCTGGCAATGTGAAGCTCCCCGCCACAGGGCGGGGCTTCCCGGAAAGGAATGAAGCCCAATTCATGGCGCTTTCCGACCTAAGCCCACAGGGCTCACGCCTGCAAAACGCTCCCGGTCACGAGGCCGCAAGGGCTTCCCACCTAGGGGTTCGCATTAGAATAGTAGACAAACTTACCGTCCTTGATCTGGAGGATCACCGCGCTTTTTATGGGGTCGGAAGAGCCTTCCTTGAATTGCATGTCCCCTGTCACTCCTTCATATTTCTGGATCCTCGCAAGGGCATCCCGCACCGATTTCCGGTCGATCTTGTCGGCTTCATTGATTGCCTGCTTCAGGAGGCCGAAGGAGTCGTAGGTGAGGGCTGCCACATCGTCCGGCATGCTGTCGTAGGCTGCCTTGAAGGTCTGGATGAACTTGAGCGCCGCCGGCGCCGCCGTGTCGGGCGCGTAGTGGGTGCTGAAGTAGTAGCCTTCGCAGTCCTTGCCGCAGAGCTTGATCAGCTCCTGGCTTCCCCATGAATCGCTCCCCAGGAAAGGTACGTTGATGGCCAGCCTCTTGGCCTGCTCGATCTGGAGAGGTACCTCGCTGTAGTAGTTGGGGAGGAAGATTACCTCAGGCTCTGCCTTCTTTATCTTCGTGAGCTGGGCCGAGAAATCCCTGTCATTGGTGGTATAGGTCTCGAAGGCCACCACTTTGCCGCCTGCCTGCTCGAAGGTTTCCTTGAAAATCTCTGCGATGCCCTTGTTATAGTCTGAGGCCACATCATAGAGCACCGCGGCCTTCTTCGCCTTCATCCTGTCCATTGCGAACCTCGCCAAGACGCGCCCCTGGAAGGGATCGATGAAGCAGGCCCGGAACACATACTTTTTCGGCTCGTTCGTCTTCGCGTCGAGGGTCGTCTTCGGATTCGTGGACCACGGGGTGATGAGGAGGCACTTCGAGCTCTCCGCTATCTCGGAGGCGGGAATTGCGTAGCGGGTGGCGTTCGGACCGACGATGGCAACCACCTTCTTCTGGGTGATCAGCTTCTGGGCGGCTGAAGCGGACTGGTCTGCCTTTCCCGCGTTGTCCTCGATGAAGAGCTCCATCTTGTAGGACTTGTCTCCCTTCTTCAGCCCTCCCGCATCATTTATCTCCTTCACCGCGAGCTGGGCAGCTTTCTTACAGGATTCTCCAACCGCGGGCATATCGCCGGTCAGCTCGGCGATAAGGCCCACCCGGATCGTCGTGGGACTCTTCTCCCCGCACCCGGCGAGGAGAAGGCCGATCACCATCCAAGCGCACCAAGATAAGGCCGTCCTCTTCATCAGCTCACCTCTTTCTTGCGGTTTTTCTGCCTTGTTCCAAGGGCTTATCTTAGCAAAGGAAAAGCTGAAATGTCCAATACAAAGTGTCCCGGCCATTGTCTTGTGCCCCAGGGAGAATAATGGCGATGAAATCGTGGATATGGATTCCAGTCAATGCTGCAGAAGCTTGCCGTCGGGGCAGGATAGAGGGGCTCCCCTTCTTCAGGAAATCGTATTGCGTAAGCGCGGCAGCGCTAAAAAAGCCGGACCTAGCCTTTCGCTCCCATCTTATCCAGGGCGTAGTACCACTCATCCCACATCAAAAGAAGGGCGTTCAGGAGTGCGGCCTTCTTGTCGTTGTATTCTGTCTCCTCGCCCAGCCATCTACTCATGAACTGCTCCTTTATCGCGACTGCGGTGAATCGCGGAGAGGCCGGCGCCTCGAAATAGTTATTACGGTAGGCGTCAGCAAACAGCCGAAAGAAGTCCTCTTTGTATATGGGCTGATAGATTGAGCCGCCACCCTTAAGACGCGCATCCAAAAGCTTGTTCAATTTCTGCAGAATTTCCTCTCCGCTCATGGTACGTACCCCCTCTCGGTTCCTTATGATAAGAGGGCAGACAGTATCCGGGGGAGCATCGGGTCTCCCCTGACCGCGTGGCTCACGCGACGGGATAACCCGCTACCATCTGCCGGGGTCTTCCCACCCTAATGGATTATCGGCAGGTGGAGGGGGAAAGCTAAGGGGTGTCTTGCAAATCAACGCAAAGGGCAAGGCGTTGCCCCATCCCCTTCAGCCAGTTATATTACCCTAGGAACGACAAGGGGTTTGCAGTACGCTAATCCCCGAGGAGGAAAGATGATAAATCACGTTTTCCATAACATAAAGTGGGTGGCCTTGGCAGTGGCGATCTTTGCCCTCGGCGCGTGTTCCAGTTCGCCTATGAAAGCATACACCGGCCCTACAATGCCCGCTGACCAGACGGCTCTGATCGTGAGCGGGCCCTACACGGACTTGGAATCGGTGGACGGCGTGAAGGTCTCGAGCCTGAGCGCGACCGTATTGCCGGGAAAACACACCGTAGGGATGAGGCCGAGTGAGTATGGCACAACGTACCCCGGATACGTTGGACCCTATTACTTCTATTCCCGCGTGACCGGCTCTGTAGAGTTCACCGCGGAAGCAGGCCACAGGTACGTCGCCTGGGTGCGTATGGGGCCGGGGCCGGCGACCGAGGAGCTGACGGGCTCTGGATTCGAGTGGCGGGGGTACGTCGAGGACCAGACAACGAACCGTAACCTGGTGAGGACCGCTGCATTGCCCCTTGAAGCGGAGCCCGTACCGTCTAACGGCGGCGGAGGAGGGATAGAAGTGCCAATGCACGCGCACTAGGAAGGGTCCCGCGCCCCTTACTTTTGGGCGGGAAGCAATCAATCGGGCTAAAGAGAGGCCTTTTGGGGGGCTCCCTTTTGCCCAGGATGAGGCTGGTTCCGGGAATCGAACGCTTCGCTAAACGTGCGCGAAGCTTCCCGCCTTAAGGTAAGGGGCTTGGGGAACGCTCCCGGTCAACGGGACTTGAGATGGGGGGCTTCTTTTTCGATATACCCCAGACCGCGAAGAAAACCGTCGATCATTTTGAGTGCTTCCACCTGATCGGATTTCTTCGTGAAAAAATGATCCGTCCCCTCGAAGGTATACAGCTCGCAGAGGTTTCCGGCTGCCTCCATGGCCCCAACAAACTCCTTCACCGAGTCGTAGGGAACGATCTCGTCAGCCGTGCCATGGACAAGGCACATGGGGGGCAGTCCCGATCTTACGTGCGAGGCGGGCGAGTAATCCCTTGGTGAATACCTGCCCTGGAGGAGCTCGACGAACTGGGGGTCAGACGCCGAGTCTACCGGGGCGCACTGGAGGGCAAGGGCATTGGGAACGGGGCTGAATGCCTGGTCATCTCCGGGATCATCGCCGCCCAGGAGCATGGCAGCGCAGAGGGCCAGATGGGCCCCTGCGGAAATACCGCTCCCTACCACCCGATTCGGGTCGATCCCCAGCATGCCCGCATACTTCCTCGTCCATCGAATGGCGGATTTTGCGTCTAAGAGAGCATCGACCGGCGTGTATCCCCCGGCGGAAGACTTCCGGTATTGGAAAGAGATCGCCTCCATGCCGGAGACAGCATAGCGATGGCATAAGTCGTAGCCCCACGCCGCCTCTCCCGTACTCCATCCGCCTGGATGAAAAAAGAGAAAGGCCGCCCTCCCGTGTGTCTGCCGCACGTCCCTCGGGGAGAAACCATGGGCCTTCAATTCCATATCCCCCACGGTCTTGTACGTCCATATCCGGTCAGGTTTGTGTATCGAGGGCGGGGGTCCTACTTGGGTCAAGTCCAGGGGCATTTGCTCTACCTCCCTACCGAATTTACTGTATGGCGCGGACAAACTCCTCAGCAGTACAGATATCTGAGCGCCTTTCCGGGATCTCAAGTTCCGTTGATACGCCTCTCTTTCGCCGGACCTCCTCGATGCCAACGAGCTTACAGCGTCGGGAGCCACTCGAGGACTTGGCTTACCGGGAAGAGATGCTTCTCCGCCGGCGCCTGCCCCGGGTATCCTAGGGCGCAACCGTTGAGAAGGAACTCGCCCAGTTCAAGGTGGAGAAGCTCGAAGAACCTGGGGTTCTGCGAGAGCGTCTTCGTGGAGGAGAGGACCTGGAAGCCCAATCCCAGGGCCGTGGCCTTGAGCCACATGTTCTCTAGGCAGTGCGCCAGAGATTCGAATTCGACGGACGGAATGCCCCTGCGCTCTGCGACGACGATAAAATAGGGCGCATCTTTGAGGCTCGGGATGCCGTGTTCCGCGAGGGCTTCTACGGCCTTCTGAAACGCCTTGCCGTTCTCCCGCGCGTAGGCGTTTCTTGCCATTTCCGCCTTGAGCTCTTCCAGCTCCTCCCTGGCCTGCCCTTTGATCAACTCCTGGGCAGCGACCATGGTCGGCCCCTGTCTGATGATTCTGAAGAGGCGGTAAGGGACCCCTGCTTTTGCTGCCAGCCCTGCGTATGGCGCCTGCAATCCCGCATGAATGACCTGCTCGATCCATGCCTCGGGCGGCGCTTCGGACTTGAAAACCCTTACGGATCTCCTTCGCGCAATTACGTTATCGAGTAGCCTGTTCTCTTCCGCGCTAGACGCTTCATTCATCGCTATCCCTCCCCGGTCGTCCCAATCTATTTATCAAGGATATGCCTCAGGTTCCAGACAGCTTCGAATTTCTTCAGGTAAACCCTCGTCTCCTCCGGCAGACGGCACGTCCAATGATTTTTGCATTCCCGGGCTGATTTTTCAACCCTTCCTGAGCCGCAGTTGTACGCGGCAGCCAGGTACATGCCCGTGAGCCGGCCGTCCTTTCTCGCGGCTGACGACAATTTCTTCGGCAGATTTGCCAGGTCCGAATCGAGCAGCAGCAGGGAAGCCTTGGCAGCGTTGGTGTGATCATTACTGCCCGAAACAAAGTCCTTCTTGAGTCCCGCGCTCCGGTATTTTTCCTGGAGCCTCCTGTAAGTTTCCGGCAGGAGCTGGAAAAGGCCCCTGGCTCCGGCAGGCGATCTGCTGAAAGCGTAGGCACTGGTCGTGTTTGCGCCGATAACCGTGAGCACCTCGTGGACCAGGGCCACTTCATTGCTTCTGCTCTGCTCGAACCTTCCCGGATCTATGTGCTCGATGATGGACAGCACCAGGGAAACCTCGATGGGCGTGGTATCGCCTGTGCCGTGGAATCGCGCCAACCAGATTTTCTTTGCCGCGAGCTCGCTTTGCGCCACTTTGATCCGCTCCGTCAGGTACTCGAGGCCCGCCTTGCGTACCTGCCACGTGTCTATTTCCGGGCTGTAAGGGGTATAGACCGCTTCCTTGAGGCCTCCGTCACCTGAACGAACCACTGTCCGCAGGGCCAGTATTGCCATGTTGGCCGGGTAGGTTACCTCGAACCTCGAAGCGACACCGTTATCAATTTTTCTCGTCACCCGGAAACCCTCGGTAACGCTTTTTCCGCCCGTAATGAGCACCTGCCTGATCTTTCTTTCCTTCAGATCTTCCACTGCGAGGAGGAAATTCGGTCTGATGATTCTCCTCTCCACGATCTTTTCTTTACTTCTCCCTTTCCTGTCAGGGAAGGAGACGCTCTTGGCCTCTATCACCTGCGTATAGCCGGCAATTTTGTCCCTCAGGAACTCCTGTGCCCGCTCTATATCTTCCCTGATGTCGAATCCCGTCTCCCCGCCCTTCCCGCCCTCCGGCTTGAAGAGGATGTCACTCTCGACGGACACGGTCTCTTCCGGCTCCTGCCCTTTTTCAACGGCACCTGCAAGGTCGGAAGAGGCGTTCATCGCAAGCTCGGCAAGAGCCCCGTGCGCCCTAGACTGATAGTAGGCACGAACGTCAGGGTCGAGTCTCGCATCGCTGGCAGCCCGGGGCAGGCAGGGCGACTCGACCTTGGTCTGCGCGGGGAGGACCGATCGGGAGATCCCATCCCGGACCACAGGATCGAGCTTGTCAAAATCGAAGTCAGGGCCCGGAACGATCCCCATGGAGGAGAGCTTTTCCATCATATCCGCATCGGCTGCGTCCGGAGGGTCGGATGCGAGAAGACGGGCGAAGTAGGTGAAGAAGGCCCTTGCGTCCATGACCGCTACCTGTTCCGAAGGCGGCTTTGCGGGGATCGTACCCGGGCCCGCAGGAGCAAAGGGGGTGCTTCCGGGTATTCCGTATAGACTGAGGGGCAAGAGGCTCATCTGCTCCTGCAGCGCTAAAACTGCGGCGATATCATCGATTGCCCCGCTGGAGCGGATACGAACCAGGATCAGCGCCATGTCAGTGGAAGAGGCGACCCTGGCCACGCCTGGGGGAAGCTCACCTTTCCAGCGGGGGCCCACTACGCCAAAATCGCGGCCTTTGCCCGGGCTGCCCGGCCTTAAAGTAGCGAGCTTATTCGTCCAGCCGTCAATGATCTGGGCAAGATGGTAACGACTCCCGAAGTCCGGCATGTGGACGATCACGGGCTCTTTGGAGAGGTCAAGCCAGGCAGCCCAGATGAGGAGGTTGTCGTCCTGAAGCCCAGAGCCTGTGTCGGCAAAGAGACTCCCTTGAAAGAACTCATTCTCCCGCGCTCCGGCCGCCTCCAGCGTATACTGCCTGGTGACGTCCATGAGGACGAGGGGATAGGCAAAAACGTACGCATCGACCCCTGCCTGGAGGGCTTCGTCGCCTTCAGCCCAGAGGGACCCGGCAGATTTGGGACCAACGAGCATTGTCAGCACCAAAAACACGACAGAGAGCCGCTTCATGACTCTTTAAAGTCCTTTCTTTTGCCTTTTCCCCTCTCTAGGCAGCCTCTATCCTTATTCGTGCCGCCCCCTTCACCCCTTTCAAAAGGCCTGCGTCGCCAATGATGCGGCCCACAAGGTTCACCTCGCTTGCCGGCACGGGCTTCGATCCGGTGCTCATTGGCGTGGGGCCGAAGAAAAGGGCGAGGGCCCTGCCCGGCGGCCAATACCCTATATCTCCGATTTGAAGGTCAGAAGTGGCTGTCTGGTCGAGTGAGTGCTTCAGGCCGATCTCGAAGTAGAACTCATCGCCCCACACATTGGGCGCGGCCTCTATGGGAAGCAGGCCGGCTACCCCTTGAGCGCACGGGGTATCGAGGAGCTGAGCCTCCAGCACCACATCCTCGACGACGATTCTTATCGATCTAGGCATCTTCCCATGGAACCCATTCCTAAAGTATAAGACGTCTTTCGCAAGACATCAGCGCAGATTTGCGGGCCTCGCCTTTTCCTGGCAGAGTCGCGTCTTTTGGACAAAAAAGCTGGCCTTCCGCTTGACAGGTGTCGCGCGAGTAATATAGCATGGGCATGGAGCACGCCTTCAGGGGTAGATTTTACCCTGAAAGAAATGGTGGGGATGGAGAAAGAGGTGCCTATGCAGGAACTTGACAGAGATACGTTCGAGACAGAGGTAGTAGGTTCGGAATTGCCGGTGATGGTCGATTTCTGGGGCCCCCAGTGCGTTCCCTGTCTCGCCCTCATGCCCGCCATCGAATCCCTGGCCGCTGCCTATGCCGGCCGGGTAAAGATGGCGAAGGTGGAAGCGCCCAAGAACAAGCGCCTTTGCCTAAGCCTCAAGGTGTTCGGCCTGCCGACCTTCCTCTTTTACAGGAACGGGAAAGAGACGGCCCGCCTTTCCGGAGAAAGGGTCTCTCCCGAGATGATCGAAGACGCCCTGAGCAAGCTGCTGTAAAGGAGAAGAAATGGCTGTCGTTGTAAAGGAAAGCGCCTATGCCCTGGTACACGTGCCCGATTTCGTGCGCTACGGATCGAAGCCGATCCGGGACATCGCCCAAGAGGGTGGCGCGGGGAGCGCGCTCGAACAGAGGATCTACCGTCTTGTTAGGACCTTCGAAGATGCGGTCGCTTACCCTCCGAACCAGGTCTTTATCGGCAACATGCACCCGGATCAGCTGAACGACGTGCCCCTTCCGTGGTATGGACACCCTGTGAGAGATGCCCGGAAAGAAGGCCCTTTCGGCGAGATCATGGCGGAGGACCAGTTCTACGGATGGCTGAAAGGAGCAGATGAATTCGATCTCGTGTGGCTGGCAGCCCCTTTCGTCGAACAGATAAGGGAAAGAGTGGCAGCTCACCCGATGCTGCCGGCGCAGGATATGGAGAAGCTCGGCAGACCAGAAGTAACCCTCAATAAGATCGGGGAGAGGGTGGAGAAGGGGGAAGCCCTTCCCCTCTATTATGGAGGGCAGATTGTCGGCTGCCTGCGGAGAGACCACGACGCGGACGACTCGCTCAAAGCGCATGTGCTCATGGAGAACTTGATGGCAAAGGCATCCGGGGCCCTCGTGGTGCGCCACCTTCTGCGGAGAGCGGGCGTAAGGCCGGAAGAAATCGATTTCCTCGTAAGCTGTTCCGAGGAGGCTGTCGGGGACCGGTACAACCGGGGAGGCGGGAGCCTCTCGAAAGCGATCGGGGAGATGTGCGGCTGCGTAAACGCCTCAGGCCACGACGTTAAGGCCTTTTGCGCTGCCCCTATCCATGCCATCGTGGCAGCAGCGGCCCATGTCGAGGCCGGAGTATATGACCGGGTGATCGTCGTGGGCGGCGGCTGCCTCGCCAAGATCGGCATGAAGTACGCAGGGCACCTCAAGAACGATATGCCGATCCTGGAGGACGTTCTCGGGGCCATCGCCTTCCTCGTGACAAAGGACGACGGCATGAGCCCGATCATAAGGCTGGACTGCGTGGGAAAGCACAACATCGGCGCCTCTTCGAACCAGCAGGACATCATGATGTCCCTTATCGTGAAGCCCCTGGAGAAGATTGGCATGCGCATGCTCGACATCGACAAGTACGCAACGGAGATGCACAACCCCGAAGTGACGCTTCCTGCGGGCAGCGGCAACACGCCCCTCCAGAACTACCGGATCATGGCTGCCCTTGCGGCAATCCGCAGGGAGATTCCCCGTTCGGAGATCGATGCCTTTGTGAGAGGCCGCGGCATGCCTGGCTTCTCTCCCACCCAGGGCCACGTACCTGCGGCCGTGCCGTTTCTCGGCCATGCCCTCAACGATCTGAAGACGGGACGGATGCGAAACGCCATGTTCGTAGCAAAGGGAAGCCTCTTCCTCGGCCGCATGTCGCAGCTCTCAGACGGCCTCTCTTTTCTCCTTGAGGCAAACCGGGCGAAGAAAGGATAACGGCCCATTGGCCGGAAGTGAGCGTAGAAAAAAGGAGGACGAATGTTCGAGGGAAAGAAGGTTATCATAGTGGGCGAGCGGGACGGTGTGCCCGGGCCGGCCATTGCGAACTGTGTGCTGGCAGCGGGTGGAGAGATTGCGTTCATGACGACCGAATGCTTCGTCTGAACGGCCGCAGGCACCATGGACATGGAAAGTCAGGCGCAGATCAAGAGATTGGCCGAGGAGCTGGGAAAAGAGAACCTCATCGTACTGCTCGGCGCGAGTGACATCGAGGGCGCAGAGATTGCCGCGGAGACCCTGACCGTGGGCGATCCAAGCTTTGCAGGTCCATTGGCAGGGGTCTCGTTGGGACTCCCCATTTACCATATTCTGGAGCCGGAGGTAA
>Ga0187781_10002152_pt1 | contig 15050 bp, 12 predicted proteins | sample 0715_SJ02_MP02_2_FD_132447 | JGI IMG/M metagenome (GOLD analysis project Ga0187781, IMG submission 132447) | Tropical peat soil microbial communities from peatlands in Department of Meta, Colombia - 0715_SJ02_MP02_20_MG | ecosystem: Environmental > Terrestrial > Soil > Wetlands > Peat | place...
CACCGCGCCCTGTTCGAGGCGACGCCAAAGGAAGCGCCGGGATTCGCTTTCGTCGTCTATTCGATGAACCTCACCTTTCACAAACCGGCGCGCATGGACGACGTGCTCGAAGTCGTCACTGATCCGCAGGAGGTCAAGGGCGCCTCGGTCACGCTGCGCCAGCGCGTCATGCGCGGCGAGGAGGTTTTGGTCGAGGCCAACGTACGCGTTGCTTTCATCAGCGAGGGGCGCGCACGGCCTATGCCAAAGCCGCTGCGCATCGCCATGAAGGCCGACCAGGACGCCGCCGGCGCGTAGCGGTCGCGTCGGTTGCAGATTTCGGGTCGCTGGCGCCCGGCGGCACGCACTATATTCTCCTCGTGAGCGAAATTGCCTTTGCCCTGTTCGACACCGCGATCGGCCGCTGTGCAATCGTCTGGAGCGCGCGCGGCATCGCCGGCACGGGTTTTCCCGAGGGTAGCGAGCAGGCGACGCGAAAACGCATTCTGCGGCGCCATCCCTGCGCCCGCGAAGCTTTGCCGCCGCGCGACGTGCAGGATGTGATCGACGATATCGTCGCGATGCTCGCCGGCAGCCCGCGCGACCTTTCCTGTGTGCCGATCGATCGGGCCGGCCTCTCCGACTTGCAGCGCCGCGTCTATGACATCGCGCGGAAGATCCCTTTTGGCGCGACGTTGGCCTATGGCGAGATCGCCGAGCGCCTCGGCGATCGGGCGCTCGCCCGCGATGTCGGCGAGGCGCTGGGCGACAATCCGTTCCCGATCATCGTCCCCTGTCACCGGGTGCTCGCCGCCGGGGGTAAAATGGGCGGCTTCTCCGCGCCCGGCGGCGTCCGGACGAAGCTTCGTCTCTTGGAAATCGAAGGAGCGCAGCCTGGCGGTCCCACACTGTTCGCCGATCTGCCGCTGACGGCGCCGCGCAAGCGCAGAGTTTAAGCCAGCGAATATCGACGCTCGGCCGGACTCATGTTAAGGGTATTAACATGAGCTGGTCGAAGGACGACAGCAGAGACAGCCAACGCGGCTATCACCACGGCAATCTCAAGGAAGCGCTTCTGCGCGCCGCGCTTGAACTGATCGCGAAGAAAGGGCCGGGCGGCTTCACCTTCGCTGAAGCGGCGCGCTGGGCGGGCGTCAGTCCGGCGGCGCCTTATCGGCATTTTCGCGATCGCGATGAGCTTCTCGCCAATGTGGCGCTGCGCGGTTTTCATCAATTCGAGGCGGCTTTGAGCAAGGCGTGGAATGACGGCCGTCCCGATGTGTTTGTTGCGCTCGATCGTCTCGGCAAAGCCTATCTCGATTTTGCGCGCACCGAGCCTGCTTATTACTCGGCGATGTTCGAAGCGGGCGTCCCGCTTGAGCTCAATCCGGAACTGCGCGAAGCCGGCGATCGCGCATTCGCGGTGTTGCGCGCGGCCGCCGAAAAGCTCTGCGCGCAAATGCCGTCACGCGGCCGCCCGCCCGCTCTTATGGTCGCGCTGCATATTTGGGCCATGGCGCACGGGATCGCGTCCTTGTTCGGGCGGGGCGATGCGGCACGGCGCAGTCTGCCAATGTCTCCAGAAGAACTTTTGGAAGCGGAAACATTGATCTATCTGAAGGGCTTAGGCGTTTCGGCGACGTGATTATCGGCGCCTACTAGCGCTTTGCAGCGCCGCCCCCACATGGGCGGGCAATCCACAAGGCGGCGCTGTCACGAAGTCGAGAGGCACTTGACACCCAGTGGCGCTGATGTAAATGTTATTTACATTCACAATCGGAGTTGTGCCATGGCACTCGTCCTGATGATTTTGGGCTTTATTTGGTGGTGGCCGATTGGCCTCATCATTCTTGGCTTCTTGATCGCTCGCGGGGGGTTCGGCTGCTGGCGCCGTCCGATGTTTGCATGGAGTGGACCGATGGGCGGTTTCGAGCACCACATGGATCGCTGGGAAAGCAAGATGGCGCGCATGCAGGAGAAAATGGACCGCGTGCGTTCCAAGATGGCGCAATTCAAGGGCAGCGGCGACTGGTTTGGTCCTGCTTCCAGCGGCAATCGGGCTTTTGATGATTACCGCGCCGAGACCCTGCGCCGGCTCGAGGACGAACAGCGCGAATTCAAGGAGTTCCTGGGCCGCCTGCGCTTTGCCAAGGATCGTGCCGAGTTCGATCAGTTCATGAACGAACGCCGCAATCGTCCGAGCGGCGAAGCACCGCAAGCGTCGCCGCAGAGCTGAGACTCCTACCACCGCGTATCTAGGGGCCGTCCATCGCGCTAAGCGATGAGACGGCCTTCACATTTTTCGCCCCGTGTTTCCCGCGGCCCTTGGGCGCCGCCCGCGGCTTTAACGGCGCGTTAAGCACACCTGCGCTTCGCTATCGGCCGAGTACGGGGTTGCGCCCTAGTTTGGCCAAGTTTCGCGAAGATTTCGAACCTGCCGGTGACGGGTCCGGCTTGGGTCCTTGCGAAATTTCAGGTCTTGGTCGGCACGCATGGTGCGGCTGGCCGCTGCCTTTGGTCCCGATGCTAGTGTCCCGATTCCGAAGTTCGCATCATTTTGCGGCAACCTCGTTTGCGAACTTCGGAATCAAAGGGACACTAGCAAGTTATTGGGTTTAGTGTGGCTTTGGTTCAGAAGTCCGCATGACGAGCTTTCGGCAAGAGTGATGCGGACTTCTGAACCGCCACACTGGGGCGCTACCGCCATCATTGGTCCGCGCGGACTGCGGAAAGGACGCACCGATGAATGCTGCCGACCTCACCACGTCGGCCCTGCCGTTGACCTCCTCCGATCTGTCGCTCTTCCATCTGTTCTGGCAGGCGCATTGGCTGGTCAAGACGGTCATGACCGGTCTGATCATCTGCTCGGTATGGGTGTGGGCGATCGCCATCGACAAGACGCTGCTGTTTGCACGCTTTCGCAAAGCCGCCGATGCTTTCGAGCAAGCGTTTTGGTCGGGACAATCGCTGGAGGAGCTTTACGGCTCGCTTTCGAGCAAGCCCGGACATTCCACCGGCGCGTTGTTTGTTGCCGCCATGCGCGAATGGAAAAGAAGTTTTGAAGGCCACGTGCGCTCGCTTGCCGGCCTGCAGATGCGCATCGAAAAAGTGATGGATGTGGCCATCGCCCGGGAAGTCGAGCTGATGGAGCGCTGGCTTTTGGTGCTGGCAACCGTCGGCTCGGCCGGGCCTTTTATCGGCCTGTTCGGCACGATTTGGGGTATCATGACGAGCTTTCAGTCGATTGCGGCCTCGAAGAACACCTCGCTCGCGGTGGTCGCACCTGGTATTGCCGAGGCGCTATTTGCGACCGCGATCGGCCTCATTGCCGCCATTCCGGCAACGATTTTCTACAACAAGTTCATCACCGAGGTGAACCGGCAGGCGCAGCGGTTAGAGGGCTTTGCCGACGAATTCTCGGCGATCCTTTCGCGTCAGATCGACGAGCGCGGGTGAGGGCAGGGCATGGCTGCGAACGTTGTCAGCGGGGCATCGGGCGGCCGGCACCGGCGCCGTCGCCGCGCGGTGATGAGTGACATCAACGTGACGCCGTTCGTCGACGTCATGCTGGTGCTCTTGATCGTATTCATGGTATCCGCGCCGCTGCTCACCGTCGGCGTACCGCTCGATCTGCCGCAAAGCCAGGCCAAGTCGCTTGATCAGGACCGTGAGCCATTGACGGTTTCGGTCAACGTCCAGGGCCAAGTGTTTCTGCAGGACAGCGAAATCAAAATCGACGATCTGGTAGCCAAGCTCAAAGCGATTACGGACGCGCGCGGCGGTGCCGACGAACGCATCTATGTACGCGGTGACAAGAAAGTAGACTACGGTAAAATGATGCAGGTGATGGGGCGGCTTTCGGCAGCCGGCTATCACCGGGTGGCGCTGGTGACCGAAGTCGAACAGGGCGGCGGATGAAGCGCAGCCTGATCATATCTGGTATCGCGCACGTGATCGTGCTCGGCTGGGGTTTGGTCGCCTTCGCCGCCCGGCCGAGCGACGCGCCGCCGGCCGATCCGCTGCCCGTTGAGTTTATCTCCTCGACAGAGTTTTCGCAGCTCACCAACGGCGTGAAGAACGCGCCCAAGGCGCTCGAGAACCCAAAGCCGTTGGCCGATAAAGTCGGCGAACCAAAGCCGGTAAAAGAGCTTGCGCCGAAGGTTGCCGACAAGCCGGAGATCAAAACCGATTCTGCCGCTGCGGCTCCGCCGGTAGCGAAGCCTGAGTCCAAACCCGAGCCCAAGCCGGTGGAAAAAGCGGAGAAGCCGAAAGAGCCGAAGCCCAAATCCGACCAGATCGCCGACGAACTGAAAAAGGACGAGGCTAAGAAGCCGCCGAAGAAGACGCCGGAATTCAAGCCCGATCAGATCGCCGAAGAGCTGAAAAAAGACGAAGCGAAAAAGCCGCGCACGCAGCCGAAGTTCGACGCCGATCAAGTCGCCGCGTTACTCGATCATCGCGAGCCGCAGCGGCAGGTGGCGACCGCCGCCACGTTGAGCAACGCGGCCTCGTTGGGGGTGCCGAACGGCAATGCGGCGCACCTGTCGCAGAGCGAACTCGATGCGCTGCGGGCGAAATTGATCTCGCTGTGGAATCCGCCGCCGGCGATCAGCACCAATCCGGACCAATACGTGGTGACGATTCGCATTCGCCTGACCCGCGATCATCGTCTGGTTGGTCAGCCTGAAGTGCTCAACAGCGGCAATGGCCCGCTGTTCGAGGCGACGCGCGACAGCGCCGTGCGTGCCGTTATTCAAGGTCAGCCCTACGACATGCTCTCCGCCGCCACCTACGACCTGTGGAAGGAAATGGACATCAACTTCGATCCGCGTGAGGTTTTTGGTGGCTGATGGCGATGCGCGCGTGATGGCGCAAATGTGCGGCCGTAATCTGGACCGCGTTTTCAATCTCACCCGCCGAGGAGCTTTGTCGCTTGGTGCCGCCGCGGCGGCGAGCTTGGTCGCGCATCCGCGTCAAGCGGCAGCGGTGACGGTCGACATCAATCAGGCCAACGTCCAGCCGATGCCGATCGCCATCTCCGATTTTGTCGGCGGCGGATCCGGCGACGCGGAGACGGCGCAAGGGGTGTCGCAGATCATCACCAACAACCTCAGGCGTTGCGGGTTGTTCGCTCCGATCGATCCTGCCGCTTTCCTCGAGAAGATCACCAACGTCGATGCTGTTCCCAACTTCGCCTCATGGCGCACCATCAATGCGCAGGCGCTGGCGACGGGACGCGTGACCCGGCAGAGCGATGGGCGGCTGAAAGCCGAATTCCGCCTGTGGGACGTTCCCGCCGGCCAGCAACTGGCCGGGCAGCAATATTTCACGACGCCCGACAATTGGCGCCGCATCGCCCACATCATCTCGGACGCCATCTATGAGCGGCTCACCGGCGACAAGGGTTATTTCGACTCGCGCGTGGTGTTTGTCGACGAAACCGGGGCGAAGGAACGCCGGATCAAGCGTCTCGCCATTATGGACCAGGATGGCGCCAACGTGCGCTACCTGACGCGCGGCGACGAATTGGTACTTACCCCGCGCTTTTCGCCGTCGACGCAGGAGATCACCTACATGGCCTACGGCCAGGGCGAGCCGCGCGTTTATCTGTTGAACATCGAGACCGGGCAGCACGAGATCGTCGGCAACTTCCCCGGCATGAGTTTCGCGCCGCGTTTCTCTCCGGACGGGCAGCGCGTGATCATGAGCCTGCAGGAAGGTCCGAACTCGAATATTTTCGTCATGGATTTGCGCTCGAAGGCGATGACGCGGCTGACCGATACGGCCGCGATCGACACGGCGCCGTCTTATTCACCCGATGGCGGCAAAATTTGTTTCGAATCCGACCGCGGCGGTCATCCGCAGATCTACGTCATGCCTGCGTCCGGCGGGTCGGCGCAACGCATCAGCTTTGGCGGCGAGGGCTCGTATTCAACGCCGGTCTGGTCGCCGCGCGGCGATTACATCGCTTTTACCCGGCAGGCCGAGGGCAAGTTCGCCATCGGCGTGATGAAGCCGGACGGCAGCGGCGAGCGAATTCTCACTGAGGGGTTCCACAACGAGGGGCCGACCTTCGCGCCGAACGGGCGAGTGATCATGTTCTTCCGCGATCCCGGCGGCAATGCCGGGCCTTCGCTGTTTACGATCGATGTGGGCGGCCGCAACGAGTTAAAGGTTCCGACGCCGAGCTTTGCCTCCGATCCCGCCTGGTCGCCGCTATTGTCTTGAACCGGCGCACGAATTGAGCGCTCACACGGCTGCCGCATTCACGCCCTATTAACCATACCGGAAGCTTTCGGGGTGATCGGCGGATCTGAGGGTTTTTTGCAAGCCCGCATCAAGGTTGACAAAACCTTCGCTTAACGAAGGCGCTGCTAGACCGCTTCGGATACCGACCATGGTCCGGTAAACCACGGCACAATGGAGGCACCGGAATGAACGTGCTGAGCATCGTCCGCGGCGCCAAGTTCGCAGCTCTCTTGCTGGGTGCGCTCGCGATCGCCAGCTGCGCCAAGCAAGCGCAGAATGATAAAGTGGGAATGGCCGGCGCGGCCACGCCCGGCAGCCAGCAGGATTTCATTGTCAATGTCGGAGACCGCGTGTTCTTCGATACCGATTCTTCGGAGCTGACCGCACAATCGCGGGCGACGCTCGACAAGCAGGTGCAGTGGCTCAATCAGTACAGCAATTATGCCTTCACCATTGAAGGCCACGCCGACGAGCGCGGGACGCGGGAATACAATATTGCGCTCGGCGCTCGCCGCGCTCAAACCGTGCGCGAGTATCTGGCCTCACGCGGCGTCCAAGCGCAGCGCATGCACACCATTTCGTACGGCAAAGAGCGCCCGGTCGCGGTATGCAACGATATTTCCTGCTGGTCGCAGAATCGCCGCGCCGTGACGGTGCTCAACAATCAGAGTTCATAGGGCGCGGTCGCCGCGGCCTTTGCCGCACTAGCCCTCTCACACCATTCCGATCGGCGCTGCGGGCGCCTATCGGCTTTGCCAATGGGCGCCAGCCGCATCGTAGCGCGCGTTTGCTGAATCCTTTAGTCTTTCAGCCGTCGTCTCGGCATTGTGTCGCGCTTGACGGGTTGGTGCATGCTCGGAATTACGATTGTTCGCGGTGCATTTGTCGTCGCCGTCGCGGCGGCTGTCGCCGGCTGCGGCGAAGATAATCGCTACGCTGCGCCCCCGCCGCCTAAGGTCGCCGTGGCGATGCCGGTCGAGCGGGACGTGACGAATTACTTTGAAGCGACCGGGAACGCCGCCGCGATCAACACCGTTGATCTCGTCGCCCGGGTGCAGGGCTTTGTGCAGGCGATCAGCTACACTGACGGAGATTTTGTCAGAAAGGACACGTCGCTCTTCACAATCGAACCGAAGCCGTACAAACTGAAAGTCAAGGCCGCGCAGGCCTCGGTCGAAGGCTCCAAGGCGGCCTTGACGCAGGCGGAAGCCGACTTCAAACGCCAGGCTGAGTTGGTTCGGACGCAGTCGACGGCGCTTTCGCTTTACGACCAGATGCTCGCGCACCGCGACTCGGCTCAAGCGGACTTGCAGTCTGCGCAATCGAACGAGCGACAGGCTGAGATCACCCTTGGCTACACCAATGTGACCGCGCCGTTTGACGGCGTGGTGACGGCGCGCAAGGTATCGATCGGTGAACTTGTCGGGGAGGGTAGCACGCCAACGGTGCTGGCGGCGATCGTGCAACTCGATCCGATCTACGTAAACTTCACGGCGAGCGAACGCGACGTGTTGCGGGTGCGGGCAAATCTCGCTCGAGCCGGGCGCACCACGGCCGATCTGCTCGGCCTTCCGGTCGAAATCGGGCTGCAGACCGAAGACGGCTATCCGCACACGGGTAAACTCGACTACATCGCGCCGACGGTTGATGCCTCGACCGGAACACTGACTGCGCGTGCGGTCTTGGCCAATACCGACCGCGCTTTGTTGCCCGGGTATTTCGTTCGCGTGCGCATAGGCTCACAACCGCATCCGGCGCTGCTGGTGCCCGACGTTGCGCTCGGCAGCGACCAAGGCGGCCGCTATGTCCTTGTCGTCAACAAGGACAGCGTCGTCGAGCAACGCCGCGTCGAACCGCTACAATTGGTCGGCGATTTGCGGGTGATCGAGAAGGGCGTCAGCAAGGACGATCGCGTCATTGTCGGCGGGATAATGCACGCGATTCCCGGGCAAAAGGTCCAACCCGAACTGCAAACCGCGGCGAACTAGGCCGTGGCGAGGCAACAGGCCCGCAGATGATCTCGAAATTTTTCATCGAGCATCCGGTACTCGCGAACGTCATCGCTGTTCTGATGATTCTGCTCGGCGCGGTCGCGCTCTACGGTTTGCCGATCTCGCAATATCCCGACGTCGTCCCGCCGACCGTGCAGGTAACGACGCGCTATCCAGGGGCCAGCGCCCGAACACTGATGGATACGGTCGCGTTGCCGATCGAGCAGCAGGTCAACGGCGTCGAGAACATGCTTTACATGCAGTCGACAAACGCGAGCGACGGCTCCTATACGCTCGAGGTAACGTTCCGGATCGGCACCGATCTCAACGTCGCGCAAATTCTGGTGCAGAATCGTGTGGCCAGCGCGCTCTCGGCATTACCGCAAGCGGTGCAAGCGCAAGGCGTCACCGTCAAAAAGCGTTCAACCGCGGCGCTTCTATTCGTCATCCTGACCTCGCCCGACAACCGCTACGACGGCCTCTACCTTGCCAATTACGCGACCATCAGTCTGGTCGACGAGCTTTCGCGATTGCCCGGTGTCGGTGAGGTCAGGACGTTCGGCGCCGGCCAATACTCGATGCGCATCTGGCTTGATCCGGATAAGCTGAAAGCGCGCAGTCTCAATCCGCAAGACGTCGTTCAGGCGCTGCAACAGCAGAGCGAGGAAGTCGCCGCCGGCCAAGTCGGCACACCGCCGACGCCGCCGGGCGTCGACTTTCAATATACGATCGATTTGCAAGGCCGCCTCGACGATGCGCAACAATTCGCCAACGTGATCGTCAAGACCGGCAATTCCGGTCAGGTCACGCGGGTCCGCGACATTGGTCGCGTCGAACTCGGCGCCCAGACCTACAGCCAGGCCTTTACGCTCGATGGCAAGCCGGCCGCCGGCATGGGCATCTTTCAGACGCCCGGCGCCAATGCGCTCGATGTCGAGCGCGCGGTGCTCGAGAAAATGCGGACGCTATCACGCACATTTCCGCAAGGTCTGACTTATTCAACGCCCTACGACACCACCGTTTTCGTCAATGCTGCAATTGACGAAGTTTACAAGACGCTGCTCGGCGCGGCGATTTTGGTGCTGATCGTCATTCTTGTCTTTTTGCAGGATTGGCGCGCCATGCTGGTCCCGGCGACGACGGTCCCGGTGACCATTGTCGGCGCCTTTGCGGCGATGTGGGCGTTGGGCTTCGGCGTCAATTTCGCGACGCTGTTCGCCATCGTGCTGGCCATCGGCATTGTCGTCGATGACGCCATCATTGTCGTCGAGGGCGCCGCTCACAATATCGATCAGGGTATGAGCGGTCATGACGCCGCGATCCGCGCCATGAACGTGCTGCTCGCGCCGATCATCGGCATTACGCTCGTACTGATGTCGGTGTTTCTGCCGGCGGCTTTCCTGCCGGGGTTGACCGGCCGCATCTACGCCCAGTTCGCCCTCGTCATCGCGGCGACGGCGCTGATCAGTGCGGTCAACGCGGTGACGCTCAAGCCGACCCAGGCGGCGCTGTGGTTGCGTCCGGCCGTGCCGCTGGAACGGCGCAATTTCTTTTATCGCGGCTTCAATGCCCTCTATGCGCGCGCTGAACGCGGCTACGTCGGTCTTGCCCGCCGCATGGTGTCGCGCGCAGGTTTTATGACCGCGATCGCGCTGATTATTGTTGGGATCGCCGGCTGGGGACTGGCGCGGGTGCCGACCGGGTTTCTGCCGATCGAAGATCAGGGCTACCTCTTGGTCGCTATCCAGCTGCCCGATGGCGCGGCGCTGGCGCGGACCGAAAAGGTGTTTGAACAGATTTCCTCGATTGCGGGAGCCGACCCGGCCGTCGATCACGTCGTCGCCATTTCCGGCATTTCCGCACTCGACGATAACGCTCCGCTTTCCAATGCCGGCGTGGCTTATGTGGTGCTTAAGCCCTGGAACGCGCGCGAAGACTTGCGCACGGTGTTCGGCCGCGTCTCGCGGGAGCTTGCCGCCGTCGACGCACGCGTGATCGTGCTGCCGCCGCCGCCGATCCAGGGCATCGGCAATGCCGGCGGCTTCACCATGCAGATCGAATTGCGCGACGGCAGCGCCGATTTCGTTAAGCTGCAGAGCATCACCAATACCATCGTCGCAAACGCGCAGTCGCAGAGCGCCCTACAGCGCGTTTCGACCACGTATCGCGCAGCGGCGCCGCAACTGCGCGTCCAGCTTGACCGCGTCAAGGCGGAAACGCTGCATGTCTCCCTCGATGAAGTATTTGGGGCGCTCTCAACTTATTTCGGCTCGACCTACATCGAGCAGTTCAACAAGTTTGGCCGTGTGTTCCAGGTGTATGCGCAAGCCGACGCGCCGTTCCGGCTGCGCCCGCGCGATATCACAAACCTCCAGGTCCGCAATCAGCAGGGCAACATGATTCCGCTGGGAACGGTGCTCGACATCAGTCCGGCCGCCGGTCCGCCGCTGATCAGCCTCTACAACCTCTATCCCTCGTCAAGCGTGCTCGGCCTGCCGGCGACCGGGTTCAGTTCCGGAGAAGCGCTGCGCCTGATGGACGAAAACGCCGCGAACACGCTGCCGCCCGGCGCCGCCAGCGAATGGACCGCGATGTCCTATCAGGAGAAGATAGTCGGCCACCAGATGTATTTTGTGTTCGCGATGGCGTTGCTCCTGGTCTATTTGGTACTCGCCGGTCAGTACGAGAGCTGGTACATGCCGGTGTCCGTGATCCTTTCGGTGCCGCTTGCCCTCGTCGGGCCGGTGCTCGTGCTGTCGGCGCTACGGATCGACAACAATCTTTATGTGCAGATCGGTATAATCTTGCTTATGGCGTTGTCGGCGAAAAACGCGATCCTGATCGTCGAGATGGCGCGGGTCGGCCGGGTAACCGAAGGGAAAACCATCCTCGATAGCGCGGTCGACGCGGCAAAGTCGCGGTTCCGGCCGATCATCATGACCTCTTTCGCCTTTATCCTCGGCGTTTTGCCGCTGGTATTGGCAACCGGAGCCGGCGCCAGTGCACGAAAATCGATCGGCATTACCGTATTCAGCGGAATGATCGCCTCCACCTGCCTCGCGGTATTGTTCGTGCCATCCCTATTCGTTGTCGTGCAGCGTTTCGAGGAATGGCGGGCAAGCCGCAAGCATCCCCAGCTGCAACCCGCGCCGTAAGGGACGATTTGTGTCGGCAAGAAACGATAAAGATTCGGAGCCATTATGGGCACGCCGTTAAGGTCAATGGTCACAATTCGGACGCAGGGTGGGCTATGGTAAGCGCCACTATTCCACCGCAATTGTTGCAAGCGATGATCCGCTCCGCATTCGTGCTTGTGGTTGTTGTCGCGTTCGCGCTCGGTGTCATCCGGGCACGGGCGCAAGATTCGTCCGAACTTTTAACGCGCATTGAGCGGCTGGAAGGGTCGATCCGCACTCTGACCGGCACGGTCGAGGAGCTGCAATATCGTAATCAGCAGCTTGAGCAACAGGTGCAGCGGCTGCTTGGTGGAGCGCCGGCCGCCACAGCAGCGCCGCAACGCTCAGCACCGCCGACGCCTCCGCCAGCCGCGATTACGAGCGCTGCGCCGCCCGCGGTCGCGACCGCGTCGCCGCCGGCGCCGGTCGAACCGCCAGTCGCCGGGATGCGGCGCGGCGATGCCTTCGATCCGGCTGCGAACCCAAGTGCTCCCGGGGTGCCGCGGCCGCTTGGCACAAGCACCGCCGCGACCGAGCCGCCGCCGCCGATTTCCGACGCGCCGGGCCCGGGGCCCCGTCAGCTTGGCGCGCCGCTCGATCTGTCGCGGCCGCCCGGCGAATTGCCGCCGCCGCCACCCGCCAATCCCAGCGCGACCGGCGCCATGCAGCAGGCGACGCTGCCGCCGGGCAACTCGCCGCGCGACGCTTACGATCTGGCTTACGGCTATGTGCTGCATAAGGACTACGCGCTTGCCGCCGACACGTTCCGCGGTTTTCTCCGTCAATATCCGAGCGATCGCCTGGCGCCGGAAGCGCAGTATTGGCTTGGCGAAAGTCTGTTCCAGCAGCAGCAATATCGGGACGCTGCCGAATCGTTTCTTGCGGTTTCAACCAAATACGAAACTACGGCACGCGCGCCCGAAGCGCTGTTGCGCCTTGGCCAATCGCTGGCCGCTTTAGGTGAGAAAGAGGCCGCTTGCGCATCGCTCGGCGAAGTTTTGCGCAAATATCCGCATGCTTCCGCCAACATAAAGCAAGCGGTGGATCGAGAACAAAAGCGTGGCCATTGCTGATGAAGCGCTTCGCGAGGAGGAAGCGAACGCGCTGTTCAGTGGTCTTGAAGGTGTCCGCGGGCTCATCCTTGCGGTGTCCGGCGGTCCCGATTCGACCGCTCTTCTTGTCATGGCCGCGGTTTGGGCCAAACGACTTCGGCGGCGGCTAAAACGCTCGCCCAAACTCATCGCCGTCACCATCGATCATGGGCTTCGTCCCGAATCGCGCCGCGAGGCTGCCGCGGTGAAGAAGCTCGCACGGCGGCTCGGCGTCGCCCATCGCACCTTGTGCTGGCGCGGACAAAAGCCAACGAGCGGCTTGCAGGAGGCGGCGCGTGTCGCCCGCTATCGTTTGTTGGCGCAGGAGGCGACTCGCGCCGGCTTCAAGCATATTGTGACGGCGCATACGCTCGACGATCAGGCCGAGACGCTTTTGTTTCGCCTCGCCCGCGGCAGCGGGTTGAGCGGGCTCGCGGGAATGGCGTCTATTTCGCCTCTGCCGCGTTTTGCAGTTCCTCCCTGCCCCCTTGTGGGGGAGGGATGGGGAGGGGGGGTTCAAACAAACTCGGCGCGCAAATTACCCCCCTCCCGCCGAGGCGCACGCGAAGCGCGCGCGCCTTTCGGCGGCCTCCCCCACAAGGGGGGAGGCAACAGGTCCGCGGATGCTCAGATTTTTCTCCTGCGCCCCTTGCTTTTAATCCCCAAGGCGCGGCTCGTCGCGACGCTCAAAGAAGCCGGCATTGAGTACACCGACGATCCGAGCAATCGCGATCCGGGCTTCGCCCGCACCCGGCTGCGCGCTTTGCTGCCGCAGCTCGGTGCGGAGGGGCTCGACGCCAAGACCTTGGCGCGCTTGGGACGGCGCATGCGGCGCGCAGAAGCGGCCATCGAATTTGCCGTCGACGCCGCGTGCGCCGCTTTGGCGCCCGAACCCTGGCGTTCAAGCGGGCCAATCGTCTTTCCGGCCGGCCGGTTCGCCGATCTTCCCGCCGAAGTGGGTTTGCGCGTCCTCGGCCGCGCCATCGCGCGTGTCGGCAATGAGGGGCCGGTCGAACTCGGCAAGCTCGAAATGCTTTACGACAGCTTACGAGCATCGCCGCCGCTGCTGCGGCGGACCCTGGCCGGCGCGCTCATTAGTCTTAGTGCCGCGCGGCTAACAATTGAGCGCGCGCCGCCGCGCCGGGCGCAAGCAAAGCGCCGAACCGGCAACAAGAGCTTTACGAAATAGCCGTAAAGTGCAGGGTTTTAGTGGTCTTGGCTTCTCTTGGCAGAGGCCAAACCGGCGCCTACATTGCTGGAGGTATGTAGAGACGTGAAGCCGCCACTATTCAAACGCAAAGTTAAACGGTCGGACGCCGGGCCGCCGGCCGGGGACATGCAATGAACGCCAATCTTCGGAATTTTGCGCTTTGGGTCATCATTGTCCTGCTGTTGCTGGCCCTTTTTACGCTATTCCAGAACCCCGGTCAGCATACGACGTCGCAAGACATTTCCTTCTCACAATTGCTCAGCGACGTCGATCAGGGGCGCGTGCGCGACGTGATCATCCAGGGGCCGGAGATCCACGGCACCTATAATGACGGCCATTCCTTCCAGACCTACGCCCCGAGCGACCCCACTCTGGTGCAGCGGCTTTACAATAAGGGCGTCTCAATTACCGCACGGCCACAGACCGAGAACGTGCCTTGGTTCGTCTCGCTGCTGATCTCCTGGCTGCCGTTCGTCGCGCTTATCGGCGTGTGGATCTTTCTCTCGCGGCAAATGCAGGGAGCCGGCGGCAAAGCACTCGGCTTCGGCAAATCGCGCGCCAAGCTTCTGACCGAGGCGCATGGCCGCGTCACTTTCGAAGACGTGGCCGGCGTCGACGAAGCCAAGCTTGATTTGCAGGAGATTGTCGAATTCTTGCGCGATCCGGGAAAATTCCAGCGGCTCGGCGGCCGTATTCCGCGCGGCCTTCTACTGGTTGGCCCGCCCGGCACCGGCAAGACGCTGCTCGCCCGCGCCATCGCCGGCGAGGCCAACGTGCCGTTCTTCACCATTTCCGGCTCCGACTTTGTCGAGATGTTCGTCGGTGTCGGCGCCTCGCGGGTGCGCGATATGTTCGAGCAGGCGAAGAAGAATGCGCCCTGCATTATCTTCATCGACGAAATTGACGCGGTCGGCCGTCACCGCGGCGCCGGTCTTGGCGGCGGCAACGACGAGCGCGAACAGACGCTCAATCAGCTCCTCGTCGAGATGGACGGGTTCGAGGCCAACGAAGGCATCATTCTGATTGCCGCGACCAACAGACCCGACGTGCTCGATCCGGCGTTGCTGCGGCCCGGCCGCTTCGACCGGCAGGTGGTCGTGCCTAATCCGGACGTGGTCGGCCGCGAGCAGATTCTCAAAGTTCACGTGCGCAAAGTGCCGCTGGCGCCCGACGTCAATCTCAAGACCATTGCCCGCGGCACGCCCGGTTTCTCCGGCGCCGATCTGATGAACCTGGTCAACGAAGCGGCGCTCATGGCAGCGCGGCGCAACAAGCGCATGGTCACCCAGGTCGAGTTCGAGGACGCCAAAGACAAAGTGATGATGGGCGCCGAGCGCAAGTCGCTGGTGATGAC
>Ga0187781_10002153_pt1 | contig 15049 bp, 13 predicted proteins | sample 0715_SJ02_MP02_2_FD_132447 | JGI IMG/M metagenome (GOLD analysis project Ga0187781, IMG submission 132447) | Tropical peat soil microbial communities from peatlands in Department of Meta, Colombia - 0715_SJ02_MP02_20_MG | ecosystem: Environmental > Terrestrial > Soil > Wetlands > Peat | place...
CGGGCCTGCGCCTGGCGAAGTTGTAGGTTTTATGAAGGAGAGCGCGGCCCTACCCTGGGTCCCGCGGTGCGGGGCGAAGGAGAAACGAACAGTCCCTGGTCCGCTCTTCTTAACGCGCCCGATGCTAGCACAGAGACAAGAGCGCGGCAATGACGCGGCCCTACTCTGCATGGATGCAGTGACTATATAGGGGATGGATTGCGCGACGCCCTCTGTGGCGGCGCTTTTGTGGTGGCGATATTAATGTGGCTCGGGGCCGCTGATAGGCTGAATCGTGGCGTTGAGCATGCGGGGATCGGAAAATTCTGTCTGCTGTCCCGGGGCCTTGCCCGCAATGGGCAGTAAGCGCGCGGTCAGCGGCTTATTCCACTTCACGGAGAGTGTCGCGACGTCGCCAATGACGCGGGTCAATTGCTCGACGGTTGTGGTTCCCGGCAGCGGCACCGTGTCCAGCCCCGTGCCGCACACGGCGGAGTAACTCAACAGCGAATCGAGGGAAACCAAGCCAGCGTTCCAGCGCTCGACTAACACGGGATCTTCCAGGATGGGCAGCATCACACCAGAAAATCCGGTCTTGCGCAAGCCGACCTCCTTTAGGGCAGAGGCGATTACGCCCATGGCCGAGAGAGTTCCATTCGAGCCGAACGGTTGATGGGATATGTTTTCGATCGCCGTGACGATCGAAGCGTCTTTCGACGGCGCCGGAGAAAGATCGAGGCCGAGATATGTCCAGCCGCGCTCGCTATCCACGCGCAGGGCAAGGGCTTCAACGTCGGAAGCCTGCTGGAAAAACAGGTCGGTCAAGCGTCGCTTGGCGGTTGGCAGGTCCGGCGCATCATGCACGGCCGCGGCAACTTCATTGGCCGATTCCAGGCCGACGGCAAATTGGTGGCCCAGGCCGGTCAGGTACGCAGAGGGGAAAAACGGCGTCGCTTGGGGAACATTGGCGATAGCGGCAAAACGAAAATTACCTTCGCTCTGCAGTGTGCCATCGGAAAGTTTCTTCATGACGCCGGCAGCGGCACGCACGGCAGGCCAATTCACGCCGTTATCGCTTGCGACGTAGGCCGAGCCGAACAGGAATTTGGAATTCTTCAGCACGTCGCCCAACAAAGCGGCCTGGGCATCGCCATCACTCCCCGAAAGATAGGCAGGTCCAATGGAGATCACCACGTTTTGCATTTGCGCGACGCCGTCAAGGTCTTTGAAAAATTGCAGCGCCTCATCGTAGGAAAGGCCCTGCGTATATTCGGGGAACGGTTGCGTGGCGATGCGGAGACCCTGCACGGTGAATCCGCGTGACTCGAAGGTGGTTTGCGCAACTTTCAGGAATTTGACGGTTTCCGCAATTTGAAGCTGATAGCTGGCGCGGTCCAAACGCACAAACGCGGTGATGCAGCGGATTTTAACTTTGGGAGGCTCAAGTGTTTTCGTTTGCGCAGCGCCGGAAATAGCGAAAAGGATCGAAAAACAAACAGCGGTAAACAAAGAAAGGAAAACGGAGCGAATCTTCATATTCCTCACACGAAAGCGGAAATTCCCGTAATTTTCTCCCCGATGATGAGCTTGTGGATGTCGTTGGTACCTTCGTAGGTATAGACGCTCTCGAGGTTATTCATGTGGCGCATGATGCAGTAATCGTCGACGATGCCGTTCGCCCCGAGAATATCACGCGATTTCCGCGCGCTTTCGAGCGCCATGGCAACATTATTCATTTTCAGCATGGATATGTGGCTGGGGTCGGCCTTGCCTTTATCTTTTAGTCGGCCAATGTGCAGAGCCAGCAACTGTGCCTTTACGATTTCGGTGATCATCCAGGCCAATTTTTCCTGAACGAGTTGATGTGAAGCAATGGGCTTGTTTGCGAATTGCTTGCGCGTCTTTGCGTATTGCAGCGCTGTGTCGTAGCAAGCCATGGCCGCGCCGATCGCTCCCCAGCCGATGCCATAGCGCGCCTGGTTTAGGCAGCTCAGAGGCCCACGCAAGCCGGTGACGCCGGGGAGAAGATTCTCCGCGGGAACCTCGCAATCCGTGAATACCAGCCCAGAAGTCACGGAAGCGCGCAGCGACCATTTTCCGTGAACATCCCAAGCTTTGAAACCGGGGACGCCTTTTTCCACGAGAAAGCCACGGACTTTCTCATCTTCGCACTTTGCCCAGACGACGGCGACGTCTGCCAGCGTACCGTTCGTGATCCACATTTTTTCGCCGTTTAGCACGTAACTATTTCCCTTTTTCACGGCTCGCGTGAGCATCCCACCGGGGTTGGAGCCGAATTGTGGCTCGGTCAACCCAAAGCAGCCGATTGCCTGGCCGGCTCGCAAAGGCGGTAGCCATTTGTCTTTCTGCACGTCACTACCAAATGAGTAGATGGGATACATCACGAGCCCGCCCTGCACAGAAACGAAGCTGCGCAGACCGGAATCGCCTCGTTCGAGTTCCTGCATCATCAGTCCGTAAGCCGTGTTGGACATCCCCGCACAGCCATAGCCTTCGAGGTTCGCGCCGAAGAAGCCGAGCTCGCCGAGCAGCGGTACCAGATGCATGGGAAAAGTGCCTTCGCGGCTGTGCTTTTCGATGATGGGCAGAATTTCGTTGTCCACGAATTCGCGGGCTGTTTGGCGGACCAGTTTTTCTTCGTCATTCAGCTGGGAATCAAAATCGATGAAGTCGATACCGGCAAATGGGGACATGCGAGCTTCCTTAGGAGCGCACGTGCGCGTGACGACAGAAGTGTAGCAAGGCGCATGGGCATGCTGCCAGCCGCGGAAAGCAATTTGCGGAGGGCGAGATAACAGAGGGGAAAATCAAAGTGAAGGAATCAGGATTTCAGTCCCCACCTGGTCCTCGGAAGTGGCTCGTGGGTTGGAATTCCGGAGATAGACATGCAAGTGAATTGTTTGAACCTACTGGGGCCGAGGCGTGATATTACGGCTTCGTTGCCTGCGGGGTGGACGGCTTGGAAGCAGGCGTCGATTTGGTAGCTGGAGCTATGGGGCCGCCCTTGGGTGGATAGGCCTGATCGTAAAGCCGGACAATGTCCTGGGTAATGTCGTTATTCTTGGACGAGGCTAACACTGGGGTGTTTTGCGTCGAGGAATCCAGGATCAGCGCGAAGTTTCCCTCTTGCGCAAAACGTCTCACCACTTCGAGCATCTTCCGCCCGATACTGTTCACCGCGTCTGCCTGGGCCACGGTGAAGTCTTCCTGAAATTCCGTGTTCTTGCGTTCCAGGCGTTGCTCCAGGCGGGTTCCTTGAGCGTTCAGCCGTGCCTGCTCCTCTTCACTGAGAGCCGGTGTGCCGTTGAGGCGCTGCTGCAGTTCGCTAATCTCATTGTTCAGAGAGGTCAGCTCTTGCTGGCGAGGAGCGAATTGCGTTTGGAGGTCAGCGGCAGCCTGCTTTCCTTCCGCGGTAGCGATGACGGCCTGCTGCAGGTTAATGACGCCGACCTTTGTTCCGCTGGCTGCCAGCGCCTGTGCTTGCAGGGCGGGTCCTGCAACCAGTGCCGCTACGCTAAGAGCAGCGGCGCAGAAAATCTTTACGGGATACACAGTATCCTCCTTTGGAGCGTATCGAATCAGAATAGGCGTTTTGGTTTTCCCCAAGGCGGGGAGAACTGCATTGCCAACTCCTAATCAGACTCCGCAATCGAACCGAAGGGTTGCTTTCAGACGAGGCAGTGGCCATTGGGCTTGGTACCTGCTGGTCCTAAAGGATTAACATCAAAATGGACTTCTTTTTGACGATTCGTGGCAGAATGAGGGCGACGAGCGCCCGGCCCCTGGCGCCTGTGAAGTTCCGTCCGTCTCGATCCTTCTCTAGACGCCTGGCAGTGCAGCCGCTGGCCGCTCCCAGCTGAACGGTAGGTTATCTCCGCGTAGACGCGTACCTTACACGCCGAGGTGTAGCATGAGCGAGATGTGGAAAAAATGGGAAGGCCAGGTCGCGGACCACAAATATCAACTGTTGGAGTATCTCGGCAGCACCGATCATAGCGTCGTGTTTCTTGCCGAGTTTCATACGCCGGAGCTGCGCCGCGCCGCCATCAAATTCTTGTCAGCCGACGTTCCCCATAAAGAACAACAGCTCGCCGCCTGGACCACTGTCGCGCAGTTGAGCCATCCGAATTTGATCCGCGTCCTCGGCACGGGGCAGTGCAGAATGGAAGAGTTGAATCTTCTCTATGTGGCAATGGAGTATGCGGAAGAGAATCTGGCGCAAGTGCTACCGCACCGCGCATTGATGGCCCAGGAAGCCAGCGAGATGCTCAAGACCGTGACGGATGTGCTCCTCTACCTGCACGGGAAAGGCCTGGTACATGGACACATCAAGCCCTCCAATGTGCTGGCGATGGGCGAACTGTTGAAACTGTCGAGCGATACGATCTTTCCCATAGGGGAGGTACCCGAAATGCGGCGGGAGCGCAGCGTGTACGACGCGCCTGAGCTTCCCTCCTCTCCCTTCACGCCAGCCGCGGACGTTTGGTCGCTGGGAGTGACGCTTGTCGAAGCATTCACGCAACAGCCTGCCGTTCTGCCGTTTAACGAGAATGCTGATCCCATCATCCCGCCCGCCGTTCGCGATCCCTTCCTGGAGATTGCGCGCAATGCCCTTCGCCGCGACCCGAAACTGCGGTGGACCAGTGCACAGATTGAGGAGCGCTTAGATCCCACATCTGCAAGTGCCAAAGCAGCCGCCGCGACTGCTCGGGCGAATGCGACTGCCAATGCGTCCGCTAACGTGGTCGTTGGCTCGGCGGCTTCCGTTGCTGTTGCCGCGCCGGCCACGACGCCAGCGCCACCCGCGCCGTCGCCATTGGATGTTCCTTTATCTAAAGAACCGGCGGTTCCTCTTGGAAAATCGCCTTCTGGGCCAGTGGCGCGGACCGTGCCTGCGCGCCCGCCAACAAGGGAGAAGGGTGCAGCCGCTCCGCAAACGGTGGTGCTTCCCAATTACGTGATACCGCTGTTTGCGGCCGCGCTTGTGGTTATCGCGTTGATCTTGCTTCCGTTTGTGATGCGGCACCGAGTGGCTCCTCCTGCAAGCACCGTGGCTTCCTCGGGGCAGGCAAGTGCGGCGCATGAACCTGCGGCGCAGCCAAGTACAACACCGAGCAATGCTCAACCATCGGCGACACTGCCGCCGGCGAAGTCCACGGCCGATTCACCGGCCCCAGTTGCAGCAACTCCAACAACCCCGAATCCGGAGCCCGCTGCTTTGCGCAGCGCGCAGACTAAGCCACCAGCCAGCGCAAAGAGCTCCAGTTTTTCACCCAGCAAGGGAGCAGTGTTAGATCAACCCGTGCCCCAGGTTCCCGAAAAGGCGTTGGCCACTATTTCGGGAACGGTGCGCGTGGGGGTGAAAGTGCATGTGGATGCGGCTGGAAGTGTGTCGGAAGCCTCGCTGGATTCTGCCGGACCAAGCAAATACTTTGCGGATTATGCGCTGAAGGCAGCCCGGCAGTGGGTCTTTACTCCTCCAGAGGCGGAAGGTCACAGCGTACCGAGCGATTGGCTCATCCAGTTTCACTTCACGAAGGCCGGAGTTCAGGCGACGCCTCAACAGGTGGCCCCGTAGTCCACCCCGAAAAGCTAACGAACAGGGCGCCAGCCGCGCGAAGCCAACCAATCCAACCACCATTGCTGTAACTCTTCGTTTTTCTGACGCACTCCCGCAGGTAGATCTGGCCCTGGCGGCGGAACGGGCCTGAGCGACTTGAGGCCAACGGATGCACGCAACTCGTCGACTTGTTCAGGATCAGCGAGAGTCCAGGGACGCGCAACGCCATCGCGCGGATCATCCATCTCTTGCGTGCCAAACCGCTGAGGCCGCCCCTCGTACAAAGCAATGCGATCCTCGAGATAGGCAGCGTGCCGTGCGGGAACTCGCTGCTGCCTGACACAGGCACGAATTAATTCCAATGCGTGCTTCATGAACTCCGGCTCGCCAATCGAGTGCTGGGCGATGAGCCAGGCGGCTTCGGCGCCATGGGTTCCTGCGATATCCTGGGTGGGCCAGCCGTACTCGGCGATGAGTTCGCGGAGGCGTGCCGCATTCTTTACATGAACAGCCTCCATGCGCGGGTGGTACGGGCCAGTAAGTTCATTTGCGCTGATTAGTTCCTCGCGCAGTCGGAGATCGGCGTCACACAAGGACAACAACTCCTGGCGAAGTGCTTCATTGAGCATGAGAAATGTATAGCACACACGATGCGGGACGAGTGAATTGTGTTCGCGGGCCCTCGAGTGAAGACGCGGCAAGCATGATGAGGCGCCAAGCAGGTACACTGGAAGGGATAGGGAAAGGACGATTCGAGCGTGGGGCAAACCGGTCAGAAAAGCGTTCGCCAGAGCAGGCCAAAAGGCAAGCTGGACCCAAGGATACTGGTCTTTGATGTGGATGGAGTGCTAGTCGACGTCAGAGAGACATACTGGCGTTCGGGGCTGCAAACAATCCAGAAGCTCACGGGCAAGAAGCCGACCTGGGTTGAGTTTTGCGAATGGAAGCGCATGCCCGGCAACAACGACGATTGGATGATGGTGTCGCGTTGGGCGACGGCCCTCGGGGTCCCCACTACTTATGAGGAAGCGCGGCTGGCCTTTTCGCCGTTCTATTGGGGGAGTAACGGTCAGCCGGGAAACGTGACCAAAGAGAAGCTTCTTGTGACACCGAAGTTGATTGAGCGCTGGGCGCAGACTCGGGAGTTGAATCTATTCACCGGCAGAACACGGCAAGAATTTACCTGGACCTTCGACAAATGGCCAGCCGCGCGGTCTTTTCGCACAATCATCACGATGGACGACGCGAAAAAAAAGCCGCATCCGGAAGGACTGCGCCTGATTTTGGCGGGACGCGATCCCAAGAGCGCACTGTACGTTGGAGACAATATTGATGATGCCCTGGCTGCCAAGGCGGCTGGTATTCCGTTCCTGGCGGTGTTGTCGAGAAAGGACTTCGACTACCGCGAGCGCGCCAAGGAATTTCGCAAGCTCGGGGCTCTGGGACTGCTGGAACGGGCTCGCGACCTGGATCGCTGGCTCGCGTAGGCCAATCGCTCACTGAAGCACAAGCAGCCTTTAAGGCGGCGCGGTAATCTCAATAAGCAGCAGACGGTGAGCCCTGCTGTGGGAACTTTCTTTTATGGGTCAGGGAATGTCGTAAAGGTCATCTGTGCGCAGCGGAGGATAGTAAGTCCATGAAACAAGTGAACAAAATTCTGCTCCTGAGCGCAACCTGTCTGGTTTTGTCCGGCATGCTCGGTGCCCAGGCCCCTCCAGGTCCGTTGACGCCCCCACCGCCAGACCCCAATACGCCAGTAGCGCCTCCACCACCAAAGAAGCCGGAAGTGAAACCGCGTACGAGCATCTTAGGCTCGTGGAAATTCAATAAAGACGAGAGCGATGACGGCCGGGCCAGACTGAGTCAATCCCGCGAAGGCGACAATTCGAATCGGGGGAACGGCGGAGGCGGCTACGGCGGTCCACGAATCAGTGGTCCCTGGCCTGGCGGAGGCGGAGGTTATGGAGGGCCGCGACCCCAGGGCGATATTTCAGACAGCATGGGCGATTTTGTGAATCCCCCACGCGAAATCAACCTCTCGCAGAAATTTGATAATGATCCGGAAGTGATGCTCAAGGATGATCGCGAACATCGCACTTCCTTCTTTACCGATGGGCGCAAGCTGGAAAAGGAGAAGACGTCGGATTACAAGCAGGTGTCTGCCCGCTGGGACGACAAAAAATTGGTGACGGACGAGAAGGGATCACACAATGGCAAGGTCAGCCGGACGTTTGAGCTTTCCTCGGACGGGAAGCAGCTGATTGAAACCGTGCACGTGACGGACAGCAAGGGCACTCACCCGGTGAACGTGCAATATGTGTACGACGCTACGGATGAAAATGATCGCAACATCGTGCGCTGAGGTCTGCGGCCGACCTGCTATTTCGTTGCGATTCCTACTTGACCGCTACGGTCTTTCCGGTTAAGGAATGGGCCAGTTGCTGTTGCGCTTGCGCGCGCAACTCCTTCGCGCGGACTCCTGCGGGGCTGTTCGGATCCAATTCAATATACGAATCGAGTGCGGAGATCAGCGCAGGATAATTCTTTTCGCGAAGGTGAATCACCGCCAATAGACGGTAGACAATGGGCTGCTGCGGGGCTAGCTCGGCAGCAGCTTGAGCAGCGGCCAGAGCGGGTTGCAGATGGTCGCGTGAGAGTTCCAATTCGCCCAACTCCACTTGACCAGGCCAGGACTGCGGATTCGACGCCAAGCCCTGGCGCAGCAGTGGTTCGCCCTCGGCGAAGTCGCTATGGTGAAGCAAAAGCGTGCCGAGGGCGATATCCGCGTCGGCGTATTTCTTCTGGCTCAGTTCCACCGATTTGCGAAATTGTTTTTCGGCTTCACTAGAATTTTGAAGCGCGAGCTGCGCCATTCCGGACTGATAGTAGGCCTCATAGAACGTGGGAGCTTGTTGGGTGGCGGACTGAAAATCACGAAGAGCGCCTTGCGGATTCTTTTCCGCGTAGAGCTTTTTCTCGCCCGAAGCGAGCAGGTCCCGCGCGGACTGAGGCATAGACAGTTCGTGGGCTGAGACAGTCTGGGTGGTAGGCAGAGAAGAAGAAGGAGGACGGGTGGGCTTGAGCGAAACCGTTAGCCCGCGCTCGGACGAAAAGCTCAGATCGATGTGCAACTCGGCGGGCTGAAACTCATTCGCTTCCACGCGCAGAATGTAGTGTCCCGTACGAAGCCCCTCAAAAGAGAATTGGCCCGAATCCGCTGCGTAGGTTTCCTGCAGGGGAGAGCCGCCGTCATCACAGACCACAACATGGGCGTGAGGGACGCGCTCATTGTTTCCCTCGGCAAATACTGTACCGGCCAAAGCGCGCGTGGATCCATCCGAAAACGCAGAACGTGAAAATCCTGGGGCGCCAGCAGGAAGAAAAAGAGACAGAAGAAACACACCCAGGAAGAAGTCGATCCGACCCATCGACCACCTCCGCCAGACACCGAGAGGCCACCACAGCCTGATGGCCGGATTGTACTCTCGTTGTGAAAAAACGGAAGTGGAATTACCGGGCGCCAGGCGTTAGAGACCTCGCCGGGTTTCAAGCTGTGTTTGCAGGTTCGATTTTGCCGTCTCGATGGAGTCGCTGCTACCTCAATTGGCCAGGGTCGACGCCCTTTGCGCGGGCTTCGTCGACCAAATCGCCAATTTCTGCTTCCAGCTGTTTCTTTTTGTCGAGAAGTTGCACCATCTGTTGGTCCACGGGCGTGCGGCTGTAACCCTTGGTGACATCGCGGGCACCGGTAGAGACGGGTTCGCCATCCTGAAACTGCTTATACGATTTCAGCTTGTTGTTTACCTCGTCGAGTTGCGATTGGAGCTTCTCCAGGCTCTTCTTGATGCGCGCGGCTGTGGCCGGGTCCGCGGGATGACCAGAGGCCATGTGATAAGCCTGGTTGCGCTTGTCGCCGACCACGGAAACCGTGCCCTTAGCTCCGGCAAGGTTCTCATTCGTCCAGACCTTTTTCGATGTTTCAGAAGCAGGAGCCGTGGGCGACGCAGGATTCGGCGTGGATGGGTTCTCTTGCGATTTGTCTTGTGACCGTACCAATAGGGGAAAAGCCAGGAACCCGACTAGCAAGAGAAGCGGAAGAGGCCGACCGAACATGGAACCTCCAGACGGCTGGGCAATGGTACCAGTACCTTTATTGTAGCTGATTGCCTGTCAGTGCCTGCCTTGGTCTGCTGGGAGTTTGCTCAATTCAGCACGCACCAGTTCGAGCGCTGCCTGGGGTGCTCCATCATGCTTGTAATCGGAGTAAAACGTGCGCTCGTGAATGGCGTACGGCAAAAGGTATTTCCTGCCGTCGAAGTCATACTGTTCGAACGTGGGCTCCCACACACCGGGAGCAATTTCATAGCGCTCCTGCATGAAGTGGCTGCCTTTATAGACCTTGGCGAGGAAAAGCGCGATGGAGAAGTCCTCCGCGACCGTACCCTCCACTTTTGCCAGTTCCGAGGATTGCTCATCAATCCAGATCGTGCCGCGCACTTTGGTAAAGAGAATAGTGTTGTGCGAAGTGGGCCGATATTTCGGGTTGGGCACGATGCTGTAACGGAGAAGGGTTCGGTTTTCGCGCAGTTCTTTGCCTTCGAAATTGAAAATGAAGGCTTGATGCGTGGCATCCATCAGGTCAAAACGTTCTTTCCGTTTGCGTTCCGCCTTTGCATAAGCCTCTTTTTGTGCAGAGCCCTCCTGCAGGACCCAGAGCAAGTACCTCTCGAGATTTTCGAGGTCGACGCGATGAGTGTCGGTGGCCGTGGGCTTACCGTCCGTCGAGATCAACAGTTTGTCTACACCCGTGCCAACGGGAAAGAGGCGCAAGACCCTGGTTTCCACCGGATCGGGGTCGCTTCCGGTCCGGCGCTTTTCGATGCGCTGAAGGCGCTCGTATTGATCGAGAAGGATTTCGCTTTTCTTCTGATTGGCGATGACGCGCGCAAAAAGGTCGTTAGGACCAGAGCCGTTGGAGTCTTGCGAGGGGGTTAGGTATAGGAAACAGGCTGAGAGAACGAGGGGACTGAGGAACCGGAGAGTCCAAAGAGGAAGGGATGCCGATATCCTCATTATGGTTCTGTAACTTGAAGAAACCAAAGGCATATAAGTTGGCGTGCGATGAGCGGCCCCTGCTTGTTCCACGGGGAACGAGCCTCGCCGGCCGGGCGCGTGTCACTACCTACGGCGTCCTCGAGAGTACACACGCTCCGAAGGAAACGCAAAACTGTCCTGGAGTTACCTTGCTAAGTTAGAAAATAGGTGTATTGTCTCAACTACGCACTTGCCCTGGGGTGAAACAGGCTTGGGAGCAACCCCAATTGACAACATAGCTGGTGCGCCTGCTTTCGGGCGTGAGACATCGGAGTCCGCGGCGACGAGCCAGAGATTTCGGAGAGGCTGGATTACGTTTGTCGAGACGTTGAAACTGGCCATGGACTCTCTCCGCGCTCACAAACTGCGGAGCTTCCTGACACTGTTAGGGGTAATTCTGGCGGTGGCCACTCTGGTCTCCGTCATGAGCGTAATTGCCGGCTTGAACAAATATATTGCGGACAAAGTAGCGGACCTCGGTGCCAACGTGTTTGTGATCGACCGGTTGGGGTTCATCACAAGCCGCGATGTGTGGGTGCAGGCTCAGAAGAGACCGCTGATCACAATGGAGGAATTCGAACGGTACCGCGACACCAATCGTCTGGCGAGACAGGTGGCGGGATACGACAGGCAAAACACAGAAACCCGCAGTGGTGACGCGATCATGGAAAACACTCAAGTCATCGGAGTCACTTCCGGCTACGCAGAAATTGAAAACCTGACGATTGCGCAAGGGAGATTCATCACGCCGGCCGATGAGGAACACCGTTCGGAGGTCGCCTTCATCGGGGCTGATCTGGCAGAGAAGTTCTTCCCGAATGTCGACCCGATTGGAAAAACGGTGCGCGCGGAAACACATACGTATGAAGTGATTGGAGTCGGGGGCCGCATCGGCAGTGTGCTGGGGTATTCAAAGGACAATTACATGCTGGTGCCACTAGAGACCTACCGGAAGGGTTGGCACAAGCCCGATGACACGCTTGCAGTGTTCGTGCAAGTGCCGAACGCGGAGTCCATGCAATCGGCCGAAGAAGAAGCGCGGATGCTGTTCCGTGCCTGGAGGCACATTCCGTATGACGGACAAGATGATTTCGCGATCTTGGGATCGGACTCCATCATGGCGGTGTGGTATCAGCTCACCGGAAACCTGGCGTTCGTGACTATGGCACTCGTCAGCGTGTTTCTGGTGGTCGGTGGAATCGTCATTATGAACATCATGCTCGCGAGCGTAACGGAGAGGACACGAGAGATTGGTTTACGGCGCTCCCTGGGAGCGAGGAAACAGCACATTCTGTTGCAGTTCGTGACGGAGTCGGCGCTTCTGGCGGCGACTGGTGGATTGATCGGCATTCTGGTTGCAACCGCGATTGTTGTCTTTGTGAAGAACGCATTTTCCTTTCCCATGGATATGCCAATCAGCGCGGTGATTCTGTCGCTGCTGCTTGCCACGGGCGTGGGACTTTTCTTCGGGATCTTTCCGGCCATGAGAGCGGCGAAACTCGACCCCATTGAGGCGCTTCGGGCCGAGGGATAGAAAACGGCATGGCACAGGCATACGGCGAAAACCTCAGACAGGCCATGGACACGCTGCGCAGGCACAAGATGCGAAGTGCACTGACCGTGTTTGGCGTGGTGTTGGGAGTCAGCGTGATCATGCTGGTTTCCGCGCTAATCACCGGCTTCGACCGCAAAGTGGAAGAGCAGATCAACCAGCTGGGTGCGGATACGGCCTTCGTGAGTAAATGGGATCAGAGCCGCAACGGGCCGCCTCCGCTGGATGAGAGGCTTCGCAAGCCCTTGGCGATGGAAGACGCCGTGGCCATCGAGGAGAGCTGTCCAGCAGTGAAAATAGCGAGCGCGTGGATAGCGCCGCGATGGGACACGAGTCATGCGATCCGCACGAAGTCGGGAGAAGTTACATCCATCGATTATCGCGGAGTCCAAGCAAACTTCGGGCTGATGTATGCCAATGCCGCGATGAAAGAAGGGCGATTCATCAGCGACGGAGACGACCTGCACAGAGGAAAGGTCGTCGTGATCGGAGAGAACGTTGGCCCAGTGCTATTTCCTGATGGGCACGTGATCGGAAAGGACGCGATGATTGATGGGGCGGCATTCGAGGTGATTGGTGTCCTTGAAAAGCCGAAAGGCGGATTTGGGGCGGACGAAGAAGATCGCCGGGTGCTGATCCCGTATAGAACTTTCATAAGGATCTATCCGGCGGCAGACGAGGTGAGTATTCGGGCCGAGGCCTATCCGGGAATGCTGTCTCAAGCGGTGGACGAAATCAAAGAATTGATGGAACGGCGAAGAAACGTGCCTTTCGGAGGAAGGGATAACTTCTCCGTGTCGACTGCTGAAGAGTTCGTAGCCGAGTTTCACCAGATCGTCGACAAGGTGGCCCTGGCCATGGTGGTTCTGAGCTCTGTGGGACTGCTGGTGGGAGGAATCGGCGTGATGAACATCATGCTGGTCAGCGTGACGGAACGGACTCGGGAAATCGGCGTGCGGAAGGCGATTGGCGCGAAAAGTAGCGACATTACCTGGCAGTTTTTGCTCGAGGCCATGACGCTAACGGGAGTCGGTGGCTTGTTGGCTTTGGTGCTGGTGAACGGCCTGGTTCTGCTCATCCGACTGGCTCTGAAGTGGCCAGGAGTGATTCCTATCTGGGCAGCGGTCGCGGGTGTGGCAGTGAGTGTCAGCGTGGGGTTGATTTTTGGTGTCTGGCCGGCGATGAAAGCCGCGAAATTGGACCCAGTGGAAGCCCTCCGATACGAGTAAACCCATACGTAGATTGGGCGAAAGAATTGTAAACTAGACCCTTCATGATAGTTTCCCCGAGGGAATAGAGCTGCAAATAGAATGAGTTAGCTGCCTTGGTTCCTTCGTAGCCCACCTGGCACCAATCACAGACATCCCCCAGCCGACCTTATACGCTCTAAACGATGGAATTCCTGCCGAAGCGGAAGAAAGAGCGGCTATTTGTTCGTCTAAACAAGGAACCGAGCGGTCAGATAGGAAACAAACCTGGGTATTTAATCGTATTTCTAGGTGGTGGAGAACAGTATGGGTGTAGTGCCCCTGCAAGGGATAACCGGAACACAATTCGTCAAGCCAGCCAGTGAGTCGCTCACCCGTCTGGAGCGGTACCGGCGTGCATGGAGGACGTTCGGTGAGACTCTGAAGCTTTCTCTGGACTCGATGCGAGCGCATAAGCTGAGGAGCTTCTTGACGCTCCTGGGCGTCATCCTGGCGGTGCTGACGCTGGTTGTTGTGATGAGCATGATCGCTGGCCTGAATCTGTACGTAGCAGACCGTGTGGCGAACCTTGGCGCGAACGTATTTCTGGTAGACCGGTTCGGGATCATTACGAGTCAGGACGAGTTCATTAAAGCCCAAAAACGTCCGTACATTGAGATGGACGACTACCAGCGGCTCAAGGAGAGCATGAAAGTGGCCACCGCCGTGGCCGCCGAAGAGGACCATAACGTTCAGACCAAGAGCGGCGGCGCGATCATGGAGAATACCCTCATGATGGGTGCGACGGCGAATTTTGCAGATGTCCGGAACCTGTACGTCGCCCAAGGGCGTTTCATCACCGAAGCGGATGACGAGCACCGCGAGGATGTAGTGTTCATCGGGCCGGACCTCGTGAACAAGTTCTTTCCCAACGAGGACCCGATCGGAAAAACGATCCGCGTGCAGACGCACACCTACCAGGTGATCGGCGTAGCGGAACCGCTCGGCAGTGCCTTCGGACAGTCTCAAGACAATTACATGATCATGCCCATGCAGACTTTCCGGAAGGGATGGCACACCAACAACGACTGGATCACGATTTTTGTCCAGGCGCCCAGCGCGGAACTGATGCAAGCGAGCGAAGACGAAGCGCGAATGTACATGCGTGCATGGAGGCATTTGCCGTATGACGCTCAAGACAACTTCGCCATTTTGGGTTCGGATTCGATCATGGCACTTTGGCACGACCTCACGGGCAATCTTGCTTTCGTGGCCATGGCCCTTGTGAGTATTTTCCTGGTCGTTGGTGGAATCGTGATCATGAACATCATGCTGGCAAGCGTCACGGAGCGGACCCGCGAGATCGGATTGCGGCGCGCCGTGGGAGCGAGAAAGAGGCACATCCTTCTGCAGTTTTTGCTGGAGTCCTCGGTATTGGCGGCAATCGGCGGGTTAATGGGAATTTTTGGCGCGTACATGATCGTGCTTCTCGTAAAGAGCATGTTCAGCTTCCCGATGGAGACCCCCATAGCTGCGGTAATCCTCTCGCTCTGCCTCGCTACCGCCGTTGGCTTGTTCTTTGGGATTTTCCCAGCGATGCGCGCCGCGAAGCTGGATCCGATTGAAGCGTTGCGGGCGGACGGGTAAGGAGCAAAC
>Ga0187781_10002155_pt1 | contig 15041 bp, 9 predicted proteins | sample 0715_SJ02_MP02_2_FD_132447 | JGI IMG/M metagenome (GOLD analysis project Ga0187781, IMG submission 132447) | Tropical peat soil microbial communities from peatlands in Department of Meta, Colombia - 0715_SJ02_MP02_20_MG | ecosystem: Environmental > Terrestrial > Soil > Wetlands > Peat | place...
CCACTCCGAATAAGAGGGCGAACGTCAGCTCGGCAACCGCGTGATGATTGACGCCGGGCGTCGTGCAGACGGCGACGCCGGCCCGGTCGCAGGCGGCCAGATCAATGGAGTCAAAGCCGACGCCCGACCGGGAGATCACCCGCAGCGACGGCAGGGCTTCGATGACTCTCGGCGAATAGGGCTCGGCCCCCGCAATCACCGCGTCGGCCCCGGCGAGGGCTTCGATCAATTCTTCGTTTCTGCGGAGATCTCGCGTGCGCGAGACCTCGCGAAAACCAAAGCCCGCGGCTTGCAGAATCTCGAGATGCGGCCCAAAGCCCGAATCGATCGACGTTCCGACGACTTGCGGCATCCGCGCTATTGTCCCTGCGGGATCGTGGCCGGAGCCGCGTTCAGTGCCTGCGTCGATGAGCCCTGGATTTCACCCTGCGAAGTGAAGTAGACCGGTTCTTTCCGGCCTTCAATCGTCACGATGAACCGCTCGGTGAAGGTGCCAAGCTGGTTCGGGGCAGTGAAAGCCAGCGAGATTACGTGCACGGAGCGGGCCTCTTTGCTCAGCGGAGGCATGCGGAACGCCTGGCGGTTCGAGTCGCACTCGACTTTCTCGATCAAGAACGGCTTCTGGCTCCGCAGGAGCACGGTCTTTGTGGTTTCCGTGCCGGGGGCGACCGTCCCCAGTTGAACCACCGTCGGCGTCACCGTGATGTCCCCCTCCACCCGCGCCTGCACGAGCAGGGGGATTTCCCCGCCGGTGGCGTCATCGGTCACCAGAGTCATTTGCTTCCGCAGCAAGCCGACCGGGGCGGTGGGTAGGAGCGAGACGTCGAGGCGATAGTTGACCTGCCCCGCGTTGCGCGCCGTCTCGACGAGCTTGGCCTCGACGTTCGGATCACCCGTTTTCACGCTGGCGATCTTCCAGTTGTCGCGGCCAGCGTACGCGATATCCATCGACCGATCGACCTTCTGGCCAACCCCGACCGCGCCGAAGTTGATCGATCCGGGCGTGAGCACGACGTCCGAGCGGATATACACCTGCACGGGAATCTTGACCTCGGCAAAGCGAGGCTGCGAGAACTGCACCGTGACGGTCGACGTCTTCAGGTGCTGGAACTTGTAAGTATCCATCGAAATCGTCACGTACGTTTCGCCGCCGGTCTTGACGGGCGCCGTATCGAATTGCGGGGAAGTGCATCCGCATGATGCGGTCACGTTGGAGATCTGAACGTCCTGCGTGTAGAGGTTCTTGATTCGGAAGCGGTGGGTCACCTCGGCGCCGCGGGCCACCACGCCGAAGTCGTGGCTGGTGGAATCGAACATCTTCTTGGCCCAGTCGGTGGGGTCGTCGACGACCTGCGGCTGGATGACCTGCTGCTGCAGAATTTCCTGTGCCCGCAGCACGCGGGGCGCGGCGGCAAGAATCAAGGGAAGGACAAGGAGCGTGCAGCAGCGCAGGATCCGGTTCATCGCTTTCTCTCGATTCTGGGCCGACGCACGATGCGGTCCCTACGCAGGCCGCGCATTTCGAGCGTCGAGTGCGGGGTTAACGTCAATGGTGGGTGCAAGCGAGGGGCGCTCGGAGGGGTCTGAATTCGCGCAGCTCGCTTGTTGCCGCAAATTCGGCCAGTCGAAAACTTTCGACCCGGCGAAAACTTTCCACTGGCAGATCGGCCTTGGCTCGCGGGGAAGTTAATCCGGGGCCTAGGAATTGTCAATGTCTTGCGGCGTCAGTGGTTGGCGAAAGATTCGTCGCGAAAAACCGCTCCAATTTTACGCGCCCGGGGCCTTCCCCGGGAAGGCGAGTCTGTGCGGATTAGGCCGGCTTGAGCAATCGAAACGACGAATCCGCCGCAGGGCCTTGAGTTTGGACGGGCCGATGCCTGGGAGCAAATGATCACTCCGCCCGGGCAGACCCCGTTTCGGACCGCCACTTCATGACGCGGACAAAGCGCCCGCTCGTTGGATCGTTAAGCAGACAGGCAACCAGCCGGCCATCGGACGAGAACGCGATCCGCTCAGGATGCGCCGGGGAAAAATCGACGTCGATCAGGGGCTGAAACAGGTCCTCTTCGCTCGCTGTATGCCACAATGTGAGCACCCCCTCCTCTTCGGCAGAGGCCAGCGAGCGACCGCAAGCCGAGCTGGCCAAAGCGACGAGCGGACGGTGCGCCCCTTCGAGCGTGAATTTGAGCCGCCAGTTGGATGTGTCCCAGACCTTGATCAGCCGGTCGTCGCTCGAAGTCGCGACCCAGCGAGCGCGCGGGTGAAATACGATGCAGTTGATCGAGCTGCCGTGCCCTGGAAGCTCGGAGACCTTCTGCTGGGTTCGGGCATTCCACACAGTCACGACATTTGCGGGCCCGCTGGAGAAAAGCCATTGTCCGTCGGGGGAAAAGGCCGCGCAGTTGCATTCACGCGCGCGGATCTGTTCGAGCCGTTTGCCAGTTCGAGCGTCCAATACATAGAGGTCGTCGCGTTTTTCGCTGTTGTAGCGGTCGATAGCCGCCACCAGATGGCCGTCGGGGGAAATGGCAATGCGATAGACGTTAAACGTCGGATCGAGCTTCCACTCGGACTCGCGACCGCCGTTGTTCAAATCGTAAACCCGAACCACGCCTCCCATCGTCCCGGCGGCGAGCATTGACCCGTCGCGCGATACGGCCAGACACAGGATGTTCGTGGGAGTTCTGCCCAACACGCGCGAGCGAACCAGCGAATCGGGATCCCACAGCGAGACTTCCGGGCCACAGCTCACCGCCAGTTGATTGCTCCCTGGGACGAATTGAATGTCCTCCACGGGCATCGAGGGATCGCGAAGGTCCTTGGAATCCGCACTGCAGCGGAGATTCCAGTCAATCACAAAGCCATCGCTGCCAGCCGTGATCAGGTCTTGCGCGTTATGCGTGACGACGAGCGCGAAGATCCGGTCGCGATGCGCCCGCCATGCCCGGGGCGCAGAGATTTTTGGAGCCGGCACGCGAGTGGCCCTGTCGGCTCCAATCGGGCACCGGTGAACCGTGCCTCCACAATCAGAGGCCCAAAGCGCCGTCCCTCCTGGCACGAAAGTGATTCGCTGGGCGTTATCAAGCAAATCGATCTGGTTCGCCGGTTCCCAGGAGGGTACCCGCCAAATTCGAATCTCGTGCGCGGTCGTGCTCGCCGCCAGCAATCCGCCATCGCCGGAGAAGCCGACCGACAAGACGGCCGTCCCGACGACCGAAAAGCGGTGCACTAACGTCCGCGACGCGATGTCCCAGACGATTACGTCACCGTCGTGGCCCGCCGAGGCAACCCACTTGCCGTCCGGATTTAGCGCGATCGAACCGGCCGAATCGCGATGCCCCTTGAGTTCCCCTGCCAAACGTCCCGTGGCAGCGTCCCAAAGCCGAATGACTGTGTCCCGCCCGGCCGAGATCAACATCCGCCCATCGTGCGTGTAAAGCACGTTGTAGACCTGAAACGGATGGGCCTTAATCGACCGGACCTTGCGAGCCCGCAGCTGCTTCCAATCGATTTCCCAAAGCGCGATGGTCCCGTCGTCGCCGGCAGAAGCCAAGGTGCGGCCGTCGGGCGAAAAAGCCAGACCGTTCACTTCGATCTGGTGGCTGTCGATCGACAAGACGAGCTTGGACGAACCCAACTCGTAGAAGCGGATGACGGCGTCTTTTCCCGCGGTCGCCAGGTAGCGTTCGTCAGGCGAGAGGATGACAAAATAGACGGGTTGATCTCCCTGGGCGACGAGGTGGTGCGCCACCTCCCCTCGACGATAGAGGAAGTCCCATTCTCCCCCCTGATAGGCTGCAGCTCGCGATTGCGGAAGGTGCCGTTGGAGCAAGCTCATCAACCGCCGCATGTCGCCCGAGCGCAGCGCCGTTCCCGCCTGCTGCATGTCCGAGACGTAGACCAGCTCGTCGGCTCGCGCCCGGTCGCGCTCGGCTGCCAGTTGCAATACGTGGGCATGCACGGCCGCCGCGTCTTTGTCCTTTCCCGCCTTGGTCAGCAGATCGTTGGCGGCCGCCAGACTTTCATTCAATCCATTCAAGCGCACGTTGGCGGCCAGCACGGTGAGGATCCAGGCACAGAACAGGAACACCACCAACAGCACCGAGCCCGCGCGAAGCGGATGCCGGCGCGACCACAACCAGGCGCGTTCCCAAGGACGAACGTGCCGCACGCTGATCGGCTCGCCCTTGAGGAAATGCTCCAAATCGTCGGCGAGCGACTCCGCCGACGCATAGCGGCGGCCCGGCTCTTTCGCCAGGCACTTGAGGCAAATCAATTCGAGGTCGAGCGGCACGCTGGGACGAATGCGCCGCACCGGCGCCGGCTCATCGGTCAGGACGCGCCGCAAGATGTCGACTCGCGAGTTCCCGCGGATCGGAGGCAGGCCTGTCAGCATTTCGTAGAGAATGGCCCCCAGGCCGTAGACGTCGGTCTTCGGCCCGGTTTCCGCTGCCTTGCCGGTGGCCTGCTCGGGGGCCATGTAGGCGGCCGTCCCCACGACCAGATCGGTTTGCGTCGCCGTGCGACCGTCGTCTTCGTCGAACACCTTGCAAATGCCGAAATCGCAGAGCTTCGGCACGAAAGGAAACGAGACGCCAACATCGTCGCGAGCAGTCAAGACTGGCCCATCAATGTGGGCGTCTTTGTGGCCGTTCGAGCGGCAGCTGTCCAACGGTTTGAGCAGCACGTTACCCGGCTTGACGTCGCGGTGCAGAATCAGGTGCTGATGCGCGTGGGCCAGAGCCTTCGCCAATTGCAAGGTGACCCAAGCGGCATCCCTCGGGTCGACGTTTTTGCGCGGCTCCCGCAACCAGATGGCCAGAGACGGGCCGTCGCATAATTCCTGAACGATATAGCAGAATCTCCCCTCGAAACCCGCTTCGAGGACGCGAACGATGTTCGGATGATCGAGCCGCGCGACGGCCTGCGCCTCGTCCACGAAGCGTCGACGCAGCGACTTCGAGAGCAACAAGTCGGGTCGCGGGATTTTGAGCGCGATCTGCCGGTTCAGGGCTGGATCGCGGGCCAGGTACACGATTCCGTGGCCGCCCCGTCCCAGCTCCCGGAACACCTCGAACCGCCCCAGCCGATGTGGACTGAGGCCGACGCGATCGCCCGGGTCGTCGCCCAGCAGGGAAATGTCGGGGAACGACCCCATCGACGTCGGATCCTGACGATACCGTCGGACACGATCGATCAACTCCAGGCATTCTCGCGCAGGGCTGGACGCCGCGCGCAGGCCGGCATCCGGATCGACTGCAGCCAGTTCATCGGATGAAGCGACCTTTCCTCGATTGTTGCATTCAGTCGAGAAAGGCGGCGGAACGTCGGGAGCAAGTGCCGGCGATCGCGGTTCGCTGCCATTGTGAGCGCACGCCGAGTTGCGATCGCACGTCGAATAGCCCAGCTCCTTTTGCAAGCGTGCGAAGGCCTCCAGCCAGAGTTTCCCAGTCTCTTCGACCGAGCGCTTGAGGGCCTCGGCGACTTCCTCGAGCGATTTTTTTTCCAGGCTTCGCAGCTCGACGACGGCCTGGTATTCCGCGGGCATCCGCCGGAGGGCCGCGAGAAAGTGCTCGGCTTCTTCGCTGGTTGCGTCCTGTGTCACCGCACCCAGTGCTTGCCGATCTTCGAATCGGGCCGCGAGCGCCGCGTTCGCGACTGCGGAATCCCATTCCCGTTCCGGTGCGGGCGTCGTCAGGTGCTCATCCATTAGAACAATCTCGAGATGGGTGAGACTGCTCCAGCAGCATAGAACTGTGTCGGACGATCCGGCAACAAAAAAACCCCGCTTGTGCGCCAGGGCTGCACATCGGGGCGATCGTCGCCGGCGTAGCTGCCTTTCCCTAGCAGGCACTCCGAATCTACGCGACGAATGCGCACAACACAAGCGGGCCCGCTTGGACAAATCAGCGATCGTTAGCGGGCGCGCTCGGACGAATCAGCGATCGTTGATCGTTGCGGCGAGGCGTTGACACCGTTCAGGAAACCAGACCGCGGTCGTTGACGTCGAATGGAACGATCGATTCGTCGCACGCGCTGCCGCGCCTTCTTCATTCTTGCATTCCGGCACAGAGGGTCGCTACTACTGCTATGAGCACCGGCATCTCTTTAACAGATTGGCGTTCCCAGAAACCTGCTATGAGCCGCCCTTGTCAGAGGGGCAAGAGATTCTCATGAACACAGTACGGCGATCGTTTGTTCTCGCGGCTGCCACGGCGTCGTGTACCCTCCTGTGCGCGCTGGCTCGGGTGCACGCGGCGGACCCGCCGAAAGAGGCCAAGAAGATGTACGGAATCATCGCGAAGCTCACCGCGGCCAACGGGAAGCGCGATGAGTTGATCGCCCATTTGGTGCAAGGGACCAAAGAGATGCCCGGATGCTTGAGCTACATCGTCGCCAAAGATCCGGCCGACGCGAACAGCATCTGGATCAGCGAGGCCTGGGAGGACGAGGCGAGCCACAAAGCGTCACTTTCGTTGCCCGCAGTGCGCGAAGCGATTACGAAAGGCCGCCCGCTCATCGCCAAGTTCCAGCAGATCGCGATTACCCAGCCGGTTGGAGGTTACGGCCTCACGCCAGCGAAACGCCGCTAGAAGCAGTTTCAAAACCCTCTCCCATTCCGATGGGAGAGGGCAGGGTCAGGGCCCCTCTCGCCTCTTGGCGCGGTTTTCAAAGGCAGCCCTCACCCCGACCCTCTCCCGGCGGACCGGGAGAGGATGGTCATGAAACGGCTTCTAGCTATTCAGAACGCCAGTCCGCGGTCGGTGATCTCGAACGGGACGATCGATTCGTCGCAGGCGCTGCCGCGATGTTTGGCCACGTAAAGCGCCCGGCCCATGCGGCCGCCCTGATGCACCTTGCCGAGCAGGATAATCGTGTTCGCGTTCGTCAGGACGTCGCCCGACTCGAGCGAGCGCGACATCAACTGGTCCAGGAGGGCTTCTTTCGAGGTGCACAAAAGCAGGCAGCCGATTGTCCGCGGATCGTACAGGTGCCGCGCCACTTTGGCTTCGTTGGCCCGAAATTGGGCGCGAAACAGATCGCGGGCGAGCCAGTCCGCGTCTTTTCGCAGGATCTGATGGTAGAGGTAGTCGAAGACGTGAAACTGGAACGAGTCGCTGGCCCGCTCGGTCGGCTCGATCCCGTCGATCACGCAGCGCCGCACCCCATGAATGAAGTTCCCGTAGAAAAACGCGATGCTGCGATCGAGCTTGCGCGACAGCTCGATCCTCCACTCACGCCACTCGTCCTGCTGGAGATCGGCGATCGAGACGCGTCGCCCGCTGCGATCGAAGACATGCAGGTAGTCACAGCGGGCCGCGCGGGGATCCCAGACGTGAATCGGATCAAACGGGGCATCGGCCGATCGCTGAGCCAGCTGCCACCCGAACAGCCGGCGCGCGTATTCGTCGTGATTTTGAGAATCGCCGCGCGACGTCAGGTCGAACAGGATGCCGCGCTGGCCTTCCTGAGTCTCTCCCTGATGGGCGAAGTGCAGGCCGAGCTGCGTCTTGCCGATGCCCGTCGCGCCCAGCACCACGGTAAGCGTGCCCGGAATCAGCCCGCCCCCGAGCAGCGCGTCGAGCCTTTCCAGTCCGGTTTGGAATCGCGTTGGGGAAACAGACGGGGGCGTGGCGCACATGGATCGAAGATACTCGTGGCAGGCGGTCGGCCAAGACTGGGGGCTCGCTGCGCTCGACCCCAGCCACCCGTTCTCGGCCGTTCGAATCGGCCCAATCTATAAGCTTAGAAAGCGATCGCGGGCGGTGACGAGCCAGCGGTCGATGAGTCGGCCCTCCGAGATCACATAAACATCCTTGTGCAGCGCGACGGTCGGGCAGATGTGCCGCGGGATCGCCATGAGCGGGTCGCCCGGAGTGAATTCCCGCGCGCGGGGCGTTTCGAGGACGAGGTGCTCCTCGTTGTGGACGACCTGTTGGGCGTCGGGTAGCTCGGGGATGACGACCCGCCGCCCAGCGGGCGGATCGGACGCCACCGCCTTGGTCCCCAAATCGAGCGTGATCCGATCGGCGGCTGGCCGGCTCACGACGCGAGTGAGCAGCACCGCCGCGGGTGTGAATTTCATATCCGCATACGACTCGCCGTAGCCGGCGTCGTTGAGGACGCAGGTGCCGGGGGCGATTTCGATCGCCGGATCGCCATTGGCCGCGTGAATGGGGAACGTGGGCGTGCCGCCGACCACGATCCGGGGCACCGGCAGCCCCTGTTTCACCAGGCGGTCGCGGAACGCGCGGACGATTTGCCACTCGGCCTCGACCGCTTGTTCGCGCTCGCTGCGCGACGGCTGATTATAGTGGCCGTCGTACGCGTGGATCCCGCCGGCCCGCAGGCCAGGACTGTTGGCGATTTGACGATACAGCTCGACCGCCGCATCGCCGGGCAGAATTCCCGTGCGATGAAATCCGATGTCGATATCCAGCAGCACGTCGATTGTCAGGCCGGCCGCGGAAACTGCCTGGCTCAGGGTCGCGGCTGCCTGTGGATGGTCGGCTGTCACCGAAAAGGCGACGTTGGGAAATCGCCGCAAGAAGTCAACCGCTCGCTGGATGTTCGGGCCGATCGGGTTGTAGGCGAGGAAGATGTCCTTCGCCCCAGCGTCGGCGAGCATCTGGGCCTCGGCGAAGGTGGCGCACTTGTGCTTGCGAATCCCTTTCGACAGCTCAATCCGCGTGACCTCGGCCATCTTGTGCGTCTTGCAGTGCGGACGCAGCCGCTCGGCCGACCCGGCAATGCCGATCATCGAATCGAGATTCTGATTCAACAGCTCGCGAAAGAGGAGCAGCGAGGGGCTCAAGAGCCCAGACAGGTCGGCCACTCGATGCGGGCTGCCTGGTTGCGTGAAACTCATGCTGGTGAAACTCATGCCGGGACCTCGGCGGCAACGGCCGCGGTGGGAAGGACAGTCTCCGCCGGCTCGGCGTCGAAATACTTCGACAACAGGGCCTCGTCGCAGGTTCGGGTCAGCAGGCTGACGACGACTCCGGCCGCCAGCGAGACGGCCAGGCTCCAAAGCAACGGGTCGAGCCCCAGCAGGAAATACGGCCGGAACTTCGTCGCTTCCCCGATCAGCGAAGTGCCCCACCCAAGCACTCCGCCCAAATAATACAGGCCCAGCATCGTACCGGCCCCCGACAACAAGGCGGCCACCATTCCCGGCACGGTTGCCCGCCGCCAAAACACGAGCATCAGCATGGGGATACAAAACGTCGCCGCCGCTCCCGTGCCGCTGAAAACCACGATCGCCTGCAGATAATCGACCGGACGGAGATTCGTAACGACGGCGATCACGCCGATCGTCGTCATTACTCCGTAGGACAGAATTTCCAGTTCGCGTGACGTGGCAAAGGGGCGGACGAATCGCTGATAAACGTCGCGCACCAGGCCCGACGCGATCACCACCAGATACGAACTGACGGTGGCCATCACCGCCCCGAACGGAGCCGCCAGAATCAGCCCGCTCACGAATTCGCCGAAGGGCAGCGCACTCGTGACTTTCATTGCCAGCATGGGGATCACGTCGTCGGTCTTGCCCACGGGCAGGTCGGGAATCAGCGCCCGGCCGCAAATCGAGATCATCGCCAGCGGAATGTAAATGAACGCGTTGTAGAGGCCCAAAAGATAGATCGAGCGGCGGATGTTGACCGTGCTGCGACACGCCATAATCCGCACGATGCCGGCCGGCGAGCCCAGCCCCGCAAAGACCCAGATCCAAAAGAACGAAAAGGCCAGGCCCAGCGGCAGAAACGAGCGGCCCTGATGCCGTCCGTCGTAACCGGGACCGAAGGCAAAGTCAGAGGACGTCTTTTCGATCGCGCGGCGGTTGGCAAATTCCAGCGTGTTCATCTGGGCGACCCTAGGCGGCGCGCCGTTCGCTACTTCCCGCTCCTGCAGCAGGGCCACGCCGCGGAGCGCCAGGATCAGAAACAGCACGACGCCGACCCACATCATCACGCTTTGGAACAGGTCGGTCCAAACGGCAGCCAGAAAGCCCCCGATGAGCGTGTAACCGACCACGCTGATGGTGAAGATCAACAGGCCAGTGATGTACGGCCAATCGGTCAACTCCGAGGCGTTCGCCAACTGATGCACCCAGGCGTCGGCCTGGTCGGGGCCGGGAGCGGGCTTGAGCTTCGCGAGTTCCGCGTGAACTGCATCGGCGAATTGCGGCTCGGTGGCGAAGAGCTTGTCCTTTAGTGGTGAGATCGCTTCGATGACGTTCGTCGGAACTCCCGCGGCGGCCAGGCCCGAGAGCCCGCTTTGCGTGACGCGGTAGCGGCCGATTCGCTGATCCTCGGACCAGCTGTCGCTGCCGACCCAGGCGATTTTCATCACGAGGGCGCCGGCTTTGAACTGGGCCACCATCATGAACGACATATAGAAGAGGATGAACAGCGACACGAGCAGGCCGAGCCCCGGGCTGGCAAACCGCTCGCGAAACAGGTCGGGCATTGTGATCGCGCCGCAGCGGCGCGAGATTTGGGCCAGCCGCTTGCCGAGGATGCCGAATCCCGTAATCGGCACCACCATGTACGCGGCGATCCACAGGACGACGGCCCAACCGTGCGTGTAAACGAGCGACGGATAGCCCATGAAAGTTCCGCCGCTTTGGACCGTGGCCGTGAGCGCCAGGGCCCACGAGCCGAGCCCGCGGTTGCCGAGGAAAAACCCTTTCATGAACGACCCTGCGCGGGTCGCTCGGTTGGCCAGCACGCCGATCCACATCGACGCGAGAATGAACAGCACCAGCGCCGTCAGCGTACCCCAGGCGGGTTGAGCCGCAATCAGCATTCGCCCGATTCCTGAATCTGCTGATCGGCCAGGGCGGTGGGATTCGCTTCGGTGCCGGGTGGGTCTTCCCCCAAGTCTTCGTCGGTCATCAGCACCGACGCGAAGAACCACGAGAAGACGACGCACACGCCCCACGGAACGACGATGCCCCAGAAGACCCAGTCGGGAAAGCCGAACACGTATCTCAGATCGTCCCCCGTGCGGCCGTAACCGTAGCGGGCGCAGTACGTGATCGTGTAGGCCAGCGCGACGATCCACGTGGCAAAGACGATCAGGGCTTCTCGGCGGGCGCTCTTGAGGACGGGATCTTCGCGACGGGGAGCCGCGGCAGGCGCGTCGGTGGGCATAGAGAAGCAGATTCTAACAGCGTCCGCGCGGGTTTCAAAAGGCGCGCGCCGCGTGCGGGTGCCGACGGTTCTTGCGTTTAACTCATGAGTGCGAGGGAAGGTCAATTGCGCGGAGACGATTGTCCGGCAAGAACAACAAACGACAACGAACAAAATACGCAAGCACCGGCCGGCTGACACCGGCCGCTCGCCGGGCCTATAATCGGCGCTTGTGGAAAGATGCGTGAATGACGGCGGCAAACGACCCAATTCGAGTCGGGTTTCTGGGGGCGGGGCGTATGGCCACCGCGCTCGCCAAAGGGCTCGTTTCCGCCGGGTTCGCTTCCGCCGATGCGATTGTCGCCAGCGACCCGTCGACGGCGGCCCGCGAGGCGTTTGCTCGCACGACAGGCTGCGGGGCCACGGCGTCAAATGTTGATGTGGTCCGTGCGTGCGACGTGCTCGTGCTGGCCGTCAAGCCGGCGCACGTGGCGGAAGTTCTCGCCGACATCCGCGCTGACGTGCAACCAAAGCATCTCGTGATCTCGATCGCGGCCGGCGTTCCGCTCAAGACACTGATCGAGGCGCTCGGGTCGCAAGCCCGACTCGCTCGGGTGATGCCGAACACGCCTTGCCTGGTCGGAGCGGGTGCGTCGGCCTACGCGCTCGGGGCCGGCGCGACCGCGGAGGATGGAAAGCTGGTCGCGCGGCTGCTCGCGACGGTCGGCATCGCGGTCGAGCTCCCGGAAAGCCTCCTCGACGCGGTCACCGGCCTCTCCGGCAGCGGCCCGGCCTACATCTACCAGGTGATCGAGGCGCTCAGCGACGGCGGCGTGCTGATGGGTTTGCCTCGCGACGTCGCGACTCGGCTCGCCAGCCAGACCGTCCTCGGTGCGGCGCAAATGGTTGTGCAGACGGGCGAGGCGCCGGCCGTGCTCAAGGACGCCGTCGCCAGCCCCGGTGGGACGACAATCGCCGGCTTGCACGCTCTCGAGGCGGGGGGCCTCCGCGCGGCGCTGATGAATGCCGTCAAGGCGGCGACGCTGCGGTCGAAAGAGCTGGGCGAGACGTCCTGACGATCGGACCGCGTGATCCAGCCTCTCCGACCGCCCGAACCAGAATAACCGTTCTAACCGGGCGCTCTCACGCAATCCGGCATTCTACTTTTTCCCGAGAGTCGCCGGGGGGCAAAGTTGCCGGTTTGACACATGCGGCGGCTGGCGTAGATTTTCGCGTCGTTTGCAGACATTCGCGGGCCCGCGCACCGAAAGTCGGACCCCGCAGCCCCTCACGCTGCTCCAGCGACCAGGGTCGGGCCGCATCATTTTTGGCGAGAAACCATGCTCACCGAACGCGTCGAGCCCGAGCTTTCCGTTGAAGAAGCCTCTGAATCGGCCCTGCTCACGCCGCAGCCCCATGATTCGGCGCGGGTCCTGCTTGGTCTGATGAACCTCCACAAGCGGGCCGAAGCCGAGACCCCGGACGTTCCAGGCGATCCACTGTCCGGCATCATCTCCAAAGGCGTGTTGCGCAGCTTGATGTGCGCCCTGCACTATCGCGACGTGGCCACGATGTGGCACTCGCGACGGGTGGCCCTGTTGGCGACCGGCATCGCCAAACACCTCGGCTGGGAGACGCGGGAGATCACGATGATCGAGGTCGCTTCCCTTCTGCACGACATCGGCAAGATCGGCGTGCCCGACAACATCCTGTTCAAGGCGGGCCGCCTGAGCCCGGACGAAACCGAGCTGATGGATCTGCATCACAACATCGGCGTCGACGTGCTGCAGGCCACCCGCGTCAGTAAAGAAGTCGTGAAGTTCATCGTGCAGGCCTCGCACGACTATCACGGCTACATCGGCCAGACGCGACGCGCGGGAGCGAACTTCTGCCTGGGGGGCCGCATCCTTGCGGTCGCCGACGCGTACGACTCGCTCTCCTCGGACAAGACGTACCGCCAGGCCAAGTCGCACGCGGAAATCATGATGATCCTCAAGGAGGCGTCGGGGACGCAATTCGACGGGAACATCGTGCGGGCATTGGAGCGGTGGGCCGAGAACGACGGCGTTCCGTTCACCGAAGCGCTCGAGGAGACGAACGGCGGGATCGGCAAGTCGCCACCGCCCACCTTCGGGCCCGAAGCCGGGGCGCTGGGGCACATCTTTTCCTATTTGTATCTGCTCGAGAGCCTGTACGACGGGTTTTACGTCGTCGATTCCGATTTTCGTTTCGTGCTCTGGAGCAGCGGTGCCGAGAGGCTGCTGGGTCGCGAGTCCTTCGACATGCTGGAGACGGCCTGGAGCCCGGACGTGCTCAAGTATGCCGACGCTTTGGGCGAGCGGATTTTCGACGACGACATTCCGATGAAAAAGGCTCGCGACTCCGCGACGCCGTCGACGCAGAACATTCAAATGCAGGCCGCCGACGGCCGCTGGGTCGACGTCGAGATGCAGTCGGTCCCGCTGGTTGATCACGAAGGAAAGCTGCACGGCGTCGCCGAGATCTTCCGCGACCTGTCGCGTAACAGCACGCGGCCGCGCGAGTACCGCGACCTCAAGCTGGCCGCCAGCCGCGATCCGCTGACCGCGCTGGCCAACCGCGGCGAGCTCGAGACCCAATTGGCCCTGATGCTCCACGAGCAGCAATCCGACGAGACGGAGCCGTTCTGCGTGATGTTCGGCGACATCGACTACTTCAAGGCAATAAACGACAACTTCGGCCACGCCGTCGGCGACCAGGTCTTGATCGACTTTGCCAACTGCGTGAAGCACGAAGTCTATTCGGGCGACCTGGTCGCGCGTTACGGCGGCGAAGAGTTCGTCATCGTTTGCCCGGGGACAGCCCTGGAACAAGGCGTCAAGCGGGCGGAACGCCTGCGCCTGGCGATCATGAACGGAAACATCGGGGGCAATCCCGACGTGCGAGTGACCACGTCGTTCGGCGTCACGCAGGTGGAACCGGGCGACACGGTCGAATCGCTGCTCAAGCGGGCCGACCGCGCGCTGTACAACGCCAAGAAAACAGGCCGCAACCGCACCGTTTCGCTGACGAACGACGAAAATCGCGTCGAAGAGCAAATCTCCGCCGTCGAGGATCAAAAGGCCGATGACCCGTACGTCTTCGAGGCGAAATTCCACGCCTGCATCGCGGCCGACATGATCGTCTACAAGCTGGGCGGATTCGTCCGCGACGAGCACGGCACGCTAAGCGAGGTCTCGGAAACGCAGGCGATGATCAAGCTCGGCAGCCGCAGCGTCTTTCCCTTCTGGGGAAAATCGCCCCGCTCGCAGCCGGTGACGGTCATGGTGCAATTCGGCAACGAGAAAGCCACGCCCTCGCGACGCCAACGCGTTGCCTCGAAGCAAGTCAGCATCAAAGTCCGCATCCAACCGCTCGGCTGGAAGCCCAAAGAAGAAGCCTTCCAGCGTCGGGCCCATTCGGTGCTGCGGATCCTCCGCTCGTATTTCGCGGCGGGGTGATTTCGCAGACTAACCGGGCGAGCGGCGGGTGTCAGCCCGCCGGTTCTTCCAAGTCGTGTTGAAAAGAACGCGGCTTGCCTTGAGGGGCTGGGGGAGCTTTGCCCAAAAACGGGGACTGACCCCCTACCGGAAGGGCAAACCAGCACTCCAGCCGCAACGGGTCAGGGGTCTGTCCCCGTTTTTGGGCAAAGCCGGCTGGGGGTGAGGGGTCTCCGCCGACTGTTCCCCCACGGTCCCGCCTCGCGCACTTGTTTCCCAAGAAACTGATCTCGCTGATTCGGTCAGCATGTGGTAAGATGAAGATTGGAAAAACAATCTGATTTCCGCAGACGGAGACGCTTAACGCGTCACAAGTCTCTTAACGAGAGCCGTCGCCCGGATCTGGGCGATGGCTTTGTTTGTTTAAAGGCCTCCAGATTCGGCGACG